>Ga0164241_10001199_pt1 | contig 34192 bp, 29 predicted proteins | sample OricomyardsoilBY_FD_108780 | JGI IMG/M metagenome (GOLD analysis project Ga0164241, IMG submission 108780) | Backyard soil microbial communities from Emeryville, California, USA - Original compost - Back yard soil (BY) | ecosystem: Environmental > Terrestrial > Soil > Unclassified | place: USA... | reverse complement strand
CGCCGCCGCCCGCACCAGAGGCGCCGCCGCCCGCACCAGAGGCGCCGCCGCCCGCACCAGAGGCGCCGCCGCCCGCACCAGAGGCGCCGCCGCCCGCACCAGAGGCACCGCCGCCTGCCGCAGATCCGCCTGTTCCGCCGCCGCCCGCGCCCGAGCCGCCCGCTGCACCGCCGGCGACTCCGCCCGTCGAGCCCCCTCCTGGCGGTCCGACTGGAGGTGATCCGTGATTGACAAACAAGCGCGCGCCGACCTGCGCGCCTCGATTCAGAAAGCCCAGCGGCAGATCGATGCCCTCGCGGTCGCGCAGCCTGCGGCCACGGCCCGTTGGGCGCCGTTTCGCGAGCAGCTCGCCGCGCTCGCGGATTGGTTGAAGGGCGACGCCCTACCCGAACCCGAGAACCTCGATCGCATCACCCTGGGCAACATGGCACTGCGCGAGCTGGGCGAGACGCGGGACGATACGCCGCCAGAGCTGCGTCCACTGCGCCAAGAGCTCATCAGCATTCAGAACGAAGTGATGAACTTCTACGCGCCGTTTCCCTGAGGTGGGCTCGCGCGTCCGCGGGTAGATTGCCTGCCGAAATGACTGCCGGCTCCATTCTCTCCATCGGCCGCAATTTTTGGAACATTCGCGGCGATCTCCGGATCGCCGGGGTCGTGAACATCGGCACGCAGATGTCGCTGGCCAAGCGCGCGAACGGCCAATACGTCTTGCTCGACGCCTGCGGGCTCGACGACGAGCGACGGGCCTTCGTCGACCAGGAGACGGGGGACGGCAGGCACCTCGAAGCGGTGCTCCATCTCCACCCGTTTCACACGCTGTTCGTCGAAGAGCTGCACCGACGCTACCCGCACGCGAAGCTCTACGGCACCGCGCGCCACAAGGGCCACGCACCGGATCTACCGTGGCAGCCGGAGCTGACGAACGAAGCCGCGTGTCACGCGTTGTTTGCAGAGGACTTCGACTTCTCGGTTCCGCGGGGGGTCGACTTCATCCCCGCCAATGAGAGCCTTCATTTCTCTTCAGTGCTCGCGTTTCACCGCGCCTCACGCACATTGCACGTCGACGACACGCTCTGCTACGTGCGGATACCCAAAGTGCTGAGCTTCATCAAGCAGGACCTGCTCGGCTTTCACCCGACGCTCTCCAAGGTGCTCGAGCGGCGGGCCGGGGCCGTGAGCGACTTCCGAGCCTGGACGAAGGAGCTGGTGGCGCACTCGCGCGATGTCGAAAACGTGTGCGCAGCCCACCTCCACACGCTCATGCACGCGGAGTCGGGTGGGGTCTCCATCTCCGCTCGCATCGAGAAGGCCGCGCGCGATCTGGAGCCGAAGCTGACCGCACACGAGCGACGCTTCGGCTGACGGTCGGCGCCTGTCACGTGCGCCAAATGGACGGTGAGTGAACGAAGCCGGCGATTGGGGGGACGGTGTCAGGGTCTCGGCGACACGCCGTCGCTCTCTCTCGCTCCAGAGGCTCGAGGGATGAGCGCCGGAAAACGAACGAAACCGGTACCGTAAAAAGGAATCCGTAAACCTGCTTCGTGTGCGCGTCCGGCGGCGAGGTCGTCGGAGAGTGCGGCGCGAGGTGGGGTGGGCTCAGGGTTGCGGATGCACCGGGCGAAGGCTCGACGGTTTTCGCAGGGAAGCGCGTTTCCCAAAGGGGCCCTTCATGCGGATTGTGCGGGTTCGAATCCCGTCTGGAGCGCCAGCACGAGCCTCGTCGCTCAGAGCGTGCGAAGCACGTTCGTAAAATCGTAGACGAGCTGATCGACTCCGCTGTCGCCGGTGCCGTACTGCGCTTGCCACGCGGCCGTCTGGGCGGCTCGGTACCGAGCCCACGCGTGCGCGTCGACGCGCTCGGCGATCTGCGAGAGCTCTCCGCGGTCGAAGTACGTCCCGTGCGCGAGGCACACGTCGACGACGACCGGAGGATCCGGGATGTTGCGGACGGCGAGCGCGTCTCCGCACTCGGGGCACGCGCGGGTGGTCGGGGCGGGTGCTTTGCGATAGCCGCCGGACGTTGCCGCCTTCTTCGGCGGGACCTTCGTCGTCACGCGGTGAATGAACGCGCGCGCCGCGGGCGAGAGCGTCCCACGCACGGCGGCTTGGGAAGCCTTGTTGTCGATCCACATGCCGCCGCAGTCCGCGCAGCCAGTGAGGACGCCGTCGGGGAGGCCCGCGGGGTGGAGCGCGCTCCGACAGCCCGGGCAGAGAAAGCCGGTGGGCGATGCTGCTCCGTCGGTCATTCGCGCATCTTGTCACGACACCGCGTTTTCGGCCCGCGAGGATGGCGCGTGGTAACGGTCCCCTCCGTGTCTCCGATGCGATCAGAACGGCGAGTTCGACGCAGGCTCATCCTGCTCGGCTTGCTCCTCGCGAGCTGCGGCTCGCACACCGAAGAGATCGCGACGCCCGGCGAGGACGCGTCGATGGCCGTGACTGGCGTCGCGAGGACCGCGAAGGCCGAGGCCTCGACCGAGAGAGCGCCTTCAAAGGACGAAGGCGCCTGCCCCTCCGACATGCGCCTCGTCGACACGAGCTATTGCCCCGACGTGAAGCGCAAATGCGTCCACAGCGAGTACTCGACGTCGAACAAGATCACGATCTGCCACGCGTTCGAGCACGCTCCGGCGACGTGTCAGGTGCCCGAGCGTCACGAGCGCTTCTGCATCGACACGTTCGAGTACCCGAACCAAGAAGGCGCGCGCGCCCCCGTCATGATCGACTTCTACGACGCGATGGCGCTCTGCTCCGAGAAGGGCAAACGCCTCTGCTGGGAGGGCGAGTGGAACGCCGCCTGCGAAGGCCCGGAGAAGACGCCGTTTCCTTACGGCTACGAGCGTGATCCGGAGAAATGCAACATCGAGAGCCCGTGGATCTTTCCGAGCCTCACGAAGATGTACTCGACGGATCCGAGAGTGAGCGAGCCGGAGCTGGTTCGCCTGGACGAGGGCGTGCCGAGCGGCTCGAAGGCCGGCTGCAAGAGCGGCTTCGGCGTCCACGATCAGACCGGCAACGTCGACGAGTGGGTGATGCTCGAGAAGAAGCGCGGGAAGGGTGGCTGGGCCGGCCTGAAGGGCGGCGCGTGGGGTCACGTTCGCAACGCCTGTCGTCCGGTCACGACGAGCCACGCGGCGGAGTTCACCTACTACTTCATCTCGACGCGGTGCTGCGCGGACGCGAAGCCCGACGCGACTCCGGGCGCGGCGCTCTGGGTCCCGCCGCCTTTGCCGGCCCAAAAGAAGACGGCGACGCGTCTCTCTCGAGGGTTCACGCCGCCGCTCCGCTGAGACCTGCGGCCGAACGCTCAGCCGTGCTGGTCTTGGACGCGAACGGCGTTCGCCCCGACCGCGGAGAGCTTCTCTTCCATGTGCTCGTAGCCCCGGTCGAGATGGTAGACGCGCAGGACGTTCGTCTCGCCCTCGGCGACGAGACCCGCGATGACGAGCGACGCGCTCGCGCGGAGATCGGTCGCCATGACGTTGGCGCCCTGGAGCTTTGCGGGACCTTTGACCGTCGCGTGATTGCCCTCTGTGTGAATGTCGGCGCCCATGCGCACGAGCTCGGGGACGTGCATGAAGCGGTTCTCGAAGATGTTCTCCAAGATCGTGCTCGTGCCCTCGGCGATGCACGAGAGGACCATCATCTGCGCCTGCATGTCGGTCGGAAACCCGGGGTGCGGCTCGGTCGACAGATCGATGGGTTGGAGCGCGCCCGGTCGACGGATGCGGACGGCGTTTCCCTCGCGCGAAATCTCGACGCCCATCTTCTTCAGCGCGGCCACGGTGGATCCGAGATCTTCGAGCGGCGCATTCTCGAGGAGCACGTCGCCCCCCGTCGCGGCCGCCGCGACCATGTAAGTCCCGGCCTCGATCCGGTCCGCGATGATCGCGTGATCGAACGGTGCGAGCTCGTCTCGGCCTTCGATCTCGATGACGTCGGTCCCTGCGCCAGTGACGCGCGCGCCCATCTTGTTGAGAACCCGTCCGAGCTCCTCGACCTCGGGCTCCTTGGCGGAGTTGACGAGCGTCGTCCGCCCCTTCGCGAGCGCAGCGGCCATCATGAGGTTCTCGGTGCCGGTGACGGTCGGCATGTCGAAGACGATCTCGCAGCCGCGGAGACGCGGCGCGGTCGCGATGACGTAGCCGCGCTCGAGGGTGATCGTGGCGCCGAGCTTCTCGAGGCCCATGAGGTGTTGGTCGACCGGGCGCGATCCGATCTGGCAGCCCCCGGGGAGCGAGACCTTCGCTTTGCCGAAGCGGGCCACGAGCGGACCGAGCACCATGACGCTCGCGCGCATCTGCTTCACGAGCTCGTATGGCGCCTCGGGTCGGACCTGGGCGCCGGCGTGCACCTTGACCTCGGGCGCGGCGACGTCGACGTTCCTGCCAAGGAAGCGAAGGAGGGCCGAGGTCGTCTCGATGTCGCGGAGCTTCGGGACGTTGCGGAGCAGGCTCTCTCCGTCGGAGAGGAGCGTCGCGCACAGGATCGGGAGCGCTGCGTTCTTCGCGCCGCTCACCTTGATGTTCCCAGAGAGGCGCTTTCCCCCGATGATGCGAATGGAGTCCATACGGCCGTCCACGTATGTCACAGACCCGAGCGGGCGCCCAACAGAGCCGCGAAGATCTCTGCGCGCCGCACCCACATCCGGATCACTGCGCCGCGACCTGCGCAACGGCGGGTAAAGCGGTGTAACGTGAGGCCGCCCATGCGGGGTTCGCTCGCTCTCGTCCTTTTTGGCGCCGCTCTCTCCTTCGCTCGCGCGGCTCGGGCCGCCGATGCGCCGTCTGCGGATCTGCGCGACACCTATGCGCCGCTATCGCACGAGGCAGGCCTCCATGATGAGCCGGTGTCGATCCCGGACACCGGAGAGGTCACCGCGGCCGTGCGCATCTCCTACGCGTTTCGCCCGATCGTGCTCCGCGACGAGGCCGGAGAAATACACTCGCGCGTGGTCGAGCATCAGTTCACCGGCGACGCCGTCGTGTCGTTCGGCATTTTGCACCGGCTCGCGTTCGGCATCGATCTTCCTCATCTGCTCGGCCAGGTCGGAGACGATTTGCAGGGCGATGCCCTCGCGACCGAGGTCGTCGACGCGCGCGCAATCCCCATCGCAGCGCTCGGCGATCCCGGGCTCCGCGCGAAGGTCGCGATCGTGATCCCGGAGCCCGACGAGCGCGGCGTTCCTCGAGGCTTCGGCCTGGGCGTCGACGAGCGCTTCACGCTCCCTCTCGGCGACGAGACGAGCTTCCTGGGAGAGGGCAACGTCACGAGCGAGACGCGGGTCCTCGCAGAGCTCGGCACAGGGCCGGTCTCGTTCTACGCAAACCTCGGCGTGAAGCTTCGCGGCGACGCGGGCGCTTACGCCTGCGGCACGGACCAGCCAGAGGCCGCGTGCGCGTCGCGCTTCGGACACGAGCTTCCGTTCGGCCTCGCCGTGGCGCTCCACCCGAGCGAGCTCGGCATCGACGACGACGGCCACGTGACGATCATCGCCGAGACGCGCGGCCACGTGCCGCTCTCGCCGATCACGCCTTTCGACGCTTCCCAGCCGTCGGCTTGGTACGCGAGCGTCGCCGGTCGCTTTCGCATCGGAGACGTCGCGCTGCTCACCGCGGTCGAGCTCGGCTTGAACGACGGCGTCGGCGTCGCGCCGTTCGGGGCGACGTTCGGCGTCTCGTATGCGCCGCGTAGCCGAGACACGGACGGCGACGGCGTCGCCGATGAAGACGATCGGTGTGCGACGTTCGCAGAAGACCTCGACGGCTTCGAGGACCAGGACGGATGCCCCGAGATGGACAACGACGGCGACGGCGTCCCCGACGCGCTCGACGCGTGTCCGAACGTGGTGGGTGACGCGTCCAGCGCGCACTCCGGTTGCCCGACCGAATAGACCTCGACGCGCTGCAACCCAGGGTTGCTTCGTTGCTCGATTGTCGGCTCGCTCGTCAGGACTAGGTTCCTTCGTACCGCACCTCGCGAAGGAGAACCGTCATGAGCCAAGAGAAGTGGGCCGTCGATTTCGTGCACTCGAGCCTGGGTTTCAACGTTCGCCACATGGTGATCTCGAAGGTGCACGGCGTCTTCGACAAATGGAGCGTCGATCTCGCGCTCGACACGAACGACCTGGCCGCGGCGAGCGTCGCGGTAGAGGTGGACGTCGCGAGCATCGACACCAAGGAAGCGAAGCGCGACGGTCACCTGAAGTCGCAAGACTTCTTCGACGTCGAGAAGTACCCGAAGCTCACGTTCAAGAGCACCAAGGTCGACACGCTCGGTGACGACAAGCTGAAGATCACCGGTGACCTCACGATCCACGGCGCGACCAAGAGCGTCGTCCTCGACGCCGAGTACGCCGGTCGCGCGAAGGATCCTTGGGGGGGCGAGCGGGCGGGTTTCTCGGCGTCCACGAAGATCAACCGCAAGGACTTCGGGCTGGGCTGGAACCAGGCGCTGGAGACCGGGGGCGTGCTCGTCGGTGAGACGGTGGAGATCCGCATCGACCTCGAGCTCACCCTCGTGAAATAGGCGATCCCCGCCGCTCGAGGTAGCACCGCCGCCCGAGGTGGCATCGCGAAGTCTGGCGCCATCGGCGTTGGCGACGCGCGACCTCGGGCGCTAGTCTCCGGCCCCATGGCGAACCCCGCTCACCGCGTCCTCCTCGTCGAGCTGAACGAGCTGACTTGGACGATCATCGATCGCCTCATCGCAGAGGGCCGCATGCCGACCTTCGCGAGACTCAAGCGCGAGGCCGTCTGGGCTGCGCCAGAGAGCGTCGACCTGCCGCCGCAGCTCGATCCTTGGATCACCTGGGTCACCGTCCACACCGGCGTCGATTCGAAGGTGCACGGCGCCACGGTGCTCGAACAGGACGCGAACACGATTTCGGCAAAGCGTTCATGGGAGTACGCCGTCGCGGCGGGGAAGTCGGTCGGCGTCTTCGGGACGGTCGGCGCGTACCCTCCCGCTCCGGTCCCGGGGTTCATGGTGCCTGGCCCGTTCGCTCCGGGGAACGAGACCTGGCCGCCATACATCGAACCGGTGCAGCAGCTGAACCGGAAGTACACCCAGGTCCACAGCGGCAACGCTTCGGCGGGCGGCCCGCTCGATACGGCGAAGCTCGGCCTCGAGCTGCTCGGCCTCGGGCTTTCGCCCCAGACGGTGGCGCGCATCGCGTTTCAGCTCGGCCGCGAGCGCGTCGACTCGAGCACCTATTGGCGGCGCGTCGTCCTGCAGCCGTACGTGAACTACGACGTCTTCGACAAACTCTATCGGCGGTATCGGCCCGACTTCGCGACGTGGCACTCGAATCACGCCGCGCATTTCATGCACCACTACTGGCGCGCCTGGGACGACTCGAAATTCCTCACGCGGTCGCCCGAGAACGAAGCGCGTATCTACGGCGCCGCCGTCCCGTTCGGCTACGAGGTCGCCGACGATCTTTTGGCGAAGTTCCTGAAGCTCGCCGGGCCCGAGACGATCGTCATCATGGCGACGAGCATGGGACAGCAGCCCTACGTCGCCGAGCAGTTCAAAGAGGGCCGCATCGTCGTGCGCTTCAAGGACGTCAGGAAGCTCCTCGACTTCATGGGGATCGACGGCGTCACCGAGCTCGTACCGACGATGGTGCCTCAGTGGAACGTCCGCATCCCGGACGCGACGAAGCGGGTGCGCGCGTGTTCGCTGCTCGAAAAGGCCTACGTCACGGGCAACGTTCGTCCCCGCGCGTTCTCGGTGGAAGAGACCGGCGAGGTGCTGACGCTGACCCCGGGCGGCCTCGATAAAGCCAACCCGGCGCTACGGTATTTTTTCCCGGACGTTCCGAACGCGGATCCGAAGGGCCACGAGCTCGGTGAGCTCTTCGTGTGCGACGTCCCGACCGCGAAGCAGGGCATGCACCATCCCACGGGCGCGCTCCTCGTCACCGGGCCTGGTATCGCCCGGGGCAGGCACCTCGAAGGCGTGACGAACCTCGATCTCTTGCCGACGATGCTCTCGCTCTTGGGCGTGCCCGTGCCAGCGACGCTTCCGGGACGCGTCCTCGATGTCCTCGAAGCTGGTCCCGTCTCGCAGAGCGCCTCGGGCGCAGAGCGATCCTCGACCGCGGACGTGCGCGCGCAAGCGTGAAGCTCGAGGTGGCTCGCGCGCTCCTCGGCGTCGCTGCGCTCGGGGTGGTCACGTCCGCATGCGCGCCGAGCGGCCCTCCCGCCCCGAAATGGACGGCGCCCCATCGCACCGCGGCCGCCGCGCCGCCGCCGTCCGCTGCACCGACGTCGCCCGGCGCACCGCTCGCCGAGCGGCTCGAGGTCGCGTCTGCGCCACCCGCCGACGAGCACGTTCGCGTCGAGGCCCTATCGATCGCCGGGTTCCTGCCCGCCGTGCTCGTCGTTCCACCGAGCTCGCTCGGCAAGCGGCCGCTGCTCGTCGTCACCCACGGCGCTGGCGGACGTCCGGAAGCGCACTGCGATCGCTATCGCCAGCTGACGCACGACGAGGTGTTCGTACTCTGTACGCGTGGTCGGGCGATCGACAAACTCCTCCCTGAAGATCAGCGGGGCTACTTCTACGACGGTCATCGCGAGCTCGGCCACGAGGTGCGTGCCGCGATGGCCTCGCTCGTCGAGCGCTACGGCGACCGCGTGGACCTCGGCGGCGCAATGTTCGCCGGCTACTCACAGGGCGCCTCGATGGGCATTCTCTTTCTTCAAGAGCAAGCGACCGAGCCGGCCTTGTTCTCACGCGTCCTCCTCGTCGAGGGCGGGTTCGCAGACTGGAACATCGCGCTCTCCGAGCGCATGCACCGCGCAGGGGTCGAGAAGGTCGCTTTGGTGTGTGGGCGAACGAAGTGTCAAGACGCCGGCGCGCGCTCGATTGCCTGGATGAAGAAGGGCGGGCTGCCTGCGCAGATTACCTATGCGCAGGGGGCCGGCCATACGTCAGAGGGCACGGTCCACCCGCTGGTCGATCAGGCGTTTTTCTGGCTGGTCCAGGGTGACCCGCGATTTCGTGAGCACGACGCCGACGCGGTTACGCGGAATTTCGGACCGTCCAAGTAGTATCAACGGAAGCGAGCCTTCACTTGCCTTCGCTCGTGTCCCTCGTTCGCCTTCCTTTCAAGGAGCCTTCCATGCGACTTCGCTTCCTCCAGATCACCGCCGCGGTCCTCTCTGGCGCCTCCACCCTGGCGCTCTCGTCGCTCGCGTTCGCGGCGCCCGATCCTTGCGGCAAGTTCGACCTCTCCGACGGGGTCGACTGCAAGGTCGAGGTCAAGGCGAGCTGCAGCGCGAACTGCACGCCGTTGAAGTTCGAGGCCGGCTGCGCGGGCGGCTGCACCGGCGGCGTCAAGGTCGACTGCACCGGTGGCTGTGAAGAGCAGTGCCTGACCGAGTGCGATCCTGCACACCTCGACTGCGTCGCCGGGTGTCACACCGAGTGCGAGCAGCCGTGCATCACGCAGTGTCAGACCGACCACCCCGACGAGGACTGCCCGACGGTCTGCAAGGCGAGCTGCAACACCGACTGTGAGAGCGCGTGCGGCGTCACGCCGACCGATTGTCTGTCGCATTGTCACGAGTGCTGCATCGGCGCCTGCACGACGAGCGCGAACCTCGACTGCAACATCGAGTGCTACGCGAAGCTCGAGGGGGAGTGCAACGTTCAGTGCGACGCCCCAGAGGGCGCGCTCTTCTGCAACGGGCAGTACGTCTACGCGAGCGACGTCAACGATTGCATCGACTACCTGGTCGCGCAGGGCATCGACGTCGACGTGTCCGCGCAAGGCAGCGCGACCTGCAACTTCAACGGCTGCACCGGCGAGAACTCGGCGTCGGGGCTCGGATGTTCGGCCGCGCCGGGCGAAACCAGCGGAGGGCTGACCTTCTGCGCGATGATCGGCTTCGCGATGCTCGGGGTCGGTGCGGCGGTGAGGTCGCGCAAGAACCGTCGCCGCTGAGCTCGGGGGCACGCGCGGCTCACATCACGCCGAGCTCGAGGAGCGAGGCGTGCCGGCCCGCCGAGACGACGACGTGATCGACGAGCGCCACGCCGACGAGCTCGGCGGCCTCTGCGACGATGCGCGTCATCGCGACGTCCTCGGCGCTCGGTTGCGGGTCTCCGCTCGGGTGGTTGTGCACCAACACGAACGCGCTCGCCGCGTCGAGGAGCGCGAGCCGGAGGATGTCACGCGCGCTGACCGCGCAGCCGTGCAAGCCGCCTTGCGCGACTCGGCGCACCGCGCGCGCCCCGTTCTGCCCGTCGAGAGAGAGGATCCACATCTCCTCGTGGTCCAAGTGATCGAGCCGCGGATGCATGAGCGCCGCCACCTCTGACGCGGTCGTGACACGCCGCCTCGCGATGGCGCCTTCGAGCGCGGCGCGCCGACCGAGCTCGAACGCCGCCGCCACCCGCACGGCCTTTGCGGCGCCGACGCCGCGTCGCGCCGACATCTGCGCGGGGGAGACCTTCGCGAGGCGCGCGACCCCGCCGCTCTCAGAGACCATCTCGTTCGCGAGCACGGCGGCGCTTCGACCAGGGACGCCCGTCCCGAGCAGAATTGCGACGAGATCCGTGTCCGCGAGTCGATCCATGCCTTCTTCGAGCGCGCGCTCGCGGGGGCCCCGGTCCAAGGGAAGGTCCATGTGGCCGCACATCGCAGCTCTCGTGCCGCGCCGCTTTTGCCTCGTCGCACGGGGATTCTTGCGAGCCCGCGGTGGCGGTCGCCGGCGGATCGACGGCGGGCGCCACCGCGGCGATCGAAGCCGATCGACGAAGCGCGCCGTCCGCTCAGCTCTCGAGCCCGACCAGCGCCCCCTCGGGGAGCATCGCGAGGAGCGCGTCGCGCGCTCCTTCGAGGCGGTCACGATCGTGTCCGTCGAACGTGAGCTTCGTCCGTGCGAGAGGATCGGTCCAGCGTGGATACGAGCCGACGTCGACATCGGGATACGCGGTCACGACGCGGTCGAGCAACGGCTTCAGGTTGCCCTCGTCGAGTCGGGTCAAGAGCGCGATGCTGTGGAACCTCGGGTGTGCGCCCAGCGTCTTTTCGACCAGGCGCATCTTCATCTCGAAGATCTCCGGGACACCCGGCAACACCCAGACGTTCCTCATGCGCACCACGGGCCAGGGGATCTCCTGGCTCGCGACGAGCTTCGAGCCACGAGGCACGCGCGCCATCAAGAGGTGACCGTCGCGCAACTTGTCTGCGTACGTCGTTCGGATGAGCCGCGCGAGCGAGCGCGAGACGACGACGGGTTGCGAGAAGGCGCGCGCGACGGCGTCGATCGTCACGTCATCGTGCGTCGGTCCGACACCGCCGCTCGTGAAGACCCAGTCATGGGTCTTCGCTGCGCTTCGTACCTCGCGCGCGATGACGCGAAGATCGTCCGGAATGGTCGCGGCGCTCACCAGGCGAACGCCGACGGCGCGCAGCGTCCGCGCGAGCACGCTCAGGTTCTGATCGGCGATCTTTCCCGTGAGGATCTCGTTGCCGACGATGATCGCGCGTGCCGTCGGCGCTTCGCGGCCGGAACGGTGGACTCGAGTCGAGCGCGTTCTTGACGAGCGCGCAGCGCTCACGGATCGCCATCCTCGTCGTCGTTCTCTTCGTCGACGTCGTCCTCTTCCGCGTCGCGGCCCCGCGTCGAGAGCGTCTTGGTCATGGGTTTGCCCGAGGCGTCGACACCCAAGAGCTCTTCGACGCGACGCTCGGCGTTCTTGATGCGGTCTTCGGCTGAACGAGCGAGACCGACCCCCTCTTCGAACAAGTGGAGCGCCCGCTCGAGTGGCAGCTCACCCTTCTCGAGCTCTTCGACGATGCGCGCCAAACGCTCGGTGCTCGCCTCGAACGACTCGTCTGGCTTCGCCGCCCGCGCGCTCATGGCGACGCAGGATCGACGTTCGGACCGCCTGGTGCAAGCTCGACAGTGGACCGGCCGAACGGGACGCCGGGGACGACGAGCCCGCCGTCCGCCGCGGACACGACTGGAAGGGCGAGCCCCGACGGTGTGACGACTCGCAGCGCCTGCACCGCGGACGCATCGCCCATCCCGCGAACCTCCGTGATGAGGACGCCGTGCGGGGCGGGCGCGACGCCAGGCAGCGCCGGGAGGGTCTTGCCGTGCATCGCGGTCTTCGCCATCGAGCGTACCGTGCGATCGGGATCGAGCGCGGAGGCCCACGCCAGATAGCGCATGCGTTGAGGTTCGGCTCTCTGCCCGAGCGCCCAGACCAACGCGCGCCGCACGCGCACGTCGTCCTCTTCGAGATACGCGTTGCCGAGCGTGCTCGAGGCGGCGCCCTCGTCGGCGTCTGCCAGGCCGAGCGCGATCGCGGTGCGTATCGTCGGATCCGTCCCGCGAAGCAGCGCCGAGACGCGGGAGGTGATCGTGCCGTCGTCGCGACGCGGGAGGGCGCGCGCCGCGAGGCCGGCGAGCGGTCCGCCCTTCTCTGCGAGCCGCAAGAGGGTCGCGCGCGGTACGCGGTCGGCGATGGTCGGCGAGAGCAGCGCGACGCCAGCAGCGATCGCCTCGAGGCTCGGGCTCTCTGCGTCGATCTCTGCGAGTAGCGGCTCGAAACCTGCCAGTACGTCGTCTGTCGGGCGCGCCAGCGCGCCCCTCGATGCGCCGAACAGCATCGCGCGGTCGACCTTCTTCGCGTCGTCGAACAGCGTCGCAGGCGTCTCCTCGCCGAGGGCGACGAGCCCGAGCGCCGCGGTCTCGCGATCCGAGTCGTCTTTGCTCGCGCGGAGGCGCTGCAGCGCTTCGACTAGGCCGGGGACACGCGCTCCGGTGTAGAGAGCGCGCGCGACGCCCACGCGCGCGAAGCGGCGGACGTCTTTGCCAGCGAGGCCTGCCGCGATCGCGTCTGCAGCGCCTGTGTCGGGAGCGATCGCGAGTCCGGTCATGGCGGACGGACCGAGCACCGGATCAGCGACCCGCGCGAGAAGGCGCTTCACGTCTCCGCTTCGGCCGAGCGCGACCATCGCGCGCGCGGCGTCCTTGGGCTCGAGCGACACCGTCGCCATGTCGAGCGCGCTCGCGAGCTCGGGCGAGGCCACATCGAACGCGAGGCGGACGCCCGAGGCGCGCGACGCGTCTTCTCCGAGCAGCCGCTTCACGAGCGGCGTCGCTTCCTTGCGGCCGAGCATCACGAGGATGTCGGCGGCGGCCAGGGCGAGCTTCGGATCCTTCTCTTTTGCCCAACGCGCGGCCGCATCGCCGGCGGCTCCGTCGCCGAGCTTCGCGAGGGCCAGGCCGGCGGCGATGCGCGCTCCGCGGTCGGTGCGATCGAGCTCTGCGCGGAGCGCAGGGATGGCGCGCAGGTCCCCCAGGTCGCCGAGCAACGCGAGCGTGAGGGGCGTGAGTAGACGCGGCGTCTTCTTTCCGGGGACGTGAGCGACCTCTTCGTCGGCGTCCTCCGCGTTCATGTCCGCGGCGCCGTCCTTCGTCTCCGTGGTCTTCGAGGCTTTGCGCTTGTCGGTTTTGCTCGACTCGCTCTTCTTCGTCGACCGCTTCTTCTTCTTCGCGGACTTTGGCGTCGGGCCAGGCGTCGTAGCCTCGGACTTCGACTCGTCCGCCTCTTCGTCGACATCCGGCGTGTCGAAGTCGTCCTCGTCGAACGTGTCGTCCGACTCGTAGAGCAAGGGATCGAGCGTCGCCGGCGGCGCGATCACCAGGGCTTGCCTCGCTGCGTCTCCCGCGGGACCTCGCAGCGACGCGGCCGTCACGAGCGCCGCCACCGCGTCTTCGCCGCCTTGCCGTGCCAACGCGAGCGCCGCCGTCTCGCGAAGTAGCGCGGGAAAGCCCGCCGTCGGATCGCGTCGTCCCGCAGCGTCCATCAGCTCGCGCACGAGATAGCTCCGGACCTCGTCGCGGTCGGCGAACTTCGCCAGGAGCCTCACCGCGTGCAATCTCAACACCGGATCGCGCGCGAGCGGGCTCCCCGAATCCATCGCGCCGAGGAGCGCCTCGATCGCCTCGGGGGTGCCGAGCGCCGCGAGCCGCTCGAGCCCGCGTCGTCGCTCGGAGGGGATGGGATCGTCGACCAGCCGCCTGCCCGCCGAAACGCCGAAACGCGACATGAGCCGCTCGCGCCCGTCCGCCTCGGTCCGACTGGTCGAACCGCTCGCCACTGCCTGCGCCGACGCCGTCCCGCTGAAGAGCACGACCCCGACGAGCGAGAGCGCACCGAGAGCGAGCCGCTGAGCCATCCGCGATTCATAGCAGGCAGAGCCCGGGACCTCGACATGACGGCGCAGTCACACCCGGCATAACGCCGCATGAGTCCTTGGTTTCGACCCATCCATCAAGTAGGTTTCGCGGCCATGGGCTTGGCAAAGGTTGCGGAACGTATCGTTACTTTTTCGGCCGAGAAAGTCTGGACCGCGCTCGAGCTCGCGAACCGCTTCGCCGCGCCGCCCACGCCTTTTCAGCCCAAATGGGCTGATAGCCCCATCCCCCGGGGCAAGGCTCGGACGAAGCCACCGCTCGGATTTCCTCGTGAAACCGATAGCTTGTGCCCCACCTGCGTGAAGGAAGCCCGGACGGCCATCCTCCGCGGCGACGAAGACATCGGCCACCTCCTCCACGACAAGCCGGGCGAAATCCGCGCCCGCATCGTCGAGAAGGACGGCCGCATCGTGATGGAGAAGACCTGCCCGAAGCATGGAGACTTCGAGGACGTGATGTCCATCGATCCCGCCTTCCTGGCGCGCCTCGAGGACCTCTTCCCGGGTCGCGACGTCGCGATGAGCCCGGACGCGCTGCACGATCACGGCTCGTCCGCCATCAAGTACGGCCGCGGCGGCGTCCTCACGGTCGACCTCACGAATCGCTGCAACATGATGTGCGACCCGTGCTTCATGGACGCGAACCAGGTCGGCTACGTCCACGAGCTCGCTTGGGAAGAGATCGCGAAGATCCTGGACGACGCGATCAGCGTGAAGCCGCGCCGGCAGATGTCGATCCAGTTCTCCGGCGGCGAGCCGACGCTCTCGCCGTTCTTTCTCGACGCGATCCGCTACGCGAGGAAGGTCGGCTACTTCGCCGTCCAGTGCGCGACGAACGGTCTCCGCTTCGCAGAAGAGCCCGGCTTCGCCCAGGCAGCGAAGGACGCCGGGCTTCGCATGGTCTACCTGCAGTTCGACGGCGTGACGAACGCGTCGAACGCGCATCGGAAGATCTCGAACCTGTACGACGTGAAGCTCCGCGCCATCGAGGAGTGCGCGAAGGCCGGCATCGACGTCATCTTGGTCGTCACGATCGTCAACGGCGTGAACAACGATCAGGTCGGCCCGATCGTCGAGTTCGCGGTCGAGAACGCGGACAAGATCACGGTCGTCTCGTTTCAACCGGTGAGCTTCACCGGCCGTGACGAGGACATCGACGACGAGACGCGCGTCAAGCAGCGCTACACGCTCTCCCATCTCGCCCACGACATCTCGACGCAGACGGGCGTGACGAAGCCGATGCGCGACTGGTTCCCGCTCTCGGCGCTCTCGCCCTTCGGGGACGTCTGCGATCTCCTCGACGGACCCGATCGCAGCTTCGGCCAGCTCAAATGCGGCTGCCACCCGAACTGCGGCATCGGCACGGTCCTCTTCGTGAACAAGCGCACGAAGCAGATGGTGCCGCTCATTGATTTCCTCGATCTCGAGGGCGTCCTCCGCGACATGCAGGCGATCTTCGACGCAGGCCGTGGCCGCAAGTGGACCATGCTCCAGGTCGCGACCAGCGTTCTTCGCCACTACAAGGCGGACTCCGCGCCCGAGGGGATCTCACTCGACGTCGTCGTGAAGCAGTTCCTCAGCCAGATGGGCGCCCGTCACGAAGAGGGCGACGCCGCAGAGTTCGAGTGGCGCGCGCTCTTCGTCGCCGGGATGTGGTTCCAGGACCTCTTCAACTACGACTTCCGTCGCACCGAGATGTGCATCATCCCCTACGGCACGCAGATGGGGGAGATCAGCTTCTGTGCGTACAATACCGGCGCAGGCTGGCGGCAGATCATCGAGAAGATGAAGGCGAACGCCACCGTCGCCGAGTGGTATCGGCGCGAGGGACGTCACCCCGTGCACGCGAAGAATCGACCGCTCGATCTTCCCGCCTACGACTCGCCCATCACCGTGGCAGAGCACGCGCTCGCGAAGGAAGAGCGCGCTCGCACGGAGGGCGACCCTCCTCCGCGCCGAAAGCTGAAGCATCTGCCGGTCCTTGGCGCATAACGCGCGCTCGCGTTCGGCGCGCCTCAGACGAGGATCCCGAGCCGCAGCGCCGCCACGAGCGGAGCCAGGGTGAGCAGAAGGATCGCGACGCCCGCGAGTCGTGCCGAGGTCGCTCCGCGGCGCCAAGACGAGGCGAGCTCGCTCGGCGCTCCCATCTCGAAGCGAACGCCCTTCCCGGTCTCTGCCGAGCGGTAGCCGGCCGGCAACGGCACGCGGAGCACCGCGACAGGCCCGACCGCGCTCGTCGCGCCCACGAACGCAGGCGGCGCGCCCGCCGCGAGCTCGATCCAGCCGGTCGAGAGGAGCTGGCCACTTCGGGCGTCGTCGAACGCCTGCGCGCGACGTTCGCGCCAGAAGCCGAGCGCTGCTGCGACGAGCGCGAGGGCGAGGCCCCCTGCCGCGAGCTCGAGCCAAGAGGTCGGGGCGCCGAGCTCGTCGGCGACGTCTCCGGGCGAGACGTAGAACACGAGCTTGCCGTCGTCCGAGACGGCGCGACGTGAGACGCCGCGCGATTCGACGAAGTAGAGCTTCAGGTGCTCGTCGCGTCGGATGTGGATGGGCTCATCGCGCGCGAAGTAGGCGTCGCTTCCCGTCAGCGGGTCGCCGTAGTCCGGCTTCACCTCGACGAGGCAGTCGTAGCGATCGGTCGCGCCGCATTGCACGCTGACCTGCAATGGGCCTGCCTCGACGCTGACCGGTAGGCACTGGTCGTGGCCAGCCGGTCCCTTCGTGATCTTGCACGGAAGCGAGCCCGGGGACGGGACCTCGGCCACGATCGGCAAAGATTCGAGGAAGCTCTCCGGCGCTGCGTGGGCCACGCGATGCCGAGCCCCAGCGATCACCATCGCCACGCCTGCGAGCCACAAGAGCCCGAGACCCCAACGTCCGAGGAGGCCGGCGGCGCGAGGTAGGCTCTGAAGGATCTTTCGGAGCAGAGGAAACACCGTCGACGCGGCCACGAAGACGAACGGCACACCCAGGAAGAGAAGCGCGACATCGCCGGTGCCGCAGCGGAAACCCGAAGAAACGATCGGATCGAGCTTTTCTCCGGACGCGACCAAGATCCAGCCGGCCGCGGAGGCCATCGTCAGGGCAAACGACGCAGGAGTCTCACGGTCCCACTTCGACGGCAGGAGCGCCGCTACCAACGCGATGAGACCGAGAAAAACGGCAGAAGTGACGGGCGACGCGAATGAGAGGCCGAAACCAAGCACGGCGACGGTCCCCGCGAGGAGGGACAAGCCCACCAGGGGCAGCGCCTTCGACGCCGGTCCCGTCGCAGCGGCGTTCACATCATCCTCCGAAGCCATTCCGCCATCGTCGACACCGTGCGCACCGTCCGCCCGGGACGCTTAGACCGCCCCCTCGGCTACGTGTTCCTGGGCCGGCCCATTCCCTCCCGTCCGCCCCCGGAGGTGGCAGGGTGTGGACGAAACGTGACCCGGGGCCGCGGCCTCAGGTACCTTTCGGGGTCTGTGAGTCTCACCGACTCTCTCCGGTATTTCCCCAAGACCGACGTCGGTCGCGTGCGCGATCTCAACGAGGACAACTACCTCGTCGACAAGAAGCTCGCGCTCTCGATCGTCGCGGACGGGATGGGCGGCCACGCAGCAGGCGAGGTCGCGAGCGCGCTTGCCGTCCGCCTCATCCACCAAGAGGTACGCAAGCGCGCGGATTTCATACGCGCGTACGACGCCGGCGAGACGCCGCGCGACGCGCCTCGGGAGATCCACCACATCATGGAGAGCGCGGTTCTTCGCGCTTGCTCTCGCATCCACGAAGAGGCGAAGGCGGATCCCTCGAAGCGAGGCATGGGAACGACGCTCTCGGCGCTGCTCGTCACGGGCGCGCACGGGTTCGTCGCCCATGTCGGAGACAGCCGGATCTACCTCTACCGCAACGGCAAGATCCAGCAAGTGACCGAGGATCACACGGTCTACAACGAGCTCGTCAAGCGCGGTCGCCTGACCCAAGAGCAGATCGAGAAGGTCGCCCAGAAGAACGCGGTCACCCGCGCCGTCGGTGTGTACGAGCGTGTGGACGTCGACACGCTGATGCTCGACCTCTTGCCCGGCGACCAGTTCCTCCTCGCGAGTGACGGCCTCCACGGCTACATCAACCACCAAGCCGAGCTCGAGCCCTACTTCGAGGACGAGGATGGCGAGCGCGCCGCGGCCGAGATGGTCGAGCTCGCGAACAAGAAGGGCGGGAAGGACAACATCACCTGCCTCTTGGTTCGCATCGGCCAGGCCGAGCAGAACTACGCCGAGCGGGCGCGTCGGTTGTCCCAGAAGCGCGAGGCCCTCGCGAACATGCCGCTCTTCTCGAAGCTGGAAGAGCGAGAGCTGCTCCGCATCATGCAGGTCGCCGAGGTGCTCGAGTTCGAGGCCGGCGAAGAGGTCATGCGCGAGGGCGACCGCGGTGACGAGCTCTTCATCGTCGTCGAAGGCTCGCTCCAGATCGTGCGCGGCGAGCAGGTCCTGTCCGAGGTCGGGCCGGGTGAGCACTTCGGCGAGATGGCGCTCATTCGCAGCTCTCCACGTTCCGCCACGGTCCGCGCGATCGAGAAGAGCGAGCTCATCTCCATTCGTCGCACCGACTTCTTCGCGATCCTCCGGAAGGAATACGAGCTGGCGGTCAAGCTCTTGTGGCAGTTCCTCGGCGTCCTCGCGGACCGGCTCGACCAGACGAGCCGCGACCTGTCCACGGCGAAGGAAGAGCTCGCCGCCGAGGACATCACGGACGCGATCAGCGAAGACGACGAGGAGGCCGCGACGGCGCTGGCGGCTACGGCCGAGGTCGCCGCCTTCGAAAGATCGGAGGCCGACGAACCCTCCGACGAGGGCAGAGCGGCGGCCGACAGTCCGACGAGCGACGCCTCCGAAGCGTGAGCGATCCCCTGAGTCGTGTCGCACAACTGCTGCGACGCGCCCAGATGGGGCTCGTCGTGGCCGCGCTCCTCGGCTCCACGCGTGCCGCGTTCGCGGACGAGCCGATTGCGCGAGGTGAGCCGGCCGTGATGCGTGAGCCGAGCGAGGTCGTCGACGTCATCGACGCCTTCGACGGCGACGATCCCATCGACGTCGTCGCCGGTCTCCGCTTCGAGCTCGACGTCGAGGGGGCGACGCTCGCGCGCGAAGCGGGTGACACTACGGAAGCGCGCGCGTCGTGGTCACGCGTGACGTCGCGTCTCGTGCCGATGCTCTCGGTCGGGCTCTACAAAGACTTCGCGATCACGGCGGAGCTCCCGCTGGTGCTCTCGCGGTCGTCGTCCGTCGATGCGGCGAACGCGTCGAGCACCGCGCTCGTGCCGGGCGCCGATCCCGTCGCGACGCTCCCGATCTCTGCGCCGGAGCGTAGCGGCGTCGAAAGGCTGAGCCTCGGCCTGGCGAAGGGCATTTTGAACCAAGCTCGCGACCGCGACTTTCCGACCTGGATGGTCGCTGCAGAGGCTCGCATCGACGTCTCGGCGCCGAGGCACGCGTGTACGGACGCCCCCGCCGAAGGACAAGTCGAGTGCGCCGACCCAGCCGATCGCAACCGCGACGGGAAGCGCGACGCAGGCGAGCCAGCGCTCGAACCGGATCTCGAGTCCGGCATCGGACGCGGCACGCTCGAGATCGCGATCCGCACCGCGATTTCGCGGCGTGTTCGCTTCTTCGAGCCGTACGGAATGTTCGAGACGACGTTCGAGGTGCCCGTTGGAAAGAGCCCCCTCACGGACGCGCTCGCGGCATCGACGGACGCGGGCCTCCCGGTTCGAGGCACGCTCAGCCTCGGGATGAGCTTCATTCCCTGGGAGAACCGAGAGCGGTTCGCGCGGATCGCTTTCGATACGCGGCTGCTCGGAGGCTTCGTCACGCGCGGCCTCGAGACGACCGAGCTCTTCGATGCGCTCGGGTCGAGCCCGTCGGCCTCTCTCCGCGCGCCGAACCCGAGCGCGGACGGCGACGTCTACGAGAGCGGCGTCACGGTGGCCGCCGCGCACGGCGTCATCGGCGCAAGCGGAGCCTTCTCTTGGCGGGCGAGTCAGATCATTCGTCTCGGAGTCGCGGCGTCGCTTCGCCACCGAATCGCCTACCGAATCACCGACGCCGACCCGTCCGATCCCTCGTACCGACCCGAGATCGACGCGGTCGGCTCGCGCTTCCTGGTCGAGGGCGCGTATCGCTTCACCGTCTCCGCAGAGGGCGCCGTCCTCTTCTGAGGCGACGGTCTCACGCGCAGCCATGCGACGCTGCGTGATTGAGGCGCGCGCGCGCGCGCTCGACTCTGTTATCTATCCGCTCGCATCATGCGCATCGACCTCGAACGAGACGACGAAGGCAAGCGGCTCGACAAGCTGCTCTGCGCCAAAGTGCCCGGTCTCGGCCGCGCTGCAGTCAAGCGACTGTTCGCGCAGGGTCGCGTTCGCGTGAGCACCGAGCACGGTGGGCGCCGCCGAGCGGCAAAGGGCGACGTCGCCGTGGCGGGCTGGGTCGTCGAGCTCGATGTCGAGCTCGGAGACGCGGGCGCCATCGCAGATCCGGAAGCGCCGCTCACGGTGGTGCTCGAGACGCCGCGCATGCTCGTCCTCGACAAGCCAGCAGGCCAGCCGACCGCGCCGCTCGAGCCCGGCGAGAAGGGCGCGCTCGCGAACGCGCTCGTGGCGCGCTACCCGGAGGTTCGAAGCTGCGGCTTTTCTCCGCGCGAGCCGGGGCTCTGCCATCGACTCGACACGGATACGTCGGGCCTGGTCCTCGCGGCGCGCGATCTCGAGGCCTTCAACACGCTCTCGACCGCGCTCAAGGAAGGGCGCCTCGACAAACGGTACCGCCTGATCGTGAAGAGCGAGAACCTCCCCGAAGAGGGGACGATCGACATCCCGCTCGCGCCGCATCCGAAAGATCGGCGCCGCGTGCTGCCGTGCCTGCATCCGCGCGACGTGCAGCGCTACTCGCCGCGCCCGGCGTCGACCTCGTACCAAAAGATCTCCGAGAAGGACGGCTTCGCGCTCGTCGAGGCGCGCGCCCCCAAGGCGCTGCGGCACCAGATCCGCGCGCACTTCGCGGCGATCGATCACCCGCTGGTCGGCGACGTGCTCTACGGCGGAGATGCGAGCGTCGGTATCACGCGTCAGGCACTCCACGCGTCTCGCATCACGTGGGGTGGCGACGCGGTCGTGCCGGCTTTCGATCTCGTCTCGCCGCTACCGGCCGATCTCGCGCGCCTCGTCGGCGCCGAGTAGCCCGCGGCGCTGCGCCTCAGAACTTCGAGACGGGCAAGAGCAGCCTGGACGGCGTCGCTTCGCCGCGCAGCACCTCGAAGCCACGGAAGCCTTCCGGGGGCGGCGAGAAGTGATCGCGATCTGTCGCCGTGACGAAGATGCGTACGCGGTGCCCGCGACGGAAGAGGTGCGCCGCGGGGAGCAGCCCGATCTGTAGCTCGGTCGCGCGTCCGCCTTCGAGGGGTCGCCCGTCCTTCTCCAGGTACGTTCGATAGGGGCGGAGCGCGATGAACCCGGCCTCGGGGGTGACCACGCTGCGGTGGACGGCGCGGAGCTGGCCCTCGCTCACGTAGTGCAGTCGCCCGTCGGGTGCCTCGTCGACGAGATAGACGAACACGGTCGCGTCGGCCGCGTCGGTTCGGATCCAGAGCCGCGCCTCTGGATGGCCGGCGATCTCGAGGTCGCTCTCGAGCGCGGGACCACGGAACGTCAGCTCGTTCGAGAAACGAGCACGCAGATCCGGATAGTCGGCCGGGACGAACGCCGCGAGGACGCCGCGCCAGCGCGTTCGTTCGCCGGTACCGAGCTTTGGATCGACGCGAACCTCGTCGGCGCCGCCCGCGGTCGCGTCGGAGAGCTTGCGCTCGTTGCCCATGAAGAGGGTCGTGGTCGTCGTGCCCGGAGGCGGCCAGCTGGGCGCGGTCCGCCACGCCTCCCGGCCGAACACCCAGTATCGGACCGGCTCGTCGGTCGTGTCGGCACCTTCGCGCGCGAGGTGTCGATCGAAGAATCGCAAGAGCTCGCCGTCGTGATCGTGGTGGGACGCCGTCGACTCTCCGAAGGCGCGGTGCTCGACCACGCCGGCGTGTCCCCACGGCCCGAGGATGATGCGGCTCCCATCGCCGCCGGCGTTCACGAAGCGCTCGAGCGCGGCGTGGGCATAGCCGCCGTCGTACCAGCCGCCGTAGCTCAGGATGGCCGCGCCCGCGCCTCGGATCGCGGCCAGGTTCGTGCGCGGGCTCACGACCAAGAACCCGAGGTCGGGACGCTCCGGATAGGCGGCGTCCTTGAATTCGCCACGTGCGCAGAGATCGTGGACGTCGCCGTTCGCTGCGTGATCGAGCAACGCCGCCGCGCGCTGCGCGCCGTCGCGATCTTCGTCGACGCGCCTCCCGCCGCGAAAGAGCAGGCCGAAGCCCGCCGCGATGAGCTTCTTTGCGCGCTCCGGCCCGACGCGGTCGAGCAGTCCGGCGAACGGCGCCATGCCGGGGGCGCGCGTGCGAGCGCTGGCGATGACGAAGACCAGCTCGGCCATCGCGGCGTGGAATTGATGCTCGTCGAGGAGGCGGTTGAACGTGGACCACCCGTTCGTGAACCACGAGAGCTGCACGCCGCCCGGAAACGCCACGTCCTCGTAGGCGTCGAACAAACTGAAACGCGGCGCGATCGCGCGCACCGCCTCGTGTTGGTTCACGAGGAGCATGTCTGCGGTCGTCCCCTCGTACGAGATGCCCGTCGAGCCGACGCGACCGTTCGACCAGGGCTGCTTCACGATGAACTCGACGACCTCTCCGCCGTCGGCGACCTCTTCGGGCGACCACGGGACCGGCCACGAGCCGCTCGAGACCCCAGAGCCACGAACGTCGACGTCGACCCACGCGTAGCCATGGGCGAGGAAGCGCTCGCGCGTCGGCGCGGCCAGATCGAACATGTCGCGCGCCCACCTGCGATCGAGCCCGGGCGCGAGCTCGACGGACCGGTAGTAGCGCGTCTGGCGAACGATGGTCGGGACGCGCTGTCCGGGTCGCATCCGAGAAGGCAGCGTGATGTCGACCGCGATGCGGACACCGTCCCGCATGGTGAGGTAGAGGGACGTTCGACGACCCTCGTCTCGCGGAAGCTTCTTCATGGGCTCGTGCGTTTCGGGGCTGCTCAAGCCGATCCGTCTACCACGGTGCGCGCCCGGGAAAAGCCACGGATTTGGCCCGCTTCGCGGCCTCGTGGGATGACGAGACGTGGCCCTCCCGAAGGCCGAACGGCGGCTCTTCAGCGCGCTCCTCGTCGTCTGCGTGACGCTCCTCGTGAGCTCGTTCGCAGCGCGCGCGCGCGCGGCCGGATGGGTCGAGCTGCACGTCGCGCGCGACGATCTCAAGGTCGAGATCGACGCGAACGGCAAGGCGATCGTCGAGCACCGGATGGTGCTCCTCGTGAACGGAGGCTCGCTGAAAGAGCTCACGCTCCGCGGCGTCGACGCGGACGCCGAGCTCGAGCCGAACGGCTGGGTCGCTCCGGAGAAGGACGCCGCGTCGGGACCTCCAGAGAGCCCGCTCCCGCTCACCTTCACGAAGCTCGAAGCGAAGGTCGCTGACGGCGCTGCGCCGCGCACGGACGTGGTCGTGGGGCTGGACGGCAGCGCGGGGATCCCCCGCGGGCGCTGGATCGCGGTGGTCCGGTATCACACCGACTTGCGGGCGACGGGCGCGCTGACCGAAGACGGCGCGAGCGCGCTGCTGCGCTGGTCTGGGGCCGTCTGGGACGACGGCCTCGACACGACGAAGGCGACGTTCGTCCTGCCACGCGCACCGACCGAGCCTCGCGTCGCGAGCGACGGCGGCGACGTCGACGATGCGGACGACGAGGGGGCCTCGTCGCTCGCGACCCTGACGAGGCGGCCCACCGAGGACGTTTTGGATCTCGTGAGGCCGTACGCGTCGAAGGGCCAGCGCGTGGTCTGGAGTCTACGCGCCGACAAGCGAGCCTTCGCGATGGGCGCTCCCGCACGAGAGGCTCGCGCCCCGCTCGCCGCTGCGCCTCCTCGCGTCGATCCACTTCCGGCCGCGTTTGGAAACGTCAGGCAGGGCATCCTGTTCGGCGTCATCGGCGCGCTCTTTTTGGCGCTCGCTTCGGTCGTGGCCGGACACGCCTCGTATGCCAAGCGCGTCGCCGAGGAGCGCGGACAGACGGCGCAGCCCCTGGTGCCGTTGCCCATCTTCGTACGGGCGGTGCTCGCTGCGTTCGCGTGGCTCTCCGGCGTCGGACTGGGGCTCGCGCTCGACGCGCCGCTCGCGGGCGCCTTGGTCGCTTCGCTCTTCGTCCCGCTCGTGTGGCACCGCACCGCTCGCCAGAAGACGACGATGCGCCCGCCGGGGCAGTGGCTGGCCGTCACGCGTCGAGAGGCGCTCGGCGTCGGCGCGGCGATCGGACCGTCGAGCGCGTTCGACCTCGGACGGGCTCGAGGCAAGCTCGCGTTCACCGCGCTCGCGCTCGTGGTCGGCGCAGGGGTCTACCTCGTGAGCACCCGGTCGAGCTATGCCGCCGTGCTCCTCGCGCTCGATGCGCTTCCGTTGACGGCGCTCTTCCTCTCCGGAGTCAGACGGCGTCTCTTGCCGGATCTCGCCGTCGCACCGGCGCAGCTGCTCGACAAAGTCGCGCGCCGCGTCGAGTCGAAGTCGAAGCGCGCCGTCCGCGTCGTCCCGAAGATCCGAGTTCCGCGCGGCCAGGCCGACGCGGACGAGGTTCGCGTCGTGTTCCTTCCGCGCGACCCGGTCCGAGGCTTCAAAGGACTCGAGATCGGCACCTCGCCGATCGCCGGGCCTGGCGGCGTGCTGCTCTTGCCAGAGATCCTCGTGCGATGCGAGGAGGGCTCTCCGGCTGCGCGAGCGCTGCGGGACGCGCCGGGCTACGGACGGCTCTCTCGAGGTCGTCGCGCGGACGAGTGCGTGCTCGCCGTGTCGCCCAAGATACCGACCGCAAGAACGACCGCCGATCTCGCGCTCGCGCTGCTCGATCGCCTCGCGGCGCGCGCCGTCGACCGCGCGTGATCGCGCCCGAGCACGGCCCGCTTCAGAGCGAGAAGCCGAGCCCGAGCGACGCCATGAGCTGGATCGCGGAGGCCTTGTCGTAGAAGCTCGCCTCGTAGCGACCGGCCGTGAGCGTCTTCGTATCAGCCGTCAGGTAGCCGATGCCGATGCCGCCCGCGAGGTTGAAGCCGTAGTCGTCTCCGAACACGGTCGAGCTGCCGATCCCGATGCCGATCAACGGCGACGAGATCGAGTCCTCGCTCGATAGCTTGAGCCCGGGATCGGTGACCGTCGCGTCGAACTTCTCGAAGCCGACGGTCGCCTTCACGAAGAAGCCTTTCAGCGCGTCGCCCGTGAAGTAGACCAGGAAATTCCCGTTCAGCGCGCCGCCGGTCGTGTCCAGGTTGTCGGTCGAAGAGGCGAAAATCCAGCTCGGTTCGGCCTCGATCGAGAACGGCCCCCACAGCACGAGCTCGGCCTGAAACGACAGTCGTCGGAAGATCAGGTCGAACGGATCGAAGCGCACCGCGAAGCGGAACTGGTGATCGTCCTCCGGCGGCAGTGGAGGCGGACCCTGTGGGGGCCCGTAAGGGGAGTAGTAAGGACGCTGAGGCCCGTAACCTGGCGGAGGCGCGTTCGGATCGTATCCACCGTTCGGGTATCCGCCCCACGGGTTCGCTTGGCCTTGCGGATAGGGGCCACCGCCTTGCGCGGGATACTGCCCCTGCGGGTACTGACCTTGCGCGGGATACTGCCCTGGTGCGGTTTGCCCAGGCTGTCCGGACGCGGGCTGTCCCGCCGCCGGTTGCCCCGGTTGGGGCTGACCCGGTTGGCTTGGTTGGGGCTGACCCGGTTGGGGCTGCTCTGGCGTGGGTGGCTGCGTATCGGTCGGCTGACCTTCTGCCGGTGGAGCGTTCGGCGACCCAGCCGACGCAGACGCCGAAGGTGCCGGCTGTGCGGCGGCCGAGCCGACGGCGACCGTGACCGCGCACGCGGAGAGGAAGGCAGACCAAGCTCGTGACGTCGGACGCACGCGAAGGAGCCTAGCAGGAGGATCGCCGCGCGGCGGCCCGATAGCGCGATCGCGTCGCGCAGAAACGCGCGACCTCGCCGTGCTAGATCCCCTGGCTCATGCGGCGATCCACGCGCCATTGCCAGGCCATCGCTGGCCTGCAGCGATCGCTGCTCGGCAGCCTCGCCAGCATGTCGAAGGACGAGGTCGCGGTCGCGACGGCGTGCCTCGATCCGTTCATGACCGACGCTCGGCGGACGCGCGTAGCCGCGACGCTCGGCCAGCGGCTCGAGAGCGTGACCGTCGTCATGGACTCGCCGCACGATCCCCACAACGGCTCTGCGGTGCTTCGTTCGTGCGACGCGTTCGGCGTCCAGCACCTCCACGTCGTCGAGCGGTGGGAGCCGTTCATCGCGGCGCGCGCCGTCTCGCGAGGCTCGGAGCGTTGGGTCGACGTGCATACCTACCGAACCGGAAAAGATGCGGCGGCGCAGCTCGCGGCCGGCCAGTTTCGACTCGTCGCGACCCACCCGGACGGAGAGCTGTCGCCGAGCGAGCTCGCGGCGTCTTCCGACCGGATCGCGATCGTTCTCGGCAACGAACGCGACGGCATCGCGCCAGAGCTTGCCGCGGCGTGCACCACACGGGTTCGCGTCCCCATGCGAGGCTTTGCCGAGAGCCTGAACGTCAGCGTGACGGCCGCGATCCTCTTGTCGGCGTTCGCCGCGCGACGGCCGGGGGATCTCGGAGAGGACGAGCGCGCGCGCCTCTACCTCCGCGCCTTGGTGTTGACCCTTCCGCGTGCGACCGAAATTCTCCGGGCGAAGGGCCTTTCTCCGCTGGATCCGGCGGGCCTAGGGGCGCTGCCAGGGCCCGACGTTGCGAGCGGTGCAGAAGACCACTAAACATCCGAGCTTCCCGTTGAGCGGTGATGTGGTGACCGACAAGCCGAACCGAGACGAGAAACCGAGCCGCCTCCGCGTGCCCGCTGCGCCGTCCTCTGCGGGCGGCGATCGCCCCGCGGCCGAGCGTCCCGGCGCCGAGCGGATCCCGAGCCCACCGGCCACCCGTCGCGTTCCGCCTCCGCCTCCGGCCCCGCTACCCGGCAAGGCCACCGTTCCCTCGATGCGTCGGGTCGACGTTCCGCTCGGGGCGCTGGCGTCTCTCTCGCCCAAAGAGCCACGAATCACAGAGGTTCGCAGGCCTTCGTCGGTCCCTCCGGGCTCGGTGCTCTCGCATCGTCCTGCGGTCAGTCAGGGCAGCGAGCTCGCGCGCCTCGCCGAGGTGCTCCCGGGCGTGACTCTCCTCGGTCGGTACCGAATCGAGCGCGCCCTCGGTCGCGGATCGATGGGGATCGTCTTCTCGGCTTTCGATCTTCAGGCGGCGCGCCCGGTCGCGATCAAGCTGCTCGATCCGGAGCTCTCGCGCGATCCAGCGACCGTCGCGCGTTTCCGCGCAGAGGCGCTCGCGCCCCTCCGCATCGCGACGGCGCACGTCGTCCACGTGTTCGATGCGGACGTCTCGTCGGACTTGGTCGCGATCACGAACCCAGCGGACCCCTTCGCGCCGCCCGTCCCATACATCGCGATGGAGCTCCTGCTCGGGATCGATCTGCGGCAATGCTTGCTCGAACAGGGACCGCTCGCGTCGGCTCGCGTCGTGTCGCTGCTCGAGGGGCTGGCACCCACGCTCGATCGCGCGCACGGCCTCGGCATCGTGCACCGCGATCTCAAGCCGGCAAACCTCTTCATCGCGCGGCGCGACGACGGCACCGAGATCCTGAAGGTGCTCGACTTCGGCGTCGCCGAGCTCGCCGACTCCGGCGCGGCGCGTGGCCTCGGCGGCGGCCTCTTCGGCACACCCTGGTACATGGCGCCCGAGCAAGCAGAAGGCGGCGTCGCGACCCCGGCGTCGGACCGATGGGCGCTCGCCGTCATCGTCTTTCGGATGCTCACCGCGCAGAGCTACTGGCCAGTTTCCCCCGTCCCCGAGCTCCTCGCGCGCATCGTCGCCGGCCCCGAAGAGAAGCCCTCTCGCGTCATCGCCGAGCGGCGCTACTACACCCGGAACACCCTGGGGCCAGCGTTCGACGCGTGGTTCATGAAGGCATGCGCCCGCGACGCGAGGGATCGGTTCGAGAGCGTGGTCGCGCAGATCGCCGCGCTCGCGAGCGCGCTCGCCGACGACAGGCCTGGCGCTCCGTGATACTCCGCGGCGCATGAGCGCATCGCCTTCGGGGTCGGGACGGGCTCTTCTCACCGGCGCGTCGAGCGGCATCGGCCGTGCGCTCGCGGCGCGCCTCGTGCGCCGCGGCCACGAAGTGTGGCTCGCATCGCGTCGCCTGCCGGAGCTCGAAGCGCTCGCCCACGAGCTCGAGGCCGCGGGCGGCAAGGCGCACGCGTTCGCGCTCGACGTCTCGCGTCCAGAAGAAGCAGAGGCGCGGGTTCGCGAGCTCGATGAAGAGGTCGGCGGCTTCGATCTCGTCGTCGCGAACGCGGGCATCGGGGTGGGCGCGAAGCCCGTCACTAGAGAGACGCTCGCCGACATCCGCGCGGTTACCGAGACGAATTTTCTCGGTGCAGTCGCGTCGATCCTCCCACTTCTGCCGGGCATGCTCGAGCGCGGACGCGGTCAGATCGTCGGCGTCTCGAGCCTCGCCGCCGAGACGCCGCTGCCCGCTGCGGCCGGCTACGGGACCAGCAAAGCCGCGTTCACGTTCTGGCTCGAGTGCGCCGCGAGCGACCTCGGTCCGCGCGGCATCGACGTCACCATCGTCCACCCCGGCTTCGTGAAGACTCCGCTCACGGACAAGAACTCGTTCCCGATGCCGTTCCTCGTCGAGGTCGAGCACGCAGCCGACCTCATCGACCGCGCGATCGCGCGCCGCGCCAGGTTCTGCCGCTTTCCGTTCCCGCTCGCGAGCGTCAGCACGGCAGGGAAGATCATGCCGCGCTCGCTGCGCGACTTCATCGTGAACCGACAGAAGCCGGCGCTCTGAGACGCGTCGAGCCCAGACGCGTCGAGCCCAGACGCGTCGAGCCCAGACGCGTCGAGCCCAGACGCGTCGAGCCCAGCCGAGCTGAGCCCAGCCGAGCTGAGCCCAGCCGAGCTGAGCCCAGCCGAGCTGGCGTCAGGCGAGGTTCGGAAACGTGTCGCGGTACTCGCGCATCGCGGACGCCTCGTCGACGGCGTGGCTCCAGCCCGTCGCGCGACGGAACGCCGCGTCGTCGATGACGACGGGGAACTTGATGTGCGCGAGCGCCGCCGGAGGCAGCCGGGGCAGCCCGAAGCGGCCGAGGGCGGCGCGAAACGCGAACTCCGGCAGTGGCACCGGCGAGCGCCCCGTCGTCCGCGCGACCACCGAGAGCGGCACCGGCTTCGGACCCGCGACGTTGTAGACGCCGCGCAGCCGCGCGCGGATCGACTGCTCGATCGCGGTCGCGACGTCCTTCTCGTTCATGAACTGAAAGAGCGGATCGAAGCCGAGGATCATCGGGACACGTGGGCCACGGAGGAAGCCAGCCAGCGTCCCGTGCCCGCTCGCGCCGAGCGTGTAGACGATGCGAAGCACCGTCGTCGTCATCTCCGGCATGCGCCAGAGCGCCGACCCGGCGTAGAGGTCTGCTGCGACGAGATCCGCGAGCTCCGGAAACGAATGGACCGCCATCGGGGGCTCGTCTTCGGTGTGGTAGAGCGGCGAGTCGGACCCAGCCCCGTAGTACGTGTGCCGGCCGACGAACACGACGTGGCGCACGCCGTGGCGGTGCGAATAGTCGAACACCGCGCGCGTCCCGCCGAGGTTGATGCGGTAGCGGTCCTCGCTGCGCGCCATCAGGTGCGTGACGGTCGCCATGTGGACGACGACCTCGGGCTGGACTGTGCGAAAGACGTCCTCGGCGGGGCGACTTCGGATGTCGACGCGGTGCACCTCGACACCGCTCGGTGCATCGGGCCACGAGCGCTTGTCGATCCCGACGACGTCGTGGCCGCCCTCGACGAGGCGCAGCGCGACGATGCGGCCGGTAGCGCCGGCGATGCCAGTGACGAGGACCTTCACGGGTTGCCCCCTCGAAGCTGGTTCAGGGTCTGCTCTGCGAAGCTCTCGCGCCTCTGGCGTCCCGCTTCGATCATCTCGGCGATTCGTGTGCGCACCTGTTCGACGTAGCCCTCGATGATGGGGTCTGCCTCGGCGCCGGTGCCCTCGAACATCATCGGCTCGCCGTACTCGACCTCGAGCTTCACTGGGAGCGGCAGCGGCAGGCCGTACGGCGTGATGGGCACATACGGCGCGCCGAAGATCTTCCCGAGTGCGACGGCGTTGTGAATCGAAGGAATGGCCGCTCCGCCCCCTAGGAACGCGAACGGGATGATCGGCGACCTCGTCTTCATCGCCAGGCGCACGAAGCCCGTTCCGAAGCGAACCAGGCTGTAGCGATCTTTGTAGAGCTTCGCCGTGCCCTTCGCGCCCTCGGGGAACACCATGAGCAGCCGATCGTCCTCGAGCAGTCGAATGGCGTGCTCCGGGAGGCCCGTCAGCTGACCCATCCGCGACGTCATCATCGACGCGAAGGGCATGCGATTCATGAACTTCTCGACCATCCCCTGTGCGAGGCGAGGTGGGTTCTTCGCAAAGAACATCGACGCGACGACCATCATGCCGTCGATGGCGATGCCGCCCGAGTGGTTGCCGACGAGCATCCCGCGGCCGCGTGCGGGGACGTTGCTCGTTCCGATCGCGCGCACCGAAAAGTAGTGTCGATAAATCGGCTCGGCCATCGCGAAGCCGAGCGCGAGGTGCTTCTTCGACACGCCATACGGATCGACGCCGAACGGCCCGAACGGGATCTCGAGCTCGTCCATTCGACGCTCGATGTCACGGCTCACGAACCAACCCACGTGCGCGCCCCTCTCCCCTCGGTGCTGGGGCGCCGGAGCCTATCAAACCGCGAGTCCGACGGTGCACGCGGATGTAGCGAAGCGACGGGAAATCTGCGCAGTCGAAGCGAAATTGCGTTGCAGCGGCAGGAATCGGTCGGTAGATAGATTCTGCATCTCTGGGACGAGCGTCATGGCCACACGTCGCATCGCTTACGCGCGCATCGCGCAAGAATCGAACTGCTTCTCTCCAGTCCTCACGACGATGGAGGATTTCGAGCGGACGCATTTCCTCGAAGGCGCGCGCCTCGCGTATGCGGCGTCCAAGGCAGGCGAAGAGGTCGAAGGCTTCGTGAAGCACGCCGAGCTCACGGGGTTCGTGGACGAGCTGTCGCGTCGCGCCGACGTCGAGGCGATCCCGCTCTTCAGCGCGTGGGCGATCCCGGGGGGCCCCATCGAGAAGGCCACGTTCGACCACCTGCTCGAACGGCTCGAGACCGGGCTCCGCGCCGCCATGGACCTCGATGGAGTGCTCCTGTCTCTGCACGGAGCCATGGGCGTCGTCGGCGTTCGCGATCCCGACACCGAGATCGTTCGAGTCGCGAAGCGCGCGACGAAGGGCAGGGCGCGCGTCGTCGTCACACACGATCTCCACGCCAACATCACGCGCGAGCGCGTCGATGCGTGCGACGGCATCGTCGGGTATCGAACGAACCCGCACCGCGATCATCGACGCACCGGCCAGACCGCGGCGCGCATGCTCCTGTCGAGCCTCGCGCGCAGCCAGGCTCCAGAGACGGCGTGGCGTTCGCTGCCGATGCTGCTCGGCGGCGGCACGACGGTCGATCTCTTGCCGCCAGTTCGGTCGATCTTCTCCCGTCTCACGGCGCTCCACCGCGATCCGCGCGTGCTCGCGGCGAACGTCTACTTCTGCCACCCGTGGAACGACGAGAAGCGCCTCGGTTGGAGCACGCTCGTCTCGACGAACGGCGACGCTCGGCTCGCCGAAGAGCTCGCGGACGAGCTCGCCGAGCGATGCTGGGCCGTTCGCCATCAACAACCTCCGCGGTTCCACTCGATCCGCGAAGCCATCGAGATCGCGCGCGCCTCTCGCGTGGCGCGGAAGCTCGGCGTCGTCGTCATGGCGGACACGTCGGACGTCGTCTCGGCCGGCGCACCCGGCGACAACACGCGCATGCTCGCGGGCCTGCTTACGGACGGCCGCGACCTCAAGAGCTTCGTCCCGCTGCGCGATCCGGCTGCGATCGCCGCGTTTTGGGCGACCCCGATCGGCGGGTCCGTCGCGGGCAAGGTCGGCGGGACGCTCGATCCGAGCCGAGGGCGTCCCCTCGAGATCGACGGCAAGGTCCTCGAAAAGCGCGTGCACCCGTCCCTCGGCAAGATGATGGCGCTCGACCTCGGCTCGGTGAAGCTCGTCATCACCGATGGCCACGCGATGGCCGTGAAGCCTGCGTTCTACTCCGACATGGGCCTCGATCCGTGGAGGGCCGACGTCGTCGTCGTGAAGAACTTCTTCCCGTTCCGGATCTTTTTCGCGCCGATGGCCAGGCGGGTCCTCTACGTCGAGACCGAGGGCACGACCGATCTCGACGCCGCGTTCGAGCTCGAGTTCGACGGCCCTATGTGGCCGCGCGACGTCGTCCACGAATGGCGAAGCCGCGACCGAGAGCGTCGCGGCTTCGCGGCTCACTGAGAGCCGTTCTACGTCACGTCTGCGAACGAGCGGAGTGCGCCGCTCGTTCGCCAACGCACCTCACTCGCCCGAAGGCGCGAGCTCGGTCGCGATCGTGAGCTCGAGCTGCTGCATCGACGTTCAGATCAGCCCACGACCACCGACAAGTTTCGCAAGACGAGGACCGCGCCCGCAACGACCAAGCCGACGAACACCGCGAAACGAAATGTTGCAAGGCTGATGCGGTCGTGGAGACGTTGTCCCACCCACAGACCGACGAGCAAGCTCGGCGCGAGCATCACGCTCAGCGTGACCGAGCCGCGACCGAGCCGGCCCGCGACGAAGAAGCTCCCCATGAGTAGGACATTGAGCACGAGCCAGAGGAGGCTCAGCGTGGCGCGGAACGTCGTCTTGCTCCCCGACAGCTTCTTTCCCATCACGTAGACGACCATCGGTCCGCCGGTTCCGAACGCCCCGTGCGCGACGCCTCCGAGCGCGAGCAGCGCGGCCGCCGCCCCGGTGGACAGCTCCTTCGCTGGCGCGACGGTGGGGGCGCTGGGGGCTGGAACGGGCGCGCCGTCGTCTGCGCTGCGCTCGGCCTGCGCGCCTTTGCGAAGAAGCTCGGATGCGCCGAGTAGAATGATGAAGACGCCGAATCCAAGCTTCAGCGCCCCCTCCGGCGCGCGCCCGAAGAGCCACATCCCGAGCGGCATGCCCACCGCGACCGCCGGGGCGATGCGTGTGAAGAGCAGTCGAGCGTCGAGCTCTTTGCGGCCTCGAAAGGCGAGGGTGGCCGACAAGACCATGTTCAGCGGAACGAACGACGGCAGCACGCGCTCGATGGACATGAAGAGCGACGCGAGCGCGACCGCGACGACCGTGGCGCCAAAGCCCAGCGTCGACTCGACGGCGAAGCCGGCGAACACCACGAGCGCGAGGAGCGCCGACTCGAGCACGGCGCGACGTTATCCAGGGTCTGCGCCAAACGCGAGCACGCCGCGGCTCTCGTCCGAGCGCCTGGCCCGTGCGACCGCCTTGCGGAAGCGTCGGTCGATCCGCCATGCTGCGCACCGATGTCGTCGCGCCGTGTCCTCTTGTTTGCGCTCTCGCTGCCGATCGCGTTCCTGGGCTGCCTCGAGGTCCCCGCGCCGAAGGATCCGTTCGCTCCGCGCGACGTGACGACCCCCGACGGCAGCGCCCTCTCCGAAGCGTGCACGCCGAGCGGCGTCGAGATGTGCTTCGACGCGATCGACAACAACTGCAACGGCGTCATCGACGAAGGGTGTGGCCTGCACACTGGGATCCTTCAGTTCGCCGCCGCATGGGACGCCGAAGAAGCCGACGTCGATCTCGACGTGACCGACGCCTCTGGCGAGCTGGCGCAGGT
>Ga0164241_10001198_pt1 | contig 34208 bp, 36 predicted proteins | sample OricomyardsoilBY_FD_108780 | JGI IMG/M metagenome (GOLD analysis project Ga0164241, IMG submission 108780) | Backyard soil microbial communities from Emeryville, California, USA - Original compost - Back yard soil (BY) | ecosystem: Environmental > Terrestrial > Soil > Unclassified | place: USA... | reverse complement strand
CGCGGCGCCCGCGGTAGCCAGGACCCGTGGCGCATCAACGAGAATTTCGACGACGCCTACAGCCTCGCCCGGGACCTCACCTACATCCTGTTCACCGACAGCGGCCACCGCAGCATCGTCCGCAAGGCCCTACGGACCATGGCCACCGCGCACAAGGCGGCCACCGCCGCCGGCCGCGAGTACCACTGCGGGTTCGGCGACGTCGTCACCCACGTGATCACCGAACGCGATGAGATGGCCGCTGACTACGCCAACGCCCGCAAGACCGGCGCGGACACCAGCGGACTGCGACAGAGCCTAGAAGACCACGACGAGATCATCACCCGCCTCGACGGCGGCGAACGGGTCCCGTTCCTACGACTGCTGCTGGGCAAGGGCACCGACCCGCGACCTCAAGTCACCCACCAGCACAAGCGGCGAGTCATCTACACGATGGCCGGATTCAGGACCCCGGACCACCCGGACCAGCCGCAGGTGGACGGACAAGGACCGCAACGCCTCCGCTGCGATGCTCTCGGTGCTGGCCCGGATGCGACGCGACAACATGACCGGCCGCCTAGTGGCCAACCCGGTCACCGGTCGACCCGGGATCCCGCCCACCGCAACCATCATCGACGAGGGCAACATGGTCACCGCGGACCCCGCCGGCGCCGGCTACACCGCCGTGAACCTGCGCCAGGGCCGCTCTCTCAACTCGATCGCGATGCTGATCGACCAGCAGACCCGCGGGCTCAAAGCCATCGAGAAGCAGGCCAACGCGGACACCGCCGAGGTCAACCAGTTCGGGACCATCCTGGCCTTCAAACAACGCTCTAAAGGCGAGGCCCGAGCCACCCTGACCGTCCTGCGCAGCAGTGACGATGACGTGTCCAACGCCGAGGTGGACACCCTGGCCCGCAAGCTGCAGTCCGAAGAAGTCGGCGGGTCACTGCGGATCGGGGACTGCGTCATGCGCGACCCGGATTCCCGGGTCGCCGTCGTCACCATCGACCAGATGTTCTGGGTGCTGCAACGCGCGTCGCAGACCAACCCGAAACTCAAGGCGCACGACTGGTCCTTCCCGGTGCCTAGGGACCCGTCCGAATGGGCGATCAATCCCGAGGCACTGCTGCGGGTCCGGACGAACATCGCCGACACCGCGTCCGCCCAGCTGGACGACAACCCCGATGACGATGACGAGCCGGCCGGCGTCGCCGACCCGGATGATGACGAGCTCGAGGAAGCGGCCGCGGCCGAACCTTCAGCCCCGGATTGGACAGAAACCACGGTCGGCGCGGGGGCTGCGCCATGACCCCCACCACGCCCGACCACGAACGGTGCTGGGGGGTCGTGACCACCCGGACCGCACACCGCGCCCACCAGCTGGCCGGCCGAGTCTGGCGTGCTGCGGTGACTCTGGTCGTCGGCATCATCGCCACCCTGCTGGGGCTGGCCGGATCGGTGATGGCGTCCACCAGCTCGGCCGATGCCGACGTCCTGGGCATCTCCGACTCGGTCCAGAACTGGGTGTGCGGCATCGTCAACCCCACCGAACCCTGGGAAGGCGTCGGCGACGGCCCGGAAAGCTGGATGAGCAACCGGAACCTGGTCGGCGCCAAGCAGGTCGTTCCCACGCTGGTCGACGTCTCCGGGCAGTCCTACGCCCGCACCGCACTCACCACAGACACCGTCCCGGACACCATGGACCAGCTCCCCGCCCTACCCGCCGGCGACTACACCCTCTACGAAGTCGCCGGCCTGCGAGGACTGTCCTGGTGGACCATCCCACTGAACCCGGACAAGACCCGGAACTGCGACCTGTGGAACTACGTCTGGTCCCAGGCCGGGAACGCGGCGTTCACCGTCAGCAAAATCGGCCTGCAGATCACCATCTCGATCAAGGAAGCCGCCGCCGCCGACGATCCGCTGGCGTTCCTGTATGACGAATCCGGCGGCGCGGTGTCCACCGTCTTCGCTCTGTTCTTCATTCCCGTCGCCACGGTCATGTTCATCGTGGCCGGCATCTGGTTCGGCCTGAACGCCCTCCGCGGCAGCGGCCTGCGCGCCACCCTCGGCGGCATTCTGGTCGCGGCCGGAATCGTCGCCGTCGCTGGCTTCGCCTACGCCGCCAACATGTCGGGCACCAACGGCTTCCGAGCCGTCGCCAGCACGGTCGACAAAGCAATCTCCCAGGTCAACGGCGTGGCCTCCAACGCCCTGCTCGATGGGCTCACCCAGAACACCGGCGCATGCACCCTGCCCGCTGACGCCGCCGACGCCATCCGCGGCCAACGCCTCACCTCATGCGTGCTCGCCGACAACCTCGCCTACCGGCCCTGGTCAATCGGCCAATTCGGTGGCGCCGGCGCCAACCGCGTCCCGTTGCCCGCCGACTGGACCGTGATCACCCCCGGTGCGGACGGCACCATCCCGGTCGACAAGCTCCGCGAGGAGAAAGCGCTGCCCTGTTACGTCACCGCGGCCGGAGACTGCCACGACCTGCGCACCTACCTGGTCGCACAACACGGGGGAGTGCAGGTCGGACACCAGCTGTCCGGGCCCGCCGGCTTCCTCAAATGCTCGGCCGACGCCGTCCGGACCTTCTCCGACACCCCGGAGTGGATGCTCCTGTCCGATCAGCTGCAGCAGGCCGGGCAGTCGACCGAACCGCTGCGTCTGGCCGTGTCCGTGCCCTGCTCACCGATGTACCGGGTCTTCACCGCGCTGTCCGAATCCGATGTCGCCGTCGCGCAGGCCTACTCCGGAGGAGTGGGCATCGCCCGCTTCACCCAGGCGCTGGCCGCCCTGCTGGGCACCGCGGTCGCCGCCGTCCCCGTCCTGATCACCGGCCTGATCACCATGGCCTGGACCGCGATGACCTTCGCCCTGTACCTGACCGGACCGTTCAAACTGGCCTTCGCCACCTACACCGGCAAGGCCAAGCTGGCCAAGGAATGGGCCGGAGACCTGGTGCACGCCTGGCTGTCCAGGCTGGCCTACGGGATTCTGCTGACCCTGACCATCCTGATCATCTCCTGGATGATGGCCGCCGCACTGTCGTTCGGGCTGCGGTTGGTCTGGCTCGGCGTGATCCTGTTCTTCTTCTGGAAGCTGGTCCAGAAGGTGCAGGAGGTGATCCGCCCAGGGGCGGCGTCGATGGCCCCGAACCTGGCCGGCGACGTGCAACGACGCACCGCCCGCGCCGCCCGAGGCCTGTCCAGGACCGCGACCAGGTCGACGATCGGCGCCGCCGCCGGTGCCGCCGCGGCGGGGCAGCGCCGCCGGATCCTGGCCATGGACCCCACCCGCGGCCCAGCCCGACGCACCGCCGGCGCCCTGCTGTCCCCGGTCTCGATGCTCTCCGGCGGTCTGCACGGCGTCGTCGGCGGGCCTCAGGCGGCGCAACGCTCCGCGATGCGAACCATGACCCGGGCGCAGATCGCATCGACCCGGGCGAACGCCGCCACGACCGGGAAGAAGCCTGCGGCTGCGGCTGCCACGTCCGGCGCAGCCACCGCCGCGGCCCCCGGCCCACGCACCGTCCGGGACGCCGGCACCGCGAACCGGGCCACGCAGGTCGCCGGATCGAGAATCGCGACCAGCTTCCGGGTCAACCCCGACCGCCGCACCACCAACGACGATGTGGCACCGGTGACCACCGGCCGATGGACCGGCGTCGGCGACGGCACCCGGCTCGCCGGCAGCGCGCACACCGCGCCGGACGCGGCCACCGTCGGGCCGGTGCTGCGCCGCCGTCGACCACCGTTGCTGCACCGCATGGAAGAGCGGGCCGCAGCCCGGGAACCCCACATCATCACCACCGCCTCTGCCAAGCCAGCACCCCTCACGGACCAGGAGCAGTCCGAGATCGCCGCCATTCTGGACCAATTCAGTCCTGACCCCGAGGAGGTGGCCGAACAGGCCGAACCCGAACCGGTCCAGACATGACCACCACGAAAACGATTCTGTCCAAGGCAGGGTCACGGATCCGGGATCGACGAACACCCGCAGTTGCGGCCACCATGGCACTGTTGCTGTGCTGGTGCTATCTGGTCCTGGGCCCGAACCTGCTGGCAGCCCTGCTGCTTGGAACCGGCGCCGTCCTGGGCACGGTGTGGACGGTGCGGCACCACCGCCCGATCGCCCTCTGCACCGTCATCACCATCCTGACCGCGGCCGCGTTCGCGGGGTCCTGCGTCGTCACGATCAACCGTCAGACCGCCGACGCGGCCGATGCCGCAGCCGTGCTCACCGGATACCTGCCGATCACCCCGGTGCCGGCGCTGGTGGCCTGCTTCCAGCGACCAGAGCTGGTCTCCGCCCCCCGCAGCACCCTGATCGGGTCCGGAGTCCTACTGCTGTCCGCCACCCCGGTGGTCCTGATCGGCGCCTATCCGCCGGCCGACGTCGTGCTCGTGGCCGCCGCGGCCGCCGCGGCCGCCGTGCCCTCCCTGCGGCACCGCCGGGCCGCGGCAGCGCTGACCGCCTCGCTCCCGACCCTGCACGGTTGGACAGATCTCGGCGCCCGCCGCACACCCGATGGCACCCACGTCGACCGGCTCCTCCTCGGCGCCGGCGCCGCGATCGCCTGCTCCACCGCCGACCGCCGCCCGGTGACCGACCGCATTGCGTTGACCGCCGCGCGGCGAGCGGTCACCACCGCCGATGCCCTCGGACTGCCGACCCACCGGGTGCAACCGGTCATCCTCAGCGCCACCGGAACCGGCGGCATGCGACGGCATCTAGTCAACGACGGGCACCTTGCGGCGTCGGTGATCATCATCGAACCCGACCGACTGGATCAGGTCATCGCCCGGGTCCACCCCCGGCGCCGCGGCCGACGACCGGTCCTGACCGCCGCGCTGCTTCCCGCACCCGGTGAGGTCCGATGAACGACCCCACCGGCGCCGACCCCACCGCAGACAGGCTCGTCGACGCCGAACCTCCGACGCCGACGCTGGTCTGCGAGGGCGACCTCGTCCAGGTCGATCTGCCCGACGACGGGGAAGACCCGTTCAACGCCGCCCTGCAACTGAGCGGTGTGCACCACACCGGGACCGAGATCTCCGTGTGGCTGCGGCTCACCCCGACCACCATCGGGCAACTCCTCGCCTCGCTGCACCAGGTGCTGGAAAAACAGCAGACCACACTGGGTGTTCCGCTCACCGAGCCCACCGTCGAACACCTCGACGACGAGAACGACCCGGACCGGACCGAACAGGAGCAAGAGGGTCGGATCCGCCGGTTCCTGGACCCGTTGGGCATCCGGCACCTGCAGGCCCGCTCACCCCGTAGCACCGTGATCCTGGCGGCCGCGATCGCCACCCTCATGCTGCTGGCCTCCGTCGTCCAACTGGTCCGCGGATGACTCCGCCGCCACGCACCATCCGAGCACGATGGATCCTCGCGGGGCTGCTGGTCTGGCTGATCCTGGCCGCCTCGATCACCCTGGAACTGGGCCAGCCGAACACCGCCCGATGGGCCAGCGTCACCGCCCTGGGTGTCACCGGCCTGATCCTGCTCGCGCTGGCACTGCGGACCACCACCCGCACCGCACGGTCCGCGGTTCGCCTGGTGCGGCGACGCGCACATACCCGACGATGAGCAGAGCTACCCGGGACCTGACCGTCGCCGGAATGATCGGTCTGGCCATCGTCGCGTCGTTGATCCTCGCCAGGCTGCTCGCGGTCGCGCCGGCGTCGAACACAGAGAACCAGGCCCCGGCCGCGACCGACCTGGCAGCGGTGCAGCCGCCGGCCCCGTCGACCACCACCGCCACGACACCGCCGCCGCCCAGCGCCAAGACAAGCACCGAGGTCCCACCAGCGCCGGCGGAAAGTGTGGTTCTGTCGAGCGGCGTGCAGGTCGTGCCCCGCTCGGATCGCACACCCCCGACGTACCGGTCGGCGCCGACACCACCACCCAACCCGCCGACCTCACCGCCAGCCAACCCCGACCCGGCCACCGTCGACGACCCGGAGGCGCAGGCCCGGGCGTGGCTGACCGCCCTGTGCAGGTACGACTACCGCGACAGTGCGGACGAGAACACCCGCCGAGCCGCAATTTTCGGTGACACCAGCATGCCACCCGGACAGAACCCGTGGACCCTGGACGACCGAGCCTGGGCGCAGATCACCGCCGGCCACCTGGGATCCGGCTGCACCAACATCACCGCCACCCGCGCGCTGACCCAACGCGACGGCGTCGACCAGAACACCGTCACCCTGACCGCCACCCAGATCCTCACCGTCGACGGCACCGCCTACCAGTCCATCCCGATCACCCTCACCCGCGCCCTACACCCAGACAGCGAAGGGCGCTGGCTGATCGGCGCAGCGGTGACCGCGAATTGACCGCCAGCCGCATGGCCCGGCGCTGGGCAATCGCCTCCACCACCGGCCTGCTGATGTCCTGGCCGGTCCTGATCCTGCTGGCTCTGCTGCTCGTCGTCGTGGTCATCCTGTCCAGTTCGGGCGGCCCGGCCGCATTCACCCCGCCACCCCCGACCCCCACCAACTACAGCTGCACCATCGCCGCCGGACCCGCACCAGCGGCGACCACTGGAGCCCACGCGGCCGCCGGCGACTACGGCGGCGTCACCCTGACCAGCGACCAGGTCGCGGCCGCTGCGACCATCACCGGCGTCACCCAGCAAATGCGGCTGACCCGCCGGGCCGCGGCCATCGCGATCGCCGTTGCCATGCAGGAATCCACCCTCAACCCCCAGGCCGTCAACGGCCCCTTCCTCGGCCTGTTCCAACAGGCAGCCGACCCGACCAGCGGCCTGTACACCGCCTACGACCGCACCGACGCCGCCGGATCCAGCCGCATGTTCCTGGAGCAGCTCGTCGCCCGCGTCCCGAACTACGACACCGACCCCCGCAGCAACTGGGAGCTCGGCGAGGTCGTCCAGGAATCCGGACTTGGACAGAACGTCGCCCGATGGCAGGCCACGGCCGAGTCCCTGGCCGCGATCCTGTACTCGGGTGTGCCACCCGACCAGGCCGACACCGTCTGCACCACCGACACCGCCGGCGCCGGAACCGAATTCGATCCCGGCAACATCATCACCGACGCGGTCTTCTACAACACCACGGCCATGACCATCGACCATGTGCGCGACTTCATCAGCACCAAGGGCGCCGGCTGCACCAGGACCTGGTGCCTGAAAAACCTGCGGGTCAGCTTCCCGGACCAACCAGCCGATCAGTACTGCCAGGCGATCCCCGCCCGGACCGCCGTGGACGCCGCCGAAGCACTCAGCCTGTTCTCCACCGCCTGCGGCATCAACCCCCAGGTCATGCTCGTCACCCTGCAGAAGGAATCCGGACTCGTCACCCGCACCGATCCCAGCGAACAGACCTACCAGGCGGCCTGGGGCTGGCACTGCCCGGACACCGGGCCCGGCGGCAGCGCCAACTGCGACCCCGCCCACGCCGGATTCTTCAACCAGGGCTACGGCATGGCCAAGCAATGGGCCCGGTACCGGGTCGACCCGGGCAAGTACAACTACCACCCCGGCCAGAGCACCACGATCCTGTGGAACGTCGCGGAGTCCGGTTGCGGCGGCGCCCCGGTGACGATCCAGAACCAGGCCACCGCATCGCTGTACAACTACACCCCGTACCAGCCCAACGCCGCGTCACTGGCCGCCTATCCCGGCACCGGCGACGCCTGCTCGGCCTACGGCAACCGCAACTTCTTCCGCCTGTTCATCGAGTACTTCGGCTCCACCGGCGGCGGCCGACCGACCAGCGTCGCGGTATCCGCCAACGGCCCGGACGTCGTCGTCCCGAATAACAACTTCGTCGACCAGACACTGGCCGGCAAGACCATCAAGGCACCCACCGCCGCCGTCGCCCAAGGGCTCGCCGCCGGATTCAGCGCTCTGGGCCTGCCCTACGTGTGGGGTGGAGGAGGCTCCGGCGCGGGCCCGAACAACGGCTGCGTCCGTGGGGGCGGCGACAACAACAGCTGCGGAACCGAAATCGGCTTCGACTGCTCCGGCCTGACCGCGTACGTGCTGGCCCACGCCGGCGTCGCCAGCATGCCCGGCGACTCCGGCAGTCAACGCGCCGGCGGCACACCCGTCCCGTGGGATCAAGGTCAGCCGGGCGACATCGTCGGCTTCCCCGGCCATGTCGCGGTCTATCTCGGCACGGTTTCCGGGCAGCGGTACATCCTCGAAGCGTCATGGGTCGGCACACCCATCCACATCGTCCCGCTCACCCGAACCGATTACGACGACGTGCTGCATCGGTACTGGAGCAGCGACTCCGGCGCGGCCTGATGCGTGGACGGGCAGTGATCTTGGTTCCTGACGGGTCGGGACGCCCGGGTCACCCGGCGAAACGCGACCCGGTGAGACATCCAGGGCGCCAGCGATGTCTAGGAACGACCAGCCCGCCTCGGAGCAACCGGGAAGTCTCCCGGGCCCGTCAACCCGACGAGCGCTCGACGGCAAAGTCCAGCTCACGCCGCCCGTTCGCCAGATCCAGTGCCCGCAGGCTCCCCACGAGGTCGGAGAGATCGGTGGACAGGATCACAGCGTCACCCCTCACCCCCCAGCCCGGTCAAAGGTCCGTATGAACGCGTGGCACCGTCAAGCCCGAACATCGGCAGCCAGTTGCCGCCGCCGCGAGTCACGCGTGCCGTGGTCGTCAACGACTCCGAACGCCCACGGCACCATCGCAACGAACACCGCCAGGCAGACCGCAAGTCGACTCCATCCCACCTCAGGATCCACCGATGATAAACCGTATTGCCGGTATCTCATCGGACCGGATGGCGTTGTTCAGTGGTCCTGCCAACCAAAGACGCAGGGAGGCCCCGGATGAGCGACCCCGCACAAACCCGCCTGGTGCCAGCTCCGATCGAGGCGATCCAACGCGACGGAACCTTGGTACGCGATCTGAGGATCGCCGATTGGATGCAGAGATCGCGACCCCACGGCGAATACCGCGGGTCTGCCGAGGACTTCCGCATCACGTCGACCAACGGACGGGTGCTACCGGTCGGCCCGTCGGACTGGGTCGTCAGGATCGGCGGACAGTTCTATTCCTGCCCATCCCCGCTGTTCCACGCGCTGATCAACATCGGTCCGCCGACCAGCTTGTGCGGCGAGTGCCAGGACACCTTCCGGCCGGCCGACCTGGTCCCTGGCCCGGACGGACTGGAGCTGTGCACCGACTGCATCCTCGAAATCAAGCTGAGCAGAAACGATCCGGACCCAAAGGTGGCGCGAACCACACGGCATAGCGACCAAGTGGAGCACCAACCATGACCGCCGGGCTCGTGGACTACGCAGACATCGCCACCAGCACGATCGCCGAGAGGCGGACGGCCGCAACCCGCTGGGCGCGGCACGCACTGAGCAACGACGCCGCCCTGATCATCGGATTGCGGACCAGCCACCCGGGCGGCGAAGGCTTCCTGGCCGAGATATCACTGATCGACACCAGCGGCACCATCCGACTGAACACCCTGGTCAACCCACGCATGGACATCGACGACTCGATCACCCGGAATCACCACCTCACCAACGAGATGGTCGCCGGCGCTCCCACCTTCGACCAGATCCTGCCCGATCTACTCCAACTCACCGCCGGCCGGAAGATCGCCGCCTACAACCCGTGCGCCGCGGTGCACACCCTGCTCGATGACACGCACCGCGCCGTAATGGATCCCGAACACCTGAAGGATCCGGCCACCTGGCACAACATCGCGCGGATGCGATCGGAATGGCTCGGCCGGCCCGCCCACTACCTGCCGCTGCCCAACGCCCCTCGAACCCTGGCCCACTGCCACGCCGTGCTCCACGTCATCCGTGACATCGGCATCGACTGACCCCCGCCCAACTCACAACCTGACGGAGCGCCATCAATGACCGACCCATCCACGGTGTCCCTGACATCGATCATCGACAGACCCGATCGTGCCTGTATCGATGTCGATTCCCGCGTGTTCCACCCACGCAAGCAGACCGATGCAGCAGTCGAGTTCGCCAAGCGAATCTGCCGAGCGTGCCCGGTGATCACAGACTGCCTTGTCTACGCCACTACCCATGATCTACAAGGGATCTGGGCTGCCACCACTCATCAGGAGCGACGTGCGGATTCGGACAAACGGCCGCTTACCGAAGGAGCGCCGCCTCAGTGACCAGGCACGCACCGCTGCCATGATTCACGATCGTCAAGACCGGGCCTGCCTGGACGCCAAGACTGACATCCCCTTCCCCGGCGGTGGCCAGGACCCCGATCTGGTCGAGCCCCCACGCCGGTACCGCCGCCGATCCCCGGTCATCTCTCAGAGCCTCATCCACGCACTCACCCACAGCGTCAACGGTGTCCGGGGTGGCACGACCGACAACGAGCAAGCCGAGATCCGCCGGCAACGGATCGAAACGACGGGAACGGTATCCGCGATCACCCCGTCGGCACCCCGTCGGCGACGCCGACCGTCGGAACCGTTCCCGCACCAACGTGGCCGGCCGGCCGGCGGCGCCTGACGGTCGAAGACCCCCAACGATCACCTCAAGAGCTGACGTCGCGACCAAGTGCCAGCACACCGTGCACCCCCACGAACGAAACGGATCGAGAGCCGACCATGCATCTGATCATCAGCATCGACCTGTCCTCGCCAGGGTTCAGCCAGAACCCCGGCGAGGAAGCTGCCCGGATCCTGCATCGCGCCGCGGAGCAACTGGCCACGATGCACCACAAGTACGCTGCCCTGAACCACGAGAACCCCGCCCAACTCCACCTGCACGACAAGACCAGCGCCTTCGCCGGATACGTCAGCACCGTGCGCATCGACGACATCGACCCCAACAGTCAGGAGCGGATCTGCCGAGCCGTTGCCACACAGGCAGCCGCAGCGCCGAGCGCGGGAACGGCCTGATCCGATGGCGAGGACGACCCTGGAATGCCAGAGGAGGGCGGCCGAGCGGCTGGTCGCTGCGATGACCGACGGCCACCCTGACGTGGCCGAACGCGCAGTCCACCTGATAATCGAGCAAGCGACCGGTCCCTTCCACCGCCCCTATGCCGTCGTCTTCGGAGGAATCGACACCCTGCTGCTGGACCAGTTCAGCTCCGACTACCGCGCCGAAATCGGACCCGCCCGCATGGACGACCTCGTCCAAGAAGAACTACTGCCCCCATCGGACGTACTCGCCCAACTGATCACGCACGATCCACGCTGGTCCGCCGTCCTCGTCGACGTGGTCCGCGCGCTGATACTGAACAAGCTGATGGAGCTGGAAGCCGATCCCGACCTCACGCATGAGGAGAACGTCCGGCTGATCGAATCACGACTCCGCTGAAGCGCGCCAGTCGGGTATCTACCGACATGCACCGTTGGAAAAACCATCGGCTATGACCCCGGTCACATCCTGTGCCGTTCCGCCCGGCCGGCTCCGGCGGCCCGTTGATCGAGACCTCGATCAGCCACGCTCTACAGAGATGTGTTCTAAACGCGGGTGCTATTCGCGTGCTGATCGGGCGTGGCGCTCGCGCAAGTCACGCGTGCGCTGCCATGCAGCCAACAGGTCCTCCGGATCGACGTCCAAGACCTGGGCGATGTCGGCAACCCGATCCGGCTGGATCCGCCGAGCCCCCCGCTCGATCATTGCCCAGGTCGTCGCCGGCGTACCCAGACGCTGTGCCAGGTCGGCCTGTGTGAACCCCGCCTGCTGCCGCAGCTGGGCAAGCGTCCGCGAGCGTGGTGGTGTGGACATGAAATCGCCCACCGTCTTACCTAACACCTGCGCGGCTTGCGCGAGCTGGCGCGGTCCGGGTGAACTCTGCCCGGTCTCCCAGTGGCTGATGGTGGTGGCATCGAGTCCCGCGCCGATCGCCAGGTCTTCCTGGGTGAGCCTGGCCCGCTGCCGCGCCTGCCGAAAGCGGTCGGGGGAGAAGCCCACGGTGCGGGACCTGGACACGACGAGCTCCTGATCGACGACTTTGATGTCGGGAGCGATCTTCACTGGCACCGGCTGGCCCATGCGGTCGAGTGTGCAGTATCGTCCCAGACAAACCGCATATGTTGGCGTCTTCTGTCCAGATCCCGTATTACCAGTAGTCGATGATCCTGCGGTCGGGGTGATCATCGACCCCAACATGTGCGGCCAGCCGTTCGTGTTCGGCCGATTACCCTACGGAGCTTGTGCTGGGGTGGTTCACCCAGAGGAGGTCGTCGTGAGATTGAGACGTTGGGAGCTGGCGGTCCCCGCGGTCGTACTCCTCTGCGCTCTACCACTCAACGGTTGCACCACAACCAGCACCACCACGGACGGCATCGCCACAGAAACCTCAGAGGCGGCTAGCAGCAGCTTCGGCAGCAGCATGTCGTCGCTTGCCGCCCCATCCTTGAGCAGCCCATCGTCGAGTTCGGCCGCACCACCGACAACGAACTCACCCGACCCTTGGCCAGCTGATCTGAGCCCCGATCAGGTCGCCCAAGCCCAGGCCGCCCTCACCGCATACAAGGGCTATATCAAACTGGTTGAGCAGGCCTACACCGATCCTGGCGGCGATTGGTCGGCCGAGGTGGTCAACTGGGCATCCGATCCGGTGAGGTCAAGCCTTCTGCGGAATCTCGCGGCGACCGCGGAACTCGGCCAGTATCGCGACGGCTCGTTCGCAATCGAGCCCACAGTGACGCAGGTTGATCAGGGTGTCGTGACGATGACCGTCTGCGTCGACGCGACGGACGTGGGGTTCTATGACAAGTCCGGGACCTCGATCAAGGCGCCGGATGCACCTGGGACGTACCTTCGCCACCCGTCGACGGTGACGGTTGCGAAGTTTCAAGGCGACCAGTGGCTCGTCTACGAAATCGTCGACGACTACAACACCACATGCTGATCAAGCGTGCGGCTCTCATCATCGGTGTGGCGCTCGTGTCGGTGCTGCTGACTTCAACCGCCAGCGCGCAGCCCACCTCGGAACCGGCACCGCAGCCGCCCGCCAATACTGGCACCGGCGCCGCTTGCATCGATGGTGCGTGTGGCGTTGGCGCGGCGCATACCTCAACATCCGGATCGACGGAAGGATCATCGAGCGGAGCGGACGCGGATACGAGCGCCGGGACCTCGATGGCCGGTGGCGATTCTTCCGTTGGGGGCGGCTCGTCGGCGACCGACACCAGCGTTTCGGCGGCGTCGTGCAACGAGCAGCCGATGAACCCGCAGCCGGCTGAGGGTACGGCGTGGTGGGACGGTCACTCATCGTCCGAGGGCCAAGTGATGCTGTGGGTGTGCACGAACGGGATGACCGCCGCATCTTGCACCTATTGCACGGTCCTCACGCCGCACTTCGTGGCGAACGGAGCCGGCGGGGGAGGCGGTGTGCCGGCGCCCCCACCGCCACCGTCGCCTGAGGAGTTGGCGCAGCAGGCCTACCAGTTGATTTCGATGCCTGACCCGGTGATTCATCTCGGCCCAGATGACACAAAGATCGCGGTGAAGTACTGGACCTATCTCTGGGTCCAGAATCCGGGTCCGGTGTCCGCCACGGTCACGGCCGGCCCGGTGTCCGTGACGGCGACGGCGACGATGACGTCGGTGACGTGGTCGATGGGTGAGCCGGTCTCGCCAGAGAATCTGTCCAGTCGAGCAGCACCGGTGACGTGTGAGGGCACGGGCGCGGATCCGGGACCGACGGTGGACATCACCAAGGACCCGGCTCCGGGGACGTGCGCGTACATGTTCAAGGTGCGTTCGACAGCTTCGCGGACAGGGGGAAGTGGGACGTGGCCGGTGACAGCCACCGCGAACTGGCGGATCACGTGGACGGCCAACACGGGTGAGTCAGGCGTGCTAGACGCGCCGCCCCGGGTGTCGGTTACCGATGTGAGTGTGGGTGCGTGGAGCACGGTGATCGTCGCGAACGGCGTCGCCAGCCCTACCGGCTAACCCGCATTGCTGTATTGCCGTATTCCTGGCAAGTGGATGGGGGATCTGCAGTGTAAGGATCCCCGGGGGATTGGACAGAAGTCAGCGGCGACCGGACATGGTCGGGCGCACGTTCGGAGGGACGAGCCGATGAAGACACCCACGATCCTGGGCAGGAAGCACGCCGACGAACAACCGACCGGTCAGATCAACGGCGCGGACCGGCCGATCGGCCCAACGCATCCGGTTCCCAAGCTCAAGCAGCCCGGGCGCAGCCGACGGCCACTGATGCTGGCCCTGATGGTGGTCACCATCGTGATCGGAGCCTTGTCCACCTGGTGGCTGGTGCAGAAATCGACCGAACGGACCGCAGTGATCGGGATGGCCCACGACGTGCCCTGGGGTCAGCTGATCACTGCCGCGGACCTGGTCCAGATCGAAGTGGTCGCTGACCCGGCCCTCAAGCCCGTCGACTGGGACCAGCGGTCGAAGATCATCGGACAGCGGGCCGCGTCCGATCTGTCGGCGGGCACACTGTTGACCCCCGGGTCGGTGACCGGGATGCAGGTACCCGCCAAGGGCAGCGCCCTGGTCGGGGTGCTGGTCATGCCAGGTCAGATGCCGGTCACCGCCCTGTCCCCGCAGGATTCTGTGCTTCTCGTGCCGACCGGACAGGTGGGCGCGGCGGCCGGCAAGGCGGCCGCGGGGGCAGTGCCGGCAGAGGTGTTCACCGTGGGTGCGCCGGATGCGTCGGGCGCCCGAACCGTGGACGTGCTGGTGACGCAGGACGCCTCAGCCGAGGTTGTCGCGCAGGCGGCAGCCGGTCAGATCGCGATCGTCCTCGTCTCCTCCGGGCGGTGAACGATCGATGCTGATCGCCGTCACCTCCTCGAAGAACGCACCCGGTGCGACGACGTCCGCGCTGGCCTTGACGTTGGCCTGGCCCCGTCCGGTTCTGCTGGCCGAACTCGATCCTCGCGGCGGAGACATCGTTTGGGGGTACGGACGTGGCCAGAACGTGGGAGGCGCCGGACTCCTGCGGTGGCAGCTCGCCGTCCGGGTGCTGCCAATGGCCAAGACCGTGTGGGACGAGGTCGTCGAACTGCCGACCGAGGGCCATCCCCGCTGGTGGCTGCCCGGCCTGCTCGAACCCAAGCAAGCGGGGGCAGTGGACTGGTCGCAGGTGGCGCAGGCGTTGCGGTCGCTGGACGTGGACGTCATCGCCGACTGCGGGTCGGTCTTCGGCGCACCCGATCGGCCGCACCGTGCGGTCTGGGCGTCCGCAGACCTCGTCGCCCTGGCGGTTCGACCCACCCTGCAGGGTGTTCACGCGGCCCGGAACGCCTCCGGGATCCTGCGGCCCGACCTGATGTCCGACGGGCTCGGCCCGGAACGCCTGTGCTCGTTCCTGGTCGGCTGCCGCCACGGATTCCCGACCAAGGATGTGGCCGCCGAGCTGGAAGACGTCGCCCCGGTCATCGGGGAGCTGACCCATGACGTGGACACCGCGGACACCCTGAACGGACTGCGGGATCAACGCAAGAAGTTCACCCGCGCGCCGTTGCCGCGCGATGCTCGGACACTCGCCGGCGAGCTGGGCGCCCTGGCCACGGAACTGTCCAACCGGCCGGCCACACCCGCCGCCACCGTCGCGGCGCCGGTCGCATCGCCACGGCCCCCGTTCTCCCCACCCCCGGAACTGCTCGGCCAACGCGGATCCCTTGCTGACCGGGCCCGGGTGGCTACACCTGGTCCGGCCGACGTCGGGGTTGCTCGAGCCTCAGCGCCGACGCCGTCCGCGCGACGGCCGATTCCGGTGAACCGACCGGTGGTGCCGGCTGTACCGCCACCACCGGTGCCCAAACCTGCGCAGCGCAAGGAGCAGACGGCGTGACGGATCAACTCGACGGCCCAGCCCCGGTCGACTACGCGTTGGTCAAGCAGATCCGGGTGAAGGTGAACTCGGCGATCGAAGATCACGAGTCGGCCAGCGGCACGCTGAACTCCGAGCAGCAGAAGCTGATGGCCGCGAACCTAATCATGCGGGAGTTGGAGACTCACACGTTCACCACCGCGTCCGCGGGCGGCCGGCGGATGACGGCGCCGGATGAACTCGCGGTCCGCGACGTGGTGATGCGGCAGATGTTCGGGCTCGGCGCGATCGAAGCCCTGCTGGAGAACGGGGAGATCGAAGACGTCTACATCTGCGGCGCGGACCCGGTCACGGTCAAGTTCTTCGGCGGCCGCAAGGAGGTCTGGCCAGCGATCGCGGAGGATGACGACGACCTGCTCAATCAGATCAAGGCGATCGCCACCCATCAGGGCATGAACGAGCGGGACATCACCGCCGCGCGACCGTTCCTGAACATGGATTTGCCCGGGTTCGATGCCAGGCTCGGGCTGCTGTTCGGGGTCACCCCGCACCCGATTGTCACGATTCGGCGGCATCGGTTCGTGAACGTCCAGTTGGAGCACCTGGTCCAGTGGGGCACGATCTCCCGGTCGATGATGGCGTTCCTGCATGCCGCGGTGGTTGGTCGCCGATCCATTCTGATCGTGGGCCCGCAGTCCGGGGGAAAGACCACGATGTTGCGGGCGTTAGCGCAGTGCATTTCCAGCGAGGAGCGTTTCGCCACCTTGGAGACCGAGTTCGAGTTGCTTCTGCACACGATTCCCGGCCGGTTCCCGCTGCTCGTTCCGGTGGAGGAGCGTGTCGGTGGGGGAGAGAAGGATTCTACCGGGAAGCCGGCTGGTGAGGTCAACCTGAGCGACGTCTTTCCTTGGACGCTGCGGCATTCTCTGGAGCGGGTCCTGGTCGGCGAATGTCGTTCCCACGAGGTGGTTTCGCTCATCCGGGCCATGAGTCGCGGCTACCGGGGGTCGATGGCCACGTTTCATGCCGACACCCCCGCGGAGACGTTCGAGTCGTTGGCGTCGCTGCTGACCGAACATTCCCCACAGATGTCGCACGAGGCCGCGATGAGAGCGATCGCCACGGCCCTGGACCTGATCGTTTTCATCGACCGGGAGGCGGTGTTCGACCGGGACACCGGTGAGCCCACCGAAATCCGGTTCGTCTCGGACATCATCGAAGTCGGCCCGGTGGTCCGGGAAACCGGCCGACCCGAGGCGACCCGGCTGTTCGAGCCGGCCACGGACGACGCGGTGCGTGAGCTCGACCCGCGCGGTTACCCGACCGGCGCCCACCCGACCGACCCGCTGTGGGCGCGCCGCGCGGGGCTGGACCTGGAGTGGTTGTCCACCGAACACGGCCGGTGGGATCGGCCGTTTCCTCGGCGGGGTCTGGCATGAACGGGTACGCGGTGTTGGCCGCGGCGGCCGCCGCCGTGGTCGTTGCAGGAATCTGTGGGCTGGGTCTGGCCCTGTACGGCACGGACCCGCAGGCCAGCCCGTTCCGTTCCAGGACCAGCCGGGTCCGCCTGTCCGGGGCATCGATCCTGTCCCACCGCCGGCTGCTGCGCGGGGTGATCGCGGTGGCCGGTGCCGCGGCGGTCTGGGTGCTGACCGGGTGGCCGGTCGCCGGCCTGCTGACTGCCGTGTTCGTGGCAACCGCCTCCCACTTCTTCGGCGGCGCGAAGATCGCGAACGCCCGCATCGAGCGGCTGGAGGCCGTGGAGCAGTGGGTGCGGCACCTATCGGACAGCATGTCGGCCGGCACAATGCCGGTCCAGACCATCGTCCGGTCGGCCGATCACGCGCCGGCGGCGATCGCCGACCCGGTCCGGCGGTTGGCCACCCGCCTGTCCACCCCCCAGTTAGACAAGAAGAAGGCGTTAACGGCATTCGCCGACGACATCGACGACGCCTTGGGTGACCTGGTGGTGCTGGCACTGCAGCGGGCGGTCGATACCCGCGGCAGTGAACGGGTCCCGCAGGTCCTGCAGACCCTGGCCGAGGCGGTCGCCGCGGAGGTCAAGGCCCGCCGGGCGATCGAGAAGGACCGAGCCGGACCCCGTAAGGAAACCCAGACGATCTGCATTTTCCTGGCCGCCTTCATCGGCGGGCTGTCGGTGTTCACCGCCTACCCGGCGATCTACGGCTCGGTCGAGGGGCAGCTGGTGCTGCTGGCGCTGGGCGGTGTCGCGTTGCTGGCGCTGTTCATGATGCGGCGGCTGTCGATCGGGGGACAGCCGCCGCGGATCCTTGCCTCAGCGCAGGAGTCGAGCCGATGAGTCCGCTGCTGATCGGAGCACTGGTCTCCGGCGCCGCCATCGGGTTGGGGGTGTGGCTGCTGCTGAGCTGGGTGCTGGTCCCGGAACGGGTCTCCCTCAAGGACGCCCTGCAGTTGGACAGAAGCATCGCGTCGGCGGCCATGAGGGAGCAGGAGTCACTGCTGCTGGACGACACGTCCAGCACCCGTGGCCGGCTGTCCGACCTGGGCCGGCGGATCGAGGACAGGCTCGCCGGCTGGCGCTTGGCTACACCCGACGAGGACCTGGCGCTGATCGAGTGGACCCGCGGCCGGTACCTGCTGGTGCGGGTCGCGCTGACCCTGGCCGCGGTGCTGGTCGGCCCGCTGTTCTGGGTGCTGTTCAACCTCGGCGGCGCGCCGATCGGACTGACCGTGCCGCAGGGCCTGTCGCTGCTGCTCGGCCTGTTCGTCTGGTACGCGATGGGCGTCTGGGTGACCGGGCAGGCCGCCCAGCGGCGCATGGAGATGCGTGAAGCACTGGTCTCTTACCTGACCGTCCTGGCCCTGTACCGAGCCTCCGGGGAAGGCATGGTCTCGGCCATGCAACAGGCCGCCGCAGCCTCGGACGCGTGGACCTACCGGCGGATCGACGCCCGGTTGTCCGCATCTCTGAGGGCCGGCCTGTCCCCGCAGGACGGGCTGCGGCAGCTCGGCCGGGAACTGCAGATCAACGAACTCGGCGACGTCGCCGACATCGCCGCCACCGCCAGCCTGGAGGGCGCCGGCGTGTTCACCACCCTGCTGGCCCGGGCCGACGCGCTGCGCAACCAGATGCAGTCCGACGCCGAGTCCACCGCCGCGGCCAAGTCCGTGCGGATGGGTGTGCCCAAGGCGCTGCTGGTGATGACCGGCGTCGCCTTCCTGATGTACCCGCTGATCATCGGGATCGCCGGGGCGTAACAACAACCGAAAGGGAAATGCGATGGTGGACTACCTGAGCCAGCAGTACGACCTGTACCGGGCGGAGGTCGAGTCCCGGTTGCGCAAGGTGCTGCGCAGCGGGGAGTGCGGCGCCGGCGGCCACTCACTAGAGACGCTGGTCCTGCTGGCCGGCGGCGTCGTCGCCGCCGTCGGGCTGGTGGCGTTCCTGGTGGCCAAGATCTCCGAGAAGGAGGCCACGGTCTCGCCGTGAGCACCATGGCACCCCCCGCGCGGGAATCACCCCGGTGGCAGGACGAACGGGGCAGCGGCGGTGTCTCGCTGACCTGGCTCGTCCTGACACCGGTGATCCTGGGCCTGATCTTCGGCGGCATCGCCGTGGGCTTTCGCATGTACGGGGAGAACCTCGCCCTGGACGCCGCGAACGCCGGCGCCCGCGCCGCCGCGGTCCTGCCGGTGTCCCTGGACCGCGGACGAGCCGCCGCACAAACCTTCCTGGACAAGAACGCCGCCGGCACCCTGTCCAACACATCGGTGTCCGTGTCGATCTCCGGCAACGACGTCCTCGTCGTGGTCAGCGGTTCCACCCCTGTCCTGCCCGGCACCGTCACCCGGCAGGCCACCCTGATCACGGAGCAATTGCCGTGAGGCAGGCGTGGACGCGGCTGCGTCGCCGCGACGGCCAGTCCGGCGCCGGCGGTGAATCGCTCGAACTTCTGATCATCGCCCCGATCGTGCTCGCCATCTTCCTGGCCGCGGTCGCCGTTGGCCGCTACCAGCTCGGCTCCGGCAAGATCGACCAGGCCGCGGGCGCAGGTGCCCGCGCCGCCTCCCAACAACTGACACAGGACGCCGCCCAAGCTGCCGCACTCCAGGCCGCCCAGTCCTCCCTGACCGCCGCCGGCGTGACCTGCCAGGGCATCTCGGTGGCCGTGGACACCGGCGGCTACCAAGCGGCCGCCGGCTCCGCCCAGGTCCAGGTCATCCTGACCTGCGACGTGTCCTGGTCGGACCTGTCCATCCCGGGGTGGCCCGGACGCAAGACGATCACCAGCGAGGCGACGTCGCCGCTGGATCTTAGAAAGATCGGTACCTGACCATGCTGCTTCACCGGCGTTGGACAGAACTGCGAGAACGGGGTGGCGAGGCCGGCTCCGGCGGCGGGATCTCCCTGGTCATGCTGATCGGCGCGATCGGCCTGCTGATGGTGCTCGGCCTGGTGATGGACGGATCCGCCAAGGCCCACGCCCTGGACCGGGCCAACCGGCTGGCCTCCGAAGCCGCCCGAGCCGGACTGCAGGCAGTGAACCCCGCCAGCGACCGGATTGACACCGCCGCCGTCCAACACGCCGTGAACCAGTACCTACAAGGCGAAGAAGTCACCGGGACAGCGGAAGTCGCCGACCAACAGGTCACCGTCCACGTCAGCATCACCGAGCCCACCAAGATGCTGTCGATGATCGGGATCGACTCCATGACGGTCACCGGCGACGGCACCGCGAACCTGGTGTACGGACAGTAGGAGGAACTGATCGTGCGGATTCTCCGGGCGCTGGCCGCGTTGCTGGTCCTGCTCGCGGTGGTCGTCGGCGCCCCGATCCTGTTGTGGAAGCTGGGATCCGGGCTGCTACCCACCGGCATACCCAGCCTCGCCCAAGTGTGGGACACCCTCACGAGCCGCGACACCGGCCAGATCTTCATGGGCGCACTGGTCGTCGCCGGGCTCCTGGCCTGGGCCATCTTCACCCTGTGCGTGCTCGCCGAACTCGCTCAGCGGCTGACCGGCCGCCGCTGGCCGCGGATCCGGCTCCTGCGCGTCCCCCAGTCCGCCGCGGCCGCCCTGGTCAGCGCGGTCCTGGCCGGATCGGTCGCCCTCGGTGCCGCCGGTCCGGCCGCCGCAGCCACGACCGGCCCGGACCTGCACCAGGCGCTGACCGCGGCGACCACGGCCACCCTGACCGTGTCGGCGCCCGCCGCGGCGGGAATCACGGCCGCCTCGACGGCGCCCGCGGCCCCCGCCCCCGAGGTTTCGACCCAGCAGACGGACTGGTCCGGCCCGGTCTGGGTGGTCGCCCGATACGACACCCTCTGGGGGATCGCCGAACGCACCCTGGGCGACGGCCTGCGCTACCAGGAGATCGTCGACCTGAACATCGGTGTGCCTCAAGCCGACGGCACGAGCATCCACGACGCCTCCACTAGCCTCGAAATCGGCTGGCAACTCCGCCTTCCCAACGACGCCACGACCAGCCAACCGACCCAGGTCACCGTTCACCCGGGGGACACCCTGTCCCAGATCGCCGCCGACCGCCTGGGATCGGCCAGCCGATACCCGGAACTAGCTGCCCTGAACAGCCTTCCGAACCCCGACCTGATCGAGGTCGGCCAGAGCATCGAGCTGCCGGTGCCGGAGCCCACCGCCACAATCGTCCAGGCTCCCGATGCCGCCCCGACCGACCCGGCACCGAACCCGACCACCCAGGTTGGACAGAACGCCTCGGCGCCGGCGGATCCGTCGCCCGCGGCCGACCCGGCCGCATCGGCTCCTTCACCTGATGCCGCCCCCACTCACGCACCCGCCCCGTCGACGACAGCATCGACGCCCACCACCGCTGCCGGGACTGGACCAAGCCAGGCATCGGCACCGGCCACACCCACCCCCTCCGCGGCGGGGCCCTCCGATGCCGAGGCCGACCGGGACCAGACGTCCGCGGCGCTTGCCGCGGCCACTGTGATCGGGTTCAGCGCGGTCCTGGCCGCCGCGGCATGGATCGGCCTACGCGCCGCCCGCCGCCGCAAGGGTCGCCGCCGACCCACCGGGCAGTACCCCGTACCCACCAGCCTCCCGGCCGCCCGGATGGAACGGCAGATCCGGGACCGGGCCGCCACCCGCGACGTGCTGTGGATGGATACCGCCCTGCGCAGCGCGGCCCACCTGACCGCCAACCGGGCTCCCGAAGACCTGCCCGACGTCACCTGCGCCTGGCTGTCGGACCAGGAACTGATCCTGCAGCTCGCCGCGCCGGCCGCCGCGCCGGCCCCCTTCACCGCCGCCGGCACCACCTGGAGCCTGCCGGTCGGCACCACACTTCCCCCCTGGGACGAGGAGTCGGATCCGGCCGCGCCGTTCCCCCTGCTGACCAGTCTCGGCGAGCTGGACGGTGAAACACTGCTGGTCGACCTCGAACGTCTCGGCGCGGTCAGCATCGCCGGCGACCCCAACCGCACCCGGGACCTGCTGGTCCACCTAGCCGTCGAACTGGCCACCAACACCTGGTCGGACCACCTGCAGCTCACCCTCGTCGGTTGGGGCGCCGAACTGGTCACCCTGAACCCCGACCGCATTCGGCACCGGCCCGCCCTCGACGAAGTGACCACCCTGGTACACGGTCGGGTGCAGGACACCCGACAGACGCTGGACGATCTGCAGACCACCGTGCTGGCCGACCGACTGATCGACCAGGGAGCAGGGGACTGGACCCCGGAGGTCTGGTTGATCGACGCCGGCGACCAGGCTGACCTGACCGGTCTGGAAGAGATCCTGGCCGAGGTGGGCGTCGCCGGCCGGGCCACCGTGGCGGTCATCGCCCGGTCCGACCACTTCACTGCGGCCGGCGGGGCCACGATCAACATCGACGAAAAGGGCATGTTGACCCTGCCACCGGTGCTTGGCGATCTCCGGGTCCAGGCAGCCGCAGCGGGACCCGAGACCGTCGAACGACTCCTGGAACTGTTCGAGTCCGCCGGCCGGTTCACCCGACCCGGGCCGATGCTCGGACCGGACCCCTGGGCTCGTGGCATGACGACCGACGGCGCACTCAACGCAGTCGAGCTGTTCGCCGATCTAGTCGTCGACGACCACCTCAAGGCCGGCGACCTCTTTGCCGATGCTGGACAGAAACCATCCGCAAACGAGTCGACCGAAGACGACACCACCCAGGTACCACCTGACCCGGACGCCAGTTCCACAGCTGGCAACGACGACCTTGTTGGACAGGAAACGGGGCGGGTCCTACCACTGCATCCACCGCCGGCGCCGCCCTCGCCAGCCGCGACGGCCGTGTTGAACTCGACCCTGGCCGACGACGAAGAGTTGGACGCGGACGTCGCCGAATGGTTCGCCTCGACACCCCGGCGACCCCGAGTCGCGGTCCTGGGTCCGCCGACCGTGACCGCCTGCGGCACCCCACCCACCGGGCGGCTGGCCCGGATGACCGAGATGGCCGTCTATCTGGGCACCCACCGGGAGGTGGACGCGGACAAGTTCGTCACCGACCTGTGGGCGCACGACGCAACCGTCAAGGCGGTCTCGCGGCGCTCGGACGTTTCCCGGGTCCGGGCCTGGCTCGGCGTCGACGACCAGGGCCGCAAATATCTGCCCGAGGCCCGCAGCAAGCCGTACCGGCTGCACCGGCTACTGGACTTGGACCTGTTCCGCAGGCTGCGTAAACGAGCCGACGCCCGCGCCGGCGCCGGCGACTCTGCCGGAGCCCAACGCGACCTGCTGACCGCCCTGATGCTGGTCCGCGGACCGGTGATGGACCAGGCCTCACCCGATGCCTACGGCTGGCTCATGGTCAGTGATCCGGCCGGTGTCCAGCAGGCCGGGCTGATGGTGATCGCCACCGCCCACCAGTTGGTCGACAGCGCGCTGGCCGACGGTGATCTGGACCTGGCCCGGGCGGCTGCCGACATCGCCCACCGGGTCGACCCCAGTGAGGACCAGCCTCTGTGCGACCTGTTGCGGATCTCGCACCGGGCCGGCAACGACCTGGACGCCCGATCCTGGGCGCAACTGCTCCTGCAGAGCAACGGCGTCGAAACCCCCGAGGACCTACCCAATCTCGACAGCTATCTCGCGGTCAACGAGGTCTTCCCCCGAGGGCTCCGCGCCGCGGCCGCCAGCACCGGATGACCACCAGGCGATGACGGTGATGAACGCCCTGTTCGGCATGATCCTGGGCTTGCTCATGACACCCCCGGTGTACCTGCTCGCCTCCTGGCTGCTTACCGACCCCCGAGCACTACCGCGAACCGGCCCCACCTTCGTGCTGCTCACCAGCGCCTGCACGATCACCGGCATCGCGATCACCGCGCTGGCCGGGGTGGCCGTCGACCATGTCCCCGACGTACTGCTCGTCGGGGAATCGGCTTCGACCGCCCTGATCTCGGTGATCATCACCGCCATCGCTTACACACTGTTCGCCTTTGCCGTGGTGGCTGCGGCCACCGTGGACGTCGCCGAGCGGCGCATCCCCAACCGGATCACCTACCCCCTGATCGTGGTGGGCGTGGTCGGTCTGCCCTGGCTGACGCAACCGGTGACCTGGTGGTCCCTGCTCACCCCACTGGCCGGAGCGCTCGCCTCCGCCGCGTTCGCTTTGATCAACGCACTGGTCGCCGATCAGGGCTTGGGGGACGTCAAGCTGGCGGCCGCGATCGGGGCATGGACGGCTCACCTGGGACTCGCAATCTGGGTGACGGGCGTGGTGATCTCTCAGCTGCTGATGGTCGCCGCAGTGGCCGCCACTCGCGTCCATCGGCGCCGCGTAGGACTTCCACCGGATCTCACCCCTCTGGGTCCCAGCCTTGCCGGGGGCGCCGTCCTCGCGGTCGCTGTGGCGGCGCTGCAGATCTCAGGCTGAACGCCCCGGTCCGTTACCGGACAAGCAGCTCAACCCGGCGTCCCGGTTGGTCAACGGTCCACCGGCGGAGTACTTACCGTATTACCGGGATCACTCGAGCGGTTCAGGCGCGGGACGATCAGAGGCCAGCCTGCTGTCTTCTCGAGAGGAACCCGCGATGTCCGCTCCGTCTTCCGTCCAAGGCGCCGCCGGCATCCGCGTGGCGCTCGTCGACGAACTCCTCGTGACCCGCACCGGCCTCGTCGGCCCGGACAGGAAGGACCCAGCCCTGGGTCGCCCACTATCGGTGGAGGACGACGCGGTGCAGATGTGCGCCGCGGTCTATGCGCTGCCCAGCCAGTTCAGAGAGACTGGCAAGTCGGGTATCCCACTGATGTGGGCGTGGCCGTGGGACCTATATCAGCAGGGATTGGCCCGCCGCGAAGAGCTGCTTCTGGCAGCGGCGCTGCTGTTGAGCGCGGTGGAACGCATCGATCGAGCGCAGCTGCAGGATGTCCGTCACCTCCAGACCGTTGCCACCCACGAGGTTGGACGGAAACCAGCAGACGGGACGGTGTAAGCAGTGCCCAGTCGCTGCAATGATCCAATCCCGGGACTAGCCGGCGCTGTTCCGGTCGACCGATCCTCGGAAGGCATTGGAACCTCCGGCTGACCCGCTCCGGATCGGCGGAAACGCGTCTGCTGGGTGCGGCGGGTGGGAGCCGAAACGGTGACCCGGACGTGTCAGTTGAACCAGATGGCTGGCCCCCACTGTCACGTTTCCTGGTGGCCTGAACCTGATGTCCAGACAGCATCAGTCATGCCACGGAGGCCCCTTCGTCGACCGGTCGACCGTGATCAGCGGTTCGTCCGGGTCATCCGCCGCCCGGACGACCCACGGTGGAGTCAAATCCGGCGGCGAAGCCCGACGCATCGTCTCGGTCCCAAGTCCGTTCGGCGGCGGGGATTCTCGGGTCTGACGCGATCACATAACCGTGATCATCGCCCGGACCACCGACACCACGAGTCAAGACGATTTCAGTTCGGTTCAGACGTCGTACCGATCAAGCGGTAGGCGTTCGGCCCGACCCGGCGGATCAGAGGGTGGCGGTCGATCGCTCGTTGCTCGGCGTAGGTGAGCGTGTAACCGGCCTTGACCAGAGCAGCGATCATCGTGTTGCGGGTCAGGGTGCGGTCTCCGGCCGCGGCCATCATCAACGACTGGTACTGCATCGGTGTCCATTGGTGGGATGGTGCGTGCCAGCGCCCCCGCTCGTCGGGGACGGCGCCGAGGGCGAGCAGGCCGGCGGCAAGCTGCGGATCGGTCGGCGTCACTGAACGGTGTCGACGAGTCCGAGCGACCGAGGCTCGGAGGGTGTTCAGCGTCTGCGGGCCTGCGACGGCGAGCACCCGAATCATGGCGATGGGCGCCGCGCGATCCTCTCGCGACAGCCGGGGCTGCTTCGGCTGCTCAAGACGGGCCGCCGGCGTCGGCGGTGGAAAACCGAACGTCTTCGCAACTCGGCTCCGCCCGAGATGGTCTTCACCGTCGGTGGAACGGCGGCAGATCTCGGTGGCCAGCTCGACCGACAATGGCAGCCGGGCACCGGCCGCACCGAGTGTCTTGGCCCAGTTGGTCATCGTCGCGTTGGAGATGCGGTGCCGGGCTGCGACCTCGGCAACGCGCTCCGCCGGACGGCCGGCCAAGCCGTGGTAATCCAACGTCGCCCGTACCCGATCCCTCCGGAGCGGCCCGAAGACGCGATGAGCCAGTTGAGAGGTGAGCGCGACCGGCGTTGTCCCGGGGAGGGGTCTGCTATCGCGCACGACCAACCGTACGACCGGACGTAAGCCACGAACAGTCGAACATGTGTGCGATCACGGAGTACAGTCCGCTTCTGTGGATGACCGATATGTGAATGCTCGGCGTAGCCCGACGGTTCCTCCCGGGTCCCACGCTGAGTCGGTGCCGGTGATCGCTCGGTTCGTGACGCTGGACGGGTCGGAGGAGTGGCGGCCCGCGGTGCGGGTGCGACATGTCGACGGTCTGGTGCTGGTCAGGGTGGGCGCGGTGACCTACCAGCAGGAATACATATGGTTGGCCGAGGACGACGTGACGACCGCGATCCGACCGCATCTGGGCTGAACGCGAGCTCCCGCTGGCCCGGGTCCGGTGAGAGTCGGCCGTATCGTCAGTCCGACGATCCAGCGGCGGTTGTTCCCGGTGGGGGTGCCGAGGCCGTCAGCCGGGCCCACGCCACCGACCAGCGGCCCTCGCTGGCGAGCGGGGCGACGACGTTGCAGTGATGCCGTAGCCGACGTCGACCGCGAGTCGGCGGGATGCCTTCGATGCCGGCCTTGGCTGCGGTGTAGGCGATGCCGTCAGAGTGCGCTGAGTTGATCCTGCAGTCCGGGATAGTTGGGGTCGGCAGCCAGTACGGTTTCAAGGTCCTTGCGGGCGGACGCCTTTCGGCCCTGAGCTAGGCTGATCTGAGCGCGCTCGATCATGGCCCGGTAGCGCACTTCGGTGCTGCGGCTGCGGTTGGCCAGGGACTGCTTGATGGCTTCCCGGCCGGCGTCGTGGAATCCCTGATGGGCGAAGGCGCGGCCGCGCAGGGCCAGCAGTAGCGCGGTGGCGTCGTCCTGGTTGGTCAGGCCGGTGGTCAGGTCGATCAGGTCTTGGTCGCGGTCGGCGTCGCTGTACAGCTCACCGAGGGACAGTGCAGCAGTCGCGGTGGGCTGTGCATGTTCCAAGGTCCAGATCGCGGTGTCCAGGTCACCGGCGGCCTGGTGGAGCTCGGCCGCGGCCAGCAGTACAGCGTCGTCGCCGATGCGCAGGTCGGCGGTGATGCCGGCAGCGATCTCGACGCTCCAGGTGCGATCGGGTAGGTACTTGGTGACGAAGGGATGGGTGGCCAGGACGGTGGGTTGGGCGATCACCCAGGCCAGCAGTTCCCTCGCGCGTGCCCGGGCGGTGTCGGTGGTCGCGGTGGTGAAGGTGCAGAGCCCGTCCAGGGCCGCGGCCAGCACCCGGACGTCAGCGTGGGCGGCACCGTGCTTGCGGGCGACGACGGCCAAGTCGCCAGCGGTCTGGACGGCCTGGTACAGGTCCTTCTCCCATGCGGGTGCGAGCAGCCCCGGTTTCGGCGGCGGGGGAGCCGCTGGAGCCGGTAGGGGAGTAGGGGTGGCGGAGGAGGTGCCCCGAGGGGTGACGGCGCGTGCATTGCGGGTGGCGCCGCTGACGGTGCTGGTGTGGCTGATGCCGGTGCCGGGGAGTCCGACGGTCCGGTTGACGCGGCCGTCGGCGCGTTTGGTGACCCGGTAGCCGCGGCCGCCGACGGAGTAGCCGACGCCGCTCTTGCTGATGTTCATGCGCACACCGGGTACGATCTGGATGCTCTTGCGGACACGGAACCCCATGTTGATCCTCAGATCTCGTAGCCGGCTGGGACCGGCGGATGGCGCCAGTCGATGGCCGGCGCGGCAGGTGTCGATGAGTCCGCCGGGGCTGGTTCGGCATCGACATGGACGCCGAAGTCTCGGGCCAGGCCGGCCAGCCCGTCCTGGTAACCCTGGCCGACCGCGCGCAGCTTCCACCCGATGCCGCGCCGGTACAGCTCGAAGACGACCACAGCGGTCTCGGTCGTCAGCCCAGTCACCTGGAACTGCGCCTCGTCCGGGTCGGCTGTTCCGAACCGTACGGTTCCCAGGAGGTCGCCCAGATCGGCCAGGGACGAACCTGGAGGGCCGTCCACGCTGACCAGCACCACGATGCTGTCAACCTCTGGGTCGACCCGGCCCAGCTGGGCCGACAGCCCATCGACGCTGGTGCCGTCCCTGCTGTGTTTACCGGTCAGCTGCAGGGCGCCGTCGGTCGAGGTCGGCTGGTTGTAGAAGACGAAGTCGCTGTCCCCGCGAACCCGGCCGCCGGTCAGCTGCAGTGTGGACAGATCCGCATCCAATCCGGTCCGGGTCGACCAGGAGCAGGACACCTGCAGGAGGTCGACCGGCGGGATTGGCGTGTTGCCGCCCATGACTAGGTCCACGACCTCACCCCCTTGGACGGCACCGTAGGTCAGAGTGACCCGGCCGTGCAGCACCATCCGACGACAGCGGCCTGAAAGGCGTCGAAAGGATACAATGAAGTCTAAAGGAAGTGAAAATAATGTAGAGGCGGTGCATCGGTGGCGGGGAACCCTTTCCGGCCGTCGTTCGGTGTGAGTCCGCCCCTGCTGGCGGGCCGGGACGCCGAGCTGGTGGCCTTCGCCGATGCGATCGAGTCCGGCCCGGGTGCTCCCGGCCGAGCAACCCTATACACCGGGGCTCGCGGGGTCGGCAAGACCGTGATGCTCAATGAGGTCGAGTCGTTGGCCCGGGAACGAGGTTGGGTGGTGGTGACCGAGACCGCCGTGCCGGGGCTGGTCGAGCGGCTCGTCCGGCACCGACTGCCCGAGGTGGCGGCACGCCTGGAACTGTCCAGCACCGGGAACGGCAAACACCGGCTGACCGCAGTGACGTTGCCGTTCCACCTGGGTGGGGTCACCTGGCAACCGCCTACGGTCGATCAGCAGCTCGACCTGCGCGCCCAGATCGAAGCGCTGGCCGACCATCTGGCCGAGCGGAACACCGGGCTGTTGATCACCGTGGACGAGCTGCACCGCGCCGACCGCGCCGGACTGCGGGAACTGGTCGCCACCTTGCAGCACTGCCTGCGGGACGAGCGGCCGGTCGCGTTCGCCGGAGCCGGTCTGCCCGCCGCCGTGGCCGACCTGCTCAATGACGACGTGCTGACCTTCCTGCGTCGAGCCGACCGGTATCACCTGGGGTCGGTCGACCCGGTCGACGTGGCCGACGCGCTGCGTACCCCGCTGCAGGAAGCGGGGTACGAGGTCACCGACGCCGCAGTGGACGTCGCCGCCCGGGGCACCGCCGGATACCCCTTCCTGATCCAGTTGGTCGGCTACTGGATCTGTAAGAACCTCCCCGGCGGGGCGGGTCGGCTGATCGACGAAGCCGCGGCTGCCGCCGGCGTTCGGGCGGCCCGACGCCGTCTCGGCGCCCTGGTCCACGCGCCGGCCCTGCGCGACCTGTCGGAAGTGGACCGCACGTTTCTGGCCGCGATGGCCGTCGACGACGGGCCTTCCCGGATGGCCGAGATCGCCGAACGCATGAAGGTGGGGGCGAACTACGCCAGCCAGTACCGCCGCCGGCTCATCGATGCCGACCTGATCTACCCGGCGGGACACGGCCTGGTCGACTACACCCTGCCGCACCTACGCGACTACCTGCGCGAACACGTCGTCACCGAGATCTGATCGCCGACTACCACCGGCAGGAGCGCACATGCCCGACCCCACCCCACCACAGGACCCCTCGCCGCGGTTCCTGCGAATCCAGGACGTGGCCCTGGAATTGGCGACAACCAGTTCGCAGGTATACGCGCTGCTGCGGACCGGCGAGTTGCAGGGAATTCAGATCGGGGGTCGCAAGCAGTGGCGCATCGAAAGATCCAAACTTGAAGAGTGGATCCAGGCGCGGTACCAGGCAACGAAGCAGGACCTGGCGGCCCTTCCCGAGTCGCTCGACGAGGCCGACCAGTAGTCGTTGAACAGAAGGCGCAAACAGTGGCGCGGCCAGAACTGAACCCCACCGCGACTGACACTGACCCGACGATCACGTCCAACGGAAAGGCTTGAACGACGGCGATCGGTCCGGCCGCGAGAATCGGCGGCCCGGATGGACAAACGCGGCCAAATGGTTGCGGCCGGCGGGCAGCTGGGGCTGGTGGCACACCCGACGTTGGGAACTACTTCGCGGCCCACGGAGGTGCTGATCGACATCGCCCCATGACGAACACCACGTCTAGGACACTAGACGTCTAGATGCCTAGTGCCCTCGCCTAGGCATCTGTGCCGTTGCCATGCTCCCTGGTCAGCTGATCCGACTGGCCGGCGGCTGCTCCTGAACCTGATGGTTTCGGCGGGCCAGTTCCAGACGTCGATCCGCGAGGGTGAATCCGCGCAGCGTCACGTCCAGGGCGTTGAGCTCGTCCCGGACTCGGCTGGTCGGCACGAACCGGCGATGTGCGGTCACCGTGACCTGATCGGCGTCGGAATGCAGGACCATCAGCGTTCCTTCGAGCAGCGACATCGGGTCGGGCAGATCCAGGCCGCGCCAGCGGGAGATCTCCCGCAGCCACGCCGGGTTGGACGCCCACCACAGTGCGCCGCCATCGTCGGTGGCCGTCCACAACGGTGACAGAGCGGTCCGGCCCAGGAACACCAGATCTGGGTGGGCACGGCGTACCCAGGCCAGGGCGGCGCGGCCGCGGACACCCCTCATCACCGCGACGGTCGCGACGATGGAGCGGGCCCGGTCGAGCTGGCCGAACAGCCATGCGCTGTCGGTGCATCCGGTTGGATCGCGGGGAGCGGTGACGTCCCCGTTGTGGCTGCCGATCACGTCGCCGATGACCATCGGAGACGCATTGGACAGAACCACCGAACCTTGGGTGGCCCAACGGGTATGGCCCAGGACGACGCGCGCGGTCCGCAGGTTGCTGCACACCCGGGGCTGTTTGAGCAGCCGCTCGGAGAAGGGGCCGAGTACGGTCACGACCCGCCACCGGCCGATGGTCGTTTCCTGCAGGTCCCTGTCCAGGTCGGAATGGGTGGGAAGCGTCCGGGAGTGCAGGGTGGCCAGGCCGGCCGAGTCGACGCCGCGCTCCTCGGCCAGGTACCCCAGGTCGAGCAGGGCGCTGGCAGCACCGCTGCGCAGGTGCTGCGGGTAGCGGCGGGGCCGAATGACCCCGAACAGGCCGCACATGGTGCCGCCTCCTTCCCTTCTCGTGCGTAGTGAGGTCGTTGGTCAGCGGGCCGATGAGGCGAGAAGCCAGTCGTCGCCGCTGATCCGGCTCATCCCGGCGGGATCGACACCCGGTCCGGCGAGGTAGACCCACGCCGTATGGGAGACACCGTCTCTGGTGCGCACTCCCCTGACACGCCTGACGTAGTGAGATCGGTCCCGTCGCTCGGCCCGGTACCCCTCCAGGCGGTCGAGGTCGGCCAAGACGTCGCGATACAGATGCGATGCGATGGTGACAAGGACGCCGACCGCCCGCGCCCCGGGCAGCGGAACCGCGTAGGGAAGGCCCAGTCCGAACAGCGCCAATCCGGGGGCGACTGCCGGCACCTCTCTACGGGTGCGGCCGGCGAGGAGTCGGTAGTTTCCCTGGCCCGGCCGGAGCGTGCCATAAACGAAGACCGGATGCTGGTCCATCTCTCAATCCCCCCACGAATCGCTTATAGACCAGTGTACCGTATTACCAGTAATACGGCTATGGTGTCTTCATACTCGGGTTCACGATGGCGATCGAATCCGATACCGCTTGCCGTGCGGGCGGTCAGAGCGAAGCCCGACCGTTCGTAGTACCACCTGACGCGGCCGAAGAGCGCCACGACCCTGAACGCAAAAGAGGAGGAGCCCAACAGCAATGACGGCCAACACCACCTCGTCAACCGAGTCTTCAGATCGAGATCCCGCCATCCGATCGAGTCCGCAGGGGCGAGCGACTCGTGGTGGATGCCAGGCGGACTCCCGTCAGAAGGTCAGAAGCACCGGGTCAGTGCCCTTGGACACGGCCCGCTCCTCATCGGTCGACTGCTGATTCAGCCCGGCTCTTGAGCGATCGTAGGGACCTCGCTGGACGCGCTAAGAGCATCGGGCATGATGAACAGGTGTTCGATACGCGTTGGCCGGACGGGGAGCCGTTGAACAAGGTCATTCCCGACCGGGTGCCGAACGGGGCGACCAGTCCGTGTCCGGTCATCGCCCGTCTTGTCTGGCCGGATCGCGAGGAGGGCTGGCCGTCCGGTGGTCCAGCACCGCCGTCTTGGTCGGCATCCAGATCGTTCCTGATGATCCACTGGGCACGCGGTACGTCTGGCTCGCCGCTGACGACGTCAAGCGGACGATCACGGTGTGGAGGGATGACGAATCGGTCTCCGACAGCGCTTGAAGTCGCGGTGGTGGTGCTTGACGTCGTCAGCAGCGAGCGGGCCGCAGCCGGCGGTAGTCCCGTGGGGAAGACGCGGTCGTGGACTGTCCGGGGGTGGTCAGCCGGTCCGTGTCGGGGATTGTCACGGCCGGCTGAGCCACTGTTGCGCGGTAGGCGCACCGTGAAACCTATCCGGGTGGTGTCTGGTCGCTGCGGCGGCCGGTCATCGCCGGCAGGGATGGATCTTGCGCGGGTGTCACCGTCCACGGCGGCTGCATCTGTTCGGCGAAGCCGCGGGCGGCCTGCTCGCTGCCGAAGGCGGTTCGGCGTCGTCGGTCTTCCGGGTCGGATGCGATCCACATGGCGCCGATCCTTCCGCTGCACTCCGACAGTCCGGGACGCCCGGCAGCGAGCCGAGCGCCGCCGTCGGCCGCCACCGACGGTCGTCGCGTGCCCGCCCCCGTGTCAGGGGCGGACCGGCCGCGTCCGCACAGGGTGGCTGGTGTTGCGGACGCCGCCACCGGCGCCCGGACGGCCCTCGCTTGATGGACCCGGCCGCTGTTCACCGGGAATTCGGTTGGCCACCCCGGGCTGCGGCGGGATCCTTGACTGGGTCGGGTTGAGGCGTGGGGGTGCGGCATGGTCGTCGTCGGCACATGGAACCTGGAAAACCTGTACCGGCCGGGAGGCCAGTTCGGGCCGAAAACCCAGGCGGCGTACGAGGCGAAGCTGACCGTCCTGGCCGCGACGATCACCGCCGCCGACCCGGACGTGCTGGCCGTGCAGGAGGTCGGGGAACCGGCCGCGCTGGACGACCTGGTGTCCCGGCTGTCCGGGACCTGGCACACCACTTTGTCCACGCACCCCGATGCGCGGGGCATCCGGGTCGGGTTCCTCACCCGCGGCGCGCCGACCACCACTGTGCAGGTCGTTGACTTCCCGGCCCCGTTGCGGCCGGTGCAGGTCGGCGACGGCCCGACCGGCGTCGCCGCTGGGATGGGCCGCGGTGCCCTGCACATCCACCTGGACGATCTGGGCGGCCACCCGTGGGATCTGGTGACCGTGCACCTGAAGTCGAAGCTGCTGACCTTCCCTGGCGGCCGGTTCAACCCGACGGATGAGAACGAGCGGGCCCGGTTCGCCGCCTACGCCCTGTACCGGCGGGCCGCCGAAGCCGTCACCGTGCGGGTCGCCGCCACCGGCGTCCTGGACGGCCACGGGCAGGACCGGCGACTGGTCGTGCTCGGCGACCTGAACGACACCGAGCAGACCGCGACCACCCAGCTGCTGTACGGGCCGCCCGGCTCTCAGTACGGCACCGGCGGCTTTGCCCACCCGGACCGGGGTGACGGGCAGCGGCTGTGGAACCTGGCCCCGCAGATCCCGCCGGAGCACCGGTACTCCCGGATCTTCGAGGGCCAGCGCGAGTTGATCGACCACATCCTGATCAGCCACGCCCTGCTCACCGGCCTGCAGTCGGTGGACACCCAACCGAACCAGGTCGCCAGCATCACCCTGGACCCCGCCGCCCGGCGGGACGCCCCGGCCTCCGACCACGCCCCGGTGTTCGCGCACTTCACCTGACCGCGACGAACCACCTCGAGCCCGGTCCCGTAGCGGGCG
>Ga0164241_10001197_pt1 | contig 34243 bp, 29 predicted proteins | sample OricomyardsoilBY_FD_108780 | JGI IMG/M metagenome (GOLD analysis project Ga0164241, IMG submission 108780) | Backyard soil microbial communities from Emeryville, California, USA - Original compost - Back yard soil (BY) | ecosystem: Environmental > Terrestrial > Soil > Unclassified | place: USA... | reverse complement strand
GTTTTCGGAGCTTGTCTGAAAAATGTCGCTGTCGATTGGACCGCTTTCAGATGCGTTTCCGTCTCATCGCTGGCATTTATAATCTTCTCATCCACCAATAGACTTATGAAAGATGTCTAATGTGAAATGTGCCGTTGCGATGGCGATCACGGAGGAATCTCCCCACCCTTATTCACGATCGAACGTCGAGCGAAGGAGCCCCTCAATGATAAGCGCGGGCCGGAGCCTGCGGCTCGGAGTAACGTTTCGTTGAGCCATAGTGGTAGCCTCCTTCTGTCGACAGTGATATGTGAGCGATATAGTGTGCGGTCGCGCTCCGTCGCATCCCCGGTTCGATGATCGCCGGAGAGATTCGGAAGCGCTCGCGGGCCGCCAACATAACGGTTCGGTCCGGCCGGGGCAAGCCATCCGGGGGGGATCATCGGTGGCATGGCGTTGGCCCGTTTCTTTGGGGAGAAACGGATGGATCGATCCAAACAATTCGAGCAGGTGATGTGATGGACAGCGAGGTAACCGATCAGAGCCTCCGCAACTATATCGAGCGGATCACGGCTCTGCAGCGCGAGCGGGAGAGCACCCTGACCCTGAGCGAGCTTCAGGATGTGGCGCGGGAACTGGGGATGAGCGATGAGGATCTGGCCGCCGCCGAGCGGGCCGAGCGGACCTATCTGCAGCGCGGGCTCGGACTCTACCGGCATCAGCTCTGGGATGAGGCGATTGACGATCTGACGAGCGCGGTTGCGCTGAATCCGGCCGATGTCGAGGCGCTCCATGCGCTCGCGCTCGCCCACGAAGGACGCTGGCGCGCCGATGGCGACGACGATGATTTCGCCGCCGCCGAGCGCTATGCCCGCCAGGTTCTGGCGATCGACCCGAACTATGCCCCCTCGTTCACGCTGCTGAGCGGGCTGCGGAAGTCTACCTCCGCAAACCTCGTCCCGGCCGATCGCCGGCGATTGATGATCATCGTTGCCGCCGTGGTGATCATCGCCCTGATCATCTTCGCTCTGATGATCTTCGGCGCGCGGACCAACACGACGCCGGTCAGATTATGATGGGCCGGTCATGAGGTCTCGATCGTGGCGGTAGTGTCTCAGTATGCCAGCATGTTGGGGGAGAGTTCAACTCCCGCCCAGCGTAGCAGTGCTCGACGATCACACTGATACACTACCCGGCTATCCCCATTGTCCAGCGATATTCTGCTCCGGCACTCCTACACTGGTAGGAGCGAATGGTGATCGTATAGCCCAGCGAGATATAGCGCGCTAAAAAAATAGCGCAGCGCGAGCGATATATATTCTCGGCAATAAATGGGATATCGGTGGCGATCGGGCGGAATTCCGTGGTGGAAGTATGACGATAATGATTTTATTGCGTAATATTTCTTTGTCACCGAGCTTGACATTTGGATTTCATGATGGTATCTTTATCGAAGTCATTTGAATGTTCCGTGCCATCTATCGTTTCTGATCGTCCGGCAGTCGCAGTGCTGTTTCGCCGATGGTCGCACTCCTCCACGATCGCGTTAGACTTCCTGCATATGTGCCAGTCCATCTGGCAATCGAATCGGTTTCGGCGGATTATCCGCACATGCCGGTCCTGAGTAGCGCTATGGCTCCCTCAATCAGCCTTTGCGCGGCTCTTTCTCAGACACACCCACATACATGGCGCTTTTCCCGGCGCCGGTGATATCCCAGAAGCGTTGTTCCACCGTTCATCACGGTGGGAGACCATTACATACGGTACAGAGACGCATGCCAGCGATTCTGGTATGCGGGGAATTTATTCGCGCCACTCCCTGGCTGTCGCCATAAATCTCCAGAGCCATGCTGTATCGGCCGCGAATATTCACGGCCCGGAGCCGACATGTGCCCTGACGAAATTATCCTGCATTATCGTCGGCATCGAACTATTCGATTCCAATCGGTGCGATGCATCGTTATGCCGAATATCGAATAAATGATATTTCATAATAAATCGGAGTGCGTCGATGTATATATCGGCAAATACATATCGATCGCAATCGATTATCTAGAAAATAAGCGCGGTATATCTGCGCGGGCTTGCAGCCGTTAATAACGATATGCTGCCGATCCGTGGCGGATCGAGATAGGATCGTCGATACCAATCGGTCTGAAATTGAAACGCGGCGGGAGAGTGAGCGGCTCTGTGGAGATCGATCTCTCGCCATCGTGCTCCGCGCGGTATTGCGGCGGACGGGCCGTGACCATGCGGCGATCGACATCAACACCATTACCCCCTCCATTCCATCGGAACGATCTCCTGCATTACCTATTACATCGGGGAACACCATGACATCGAATTCATTGGATAACGCGACGCTCGTCGCACAGATCGTGGAGGCCATCAGAGGACGCGTAGGCTCGGCCGCCACCAACCCGGCCACGGGGGCCTCTGCCATTGCCGAACAGTTCGCCAGCATGGTCGCAAGCCGTCTGGGGGCGATGACCGCAAGCTCGGCATCGGTCGCATCAGCGTCGGGTGCCGATGATCTCGCCTCGCGTATCGCCAGCATGGTTGCAAGCCGCCTGGGGGTTGCCGTCGCGAGCACGGTGCCGACGGGCACGGATATGGCCTCGCGGGTCGCCAGCATGGTGGCGAGCAGGCTCGGCCTTACGGCCGCAAGTCTCAACGCGCCCGGCCTTGCCAGCGCGGTTGCCGAGATGCTGGGAGGAACGGTTGCGAGCGCCGCCTCGCAGAACAGTGCAGTCGCCGACGATCTGGCCTCCACCGTGGCGAGCATGGTCGCCAGCCGCCTGAGCGCCGCCAGCATGGTTGCCTCGGCAGCATCGGTTGCCAGCGCCCCGCCGCAGAGCAGCGATGATCTGGCTGCTGCCATCGCCAGTATGGTTGCCAGCCGTCTGGGCGTCGCCAGCATGGCCGCCTCCCCCGCGTCGGTTGCAAGTGCGGCGTCGCAGAGCAGTGCTGTTGCCAGCGATCTGGCTGCCGCCGTGGCGAGCATGGTTGCCAGCCGTCTGGGGGGCGCCAGCAGGGTGGCTTCGGCGACATCGGTTGCAAGTGCAGCGTCACAGAGCAGCGATGACCTGGCTGCCGCGGTGGCGAGTATGATCGCCAGCCGTCTGGGGGGCGCCAGCAGGGTGGCTTCGGCAGCATCGGTGGCAAGCTCCGCCGGCTTTGCCAGCATGGTTGCCAGCCGTCTCACCGATCGGCTGGGGCTGTCGGCATTCAGCGACATTCTGCCGGCGAGCGACGGGGTCAGGACGGAGCTTGCATCGGCCGTGGCGAGCGCGCTGGCCGATCGGCTGGGAGTCAGCGGCGCCAGCCCGAGCGTCACCGCCGCCTCGCTTGCGGCCGACGCGTTGGTGCAGCTTGCATCGGCACGGAGTGAGAGTGGCGCCGGGGATACTTCCGCCACGATCGCCAGCATGATCGCGGCCCGGCTTGCCTCCCCGGCGACCCCGGAGCTGTCGGATATAGAATCGATCGCCAGCGCCATCCGGAGCGTGGCGGGCAAATACGCCAGCGCCGCGTCGGGAGAGCTTCCGCTGAACAGGGAGAACCTCGGCGGGATCCTCGGCTAGCCTCCGGTCGGCCGGCGCGCGCCGGCCGACCGGAGGAGCATCACGATCACCAACGTCGGTCGGCATGCCGGGTCCGTTGCGGAGGGACTGCCGGCCGGCGATTCAATCAGCGACACCATGCAGGAAACGTTCATGGAGGGGAGGGATCCGCACGCGGCGTATGCCTGGCTGATCTCCCCGTTCGCCTCCGTTCCCGAGGCTTCTCCGACGGAGGAACAGATCGAATGCGCGTGCGCATTTCTGACCGAATGCTGGCAGCAGATCCCATCGGCGCTGCCGAGGTTTCTCGCATGGATCGGCCAGGGGGAGGAGGACCGTCCGTCGGTGCGGCGGCTGCGGGGCCGGGGGGCGGCGATCCGGGCATCGGCGGAGCTTCAGCGGCGGATGATGGAGCGGATCGTCGGAGCCTTCGATGCGCGCGCCATCCGGTACACCCTGCTGAAGAGCAGCGCGGTCCGCTGGTATCTCTACGATTCGCCGCTCGACCGGAGCGGAATGGATATCGACATGGGAGTGCAGCGCGATCGCCTCGACGACGCGGTGACGGTGCTGAAGGAGCTGGGGTTTGTGGAGGCGCAGTGGAATCAGGGGAAGCTGCGGTTCGAGCAGGCCGATCCGATCCTCCGCGCGGTGGTCGAGGCGGCGCATTACGAGCTGGGCTTCCTCGTTCGACGGCAGGTGGTGGATGGCCTCTCGGCCGGGATGGAGGAGATGATACGCGGCCAGATCGATCTCCGCCCCAACCCCTGGCATATCACCGCCGATGGCGGGCTGGCCTGCTACGTGGTGGTGGATATGCATCACGGCATCTCGCCGGAGATCACCGTCGATCCTCTCATCGCGTCGCGCGTCGCCATCCCGGCCGGTCAGGGGATCGTCCATGTCCCGCGCGACTCCTGGACGATGCTCCATATGATCTACAAGATCTACTGGGAGGGAGTGCACACCTACCGCGAGGGATTCTATCAGTATGGCGATCTCTGCCGGCTGGCGATGAGGATCGCACCCGATGAGGTCGAGCATCTGCGGACGCTTCTGGCCGAGTACCGCCTGAAGGCCGCGGCCTACTACGTGCTCCGGCGCCTCGGTCCGGAGCTGCGCACCCCGCTCCCCCCCGCGCTGATCCAGGTGATGGAGGATGGGGCAATCCCCCCGGAGGATGTGCGCGCCAGGGATGAGAATGATCTCGGCGATATGTGGCCGAAGCTGTGGGGACGCCGCTAGAGCGGCGCCTGTCTTCCGGTGATACAGTGCTGACCAGCAAGGAGATCAACAATGGCGATTATCGACGGACAACAGCGGCGGCATCTCGACGAGACCGGTTTTCTTACGGTAGAGCGGGCAACGCACGGCGGGGAGATCGCGTGGGTGCGGAGCATCGTCGAGGGGCTTTTCGAGCGTCGCGCGGGGATCGAGCGGGGGGATTATCTCGATCTGGTGGGGGATGACCTCCAGCCCGGCGAGGCTCGGCTTCCGCAGATCCTGATGCCGGTGAACTACGCTCCGGAGCTTGCCGGCTGCCGCCTTCGCGCCGATGCCGAGGAGATGGCGCGCTGCATCCTCGGCCAGGAGATCCGTTACGAGGGGGAGCATGTGATAGCGAAGCCCCCCGGCGGGCCCGCCACCCATCTTCATCAGGACGAGGCGTTCTGGAGCGGCGGCGTGGACTACACGAGCATCAGCATCTGGTTTCCCCTGCAGGATGTGACCGCCGAGAACGGCTGTATCTGCTATGTGCCCGGCTCCCATCGGCTCGGGGTGCTGCCGCACCACAGCATCGACGACGATGTGAGCACCAACGGCCTGGAGATCGACGGCGCCGGGAGCTTCGCGCCGGTGGCGGTTCCGCTCGGCGTGGGAGGGGCGACGATCCATCACTGCCGCACGATCCATGGGGCGCTCTCGAACGTCAGCCGGACGGTGCGCTACGCCTACATCTTCGGCTTCGGCCTGGAGGCGGTCCGCGCCGCCGAGCCCAGGAACTACTACTGGCTGAGCCAGAAAAAAAGTCTGCGGGAGGAGCGCGCCAGAAAGGAGGGATTCGAGCTGACGAAGATGCGCCCGGAGTTCTAGGGATTACCCGCCGCCGCGCGCGTGCCGGTCAGGCGGCTTCACCGTCGTTAGGGAGAGAGACCACGATGTTCATCGGCTACATACAGCATCTGAGCGGCACGGGAAGCGGCGAGCTGCAGTATCTCTACGTTTCGCTGTCGAACATATGCAACGCGCGCTGCTCGTACTGCGATGTCCATTCGCAGCCCCCGCCGGTTCGCGCGTACGGACGCCAGGAGCTGCTCGACATCTTCGGCCAGGCGAAATCGCTCGGTTGCCGCACGGTGCATTTTCTGGGAGGGGGTGAGCCGCTGGTGGCGCCGCAGTTCGCCGATGCGATCGCCGCGTGCAGCGCGCTCGGCCTGCATGTCGCCATCACCACCAACGGCTCGCATCTCGCAAAGCAGGCGTCGTCCACGTTGCGCGCCGTCGATGTCGATATGGTGATCATCTCGCTCGACAGCCATCTCTCCGAGCGGCACAACAGCATCCGTGGAATGCGGGGGCTCTGGGAGAAGGCGACCAAGGGGATCGAGGAGTGCGCCCGCTCGCTTCCCGATACGCGCCTGGTGGTCAATCATGTGCTGACGACGGCGAACATCCCGTACCTGTTCGATTTCCTCGACTGGGGCGGAGGTGCCGGCATCGCGGCGGTGAACCTGATCCCGGTAAAGGATTCCCTCGATCTCGGTGCGCGACTCGAGCAGGTCGATCTGCTGGCCCGGCGGTTCGATGAGATACGGGGGTATGCATCGGATCGGGGGATCGAGCTGCTCTGCCAGGCGGAGGATGTGGCCGAATGGCAGAGCCATGCCACCGGCCTGGCGACGGGGCGGGAGTATCGCTGCTTCTTCCCGGAGCATGCGCTCTACATCGACTTCCCCACCGGCGATGTCTTCCCCTGCGACTGCACCATTCATCGCGGTGGCGAAGGGACGTTCGAGCTCGGGAATATCTGGCGAGAATCGCTCGGCACGATCTGGAGCGGCGGCGCCGTCGGCCAGCTCCGCGCGATCCTCGCGTCGCCGTGCGATCCCGGATGCAAGCGGGACTGCGACTGGAACAACGTCCGCACCAACAGTTTCCTCTCTCTCGCCAAACAGTAAGCAGCAGATGCAGAGCATATCATCGCAGATAGAACCAGCCCTCCACGCCGACGCTCTGGAGCTGAACCGCGCCCGCGCGGTGATGCCGGAGGGGATACTCGGCTTCCACAAGCTGATGGCATCCAGCGATTATCCATCCTTCCTCCGCCGTGGCGACGGGGCGTGGGTGGAGGATATGGAGGGGCGCCGGTACATCGATTACGTTCTCGGGAAGGGTCCGGTGATTCTGGGGCACAACCATCCGGCCGTGCGCGACGCCGTGCGGGAGCAGCTCGACAGCGGCAACCTGCTCAGCCTCACCCAGACGGCGCAGACCGATGTGGCGGAGCTTCTGCTGACGCTGCTGCCGGGAGCGGGGAAGGTGCGGTTCCACAAAACCGGCTCGGAGGCCTGCGCGGCGGCCGTGCGTCTGGCGCGCACGTTCACCGGACGGCGATTGGTGCTCAGCAGCGGCTACCACGGATGGCACGACTGGTGCAATCCCGATGATCCCGGCGCGCGGGGCACGGCTGATGGCTTCGCGGACTTCCACTACGATCTCGATCTTCTGGAGCGGCTGCTCGACGCGCACCGCGGGGATGTCGCGGCGATCTTCGTCGAGCCCCAGCCGCATTACCTCCTCCCGCAGTTCTACCGCGAGCTCCGCTCCCTTGCCGATGCCGCGTCGTGCGTTCTGATCCTCGATGAGGTGAAGACCGGCATGCGCGCCCGCGGGGGAACGGTGCAGGCCGGTGCCGGGATCGAGGCCGATCTGACCACCATGAGCAAGGCGATATCGAACGGCTTCTGCGTCTCGGCGATGCTCGGGCGTGCCGAACTGCTCGACAGCTCGGCACGCACCCATATCTCCAGCACCTACGATATCGAGGCGATACCGTTCGCCGCCGCGCGCGCCACGCTCACCGAGCTGCTGCGCGGAGACCGGATGGAGGCGATCGGCCAGGCCGGACGCCGGGTTGCCGACGGACTGAACGAGCTGTTCGCGACGCACCATGTCGCCGCGAAGGCGTTCGTCGCCGGAAGCATCTTCCGCATCGGTTTCACCGATCCAGATCTGGAGGCCCTCTTCTACCGGATGATGGTGGGCCGGGGGATACTGATGTATCCGTACGACAACCATTTCGTCTCGGCGGCGCATGGCGAGGCGGAGATCGCCCACACTCTCGAGCGTGCCGATGCCGTGCTCGGCGAGCTGCACGGCGGCCTCGCGCCGGGAGCATCGTTCGAGGCGGTTCGCGACTGGAGCATCCGGCGGTTCCAGAACCGTAAGGGATTTCTGGCGGGAGTTCCCTCTCCCACCGGCCGCGCCGGCGACGCCGAATGAGAACCACAGCCACGGCAAGGCTCACCGCAGCACGGGGCGGCGGGAGAATCATCAAGCAACCCAGAACAGAAAAGAGCAACGGCCATGAACTCACCTGTACTCAGCACATCGGCGAATACTTTCAAGGCATTCTTCGCCTGCCCGATCTCCAGCTATATCGATCCGCGGACATCGAAGCTCGCGGCGGAGTATGAGCGGTTCATCCGCACGCTCCACGAGGCGATCCGCGCCAACTGCGACGAGACGTTCCTCGCGCTCGAACGGGAGGAATGGGGCGCCAGCATCATGCCGTCGCAGGTCTGTACACCGCTCGACTTCACCGAGATGGTGCGCTGCGATATCGTGGTAGCCTATCCCGGCCTCTCCTGCGGCGTTCCGGTGGAGCTGGGCTGGGCCACGGCGCTCGGCAAACCGGTGCTGCTGCTGCTGCGCGAGGACGAGGAGTATACCCCGGTGATCCATGGTCTGGTGAACGTTCCCGGCTTCGATGTCACGATCATCCGCATGCGCTCGGCCGGCGACAGGGTCGACGCGGAGCGGGTGGCGCTGGAGGTGAACGAGGCGCTCGGCGCGGGGCGCAGGCGCTGGGAGCGTCGCCGCGTTAATGTCGCCGCCGATGCCGTCACGCTGTAGCCGGTCGCCGGCATTGCGATAACACTCACTTGTCCGGAGCTACAACACGTATGGACGATACCACTATCGAAACGGTGCGATTCCACAATCACGGCATGATCGGCGCCTGGCTGATCGGCGAGGAGGAGGCGCGCGAATGCGGCGAGGTGATCGCCAGCCGGTCGCTCTTCCGCCACTACGGGATCGATCTGCTCCATAAAGCGCTTCGCTTCGAGGAGGAGATCTGCGGCGTATTGGGGACATCCCATGCGCTGGCGGTCAACTCCGGCACCTCGGCGCTGAGGTGCGCCCTCACGGCGATGAACATCGCGCCGGGAGATGAGGTGATCGTGCCCGCCTGCACGTTCGTCGCCACCGCCAATGCCGTGGCGCTCGCCGGCGGGGTGCCGGTGTTCGCCGAGATCGACGACTCGCTCGGCCTCGATCCCGATCTGTTGTACCAGCGGATCTCATCGCGTACCGTCGGCATCATGCCGGTGCATCTGCAGGGGGTCGGGTGCAGGATCGACGCCATCATGGAGTTCGCGCGGCCCCACGGGCTCTGGGTCGTCGAGGACGCGGCGCAGGGGTTCGGCGTCAGCATCGGCGGACGCCATGCCGGGACGTTCGGCGACGCGGGAGTGTTCAGCCTGCAGGCGCACAAGACGATCACCTGCGGCGAGGGAGGAGTGATGGTGACCGGCGACGAGGATATCTACCGGCGCGCGCGGCGCTATCAGGACCAGGGAGGAGAGCGCGATGGTGATGACTATCCGAGCTGGGAGTGCGAGGAGAGCGGCTTCGGCGAGAACCTGAAGATGAGCGAGCTGCACGCGGCGGTTGCGTTGGCGCAGCTCCGGAAACTGTCGGTCCTGCGCGAGGCGATGCAGCGGGCGCACGGGCGGCTGGCGGAGCGGGTCGATCTCCGCGGACGAGGGCTTCGTTACGACCCGAGCGGCGATGGATCGATACCGTACGGACTGATCTTCTTTGCCCACGACGTCGCCGACCGCGACAGAATTTTCGCTCTGCTCGAGGAGCGGGAGATCCCCCGCGACGGGCTCTACAGCGATCCCGTCTACAGGCTGCGTCCGTACCAGCGCTGGGCCCGGGGGGAGCGGGTGGCGGGGCTGCCGCAGCTGGGGCTCCGTCCGGAGTTCACTCCCTGCCCTCGCTCGGAGCAGTTGATGGAGCGTATCGTCCGCATACCGCTCAGCCCCGCGTACACCGATCACGACGTGGATATGCTGGCCGAGGCGATCAACGCCGCGCTGGCCGAAGCGGAGGTGGGACGATGAAGCCAACCATCGTGCTCGACGCCGCGCCGTTCTGCTACGGCCCCATCTCCACGCTCCTCTCGATCGTGGACCATCTTCCGCACGACGAGCTCGACCTGGTGCTGCTCGCCTCGGGCACCGCCGCCGAGTTCGCGGCCCCCTACGCGGACCGCTTCAGGATCGTCCCCTGCAACACCGAGGAGGTGAGCGAGCTGGAGCATCATCGCGGGCTGATCGAGCGGAGCAGGCTCTTCATCTCGAACACCAATCCGGCCGGAGCCAGGTTCGCCGCCATGTGCGGCACCCCCACCATCTACGTCGACACGCTCTTCTGGATGTGGGATGAGATCGACCCGGTCGTGGCCGGATCGACGTTGCTGTATGTGGCGCAGGACTTCGACGGGATCGAGGAGAACTACCGTCGGCTTGGGGGAGCCATCGAGGACTTCAGGGTGGTGGGGCCGCTGATCAATACCTCCGTCCGGCATCGGTCATCGGCGGAGAACAGCTGCGTGATCAGCTTCGGCGGCATGGAATCGAGCCTGACGAAGCCGGGGGAGACCAACAACTATCCGTGGCTGATGACGGAGATACTGCTTGCGGCATTCTCCCGCTCCGCGCGGTTCGATCGCCATCTGTTCCGTGGGCGCGGTCCGGTGATGGAGCAGCTTGCCCTGGAGCATGAAGATGTCACGGTCGATTTCAGGTTCGTTCCGCACGAGCGATATCTGGAGGAGATCGGCGGCTGCCGGCTCCATCTGCTGTCGCCGGGGCTGACCGGAGCCTACGAGGCGGCGGCTCTGAACGTTCCCACGGTGCTGTTGCTTCCGCAGAACTACAGCCAGCAGCTTCAGGCCGAGACGTTCCTCGCCAATCCCGGCTGGAGGTTCGCCGGCTATCAGTGGAGCGATATCTATCCCGACGTGGAGATGCGGCGCTATATGCCCGAGGCGGAGGCGATCGCGATGCTGAACGATGTGATCCGGCGCTTCGAGTCGGACACCGTCGCGCACCGGCGGTATGCGGATATGCTCGACGATGCCATCGAGCGGACGCTCTGCCGGGAGGCGGGGGGGACGGCCATGCGCTCCGGGGCCGGAGAGGTCGCCGCGATGGTGGTGGATGTTCTGGCCGAACGGCATGCTCCGGCGGCGCGCCCCGCGTTTCCTCTTCCACTATCTCCGATTGCGGCCATGGGGCAAAGTCTATGAACAATACCAGCCACGATACTATCGCTCCCATCGCCCGGCCGGGGATACTCCCAACGGATGGGGGGGGAGGCCGTCGCCAGCATCCCGCCGGCTCCCGGCTCGATGCGGTCGTCGAGGTGCGGCTGTCGGAGAAGTTCGGCATGCCGTCGCCGCTGCTTACGCGCTCGGCGAGCGAGGGGTTCCTCTGTGCTCTGCTGGCGCTCGGGGTTGCTCAGGGGGATGAGGTGATCCTTCCGGTCTCGATCTGTCATACGATGGTCAACGCCGTTCTGCTGGCGGGGGGGACGCCGGTGCTCGCCGATTGCGATCACGATCTGGCGCTCTCGGCGGAGGGACTCGACCATCGCCTTACGGAGCGCACCCGTTGCGTCGTGGTCCACCATCCGTTCGGTCTGGCGTGCGATCTGGCGCCGGTCCGGGCGCGGCTGGCGCGGCACGGGAACGGGACGATACTGGTCGAGGACTGCGCGCAGGCGCTCGGGGCATCGTTCGGCGATCCGGTGGGAAGCCAGGGGGAGATAGCGCTCTTCTCGTTCGGACCGCGCAAGCCGCTTCCGGCCGGCATCGGCGGGCTTGTGACGACGCGTGGCGCTGCGCTGCGCGAGCGGCTGCGACTTGCGGCGCGCGTGGGCGCTCCGGGATATCCCGACAATGAAGTGCTGGGGGTGAACTCCTCGGTTGGCGACGCCGATGCCGCGCGGCTGCTGGAGTCGATCGATCTGTTCGACGCGGAGACCGCCCAGCGGATCGCCGACGCGCGGACCGCGCTCGAGATGTTGGGCGGGGCCATCCCCATCGTCGGGGCCGATCGCAGGGGAGGGAACCCGTTCCGCAACATCTTCCACCGGATCATCGTGGATCTGCCGACGGTGAACCGGAAGGAGCACTACAACGCCTTCGTCGATCGCGCGCGCCGCATGCTGGAGCCGGAGATCGCGGCGCTCTGCCAGACCGCCGTCCCGAAGGCGCCGTACGAATCCCCCTATCTCGACGAGCGCTACCGCCGGCTCGGCCGCGCCGATCTGTGCGATCCCGCGGGGAACGCGTTTCCTGTCTGGCGTGGCACCCGCTGGCGCTACCTCTATCTGCGCGCCGGCGCCGGTCCGATTGCCACCGCGCTGATCTGCAATGCGCTGCTGCGCGTCACCGGACAACAGCCGCACGGGGGAGTATGAGCATTCCCGGACTGGAGGGGCATCTGTACGACTGGGAGAACGATCTGGTGCTCGAACGCCAGAATCTCGACATCCCCTTCTATCTGTCGATCGCCCGGGGGCTGGGGCACGCATCGGCCCGGATACTGGAGCTTGGCTGCGGCACCGGACGGATATCGCTCCCGCTTGCCGCTGCGGGTCACGACATCACCGGCGTCGATATCGCGGCGTCGCGGCTTGAGGTGGCGCGCACGCGCGCTGGCCGCGCGGAGAACCTCCGGTTCGATCGGGGGGATATGCGCGATTACCGTGGCCGCGACCGGTTCGATATCGTCATCATCCCGTACAGCTCCTTCCTGCAGCTTACGAGCGATGCCGATCGCGTCGCCGCGCTCGATACGATCGCCGCGAACCTGGGTCCGGACGGCGTGGGGATCATCGACATCTCCCCGAACTTTCTGGCGCATCCCGAGTCGACGCGCGAGCCCGCGCTGAGCGGACGGTGCGAGCCGCTCTCCGCCGATGTCCTGCTCCATCAGACGGTGCGGCAGGATTACGTCAGGCAGATCACGACGTTCGTCAAGGAGTATACGATCACTCCCGACGCGGGGGAGCCGTTCGCGCTGGCCGAGACCGAGAGATGGCACACGGTGAAGGTCAACGAGATGCGGTGGCTGGCGAGCAACAGCGCGACGATCATCACCGCCATCTACGGCACCTACCAGGCCGAGCCACTCTTCATCGACGAGATCTATCAGCCGGCGAGTTACAAGAACATCTACCTCCTGCACAGGATCTAGAGGCATGCCGCGCGTGCGGGCAACGACATTCACATGGAGAACGATAGTATGGGCAGTGCAGGGAGCGCATGGCGCGACATACGCTACTCGGTCATCACCCCCTGCCTCAACGCCGGGCATACGATAGGGCTGCAGCTCGAGGCGCTTGCCGCGCAGGAGTTCCCGGAGGCGTGGGAGATGGTGGTCGTCGATAACGGCTCGACCGACGACACGCTCGCGGTGGTTGAGCGATATCGCGGACGCATTCCGCAGTTGCGCGTGGTCGATGCATCGCAGATGCCGCGCTGTATAGCGCATGCGCGCAACGTCGGGGTGGAGGCGGCGCGGGCGCCGATGCTGCTGTTCGTCGATGCCGACGACGAGATAGCGCCGGGATGGCTGGCGGCGATGGGATCGGCGCTCGAGCGGCATGGTCTGGTGGGATGCCGTATCGAGTACCGGAAGCTCAACCCGGCGTGGGGGCGTGATCACGCGCTGCAGCCGCAGCAGCACGGGCTCGCCGACGAGTACGGGTTCAAGCCCTACTGCACCAGTTGCGGGATGGGAGTGCGGCGCGATCTTCATGAGCTGGTGGGGGGATTCGACAGGAGCTACAGGAGGCTGGAGGATATCGACTACTGCTGGCGTATACAGATCGCGGGGCGGGTGACGCCGGGGTTCGTGCCGGAAGCGCTTCTGCACTACAGGCTGCGCCAGACATCCGCCGCTGTGTTTCATCAGTCGGTGGACTGGGGATTCGATGAGATATTTCTGTACCAGCGCTTCGCGCGTTTCGGCTTTACGCTTCCGCCATGGTCGCCGGCCGGGTCATGGCAGCGCTCGGCCGACTATGGCCGGGAGCTGATGGAGCTGCTTCCTACACTCCGCGACGAGTGCGATCAGCTCGCATGGTGGAAGTGGGCGGGGTACTACGTGGGGTGCATGGAGGGATGCGACGCCTACGGCTTCGAGCGGCCGTAGAAGCCGCGCCGGGCGCGATGGGGTTACCGGCCGAGCGCCCGTTCGATGGCGCAATTGCTCAGCTCCGCCGCCTCGATCGAGTGATGCTCAACGATCAGCGGTGCTCCCGAGCGTCCCGCCATCGCAATCGCGCTCACCAGTCCGGGCCTCTCCGCCAGCCACGCATCGGTGATGGGGGCATGCTGGTCGGAGCGCCCATCGTTGGCATGCAGGTGCAGTCCGATGGTCCGTCCGGCCACCGCCGCGAGAAAATCTTCGGGGGGAGTTTCAGGATCGAGGTTAGCGTGCCCAATATCGAATAGTACACCGACGCGATCATCGACGAGCGCCGGCATCAGCGCCGCGAAGTCATCGATCGAGTCCCCCAGATAACACTTGCTGATAGCGTCGGGAAGCCGCTCGACGTTCTCGAGCGCGATGGCGATCCGGTAGCCTGCGGTGCGCTCCAGCAGCCGCAGCACCGACTCGGCTCCGAGTGCCAGCCGCTCCCGCTTCTTCGGGCTGCGGCGGCCGAACCCGCAGGTGCCGAGATGCACCGTCAGCCACATCGCCCCGATCGCCTCGCCGAAATCGAGCTGCTCCCGCACGATCTCCATCGCCGTCTCCCGTATCCTGCCGATCTTCTCCGCCAGGTTCACTCCGGCGAACGAGTGGAGGCTGAGCGTCACCCCCTCGTCGCGGACGGCGCGGGCCAGCTCGGCGCGGTGAAAATAATTTCCGAACGGCGCATCGCGGTCGATGCTGGTGATCCGCAGCTCCACGTGCCCTATGCTCCGCCGCCGGAGCAGCGCCAGCAGCTCGGCGTCGAGACGCGTCTCGGTGTGGGATATCCCATGGATCATTCGCTTGCCCGCCCCGAGCCGATGATGAATGTTCTGTTGCCGACGGTGTTCTGCAGGATGAAGAGCCGGTCCCGCTCGGCGGTATACTCCAGGCAGCGTATATCGCGATAGTGCTCCTCGATGAGCGCGCACGCCGCCTTCAGCTGCCGGTAGGCGGGCTCGTTGTACATCGCCATGACCCCCATGTCGAGCTGAGCGTCCGACGAGACGCCGCCGAGCGCCATTCCCTGCCTGTGCAGAATAAAATGGCCGTAGTCCATTCTCTCCCCCGTGTGCGGATGCCGTGTATAGCACATGCCGGTGAGCGAGTCATCGGAGAGGGTGCCGTAGACCATCCGCTGCACGATGATCGTGGCCGGCTCGGCCGTCTCGCGGTTTCGGAACGCTTCGAGGAAGGGGATGAGCAGCAGCTCGATCTGCCGGGGGAGAGGAAGGGATGGGAAGCCGGCGGGCATGGCCGCGCCGAGGAATCTGTAGAAGGCATCCGCATGATCGGCGCAGACGCTCCGCAGGTCGTCCGGATATGTTTCCTCCACGCCGGCCGCGAGCGCATGGCCGGTGATCGCAGCATCGAGCCCCAGGTTCAGCACCGAGTCGGGAAAGATCTTGGGCTGGCCGCGCCGGGACTTGTAGCCGCACCGGAACGACAGCAGGGGAAGAGGCGCGTCGAGCGCCGCGCGAAAGTCGACGATGCTTTCGACCAGCCGCGCGATCATCGCGCGACGCGACGCAGCATCGCGGCGGTGATATGCCTTCTGAAACGTGGGGGGGATGATCAGCGCCTCCGGCACCGGCAGCCCCAGGGAGTCGAGCTCGATCAGTCCGGCGCCCTTCTCCCCCAGCTCCGCCATGGGCATCCGCTCCTCCCATTCGTGGATCATCACACGGTTCATGCGCGCACCTTCTTCTGTCGTGTGGCCCGGTCTGCGTCGAGGATATCCCTGACCGATGTTCCCCATTCGCCGCTGCGCCCCTCGTAGAGATAGCGCAGCCCCGGCATCACCACGGGGAGCGTCGAGAGGCAGGCGCGCCAGAGGTCGGGATCGCCGTCGAGGAAGCGGAGATACTCCACGCGACGGCACGCCGCGCCGGCGAACGGAGCCAGCACGATCCCTCCCATCAGCCTCCCATGTCGCCTGAACGCGAGCAGCCGATCGGCCCGACCGAAGAAGTTGTCGCCGAGATGGAAGCGGTCGAGCGGGCTCGCCGGGACAGCCTCCACACCAACCGTATCGTCATGGCGCATCGCCCCGAGATCGCATCGCGTGTAGCGCTTCCATTGCGCCGCCGCGATCAGTGGGCGCATGACCGGATCGCGGATGAACCGCTCGAAATAGCTCGGACGATCGTGGCGCAGACGATAGCGCTCCGGATCGCCCCGGAAGAACTCCGCCACCGGACGCCCGATCGCGCGCGCAGCGCCGATCGCCGGGGCGATGAGCTCTCCCAGCGGGGGGCGTCCTGTCGCCGCGATGATGCGGTGGCGCGGGACGGTGATGCGGCTCCACGAGGATTTGAACCTGTCGTTCCGTCCCCAGAAATCGACGCTGGCGATGCCGTCGGCGGCGAGCTGTTCGAGCGCCGAGGCCATCAGCAGCTTCCCCGGCATGAAGTGCGAGGCGAAGTCGGCATAGCTCCAGATGGCGAAGTACGCCGTCCTCTCCACCACGAACGCGATGATAAAGGCAACGGGGATCTCCTCGATATGCAGCACGAAGAGCCGCGCCGCCCCCGCATCGGCGAACTTCTCGATCGCTGCCGCGAACTGCACATCCTCGTTGTCGCTCCGGCACATGGCACCTCCGCGCGCATGCTTCCAGCTCCGGCCATCAACTGCCATGATCTCCTCGATCCCCCGGTGGATCTCCGAGGGATCTCTGTACTGCCGCACCGTATACGACGAGGCATCGGCCGTCGCGCGCCTGCGCGCCTTGCGCAGCCCTTCGCGGGCGTTCGCCGAAAGGCCGGCCACCAGCTGCTCCCATCCCTGGCCGGTATCCACCAGAACGTTGTCATGCGTCTTCTCGATCCGCACTCTGGCTCCGCGCGCGGCGAGGGTCTCCAGAAACATCGCGACGCTCCCCCAGCGCCGGTCGATCTGAGTCAGCGTGAGCCGCAGACGGCCGTGGAGCCGCTCGAGCTCATCCAGCAGAAAGGCGAACAGAGGGGGATCGGCGGAGACGGTGAAGAAGGGGACGATCTCGCAGAGCCCCTCGATCAGCGCCGGGCCGACGGGGGGCTCATCGGCCACGTAGGGGAACACCAGCGCCAGCCGTTCTCCCCGGCGCACCACGATGATCCGCATGGCGCGCCGGCCGTTGTAGCGGCACAGCAGCCCGTGGGTCCAGGCCGGCGCCGTGGTGACGCAGCGGTCCGGCGATGCATCGAACGCCCGCTGCCACTCCGGCCGCAGCGCCGCGAGCTCGTGGAAGCTCGTTATCACGTTGTATCGGTATCCCGGTTCCATCGTCGCTCCGGCTACTGGTAGTGATAGAGGATCGGCTCGAACCGCTCCGGGTCGGCGTGCCAGTGGGCCTGGAAATAGGGGCGACGCTCCCCCCCGAAGCTCTGGAAAAAAGTCTCGATGGCGGGGAGCACCGACCCCTCGAAATCGAACGTGCCGAGCCCCAGCGTCGCGGCGTGCTCGATGGCGCTCCAGATCAGCGCGGAGGGGAGCCCGCGCAGTCCGCTGTCGCGGTCGAAGTAGGAGAGAAGATCGTATGCGGTGTGATGGTCGTGCGCCAGAAAGAGCCCCCCCACCGGAGCGCCGTCGGCAAGGGCTACGAAGGGGGTTCCGCGACCCGACGCCACCAGCGTCCGCACCAGATGCTTCCAGGGGGGGATATGATCATCCGGCTCGTAGACGAGCGCCCGCGCGAAATCGAACAGCCGAAGCTCGCGGTCGATGATCACATCGATCGATCGCGACCGTGCTATATGATTGCGGACCGACGAGCTCATCTCCTCCCTGATGCGCTCCAGCGAATCGAGCGCCAGCGTGTAGGTATAGCGCAGCTCGAGATTGCAGTGCGCCCGCTGGAACGGTGTCATATCGTCGATCAATGGATGCAGCGGCAGAATGAATGAACCGAAGCGGCTCTGGATATACTCGATCAGCGCGGTCAGGATAGCCCGTCTGATCCTGTCGCGATATACCCGCCGTCCCTCGATCGGAGCGAACACCGGGATGAAGTATGGCGAGAGGTACGACGTCCGCTCCACGCGCTCGGCTCCATCACGCTCGATCACCGGAACGGGGAAGCCGGCCACAAGGCGATCGCCGGAGAAGGCGCCCAGAATCCGGAAGCCATCGAGATGACGGACATACTCGAGCAGGCTGAAGAGCGTTCCGCTCCCGGAGGCGGCGACGAAGGAATCCCACGTTTCGATCTCCCGGTCGCTCAGCGGCCGGACCAGATAGCGTCGCGTGGTTTCGTTGGTGTGCGTGGTCATATCCATTGGGCTGGAAGTGCCGAAAAGTGGCTGTAGCGCGTGCCGCTATCCGCGGTCGCCCGGAGGCGTGCCGTGGATAATCAGGGGCCGGGGAGCATTGCAATGCGATCGAGCAGCGCCGATGCCATCCGCCGGGGGGAGTCACGTCCCGCAACCCGGAAGAAGGGGAGCCGTCCCGGATCGTCGGGGAATGTCGTCGGGTTGCGGCCCGGCGAAAGCTGCGGGGGGATCGCGGGCTCGACGTCGTGGCGCTTCAGCGCCGCGCGGAGATCATCGGGAGTGCCGGACTCGATGACGCATCCGTGGCGCGCGGGATCGGTGATCTCGACGACGCACGCAAGCGGGGTCTCGGGCGCCTCGGAGAAGCCACAGAGCCTGAGGAGATCGCGCGGAGGAAACCTGAACTTCCCGCCGAAGCTGTACTCGGGATCGCTCCGGTGCTCCCCCACATACTTCATCACGCGCTCGAGTGCATCGTGATCGAGCAGCGGTGCAAGACGGCCGGGATCGAGGCGGTAGGTGCAGACCCATCCGGCGATGGCGAGCGAGCCTCCATCCGGCCGGAGGAAGGCCCGGTCGCTCGCGATGTAATCAGCCCCTTCGGCCAGCAGCGCCGTGGTGAGCGTGGTCTTGCCCGCTCCCTTCTCCCCCAGCAGCAGCACGCCGTTTCCGCCGACCGACACCGCACCGCCGTGGACCACACGGACCGGGCCGGCGGTGCCGAGCGCGGCATGCAGCAGCGTTCGGCCCGCGGCATAGATCGTCTGGACGAGATTGTAGCGCGGCACTCCATCCCCTGCATGAATCGTTATCGTGCGCTGCGCCGGCCGCCAGCGGGTCACGATATCGAGCTCGTCATCGCGCGTCGTGAATGCTCCGGCTGCCATGCCGTGTGTCGGGGCCGTATCCCCCCATGCCGCCTCGACACGCCACGTTGGCGGGGCTTCCGCCGTACATGGCGCGATATACCGGCCAAGATCGTCGAGCGTTGCCGGGTCGGCGGCGACGGCGATGCAGGGGCCTTCCGGAACCAGATGAAATCGCCGCTCAGCTCTGCTCATCGCCTGCGGCCGCGTCGGGCATATGATGGCCGAAGAAATAATCGAGCAGGGTATAGTAGCGGATCGTATCGTGATCGACGATCGCAGGATCGACCGCATCGAAGAACGGCTGGCGCCACTGCTCGCCGCAGTTGAATGCGATGCTGTCGGCCATCGCCATAAGATCGCGGTTCGGATCGGCGACGCCGCCATTGCCCCAGTCGATGAACCCGGCGATCCGCCAGTCGCGCAGCAGCACGTTGGGGAGGCAGTAATCGCCGTGGGTGAACACCGTCTCGCGGATCTCCCCCTGGCGATCGCGAAGCTCGCGATAGATATCCTCCGGGGATCTGCCGCCGGAATCCTCCAGGAACTCCGGGAGATTCAGCGTGCCATTGGCGATGCGCCGCTCGGCCTCGGCCAGCTCCTCGGCCAGCGTGCCGACGAACGGGCAGCCGGTGATATCGAGCGCGTGGATGGTCCCCATCCCCTCGACGATCTGCCCGATCAGCGCGGGGACATCGTCCCGCCAGAATTCATCGGAGCCGGTGCGCCCCGGAAGCTCGGTGATCAGCAGATAGGAGGCCTCATCGTTTCGCCACCATCCGGCGACCTCGGGAACGGGGAGCCTGCCGGAGAGCCATTCGAGCCTGGCGCGCTCCACATCGAGATCCTCCACCGATCCGGCCGCCGCAACCTTCAGATACCGATGCGCGCCGGAGGGATGGACGATATGGTACAACTGCGTTCCCAGGCGGGCCTCCGGCTTCCGATCGATACGGGAGCCGCTCAGCGCCGAGGCCAGATCGGACGGAACACGGGAGAGTTCGAGCATGGTGTTGCCGGCAAATAGTGTGAGATGGAACGTGACCGTGAGGGTTGCGGAGGACGGGAGAAACTACGGCGCTCCGGATGGAATTCCAAAATTTCCGATGGCCGTGCCGGGGCTTGGCATGTGGTGGCGGGAGCCCCGCCGCGTTGTTCCGATCCGGCCGGTCGCTCCATGCTCCGTGCCGCTCGTGCTCCTCACGATCAGGGCAGCGCCCTGGTTGCCATCGCCTGATCGTTCATTCCCCCGATCTGTTGGCCCGGAGTTCAACTCCGGCCCAGCCAATCAACGTGAGACACTGCCGAATCGCGCGGCGCATTGGCGGTGACTCGGCGATGATGTAGATTCGCGCGATGAAATCATACCGCGAGGAGATCATCGTGCATACGGCGCGAACCACCGAGTTCGTGCGGATCACCGACCGCGTCCGCGAGGCGGTGAGGAAGTCCGGGGTCAGCGAAGGGCTCTGCCTGGTCAACCCGATGCATATCACATCGAGCGTCTTTGTCAACGATAACGAGCGCGGGCTCTGGCATGACTTCGAGGTCTGGACCGAGAAGCTCGCGCCGCATAAGCCGATCGCCCAGTATCGCCACAACCTCACCGGGGAGGACAATGCCGACGCCCATCTGAAGCGCACGCTGATGGGGCGCGAGACGACGCTGGCGATCACCGGCGGCGACCTCGATCTGGGCACCTGGGAAGAGGTATTCTATGGCGAGTTCGACGGGCGGCGCGACAAGCGGATTCTGATCAAGATCATCGGCGAGTAGGCCCGGCGCGGGCCGCTCGTGGGTGAACATCTTCAACATACCGGACCAAATCATTATGGCTGCGGCTCCATCGACAATGCTTCCTCTCGGGACGACCGCTCCCGACTTCACTCTGCGCGACGCCGTCTCCGGCCTGACGATGGGGCTCGGGGAGCTGCGGTCGGACGTGGCGACGGTGGTCATGTTCATCTGCAATCACTGCCCCTATGTCAAGCATATGCAGCAGGAGCTGGTGCGGCTCGCCGGGACATATCGCGGGCGCGGCGTCTCGTTCATCGCCATCAATGCCAACGATGCCGATGCCTATCCGGAGGATGCCCCGGAGAAGATGAAGGAGGTCGCCGAGGCGCATGGCTATGGCTTCCCCTACCTGTACGACGAGTCGCAGGATGTGGCACGCGCGTATCATGCCGCCTGCACCCCCGACTTCTTCGTCTTCGACGGCGATCTGAAGCTCGCCTACCGAGGACAGCTCGATGACTCCCGGCCGGGGAACGACATTCCCGTCACCGGCGGCGATCTGCGCGCCGCGCTCGACGCGATGCTTGCGGGGGAGCCCGTGAGCGCCGGGCAGAAGCCGAGCATCGGCTGCGGCATCAAGTGGAAGCGCTGACGCTGCTCCCCCGCCATATCCACGAACGCCGGTTGTCCGGCTGATCGTCCCATGCCTCTTCAACTCGCACATCGCGCGCTCTATGCATCCTTCGACCGGTTCCCTTCGGCGAAGGGTGCCGCGACGCATATCGCGCGGATGGCCTCGACGCTCTTCGATGTGGCCGATGGCGGCGCGCTCTACGTTCTGGGGGACGAGGATCTTCCCCTCTACCAGCGCGAGGGATCGGTGGAGATCGTGCGGTATGCCGGGACCGAGCCGAATTTTCTGGAGCGCGCGCTCGGCTTCGGCGATCGTCTCGAGGCGCTGCTCGACCGGCATGGCGACGCTCTGGAGCTCTGCCATGTGCGCGATCCCTGGAGCGGCATACCGGTGATCGGCCGTCCGCATCGCTACGCCACGGTCTATGAAGTGAACGGCCTTCCCTCGATCGAGCTCCCCTATCGCTATCCCCATCTCTCCTCCGCGACGCTCGCCAAGATCCGGGCGGCCGAGGAGTTCTGCTGGCGCCATGCCGACGTGCTGATCACGCCATCGGCGACGATCGCGGAGAATCTGGCCCGCTTGGGCGCCGATCCGGAAAAGATCACCGTGATCCCGAACGGGGCCGATATCCCGGGCGTTCTGCCGCGGTCCCCCGAGGATGCCCCGGAGCGCTACCTGATCTACTTCGGCGCGCTTCAGCGGTGGCAGGGGGTGGATCTTCTCCTCCGCGCGTTCGCCCGTCTGGCCGATCTCGCCGATCTCCATCTGGTGATCTGCGCCTCGACCAACCAGCGGAGCTCGAAGATGCTGCGGAAGCTGGCCGAGCGGCTGGGGATCGCCGAGCGGGTGATCTGGCATCATGCGCTGGGGAAGGATGAGCTTGCGTCGTGGCTTGCCGGGGCGCTCCTCTCGGTTGCGCCGCTGACGGAGTGCTCCCGGAACGTCGAGCAGGGCTGCGCTCCGCTGAAAGTGCTGGAGTCGATGGCGTTCGGCGTGCCGGTGGTCGCCGCCGACCTCCCCGCGGTGCGGGAGATCATGACCGACGGCGTCGAGGGGCGGCTGGTACGTCCCGATCGCCCGGCCGATCTGGCGCGTGCCATCCGGGTGCTGCTCGAATACCCGGAGCAGATTGCCTCGATGGGGGAGCGGGCGCGCCGTCGGATCGCCCGGGATTTCACCTGGCAGAGATCCATCGATCTGCTCGCCGCGCGCTATCGGGCGATCCTTGACGTCAGAGGTGATATCTTCGCGGCGTCCCCCGACGCTCTATCAGACCGAACAGAGAGGAAACAGAGCTCATGAGCCTTATCAGTGCATACAGGGCGTACAGCTCGCTGACCGGCGAGCAGAAATCGATCCTCAAGGAGAAGACGATCGATGGATCGCGTACCGTGGCCGAGTGGATCGCGCTGCTCGGGGGCGTTGCCCGATACGACGGCGCCGCCGATCCGCTCCGGCAGGGGGTGGGATGCCTGAGCGCTATCGGGTTCCTTCTGGCGTTTATCGCCGGGGTCGCCACCGGATCGTTCGTGCTGTTCATCGTGGTGGTGGTGGCGACGGTTCCCTTTCTGATTCTCTATGGCTCGCTGCGGCGCAGCGATATATCGAACCTGCTCCGGGAGTTCGTGCTGCCGCTGCTGGCGCTGATGCGCGAGGATATGAGCGCCGAGGCGCCGCTTCACCTGAAGCTCGATCTGGGGAAGGGGATGACCGATGCGAAACGGACCGACCAGAAGCCGCTCCCCGGTCCGCGCACCATCGTCCAGTCCTCCTACCGGAACGGATGGATGGAGGGGGATGGCACCCTCACCGATGGATCGACACTCGCATGGTCGATCGTCGATCTGATACGGGAGCGGAAGGTCACCAGACGGAACCCCCGAGGAAAGACCAAGACGAAGGTGAAGTACAAGGTCCGCCGGATGATCGATATGCGGATAGGGCTGCGGCGGGATGACTATCTGCTCGCCGGCACTGCTCCCAAGGGGGGAGGCAATGAGCGGATCGACGTGAAGTCCGGAGAAAAACGGAACGTGCTGAGGGTGCGCCGCGTGGTCGAGTCCGCCGATCCCGATGCGATTCTCGATCTGGATGATTTCATCGGACCGCTCGCCGCCGCCTACCGGCGGGTTGCACTCAACAATGCGGAGGAGAAATAATCATGGCTGCCTGCGCTGTAAAACGGGGGATCATCACGCTGCGCGACTGTGGCGAGGAGGGGATCAACACCTGCTCGGTCTGCAGTCGTCCGGTCTGCGCCGAGCATACCAGAATGGAATCCGGGGAGCTTCTCTGCGTCGAGTGCTACGCCAAACGCCAGGAGGATGCGCGGGCCTCGGAGAAGGCCGCCACGAAGAGCCGGGGCGCCACCGCGAAGAGTCCGGCCAGGCGGCAGGATGATGATACGTGGGAGGATCCGAGCTGGGCGTACGGCTACCGGCATCATTACTACGGATCGTATGGCTATCAGCCGTTCTATCACGGACATTACTACGATAGCTACTACGACCAGTACGACGTCCGCTCGTTCGATGCGACCGACAGCACGGCGGCCGAGGGAGATCAGTCCGATGCCGGCGGGTTCTACGATAGCTGAGCGGATGGGGCGGTTCACGCCATTTCCGGCACGGATCGGCGTGGCTGATTCAGGGGGTATCGAGGGGGTGGGCCGGCGGGCTCATCGTCGGATGCATGATCGTTTGCACGGCAATTGCGGTGATGTCTGCCCGGTCGCATGCGTCATATGACATTGGGGGCGAAAAAAGGGGAGGGGCCGGAGGGCGCTAACTTTTCTTTTGGTCACGTGTTGGTGCTATCACACGGGGGGAGACAGAGGGGCCGGATTAGATTGATACTTCGAATGAAATACCGGTATCACTCCTCATAAACTGTTGCGGTTGACTATCGAACGAGTCTATCGTCTGCTTCCTACGGTTTTGATCATGATCGGCCGATCACGGCATTCATTATGGATTGCCGCAGTGTATGATCAGGACAACTGAATAGTACGGACCGCGTCGGATCGAACGGCCAACTCCATGGCGCTTATGCCCGAACTGCCGAGGCATGCGCGCCGGGCATTCCCGTGCGGGGAATGGGAGCTCGAGCACTCTTCGTTGTCTTGAAGGGCGCGGTTCTGTATTTTGGTTCTTTATCTCGTTCCATATCAGCTCTATGCGCAGTATCACAGCCTCAAGTGTTGATGTATCGATCAACCATGCCGAGAAGAAACTACAGTCCATTGCATTGCCGACGGGCTACCTCTTCGCTCGAAGAGTGATCGAACTGGTGCTCGTCATCGCGACGCTGCCGCTGGTCGTGCCGCTTTGTCTGATTATAGCGCTTGCCGTCCGTCTGGATTCGCCCGGCCCGGTTCTGTTCTGGCAGGAGCGTCCGGGGCAGGATGGGAAGATCTTCCGTATGGTGAAGTTCCGGAGCATGCGCGTCAGCAATGGCGCGGCAACCCGCCTTACCGCCGAGCGCGATGAGCGGGTGACCCGGCTCGGACGGTTCATCAGGCTCTCCCACCTCGATGAGGTGCCGCAGCTCTGGAACGTTCTGCGGGGGGAGATGAGCCTGATCGGACCCCGCCCGGAGCCGGCGAGCTTCTCGGAGATTTTCGAGAAGAACATCCCCCTCTACCACTACCGCCGCGTCATCCCGCCGGGGATCACCGGGTGGTCGCAGGTACACCAGGGCTATACCGCCGATATCGAGACCACCAGGATCAAGCTGGAGTACGACCTCTACTACATCATGCATATCTCCCCCTGGCTCGACCTCAAGATCGTCCTGAAAACCGCCTATGCGATGCTGACGGGGCATAACGCGCGGTAGAAGCCGGGTGTGCCAGAGCGGTTTCCCCTGCCAGGCTGCATCCCCCGGAGTCTCCCGTGGAACGGTCGCGGGGATGTTTCCCGCGGTCGAACCCGCGATTGCGATGCCTCAATGAATGTTTCCGGCCGGGCCGATCCCATGGGATCGGCCCGGCCGTTCAGTTTCCTCCTCCGTCGCACCGGGACAAGCCCGGCCCTGCAGCCGGAGAGCGCCTGCGCTTCTCCCGCATGTGCCACGACCATGAGGATGATGGAGCGACGGCGGCATGGGCGCTGCGCGCTTCCCCGGCGTATACGGTTCGGGCGGGCGGGTGTGTGCCGGATGCCTCCACGGTTACATCTACGGGGTGTGACGTCGCTCCGGTATGCGTTTACAGATTGTCTCATCCATCACATCCCCTGTCCGGCGCTTCCTCACGGCCCTCGCCATGATCGTTCTGGGCGGCTGCGGCACCATGCACCGCTATGTTCCTCCCACCCCTCTCGGTCCGGGCGAGGTGGCGGGGAGGATCGGCCTGAGCTGGTCATCGAGCCGTTTTTCCTCTGTCGCGGTGCAGGGGAATCTGTACATAGGGCTGGGTCGTCACGATCTGCTCGGGATCGGGGTGAATAATTTCATCATGCCGACCAGCTTCAGCTATGTGCATTATGCGGGGCTAAGGGGGACCGGCGATGATTATCTCAACATCCAGCTTCACAGCAGCCTCATCGGCCCTGATCCACGCTACGAGGCCGGCCTTGGCTACGGTATGCGACGGGGGGATGTGAAGCATGGGTTCACGCTGGGTCTGGGGTATGTGGGGACGCCAATGCTGGGTTTCGGAGCGGCTGGCGGGGGCGCCGCGCCTCCCAGGCTGGTTCCGGTTGCCGGATACGATTTCTTCTATCAGGGGTTCATCATGGGCATCCTGACCATGCCTGGCCTGAGTCGCAGTATCGCGCGAGGGATCGGGGAAAGGGGAGGCTTCTCATCCCCTGCTGATGCGATCGTGCTCAGGCGCGATCAGATCGCGTCGATCGAGCCGCTCGACAGAGACGCGGCGCGCTCCCCCGGCGACCGGGAGTGGCGTATCCGGCTGGCCGACGGCAGCACGATATATCTGAGCAGGAGGGCTCCCGGCTACAATGAGTGTATCTTCTGCACCACCGGCTTCCATGATCAGGATATCTACGCCGATTCTCTCGAATATCGCAACTATACGGTGGTGCGGGGCTGGCACGAGGGGGGAGGGGAGCTCCAGGGGACGGTCATGCAGCTGAACATGCCGGAGATCCTGCGCCGGTACGATACGACCGGCGTGCTGAGGATCGAGCCCGATCCTGGTGCACTGGAGCGAATCCTCGAGGGGATCACCCCCGGCCTCGATGATCTGAGCGTCGGCGTCGGGTATGGGACGCACGGGGAGTGATGGCGCGCCGTAGCGATCGGGCGGTTGCCGTCCGATCCGCGGGTATGCAGGCCGATCCCGTTGGCGTGACCCGGAAATCTGATCGTGGGGCACTCACAAATTTTATCTTGCGACCAGGCGCGGCCGGGACATTTCCCCGCTGTTGATTCGTCATCACAGGGCGCCGCGCGCGAAGCATTCCCGCGATGGACGCCGGCCGCATAATCATCGATATCAATCCCCCTCGACAGAGACGCCCGATCATGACCGACATGCTTTTCGACAAGCTCTCCATACTGACGAAGTATTTCGGCTACAGCTCCTTCCGCCCGATGCAGGAGGATGTGATCGACAGCGTTCTCTCCGGCCGCGATACGTTTGTGATCATGCCGACCGGCGGCGGAAAGTCGCTCTGCTACCAGCTCCCCTCCATGCTCCTCGATGGCCTGACGATCGTCGTCTCCCCGCTGATCGCGCTGATGAAGGATCAGGTCGATTCGCTCTGCGAGAGCGGCGTGCCGGCCACGTTCCTCAACAGCTCGATCAGCTCCGCCGAATCGTCGCAACGGCTCGGCGATATCTTCCGGGGGAAGTACAAGCTCCTGTATCTCGCCCCGGAGCGCCTGCTGATGGAGGGGTTCCTCGAGATCGTCCAGAAGCTCCCGATCGTGCTGATCGCCATCGACGAGGCGCACTGCATCTCCGAGTGGGGGCATGACTTCCGTCCCGAATACCGCCAGCTCCGCGATGTGCGCAGGCTCTTCCCCCATGTTCCGGTCATCGCCCTCACCGCCACCGCCACCCAGCAGGTCGAGGAGGATATCGCCCGGCAGCTCGGCATCGGTGCGGGGAATCTGTTCAAGGCCAGCTTTATCCGCGAGAACCTCTATTACGAGGTGCGCGCCAAGCAGGAGACCTACGATCAGATCAAAAAGTATCTGCGCGACCGCAAGGGGGATTCCGGGATCATCTACTGCGGCAGCCGGAAGGATGTGGAGCGGATCACCGAGAAGCTCCAGCGCGACGGGTTCGGCGCGGTGGCCTATCATGCGGGGCTGACTGCCAAGGAGCGCACCGCCCGGCAGGAGCAGTTCATCCGCGATAACGTCTCGATCATGGTGGCGACGATCGCCTTCGGCATGGGGATCGACAAGCCGAACGTCCGCTTCGTCATCCATTACGATCTGCCGAAAAATCTCGAGGGATACTACCAGGAGACGGGGCGCGCCGGCCGCGACGGTCTGCCGAGCGAGTGCATCCTCTTCTACAGCTATGGCGACAAGATGAAGATCGATTACTTCATCGACGACAAGACGCCGCAGAACCAGATCACGGCGCGCCGCCAGCTGGCGCAGATGATCAGCTATGCCGAATCGACCGTCTGCCGCCACCGTCTGCTGGCCGAGTATTTCGGCGAGAGCTACGGCAAGCAGAACTGCGGGATGTGCGACAACTGCACCAAGCCGGTCGAGCAGTTCGATGCCACCGTGCTGGCGCAGAAGTTCCTCTCCTGCGTCCGCCGCACCGGCGAACGCTTCGGCGCCGGCTACGTGATCGATGTGCTGTGCGGATCGGAGAACGCCAAGATCCTCTCGAACCGCCATTCCAACCTTCCGGTCTACGGCATCGGGAAGGACCGCACCAAGAAGGAGTGGATGCAGCTCTCGCGCCAGCTCCTGTCGATGGGCTACGTGGTGCAGGGGGATTATAACGTGCTGAAGCTGACGCAGAAGAGCGGGCAGATCCTTTTCCTCGGAGAGAAGGTCTTTATGAAGCCGCTCAAGGAGGAGAAGGGGAAGGGAAAGGTCGCATCGCTCCCGGCCGGAGCGATGGACGAGGGGCTGTTCATGCAGCTCCGCCGGCTCCGCAAGCGCCTTGCCGACGAACAGGATCTTCCCCCGTATATTATCTTCTCCGATGCGAGCCTTCGCGAGATGGCGAGCCGGAAGCCCCGGACGCTGGAGGAGTTCGGCGATATCAGCGGCGTCGGCGAGCGGAAGCTGGCGCTGTATGGTCCTCTGTTCGTGGAGGAGATCGCCGCGCACACCGGCAGATAGCTCCAACCCTTCGGCCAGTTTCGGGGTGGAGCGGCATAACACTATCCCGATATCGGCGCCGATGATCCGTTCTTCTCTTCTTCTGACCCTCTCCCTCCTTGCCGCGCTGATAGCGTGCGGCGGGGGGGAGGATCGACCCGCGCGGCCGTCATCCCCACCGGCGGCCGCTCCCGTCGCCGGGCCGGACTCCGGTTCCGCTCCGGCCGATCGCCCGCGCGAGCGGCGATCGAGGCCGCTGAAGCTGACCCCGCGCCGGCTCCAGCTCGACGGAGGGAAGACGATCACCCTCGATGTGCCGAAGGATTTCCGGATCACCGTCGCCGCCTCGGGGCTTCGCCGGGTCCGCTTTATGGCCGCCAGCCCCGACCACAGGATCTTCGTCACCGATATGTACGATCGTACCGACAACAGGAAGGGGACGATCTATATCCTCGACCGGTTCGACTCGGCCGCCGGCCGCTTCGGCTCGGTGACTCCCTACCTGACCCATCTCCGCAACCCCAACAACATCGCCTTCCATACCGATCCGTCGGGAAACTCCTGGCTGTACGTCGCGCTGACCGACAGTCTGGTGCGCTATCGCTACCATGCCGGCGACCTGGCCCCGTCGTCGCCGCCGGAGCTGCTGGCGACGTTCCCGGACTATGGGCTGAGCTACAAGTATGGCGGATGGCATCTCACCAGAACCGTCGTCGTGGGGCCGAACGGCAAGCTCTATGTGGCGGTCGGGAGCAGCTGCAATGCCTGCATCGAGAAGGAGGACCTGCGCGCCGCCGTTCTGGAGATGGATCCGGACGGGGGCAACCGCCGGATCTACGCCAGGGGCCTGCGCAACGCCGTGGGACTGAAGTTCGTGGGGGGAGATCTGTACGCGACGAACATGGGGGCCGACCATCTGGGGGATGACAGGCCCGAGGATCAGCTGCTGACCCTTCGCGACGGGGCGAACTACGGATGGCCCTACTGCTATCAGTATCGCGGGCGCATCTACGACGATCCAGAGTTTGCCGGTGCCGCCGGCCATCCCGATCGCGCAACGGTTCCGCTGGCCGAGACAGGCTTCCCCGCGCACAGCGCGCCGCTCGGCCTGGAGTATTTCGACTCCACCGCATCGAGCCCCGATCTGGCGAACAGCATGCTGGTGGCGCTGCATGGCGCCTCGAAGCTCAGCCTGCGCCATGGCTACAGCGTGGCGCGCGTCCGGCCCGGCGAGCCCTCGCGCGACTTCATCGGCGGCTTCCTGCGCGCCGGGAAAGTGCAGGGGCGTCCGGCCGATGTGCTGCGGATCGGGCCCGACGCCTTTCTGGTCACCGACGATCACGCCGGCGCCATCTATTATCTCCACGGGGAATAATTCCCCGGCGTTTCGCCTGTCGCATGGGGGGAGGTCGGTGGTATATTCCGGCACAGTCTCTTTATTGTCAACCATATCCATCACATGCGAGGCTTTAATGATCGTACGGAAATTACTGGCGGCACTGATAGCGGCGGGGGTTGTTGTTGGCGCTCATGCCGTGCAGGCACAGGGAACCAGGACATTCAGCAGGACCTACGGTGAGGTGGAGGGCAATGAGCGGGGGTTCTCCATTCTGGAAGCCAGCGACGGAGGATATGTCATCACCGGGATGATCGCCGATGATCTCGCCATCATGAAGATCGATGCGGGGGGGAATCTTCTCTGGACCAAGCGCTATGGCGGCGCCGCGTTCGATGCGGGGAACATGATACGTCACGATGGCGCCGGGGGGTATATCATCGTCGGGCAGACCGGAAGCTTCGATGGCGGGGAGGGGGATGCCTGGATCATCCGGACCGACGCGCAGGGGGACACGCTCTGGAGCCGGGCGGTTGGCGGCCCCGGGTATGATTTCGCCATGGGGGTGGCGCTGATCCCCGACGGCGGCTTTATTGTCGTCGGCGGAACCGAAAGCTTCGGCGCCGGGGACCGGGACGGATACCTGGTGCGACTGAATGGCCGCGGCGATACGCTCTGGACACGGACGACCGGGGGGCAATATCTCGATGAATTGTTCGGCGTGGCATCGGCGGCCGATGGATCGTTCATCACCGTCGGCGGCACCTACAGCATCGGGGGAGGAATCGGCCTCACCGATGATATCTCCGTCGACAGGTTCTATCCTGATGGGAGCCGGAACTGGGGACGACGTTACGGCGGCAGCGACTATGACTGGGCCACTACCATCATGACGACCCGCGATGGCAAGTATATGATCACCGGGCAGCACGATGGCGGAAATACCTATCTGCTGCAGCTCAGCCGCTCCGGCGAGCAGGTCTGGAACAAGACGTATGCCTCCTCCGGCTGGGACGAGGGACGTTCGGTGGCCGAGACCGCCGACAGCGGGTTCATCATCGCCGGAAGGGTCGATGCCACCGTTGCGACCAACGGTGTGCTGTTTCAGGATCTGATGCTGATACGCGTCGATAAGGATGGGAAGCATCTCTGGACGAAGCGCTTCGGCGGAGAGCTTCATGATGAGGGGTCCTCTGTCATTGCCACATCCGACGGAGGCTATGTGGCGGTCGGGTTCAAGGGGATATCGTGGGACCCCGAGAGCTTCCAGACGACGGCCGATATCTACGTCATCAAAACCGACAGCGCCGGAATGCTCGGCACCGCCGGCTTGGAGCCTGCGGGCATCGCTTCCGGCACGGCGCTCGATCTGTACCCCAATCCCGCATCGTCGGCCGTCACCGTGCGCTCCGCCGATCCGGCGCTCCGCAGCGCATCAGTGACCGTAACCGATCTGCTCGGCCGGACGATTCATGCGGGGACGCTCGTTGCGGGCAGCGCCGAGCTGGATCTGGGAGCGCAGCCGCCGGGCCTGTACTCCGTCGTCGTCAGATCCGGTGCGGCTCTGTCGGTCCGGCGGCTTGTGATAGCGCGCTGACATCGGGAGAGGGGATACGAGTTCGTGGGCGGCGATGCGAGCAATATCGCCGCCCGCGTGGCACCTCGGGCGATACCGAGCTGTAACCCGGTATCCATGTTCGTGCGTATCGGCATGGATACCCCCGACTGTTTTCCGCGGCAGTGTGCGGAAAGATTTCTCCGGTATAATTCCGTTTCGTCATCACCATCGCTCATCGATATATCCTTCCGCAGAATATCCACCCGATTTTCGTGCGACGTAGCGACGCGCGTACCGATGCTTTTTTGCAATGCTGATGGCCGATAATTTTTCGGAAATTATCTCGCAAAAAAATATCACCGGAAAATGTGCATAAATATCTTCCCGGGATATCGTGCCGGGCATCGGCAGCCACGACAATCTCTCCGGTGATGCCTGTAGGCTGTAGGCACCACGCTGGCGCGTTCACCTCGCACAGATAGCCGTTCTATCTACATAGCGCGTACTCCAGCCGAGTATATCCGGCCGCAATACGCAGGTATGAGAGACCACAAATCTTTATCATCGGCCGGCTCAGGCGGCGATGGCGGATAATTATCTTTCATGTGATGCGGATTCCGGGTGCATAATTGCCATCTCATGTCATCTTATGTACTAGAGTGGGAATAACGAACTATCCACGTAGTGCGTAACAGGGTTCATCCATCCCATAACGGATGAGCGGCTGTGCTCCAGCGCGGATGTTGTTTCCAGCTATCTCGATTCATCAGCTCCCCCTAAGCATGCCGAGTGCACGCGGCGGGCAGTGTGGGGCGCGAACAACCCGAAACCATCTATCCATTAGGTATTTCCATGAAGATTAAGTCGATAAGCCTCCTGGCCGCATCGGTGCTCTGCCTGGGTCTGGCGAGCTGCAACGAAAAGGCAACCAGTCCCGATATGACGAACGACGGCGGCAAGACGCCCGGCGTGCTCTCCAGTAACTGTGTGAACGCCTTCGAGGGGATCACCAGTTGCGGGTTCGGCGGCGCCTCGCTCCAGCAGACGGCGACGGGGCTCAACGTGACCGGCCTGCCCGAATCGGGGACCGGCGGCGTCGCCAGCACGTTTGCCAGCGCCATCGATTGGGGACAGGACGCCAGCTTCTCGCTGCCGGCTGGCGGCACCGTCAACTACGATGCGATCTCCAACGGTGAGGTTGTCAGCTCCGCGCGCGTGACGCGGATCGGGGGGGAGCGGCTTGCGTTCGAGCCAAGATTTACCGGGTCGGATGCCGGAACCTATGATGTCGCCGTGTATCGGCAGGGTGTGTATGTCGGCGGAGCCGCCCGTCTGGTCGGCGGTGGCACCACGACGGAGCCCGCGCGGCCGAAGTGCTATATGTGGGTGAACACGCATTTCAAGGATAAGAACGGCAAGTGCATCTGGGGATACCGCTGGGTCGACTGCCTGGTCAGGATCGAGCTGCAGAACGGTGGGAGCTTCCTGGGCGACGAGCTGGTCTTCACCGAGAATATCGAGGATGGACATTATCCATACCGCGACTTCCAGGGTATTTCCGTCAGCACCAACGCTCTGAGCTATCAGATCACCGGCGAGACGACGATTGCCGCCGAGTAAGCGCTGAGGCATGCTCGTGTATGATGAAGAGCGGGGGCGTCGCGCATATGCGGCGCCTCCGCCCCTTCGCGTCGGACGGCACCATCGGGTGATGATCGTCTCGTATTGCCAACCGGGGAATATTTCTCTCACCGTGATGACTTCGATCAGAAAAAATATCAGAGGAGCATATGTGCTGGGGGGGATCGGCGTGATCCTCTGCGCGGTCGTTATGCTCAAGGCGCTTTCCCATCGCGATACGCTCGATCTCCCCTACCTGCGCGTGGTGCTCGAGCCCGGCGAAGAGCTGGCCGGAGGAGCGACCACGGTGCACGATACCGGGCGGACCTCGTTCGGCCGGTCGTTGATGAATATGGATCGGGAGCGATGGGGGCGGTTCTTCGAGGGGAAAGGGGTGTTCGACAGGGATTGGAGCCGCGTCTCCTCCAGGGTGGCTCATCCGCCGGCTGGCCCCTTCTTCAGCTCCCCCTCATGCAACGGGTGCCATGAACGGGATGGCCGCGGGCATCCGCCGTTGCGGGAAGGAGACATCCCCACCTCGATGGTCTTCCAGCTTGCGATGGAGCGGGCGCATGGAGCGGATGGAGGGATGGAGCCCGATCCCACCTACGGCGACCAGTTCCATTACAGAGCCGTGCAGGGAAGGATACCACGGGGCGCGATCGACTTCTCGGTCGAGAATATCGATGGGGAGTTCGCCGACGGGGAGGAGTACACGCTGCAGCGCGCGCGCTACAGGCTCGCCCGGCTCGGCTATGGGCCGCTCGATCCGCGGACCCGATTCTCGCCGCGGGTCGCCCCCGCCGTTTTTGGGCTAGGGCTGCTGGAAGCGGTTCCCGAGGAGACGGTCCTTGCGCTGGCCGATCCGGACGATC
>Ga0164241_10001196_pt1 | contig 34253 bp, 24 predicted proteins | sample OricomyardsoilBY_FD_108780 | JGI IMG/M metagenome (GOLD analysis project Ga0164241, IMG submission 108780) | Backyard soil microbial communities from Emeryville, California, USA - Original compost - Back yard soil (BY) | ecosystem: Environmental > Terrestrial > Soil > Unclassified | place: USA... | reverse complement strand
CTGCACTCGCGGCGCGATTGTTCACTGATCTACGGGAGCCTCGACTGTCGCCCTCGTTGCTGCGCCATCTCGCACGCCATCCCTTCGCGAACAACGTTCGCGAGCTGCGCAACTTACTCTGGCAATTGGCCATCTCCGGTGACGAGCCCACGCTGGAATGGCGCGAGCCAATCACCGAAGCCGGCGAGGGGTTGCCTGACTCGACGAAGACGGACCTTGCGGTGAGCCAGCTCCAAAGTGCCCTCGACGCAAACAACGGTTCGATCGAACGGACTTGGCGTGCGCTCGGTTTGCCCAGCCGCTTTGCGATGATGCGACTGATCAAAAAGTACGGCCTTCGGATTCAGAAGGACGCGCGCAAAGACTGAGCCGACCGGCGAAATGTGCTGGCCGCACAAATGTGCGCACAAATGTGCGGTTCGCACATTTGGAATTGGAGCTGACTGAGTCCTGGCAGCGACTTTCGCGGCATTTTCGCAGCACGTCGTAGGACCGGCGTGCGGATCCGTCAGGCACGCCATGTGCACAAGGGGGGGAAGTCGCGGGGCAGGGGTGACCTCCAGGACCTCGGGGGGGGAACTCTATCGGTCGGTTGACGAAACCGCTCCAAGTTCGAAGCAACCGAAGCACGAAACGCAACCAAGCCTGACCGACCGACAGGTCCCTTTGTTCACCGTCCTTGACCGGAAATGCGCCCTGTCATTGTCGATAGACAGGGCACATTTCCGGTCAAAGACCGGGCTCGATTGTTGGGTAAGCGGGCGCGCCCCGCACTCGGCTGCGCGTAGCCCGAACTACGTTCACGTGGAGGACCGCGCCGCGGCAAGGCGCGCAAGGCGGTGCTCAGCGCGGCTGTACGAATCGCCCGCCATGCCGGAGGCATGAGCGGGCGATCTCGAGCCGACTCAGCACCACGCAGTAGGCGTCTGGCTGAGGCTCGCGAAACTCTACGGCTGTGGTCGAGAGTCAACGAGCGCGGTCGATGCACTCTATACTACGGAGTGTGATTGATGGCAGTCGTCAGTCGACGACCATGATCGTGCCTTGGCGGTGCGTGAGCTACTTGCTCAGCTCGACTGAAATGATCATGTTCTGTCCGCCGCAGCTCTCGTAGCTGACGCCAATCACCTTGCCGGAAAGGAGCGACCCTTGAGCAAGACTGCCATATAGTTTGAGTGTGTCGGAACTGACGGTGGCGCAGTTGCTCGGAGCATCGCTCGAGTAAGCAAAGAGCTCGGTGCTGCCGATGATCACGCGCAGCTGATTCCCGTACGCACGCACCCAGCCGGGCGAGCCGACGATCAGCTCGCTAGCCATTGCGCTTCTCGGTGCAAAACAAGCAGCCAGCGCTATCGCTGCGGCGAGAATCCCAGAGGTTGCTCGTTTGATTGATTGCGGTGCGAATTTCGTTTTGAACATCGATGATTCCTCTCGGTTTGCATGGCGTTGCAGCGACCAAGGGCCACAGCACGCCGCCGGATGCGAACCACTCAGCAACAAGCATGCCGCCCGATTTACGAGGCCGCGATTCGACGTTTTGCGAGAAAACGCCAGGTGTGAAATGCGTCATTAAGCTCATTAGTGCGCACGAATGTGCTTAATGATCGATTAATCGCTGTAACGGGTATTTAATGAATTTTACTAATTTAAACGAAGTATTGGCGGTGACTCGGTCGTTCGTGTGACTCGTGTGTTCGGTGCGGTGTTCGCACAACTGTGCGCACACTCGTGCGTGCAAGTTCTCGTCTAGATTGGATATCAGTGAGCGCGTCATTCGCGAGCAGAGGCGTTTTCTGCTCGTTCGTTCGAACGCCTCCGAACCGTGTCGCGCGGCACGTGACGTGCAGAGACTCGTTCGGGCGGGACAGCACTTCTCGAGGTTCACGAGCTCCGCTGTTTCTGAACCTCACTATATCGACGAATCGTGACGCAGAGCGATCGACGAGATGTCCCGAATCTCGAATCAATACGCTCAAGCAATGGCTCATTCAAACCGGGAAGCACCAAATGCAAAAACGCTCGACCAAAAATATCGTCAGCTTTGCGGCTGTGGCAATTGTCGCCGCGACCTCCGCGCCTGCGTTCGCAGACGATGACTACGACCCGCTCGATGGCAAAGCGATCCTGTCGCACGCAGAATCCGCGACGATCGACGTCGCTACCGCCATGAAAGACGGTGATACTACGATGGAGCAGGTGGGGAAGCAGCTCCTCGCCCGTGCCATCGATTCGTATGTTCCCGGCCTCAGCGCCGTGCTGGGACTTGGCGGCAACGCGAACGAATCGCAAAAGGTAATCGATGCAATCGCTGCCGATGGGGACAAGACGCGGAACGTGGTCTTGAGCTTTTGGGATTGGGCTCAGCTGCAAAGCGCCGCGACGGTCAACGCGAACTACGCGACGGTGGAGTACGACATCAGCAGCTGGAACGCGCTGCCGATCAATCAGCGGCTTCAGAATCGTGCTCAGTTGGCCAATATTTCGCACAACTGCGTCAGCGTGATAGCGACGCTGCAGAATGCGGCGTCACCTCTCGATCGAATCACTTACCTGCACGCCTACACGACGCTCCTCAACCTCGCGATCGCCATCGAGGCGGAACGCTCTCAGTTGGAGATCTTCGGCAACGCTTGGGAGACCATGGCGCGTGGAGCGACGCCTAACGATTGGTGGAACGGCTTGAGCTCGGCGGACCAGGGCGCGTTGTTCGCCCAAATCCAGAATACGAAGTGGCAACGAGTTACCGACCTTCTCCTGCCTAGCCTTCAAGTAGGGTTTGCGCGTCAGATGAATGGAATGGACCAGGGAACGTTGGTCGGTGGAGTGGCCGGACAATCCGACTTCGTGACCGCGCGTGACTGGCAGTTCGGTCCTCTTAACCAAGTCGCGCCCGGGGATTCAGGCTGGTACTACTACGTCGGGCGCGATCCCGAGGGTAACTGCGTCAACGGTAGCCGCTATTGCAAAGCTTACTTCATCACTCAAGGGAGCACGAGCAGCACGGAAGGTCCGAGGTACTTCGTCGACTTCAAGGGCGGCTCCGGGCCATTTTATCCGGGCGGCCCGAACGCCGCCTACGAAGAGCACAAAGCCCTCGTTCTCAAGGACATGATCGTTCGCGGCTACGGTCCAGTTCGAGGGTTCGCGGAGAACTGGTGGGATATCTGGGGTCTGGGGCCGCGCGATCGCCTCGGGCTAGACACCGTAGTCGATGGTTACGTCGACGAGGCGGATAGTCAGCATAGCCACTCGCTCTCGAATTTGATGACGCTCATGACCATCGACATCAAACCGGGCGAGAGGAGCTACGACTATGGGTTTGCGCTCGCTCAAGGGCTGACAGGCATTGATGCCGTGCTCGGCGTTGCGCTAATCCATCGTGATTGGCTGGCCGAGCCGGTTCTCTTTTGGGGGCAAGGGTGGACGCCCTATCCTTGGTCGGTTCACCGCGACGCGATGCGACTTTGGCCAACGAGCAACGACCTCCTCGCCGCACCCTACATCGCGTTCCCGGCAGCCAAATACGTGACGATCGACCCTGCATTCGGCTAGCGCGATCGTTCACGAATCGCGAGCAGCGAAGCGCTCGCTTGCCTCGACCCAGCTGTGGTTGTTGGGTAAGCGGGCGCGGCCCGCACTCGGCTGCGCGTAGCCCCAATCACGGCTCATTCTTTGCGTACCCAGCGCGCGAAGCCATGCAGGCCGGGGATCTGGTAGCTCCAGAAGGCTTCGATCGCTTCGCGTAATACCCGCGGGTTATCGGTGTGCGCGAGGATACTCGCCAGCGTGCTGCGCGTGTTTTCGAAGATGCGCGTCAGCACGAGCCGCGCGGGCGGCGTGAGCTGAACGTTGGGTCCGCTGCTGCGGATTCGCTCGATGGTGCTCTTGAGTAACAGGGAAACGAAGCGCTCGCCATAGTGCTCGTAGTCGCTGCCCTGCGCGCGATCGAGCAACACCACGACGGCCAGCCGATGCGCCAGCCAAAATTCCAGCATTTCGGCTCCATAGTCGCTGTTCGGCTCGAAAGCGCCGGTCCGCGATGGTTCGGCGAGCGCATGCACGCGCCGTTCGAGCAGCTGCTCGAAGCGCGCGGCGAGCTCGGGTGTGATCGCCGCCTCGAACAGCTCCGCCTTGCTCGGAAAGTAGCGATACAGGCTCGCCGCGCCGAGGCCGGCCTGTTCGGCGATCGCGTTCATGGTCGCTCCGAGGTAGCCCTGAGCAGCGAACACTTCGAGGCCCGCGCTCAGGATGCGAGCGCGGATTTCGGGCTTCAAAACCTGTGGCATCAGCGCTCGATGATGCGCGGAAACGACAGTGGAGCCCAGCGGTCGCGCCAAGGCCGCGCAGCTTCCAGCTCGTACGCGAGCCTGAGCAACGTCTCGTCGCCGCCGACATTGGCTGCGAAATGCACGCCCACGGGTAGCTCCTCGTCCGACCAATGCAGTGGCACCGACATGCCCGGACAACCGGCGATGTTGTGAATATGCGTGTAGCCCACGGCGCGCGCGGTACGCGCCATCAGTTCGTCGTACGCGACCAACGGCGAGAGATGGCCGAGCCGCCACGGAAGCTCACCGATGGTCGGTGTCAGCACCACATCGCACTCGGCGAACACGCGCAGGTAGCTCGTCACGGCTCGAGCAAACGTGTTGCGCACGTCTTCCAAAACGCTCGCACCTCGGCGTTGAAACTTTTGAATCAATGCCCAAGTGAACGGCTCGAGCTCATCCGGACGCACGGCGGCGCCACGCATGCCGGCGATCATTCCAATCAGACCTGCCATGGCCGCCCCCGCGCTCATGAAGAAAGCGTCGCCCAGCACAGCGCCATCCAAGGCAGGAGCCTCGACAGCGCGCACTTCATGACCGAGAGCCGCGCACAACGCGACTGCTTCGTCGAACGCACGGCGCACCTCGGGAACCGGTTCGGTACCCATCGCGGTGCGCGTGAATGCCGCGATCCGTAGGCGCTTCGAGCTCGCTTCGCGCACGTAGCCAAGCTGGGGGAATGGTCCGCCCTGCGCCTCCGTGACCGACAAGAACAATGCGCTGTCGCGCACCGAGCGAGTCACGCAATGATCACTCACCAAAGCCGAAAAATCAGGGCCGCCCGGATACGCCACCGCGGTGCGATCACGGCTCGGTTTGAAGCCAAACAAGCCGCACACGGAAGCCGGGATACGAATCGAGCCGCCACCGTCGTTCGCGTGTGCGAGCGGGACGATGCCGGCCGCGACCGCCGCCGCGGCTCCCCCCGAAGACCCCGCCGCGGAACGCGAGAGATCCCACGGGTTGTGAGTCACTCCCTCCTGCAATGTCTCCGTGCTGCCGAGCAACCCGAGTTCGGAAGTGGCGCTCTTGCCAACGACGACCAATCCGGAGCGATCGAGCTGCTCGCCATATGGCGTCACCGGTGCGTGCATGTTTTGAGCGAACAACCGTGATCCCATGCTCCAGCGCAGGCCCGGGTAGGGGAACATGTCCTTGACCAGCGTCGGCACTCCCTTGAATGGCCCGTCAGCGGGCTGAACAGCTCGGATGCGTGGAAAGTCCAAGCTGACTGCCGCGTGAATCAACGGCTCACAGCGCTCGAGCCGAGTCGCGCACGCATCCAACAGCTCGGAGGCGCTGAGCTCTCCGCGAGCGACCAACTCTGCTTGCGCGATGCCGTCGAGCCGAGCCAGGAAATCGAGGTTTTTTGCGGTCATTGTGGGCCTCCTTGGCTGAATCGCGAATAGTATAATCGCGATTCAGAGAGGCGCAAGCCGGGCTGGTTTTGGACATCAACCCGGCTCGTGTGGTCAGCTTATTTAGTAGGCGGACCGCGCTGAAGATCCACGGATAACCAGTTCAAGGGAACAGACGCCAAGTATCTTCCCACGCGGTTCCGACGCGCCTTACCGAATAGACGTGCCTCGCCTTGCTCAGAACCATGAGCCGCGTCGGTGTGTTCAGAGACCACGTGAGGCCTGCGCCCGACACGGAAATGATCGGCCCAGGAAGTGCCGGCCCCTTCCAGGTGCTCCACGGTCCAAAGATGCCGGTCGTCTTGTCCTGGGTGCGTTGCCACAACGCGCCGTTCGCATCTATCGCGTACACTTCCAGAGGGAGCGGCCCACCGAGCGGGGCTTCGATGTCCTGCAAAGGCAGTGGGAGATCGCTCGAGTCGAAATCCGTCCAATCGCTGAACGGCGCATCCAAGGCGCTCGTGCTCTGAATCGCCGTGCGTGCGGCGCCGTCTTTATCCACGATGAACACTTGCTGGCGCTGATCGGAGCGCATGCCTCCGGTTACGAGTGAGGCGTTCGAAACGCCCGGGATTTCTTGCCAATTGGCGTACGGCGAAGAGGATTCAGTGCCCAGGCGCGGCCGAGCGAAGACGCGACCATCATCGGCGATGTAGACGACGTTGGTATCGTCAGTCGTCTCCGAGATCGCAACGTCCGTCACTGCTTGCCCAACGGATGGCAAGCTGACCGGCACCCACAGGAGCCAACCCTGCGTCGCCTCCTCCGAGCGCCGGTACAGACCTCCGCACAGGGTCGTGGCGAATACCTCGAGTATTCCGTCGATCATCGCGTGAGCTGCCATCCGATTCGGCTGAGGCAGCGAGTCGAAGCAGCGCCATGCCGTCCAATCGTTCGTTTGTTCCGCGATGGAGTTGTTCCATTGCTGCGCTAACAGCGGCGAACCGCGCTTGGAGGCGAATAGCTGGAAGCCTCCTGCGAACTGCTCAGCGGAGAGGATCGCGATGCCTTGAACCGATGGCAACGCGACCGCCGAAAATGACCATCCGTTGGAGATACACTCGGGGACGACGGAGGCATCGGGTTGGCAAACGTCCGGAGGAGAGCCGCCGGTTCCGGTAGTGCCAGACGAGCCGGCAGTGCCGCTCGAACCAGCAGTGCCGCTCGAACCAGCAGTGCCGCTCGAACCAGCTGTACCAATCGAGCCCGCCGTGCCGCGTGTGCTCGCTGCACCAGCACCGCTGGTAGGCACTGACCCCGCCCAACCCGCGGATCCGCCGCGGCTCGCAGTACCAGCGCTGCTCGACCCCGCAGCGCCCGGCTCAGCAGCTTCACCGGCTGACCCGCCGTCCCCGGCGGAAGCGGAATCGAGACATGCGCTTGCCGCGCAACCTGCGTCAGCACTACCCGCGTGGGCAGGAGCCGTACCGGCGATGCCTCCTGAAGATTGGTTCGCAACTTCGTGCGGCGCGCCTGACACTGCGGCATGGCCCCCACAAGCGACCCCGTTCCCGTTCGTGCACTTCAGCCGATAGCCGCGAAAGTCCTCACCCAGGATTTCCCCGCAACCCGCGGTGAGCACCACGAACAAGATCAGGCTGCTCGTGAATCGAACCTTCATTGAATGCTGCACCAAGCACACCGACGTGCCGTTCGGGCTCGACCGTGACGCGCTCGTCGGTGATTCGCAGTAAGAGTCCTCAAGGGAACAAGCGCCAACTGTTTTGCTCCCACACGCCCCCGGTGCGTTTCAGCGAATAGGCATGTCTCGCCTTACTGAGCACCATGAGTCGCGTTGGGGTGTTCGGCGCGTATTTGAGACCTGCACCCGAAACTGAAATGATCGGGCCGGGAAGCGCCGGCCCTGCCCACTGTGTCCACGGTCCAAAGACTCCGGTTGTTTTGTCCTGGGTGCGTTGCCACAACGCGCCATTCGCATCTATCGCGTACACTTCCAGAGGGAGCGGTCCACCGAGCGGCGCTTCGATGTCCTGCAAAGGCAGGGGCAGATCGCTCGAGTCGAAATCCGACCAATCGCCGAACGGTGCGTCCAAGGCGCTCGTGCTCTGAATCGCCGTGCGTGCGGTGCCGTCTGTGTCCACGATGAAAACCTGCTGGCGCTGATCGGAGCGCATGCCGCCGCTCACGAGTGAAGCGTTCGAAACGCCAGGGACTTCCTGCCAAGCAGCGTACGGCGAAGAAGCTTCAGTGCCCAAGCGCGGGCGAGCGAACACGCGACCTTTATCAGCGATGTAGACGACGTTGGTGTCGTCAGCCGTTTCCGAGATCGCAACGTCCGTTACAGCCTGGCCGACGGACGGCAAGCTGACGGGGAGCCACAGGGCCCCATCCGCCGTCGATTGCTCTTGCGACTGCCGGTAGAGACCCCCGCAAAGGGTCGTGACGAATACCTCTTGTATGCCGTCGATCATCGCGTGGGCTGCCATGCGATCGGGCTGAGGCAGGGAACCGAAGCAGAACCAGGACGTCCAATCGTCCTTTTCTTCCGAGATGGATCTGTTCCATTGCTGCGCGAGCAGTGACGAACCGCGCGCGGCCATGAAGAGCTCGAAGCCTCCTTTGAACTGCTCAGCGCTGAGGATGGCGATGCCTTGGATCGATGGCGCCGTGATATATTCCCAGACACCACAATGGTCGACGACCCCTGCGTCGGGTTGGCAAACGCCTGGGGGATGGCCGCCAGTTCCGCCAGTTCCGCCAGTTCCGCCAGTTCCGCCAGTTCCGCCAGTTCCAGCCAAGCCCGCTGATCCGCCGCGTTCAGCAGTGCCCGCTGATCCGCCGCGTCCCGCCGTGCCCGCCATGTTCGACCCCGCAATACCCGGCTCAGCAAGTTCGCCCGCTGACCCGCCTTCACCCGCGGAGGCCAGCAAGGGATCGACGCACGTGTTCGCGTCACAGCTCGCGCCAGGATTACCCGCGTGACCGGACGCGCCACCTGCGACGTCCCCCGAAGGCGCGCCCGCGATCTCGTTCGGTGAGCCAGAGATTCCGGCGCCGCCGCCGCAAGCCGTCTCGAACCCGTTCGTGCACTTCAGCCGGTAGCCCTGAAAATCTTCCCCCAGGATCTCTCCACACCCCGCACTGAGCACCACGAACAAGAGGAAGCTGTTCGTGAATCGAACCTTCATTGAATGACCCCCACTAAAGAAAGAGACGCGCCGTTCGGGCTCGCCGACACTTTAGCGGTCGCTCGCCCCGAGTGCCAGAACAGTATTCCACCCGTCGCCAGGCCCAGTGCGCCCACGACCAAAGCCACATTCGCGACTTTCTCGTTACGGGCGCCAGACTCTGTAGCATCGAGACCCGCCTGGTTCTCACACTCGGATTTAGGGCATTGCTCGTGCACCACGTTGCGATCGTGGAGTGCCATCAATCCGAATACGCCGCTCGTGATCAACCCCGCGATGCCGACTGCACCGAAACCATAGGCAACGGCCCGCTCGCCTTTGCGGATATGCGAAGGCGTGTTCGGGTTCGTCGTCGCTGCCTCCTTGCGCGGCGGCTGAGCGAGCTGCTCGCCGACCTGCGGAGTCACGGGGGGCGCGAGCCGCGCGGGCGCGGGGATTCGCATGTCGAGCTTTTCGGCAGCACGAATGCGAAACGGCGTTTCATTCGCTTCACCGGTGGCCCGCTTGACGCGCACGACGTGCTCGCCCGGATTGACCGCGATGGCCTGGCTCAGGCTTGCGTTTCGCAACTCGACGTCATCGAGCTGGACGATCATTTGATCATCCCCACCATCGATCACGAGCTGAACCCAAGGTAGCTCGGCCTCGAGTTTCGCGATCTTTTCCTGTGCCACGGCGAGGCGGTTGTCCCCTGCGGGTGCGGAGTCCAAGAACTGGCGAAGCTTGGTCCACGCGGTCGCGGTGTTGCCGAGCGCTTCTTCACACAATGCCAAATTCAGCAATGTGCCGGCCGCGGGATCGAGGCGATAGCTCTCCTCGAATTTGGGGCAGGCTGCGGCAGGCTCACCGCGCTTCATTTCTTCACGCGCCTGGCGGAACAGCGACTCGGCAACGCTTTCTTGTTGGGCGGCCGCAGGCGCCGTCGCGATCAGAGCCGCCAACAAGGTTGCAGCCCCCAGCGGAATCTCCATTTTCCGAACCCGTCGCATGCTCGTCTCGCGGCGTTCGCTACCACGACAGGCCGAGTGCGGCCAGCTGCTACGTCGCTCTTCGACGCTCATCACTCCTGATGGTTAGTTGCGTTTGACTTCTCGACATGAAGTTGCATAGTCAGGCGCCTCGCGAGGCACGCTCAAGCGTGACGACGCCGGCGCGAAACAAACCCGTGCGCAACGCCGGCCCCCACGCTCAGAAGTGTCCCATCCAGGTCAGATTGAGACTCTGATCGACGTCCGTCGTCCCTTCGACCGAATGGCGCGGCCAGATCGCGTACTCCGCCAAGAACGAAGTGTTGTCGTTGAACTTCACGCCGACGCCGGGCACGTGCAGTACCTCTTCTACCGACACGTCGGAGTAGCGGGCGATGCTCAAGTTGTAGCGAAAGGTGACGGGCGCGACGGTGTACTCCGCGCCAGCAAGCAGGTACGTGTTGTGCCCGGATGCACGCGCGGGAACCGGCGGCATCGCCTTAGAGTCGCCGGGGTAAGGGAACGCATCCACGTTCTTGCCGACTTGATGCAGGACTTCACCCCAAAATCCGAGTCCTCCCCAAGTGAGCTTGGCGTCGACTGCGCCGCGCCACACCGAGTTCTTGCCGCTTGGCAAATCGGCTTGAAAGTGCTCACCGGAAAAACCGACTTCGAGCCGTGCGGACTTCGACAGCTGGAGGAACGGTTGCACGCGCGCGAGCAGCGTGTTGCGACGCCGTGCGCCCGGAATCGAAATCGTGTCGCGACCGCTCAGCGATGCGTTGGTGTGCCCGTCAACGACGAAGAACTGGGCCCAGAACGCCGCACCGGCGCGCTCACCTAGCTTGCCTTCCAGCGAGAGGCCAGCGTTGGGATCGAGCTTGAGCCCTTCATAGACCTGAATATTGCCGTAGAACGTGCCGTCCCAGAACAGGCCGAGCTGTTTGTAGACCTTGCCGACTTTGAACACGATCGGAGCGGCGTCGAAGAACAGATATGCTTCTTGAAGCCACGCTAGGCCGTCGTAGTACGAGCGCATCTTTTCGTTGCTGAGGCGCGGTTCGAGGTGCAGGCCGAAAGGCTTCCAGCGCGCATCCAAGCGCAGGTTGGAGTAGATTAGGAATTGGTTTGGCCACCCGTTGGTCGGTTGGTAGAAATAGAGCGCGATGCCGCCGCTGAGTTTGACGTGGCGCGTCCAATCGTCCTCGCTGGCTGCGGGTGCCTGCTCGATCGGCTTCTTTTCCCGGGAGGGAGCCGGAGCGGGTTCAACGCCCGGACCGGGCAGCGCAAACGCGTGGCCCGCGCCTGCCAACACAACGAGCGCGAGCAACCCCGAGCCACGCGCTGACCTTCGAATCACGACTTCTACGCTAGCAAGAAAACTCGAGGCTGGGCAGCCGTGGACTCGCTAGCAGCGCTCGTGTGATTGTCTCGACGAGTTCGACGTCATTCCCGACCGCGCCAGCACGCATTAGGCTTTTGCCATGTTGCGTACGATTGGCTCCTGGTCGGGTGTCGTCACGGTCGCGCTGTGCGCGAGCTGCAGTGGCTCTGACGGTGGTTCGGAGCCGAACCACGACGCTGGCAATCCGTCTTCAGCGGGTCGGAGTGCGGCGGGCAGCGCAGGCGCTTCACAGGTTGGTTCGAGCACGGGCAGCGCGGGCTTTACCAACGCGAGTTCCGGCGCGGCGAACGGCGGAGCTGCTGGCGCGGGCGCGGCGAACGGCGGCTCGGCCGGCCTCGGCGGAGCTGCGACGGGAACGAACGACGCAGCCTCAAAGACGGCACTCCAACGACTGAAGGCGTGGCTTGCGCTCGACGCGGCGGCGCGTCCAGCGCTGGCCGAGCAAACATTCGCCAAAGAGGCGCTCACGAAAGCCGACGCGAGCGAAGCGCAACAACTGCTTTTGACCGACTACACGATGCAACTCAAGGCCACGCGCGCCTCCGAAGTCGGCGCGACCGAGAGCAGTTCCAGGACGATCACGGCCGAGGGCGTGAAGATGAAGTATTACCGCGCTCAGCGCGGGCAGAAGCCAGCCACTGGTTGGAACTTGTTCATCTCCATGCACGGCGGCGGCAACGCCGACGCTGCCACCAACGACAGCCAATGGGAAAATCAGATCGCGCTCGTCGATGGTTACAATCCAAAGGCTGCGATCTGGGTTGCGCCGCGTGCGCCCTCGAACGAGTGGAACCTCTGGTTTCGCGATGAGATCGATCCGTTGTTCGAGCGCTTGATCGCCGATCTCGTCGCGTTCGAAGGAGTGGATCCGAATCACGTGTACCTGAACGGCTACTCGGCTGGCGGCGACGGTGCCTATCAAATGGGGCCACGCATGGCTGACGCCTGGGCCGGCGTCGGCATGAGCGCAGGGCATCCGAATGACGCCTCGCCCGTGAGTCTGCGCAATACGGCGTTCGCGATTCACGTCGGCGGTGACGACACCTCTTACGACCGCAATCTGAAAGCGGCCGAATGGGGCATGAAGCTCGACAGTTTGGCTGCGGCAGACCCAGGCGGCTACGTCCACCAATGGCAGGTCCACGCGGGCAAGCCCCATTGGATGGACATGGAAGATGCGGTCAGCATTCCCTTCATGCAGGCGAACGCGCGCAATCCCACCCCGAACAAGGTAGTTTGGCGTCAATCGGGCAGGCTGCGTTCGCGCTTTTACTGGCTCGCCGTGGCGACGGCAGATGTGGCGTCAGGCTCCGAGATCACGGCGAGCTACTCCGGCCAGAACATCGAGCTGAGCGCGATCACGAAGGTCAAGGGCATTACCGTGCGCGTGTGCGACACGATGCTCGATCAAGAACGAGCCGTGACCGTGAAGCGCGACGGTAAGGAGCTATTCTCCGGCGTCATTCCACGCACGATCGCGGTGCTCTATGCAACGCTCGCGGATCGCGGCGATCCGGCGCTGGTGTTCAGCGGCGAAGTGTCGCTCAAGCTCGAATGAGCGCGCGCCACGACGCGCTCATTCGACCGCGTCGTGTGAAACAGAAGCGCGTTCCGTGGCCGCTCGACCCGGAGCGAGCGCACGCGCTTGCTCGATCGCGAGCATGAGATCTTCGGTTCGATACGGCTTACGAAGGAAAGCCTGGAATGATGCCGGATCGAGATCGCGCTCGGAGGAGGCGTCCAAATAGCCGGACGAGAGCACGATCGGCACACGCGAGCCGGTGTCGCGAATGCGGCGAATTACCTCGACGCCGGTCATGTCGCCCATCATGAAGTCGAGCACGATCACGTCCGGAGAACTCGCGGCAAAACGCGCGATGCCCGCTTCACCACTGCCCGCCTCGTCGACGCGGTAACCACGCAGCTCGAGCGCTCGGCGCAGGTGCGCGCGCACCAACTGTTCGTCGTCGATCACGAGCACCTCACAGGGGTCGAGCACCGCCGGATCGCGCGCCGATCGCTCGGACGGCGCGCGTTTGCTCGCGGGCAGCAGCACCGAAAAGCAACTGCCGCGTCCGGGTGCGCTCTCCACCAAGATTGCGCCTTTGTGCGAGGAGACGATCCCGAGACAAGCCGCGAGTCCCAAACCGTGGCCCGCGTCCTTGGTGCTGAAGAACGGCTCGAATACGCGGTCGCGCGTGGCTTCGTCCATGCCGACCCCGTTGTCTTTGACTTCCAGCAGGACCCAAGCACCGGGCGCGACGGTCGCACCCAGGGCGTCGTCCCAACGGGCGTCGGGGCGTGCCACACGCGCGACCCGAACCTGAACTTTGCCAGGTCGACCGTCGAGTGCGTCGGAGGCGTTGGTGAGCAGATTCATCACGACTTGCGTGAGCGTGGCGCGATCACCGAGGACCGAACAATCTGGCTCGATCGAGAGTTCGAGTTCCATCTTTTTCGACAGTGTTGCGCTGAGCAGTTGCTTCAGCTCGCGCAACAGCTCGCCGAAATCCACCGGGTCGTTGCGGGCCGGTTCGCGCTGGCCGGCGTACGCCAACATTTGACGCGTGAGATCTGCGGCGCGCTCGCCCGCAGTGCGGATGGCCAGCGCGGATTCCCGTTCCTCCTCCGTAGTGAGCGTCATCAGCAACAGATCTGCGTTGCCTAGAATGCCGACCAAGAGATTGTTGAAGTCGTGGGCGATGCCACCCGTGAGCACACCGAGGCTTTCGAGTCGCTGGCTGCGTTCGATCTGTTGCTCCAAGCGGCGCCGTTCCGCCTCCATGCGATGTGCCGGTCGCAAATCACGGATGCCGGCAAAGCGTGCTGGCAGCCCGTCGTGCGTGGTCGGTACCGCCTGAATTTGGACTGGAATCACCTCACCCTTGGCATTGACGATGGCGGTTTCGTACGCGAACACGCGCCCGTCGAGCACCGTTTTTTGCGTTTGTGAACGCGCGGCTGGTGCGAGGTTCTCGAACCAACTCTTGCCGACCAAATACGCCGGCGGATAGCCCAGCGTTTCTTCTACGCGGCCACCGAGCTCGATGATGATGCCGTCCCTACTGACCGCGAAATAGTCGAACGCGGCCGCCGCGAGATCGCGCAGTCGGAGCTCGCTTTCTCGCAACAACGTGTTGGTGCGCTCGCGTTCGGTCACGTCGCGCACGGCCACGACGCGCACTGGGCGGTCGCCGAGCTTCCCTTGCTTGGACGAGAGCTCTGCGCGAAACTTCGAACCGTCCTTGCGTACTCCGGTAATCAGGTACGCTCCCTCGATGCCATCGCGCAGCCGCTGTTGCACGGCTGGTAGATCTTCGGGCGCGATGCAGCGGGTCATGGTCTCGCTGCCCAGCATTTCAGCGGGCTCGTAGCCGACCAGCTCGGCGACTCGGTGATTGGCTTCGATCACGACCCCACCGTCCGCATTGATCATGATGCCTTCGAACGACGCGGCTGAGAGCATCTCGTAGCGTTCCTCGAGCTCCTCTCGCTCTTCGTGTTCTACGGAACGCATCAAGCCGAGGTGCAGCGCGGCGCGCAGAGACGAGCCGAACGCGCGCTCGGCTCCCGCTCGAGTCGCGGTCAGCGATAGTTTGCGACCGTGATGCTCGAATTCGAACTGGGCTGGGCCTGCCTCGCTCGTCCGAACCAGGCCGTGCGCTGCGAGCAACTCCAGGGCAGCTTCGAGCGCTCCCTTCGGATCGCTTGCCGCGAGCGCGGCGAGCACTCGTGGCAGGAGATCGCCGAACTCGCGCGCAAGGGAGGTCGTCATGGGTAGGGTGCCCAGTGGCCCTTGAGTCATCAGACCATACCTCTGAATGCGAGATCTCAACATGCGGGAATGGCTATCGGTGTCGTCACGAGTGGCACGGCTGGAGTGCGATAAAACACGCGGAAACGGGGTGCTTTCCCCGCAATCGAAACGCGACGCCGAAGGCTGGGCCGACGCGCGACGTGGCGCGTGACCATCAACCAAAAAAATTCATTGCGGAACGGACTGCGGTACCGGAGCGAGCGCGCGTTGCACGGGTGGGTTGGCTGGGACGTCCGCAACGCCTGGTACGGGGACTTGGCTCGACGAAGCCACTGCAGTGTTTGGTGCCGCGGGTGCAGGGGGCAAGCGATTGCCGTAGGCGCGCCAGGCTCCGTCGAGGAATGCGCGCTCTTCAGCGCGCAGCGTTCCGGGGTGTGTCTGCTCGATTTCGGTGGCCACGCTCAACCATTGTTGTGCGTGTGGGAGATCGCCGAGGGCGACGAAGGTGGCCCCACGGTACGCGGCGTACGCGGCGCGCTGCTCGGGAGCCGCGCGGGCCATGCGCGGTTCGGTACGAGCGAACACTTCGTCGGCTTCGACGTAGCGGCCTTCGCCGTAGAGGTCAGCGCCGCGTTGGATGTAGTGGGCGGAGCCGCACGCGCTCAGAATCATGAAACACGCCGCAAGACTCGTTTTGAGCACGGCGCGTTGACCCATCAGCCAAGAATACGAGCGCCTTCGGCGCAAAGCTAGCGCTCTACTAGAAGGTCGCGTGAACCTCGGGGAAATCGTGGCCTGCCCACGTCACCCCACCTCGGACCTGTGCGAGGCTTTCCGTTCGAACTTCGGCCGCCTCCGCTCGAGCACCGCTCGTCGAGCTTTCATCCGCCGACTCAAGCCGAGAGGCCGAACTGCGGGACCGGTTTGACACGGGTGTGCCACTCCTCGGAAAGCACATTTATCGAGAGGTTTGGGTGAGTGAGCTTTGCCAGTTGGCACTGTGCCATGGCACTATCGCCGCGCTTTGGGTCGTGGGTTCGTCCGTCTTGCCACTCTGCCGGGTGGCGGCCCGAATCGCGCATCCCTCTCGACCAAGACCGAACCGACTCGTGCGCCAAGGAGAGTTCTGATGAGCCCCCGCTTTACCTCGTTGCTTATTTCGGTGTTCGCAAGCTCCGCGCTGCTGCTCACCTCGACTGCTGGCGCCGCGCCCAAGGCGAAGGCAGAGACGGCCAAGGAGAAGGCCGCTCGCGAGCAGGCTGAGAAAGAGCAAGCCGCCAAAGAACAGGCTGCCAAGGAGCAAGCCGAGAAGGAGCAAGCGGAAAAGGAACAGGCCGAAAAAGAGCAGGCCGAAAAGGCCGAGGCCGAAAAAGAGCAGGCCGCCAAGGACGCCGCAGCCAAAGAAAAGGCGGACAAAGAGGCCGAGATGGTTGCGGAAGCGGAGGCGGGTAGCTCGCCCGTCGAGCAACCGGGCAAGACCTACTACGGCGTAGGCCTGCGTTACCGCGGCATCATCGTGCCGAAGTTCATGATGAACATCTTCGGCCAAGGCGGCACCACGATTCTCGCAAACGGCGTCGGTCCCGAGTTCGTCATCCGCAAGGACAACTTCGAGTACGAATTTGCAGCCATGTACGCCGGTTACGGCATGGATCCGACGCCGTTCAAGGCCAAGTCGGATCCGCCGGAGGCGTGGGAAATCGTCGAGAGTAAGCTCAAGATTCTGTACCTGACCGCCGACTTCAACTGGACGCACAACTTCAAGCCGCAGTTCGGCGTAAATTATGGCTTTGGTGCGGGCGTGGGTTTCGTGTTCGGCGATCTGTATCGCACGCAAGCGTATCCGGGTGCCGGCGCCAATACCGACACCGGTGAAGGCTTCTCGAAATGCATCGGGCCGGGCAACCCGAACCCGGTTTATTGCGGCAACGACAACGGGCACTACAACGGCTACACCGAGCCGAACTGGGCGAACGGTGGTTCCAAACCGATCATCTTTCCGTGGCTCGCGGTGCAGACGGGTTTGCGGTGGAAGCCGCACCGCAACTTCATCGGGCGGCTCGACTTGGGTTTCTCCACCAGCGGCCCATTCTTCGGTATTGGCGCTGACTACGGGCTCTGAGAATAGGGGGATTGGTGGCGGAGCTCGAGTTACCAAACCGGTACGAGCCGCTCGCGCAGCTCGGTAAGGGGGGCGGGGGAGAGGTCTGGGCGGTTCGTGATCGCCATTCCGGACGCAAATTCGCCCTGAAAGTGCTGGCGGAAGGCGCGAGTGAGCGGGAGATGTCCGCGCTCGTGCGCGAGGCCGTCGCGCTCTCCGGTTTGGAAGGCTTGGGGGTGCCGCGCGTGGTTCGCTTCGGGCGTCTTCCGCGCAGTGGTCGCGCGTTTCTAGTGCGCGAGTTGGTCGAAGGCCAAAGCCTCGAAGAGGTGATGGACGAGGGCGCGAGCTTGCGCGCGTTGACGGCGCTTGCGCGTGCCGCGGATCAGCTGACCGTGCTGCACCGCGCGGGGCTCTTTCACGGTGACGTGAAGCCGGCCAACATCGTGGTCGAGCTGAGCGGCCGCGCGACGTTCGTCGATCTCGGTTTGGCGGCTCCATTTCGCGATGGCGGCAGTCAAGCGGAGGGCCTCACGCCGCGCTATGCGGCGCCCGAAATGCTGCGCGGCGCGCCGCTCACCGTGCGCGCCGAAGTGTACGCGCTTGGTATCACGCTGACCGAAATCGTCAGCGAGAGTCGCCGTTCGAGTTTGAACGGCGCCCTCGTGCGCGAGCTGACGGCTGTCGCCGATCGAGCGACCTTGCCGCAGCCGTCCGAGCGCTTTCCCTCGGTCGATGAGTTTGCGAGCGCGCTCAGGCGGGCCGCAGGGCTCTCCGCGACTCCCGAGACGGACCCCGAGCAAGCCGTGCTGTGGCCGGTCGTCGGCGTCGAAACGACGTCTGCGCAGCTGCTCGAACGCGTCCGTGCGCTCAATCTAGGAGAGCATTTGCGGATCGTCGGCGCGCCTGGCTCGGGTCGCACGGTGCTACTGCGGCGCTTGGCTTGGTCGCTCGGTGTGCTGGGAACGAGCTTGGCATGGGTCGAGGACGTGTCGTCGGACGCGAGCTTGAACGCCGAGCTCGGCGCGCATGCATCGCTGCACGGTGTCACGATTTTGGTCGATGACGCCGACGCGCTGAGCGAGGCGGCTCTTGCGACGTTGCTCGACGCTCGCGCGCAAGGCGCGCGTTTGGTGACGGTTGGCGGCGCCTCATGGCCCAATCCAGTGCTCGACTTTGCAGTGCCGCCGCTGGACGAACAGGCGGCGATCGAGCTCTTGCGCCGTGCCGTTCCGTCGCTGACGCAGAGTTTGTTGAAGCGTGTGTTCGAGGTCTCCGCGGGACGTCCGGGCGAGTTGCGCCGACTGGTGCGCATCATCGCCAGTGATGCGGTGGCTTCCGAGGATGATCTCGAGCGCGTTCTGGGCTCAGCCGACGCTCGCTCCGTGCCTCCTGCCGATCCGCTGACGCGCGCGCGCTTTTTCCTGGAGCGAGGCCGCTACAACGACGTCAAAATCGCGCTCGAGGCCCTGTCCGACGATGATCGCGTCGAGACCGGCATTGCTCGCGCGAGGCTGCGGCTCGGCTTGGGTGACGCTGCCGGAGCCGCGAAGTTGCTGCAGGCACTGCGCGAGCGGAGCGACGTCACCGCGCAAGAACGAAGCTACATTGCGCTGTACCTCGCGCGCACCGAGATCAGTTTGAACGACTGTCAGCAGGCGCTCTCGCTGCTCGAACCGCTGCTCGCCGAACCGCAGCCGCTGTGCACCGAAGCTCTTGCGTACCGCGGGCTCGCACTGTCGATGCTGAGCAAGCACGAGGAAGCGCGGGAGTCATTGGATCTCGCACTGTCGCAAGCGACGGAAAACGGCGCCGTGCGCTTGGAGGCGATTACGCTCACTTCGATCGGCTTCGTCGCGCAGCGCTGCGATCGCATCGACGAAGCCGGCGAAACGTATCGCCGCGCGATCACGGCTGCCGAGCGCGCCAGTGACGCCGGATCGCTGGCGACCATTCAGCTGAATTTGGCTGGATTGTTGAAGATGCGAGGAGACATCGCGGGAGCCATCGAGCACTTCGAGGCAGCCGTAGACATGGGCCGTCGCTCCGGACGGCGCTCGAGTGCGCTGCAAGCGTTGTTGAACCTTGCGAATGCGGATCTGTTTCTGGGGCGCTTGGCCCGCGCGCGCACGGCGATCGAGACGCTCGAAGAGCAACGCTCGGAGCTCAGCTCGGTGATGTGCGCGCAGCTGCTTGGTCTGTCCGCCGAGCTGCTGCTGCGTGATGGCAACGTCGATGCTTCGGTCGAGAAATTCGAAGCGTGTGCACGGGCGTTCGAGGAGCTGAGCCGCGGTGTGGACGCCGCCGAGGCACGACTCGAAGGGGTGCTTGCCGCCGTGCGCGCGCCGCGCCCTGACTTGATGAAGTTGCGCGCTTGGTTGAGCCGCTCCGAGGCCGACCTCGCCGGGGCCACGATGCATCGCTCGCTCTTGCTGCTCGCCTCCGCGCGGCTCAAAAACCTGATCGGCGACGAACAGGGCGCGCGCAGCAACTTGGATGATTCGCTGGCCGCGGCCCGCGCTTCCGCCCAAAAAGACTGGGTTTGGCGCGCGCTCGAGGCTCGCGCCGAGCTCGAGGAGGCGGGCGGCCAGCCGCTCCTGGCTCGACGCGATCGCGAAGAAGCGCTCGCGGTGCTCGAAGAAATTGGCGCGCGGCTGCCGCGCGATCTGCGCGAAGTGTATTGGAACGACGGTCGGCGTCGTACGTTGCGGGCCTCGGTGCCGGCGGCAATCGGGGTGGCTGCGACCGAGTTCTTGCCGCTGGCCAGCTTGAAGAACGCGCCCTTGCCGCCGCGTTCGAGTTCTAGCCTGCACGCGGGCACCAGCGCGTCGATCTCACAGCTCAGCTCGACGCCGCTCGAGCAGCGCTTGTCGCGCATCTTGGAGGTCAACAGCCGGCTCGTGGGCGAGCTCGATCTCGAGCGCTTGACCGAGCGCGTGACAGACTACGCGGTGGAGCTCGCGCGCGCCGAGCACGGCTTCGTGTTGCTCAAGCAAGCGTCGGGGGCGCTCACGGTGTACACGCAACGCTCGCGCGCCGGCGACGCGCACGCCGAGTTCTCGCGTTCCATCGCAGAAACCGTGGTCAAAACCGGTGAGCCGGTGTTGACGCTGAACGCGCAGAACGACGCGCGCATGCAGGGCTTCGCCTCCGTGCATCAGATGATGCTCGAATCCGTGGTGTGCGTGCCGATTCTCGCGCCGCACGGCGAGGCGATTGGCGCCCTGTATCTGGAAACACGGCTCCGCCCAGGCGCTCAATTCGAACGCGAGCTACCAACGCTGCGCGCGTTCGCCGATCAAGTCGCAATTGCGCTCGAGAACGCGCGGCTGATCAACGAAAACAAGCAACGCGCGGACGCGTTGGCCGATGCCAATGCCGCGCTCTCGGACGCGCAAGAACGTTTACGCGAGCTGCTCGATGGCCGTACCGAACAGCTCAAGCGCACACGCCAGAAGCTCCGTGACGCGCGCGAGACGCTGTACGGTCACTTTGGCTATCAAGGTTTGGTCGGTACGAGCGAGGCCATGCGGCGCGTGTACGCGATCATCGACCGAGTTCGCGATACTGACGTGCCCGTGCTCATCACCGGCGAGAGCGGCACGGGCAAAGAAGTGGTGGCTCGCGCGATTCACAGCGCTTCCAAGCGTTCGAAGGCGCGCACCTTGGGCGTGAACTGCGGCGCAATTCCGGAGAATTTACTGGAGAGTGAGCTGTTCGGGCATGTGAAGGGTGCCTTCACCGGCGCGGATCGCGATCGTAAAGGCTTGTTCCGTGAGTGTCAGGGTGGAACCATCTTGCTCGACGAGATCGGCGAGACTCCGCTCAAGATGCAAGCTGGGTTGCTGCGCGTGTTGCAGGAGCGGCGCGTGCGTCCGGTTGGCGGCAGCCGCGAAGAAGAGATCGACGTGCGGATGTTGTTCGCCACCAATCGCGACCTTTCACAAATGGTCGCTGCGGGCAAATTCCGCGAGGATTTGTTCTACCGCATTCACGTGGTCGAGATTCGCGTGCCCGCTTTGCGGGAACGGCCGGAGGACATTCCGCAGCTCGTGGACCACTTCTTGGGACTCTTTGCCGCGCGCTACAAGCGAGAGAAGAACGGCTTGACCAAGGATGCGATGCAGCGGCTCGGTCAATACGCTTGGCCTGGCAACGTGCGACAGCTCGAGAATGTGCTGCTCAACGCGTGGGTGCTGAGTGAAGATCTGGAGCTCGACGCCGACGATTTCGACCTTCCCGACGGCTGGGTCTCGGGCCCAGCGGCCGCGCCGCGCACGGCGCGCGAACCCACTCCGCGCGCCGCGACGATCAAATTACGAAAAGGTGGCGTGTCCGAGCACCGTCGTGAAGAACGCGATCGAATCTTGGAGGCGCTGCGCGAGAGCAACTGGAACCGCGTGAAGGCCGCTGAAATCAGCGGTATTCCACGGCGGACCTTCTATCGCCGGCTGCGCGAATACGGCATTCAGTAGCCGAGTCGCGGCGACGACCGTTCAGCCGACTAGACGACCCCGCCTGCAAAAATCCGTCGATTGTGTCGATGGTTGGCTGTGTGAAAATGTAGGTGTCGAGCCTTCGTTGACAGGCCGAAGTGCATCAGCGTACCGTCCGCACCCACCGGGAACCAGGGAATTTTGGCTGTTTAGTGCCACCCGGGCTCGCCGTGATCTGACCCATCATCTGCCTCGGGAGGCATCTCCATGCTGCGCTCTTCGCGTCCCATCGCGTCGCTCATCCGCTCACTAGTCCTGGGAACTGCAACCACGACCACGATGGTCTTGGTGGCTGCCACGGTCGTTGGCTGCAAAGACGAGAGTCAGCCCGACTATTGGGTGGAGAAGCTCGACGACCCGGCGTGGCGCGCGCGCGCCGTCAAACGCTTGGAGCAATTCTTCGAAGACTCGGTCACCAAGAACGGCGATCTGAAGTCGGAAGGCGTCCAAACGCTGATCAACAAGACCGTGGATCCGCTGACCAAGACGTACGTCGAAGGCTACGATACGCTCGACGGTAAGACGCGCGTTTCACTGATCAAGTTGCTCGCAGCCTACAAGGACAAGCGCATCGAACCGGCAGTGAAGAAGGCGTTCGATGAGTTCGCTAAGCACCCGGCCACGTCCAAAGAGGATCAAGACCTCAAGTGGGCCGCGATTGCCACGGAGGATCTCAAGCTCACCACGGTCTCCGACTCGCTTTTGCAGGCGTTTTTGAAGCTGAAGTCGAGCACGATGCTGGGCGGTGTGGCGTACCGCGACGTGAACGACGCGATGCGCGTCGCGCCGTCCAAGGCTTGGGTCGGTCCGCTTTCGAAGATGCTCGAGCCAGAGATGGTTCAGCCGAAGACCAACAAGGACAAAGATCTGATCGACCCGTATCGCGATCAGCAGTTCTGGCAGGTGGCGTCGGCGGAGGTGCTCGGGCGCATCGGCGATCCGGCGGCGGTCGAACCGCTGCTCAAGGTGATGCTCGATCCGGCAAAGGGTGACGTGCAGTCCACCGCGGTGCTCGCGTTGGTGAAGATCGGCAAGCCGGCGGCGGACGCGGCCGTCGCTTTGCTCCAGGGCAAGAACGAAGCGCTTGCCACGTTCAACGCGCGCCGCATCAAGGAAGTCACGGGCACGGAGGCCAAAGGCAAGCCGTACATCGCGACGGCCGCACTGATCCTAGGCACGATCGGTCGCCCCGATACGATCGGTCCGATGGTGGAGGCGCTCAAGGCCGAGACCGACGACGGCAACAAGGCCGTGATTGCGCGTGAACTCGCGAAGATCCCCGCCACCGACGAGTCCAAGCAGGCGTTCAAGAAGGCCTACGAGACGATCTCGCTCGACGCCGAAATTCCCAACGGTGGTGGCGCGCTCGAAGTGTTGACCGAGTCTGCGGGCCAATTCTTCGACCCCTCGATGGTCGATTGGCTGCTCGGGCGAGTCGCCAAGCTGAAAGGCAGTGACGAGGACAAGAAGGGCTTGCAGCTCGCCGTCACCGTCACCGCAATGAAGCTGGCGAAGCCGGACCAATTGCCGACCGTGAAGCTGGCCGTGGACAAGTACGGCACCAAGCTGGAAAAGGACGCCTTCGCTGGGGTCGAGGAGCTGTTGAAGGCGTGTGGCGATCGCGTGCCGTGTTACGTGACCGCGCTGCAGAAGCCCGAGAATCAGGATCGCTCCAAGCAGTTCATCGGCATCAAGGCCGGCTATATGATCGGCATCTTGGGCGACGAGCAAAGCCGCGACGAGGTCGTGAAGGGCATCGACTCGGTGACCAACGCCGCGTTGCGCGCGGTGTCGGCCACGGTCATCGACCGCCTATCGCCCAAGGGTTCGAAGGACGTGGCGGCGAAGCTGAACGTCGTGATCGAACGTAACGCCAAGTCGCCGGATCGCGAGAAATCAGCCGGGGACTCGCCGCTCAAGCAGGTGATGTACCGCTTGGAATCGCGCGCGAGCTGAGTCGAAGAGAGCATGTCGAGCCTCCGCCTCGAGGTCGCATCCGGCGTCCACGCCGGCCGCGTATTCGACGCGGAGCTCGACACCGTTCGCATCGGACGCGCGGCGTCCAATGATCTGGTCCTGAGTGACGCGCTGATCTCGAGCGAGCACGCCCGGATAGTGAGCAGCGTCGATGGCTTCGTGCTCGAGGATTTGGACAGCACGAACGGGACGTTTCTGCTCCGCGCAGGTGAACTGCAATCGCTCGGCGAAGGGCGACGAGCGATCTCGCTGATGCCCGGCGATCGCGTGTTGCTCGGCGGCCCCGAAGGCGAGGGAGTCGAGTTGCGCGCGGACTTCGCACCCGAGACCGACACGCTAGAGATCGCCCTGGTTCGGCCCTTGAGCGAGCTCGGCAAGACTGCGCCGCTTTCGACCGGGGATGATCGCCTGCAGCTCCTCGTGCAATCACTGCGCGAAGTCGTGAGTCACGAAGGGCTGTCGGACGTCGTGAGCGGTATCGCTGACGCGGCTCTGTTGCTCGTGCCTCGCGCGACCCACGCGACCGTCGTGCTTCGCCAGGAAGCCGACAGCGAGGCGCCCGCGGCCAGCAAGTCCGTCGGCTTCGTGCCCGTAGTCACGCGGGTTCGTGGGCCGTCGGGTCCGCGCGCTCCTGAAGCCGCGGTGCGCCTCACGCGCAGCATCGTGCGCAAAGTGATCTCGGAGCGGGCGGCAGTGCTCGCTGCCGATGCGCCCAGTGAGACCTTCAGCTCGGAGTCGCTGCTCGGCGCCAGCATTCGCAGCACGATTGGCGTCCCGCTCTGGAAAGACGAAGACATTCTGGGCGTGCTGCAGCTCGACAACCGCGATGCGCCCGCGATGTTCGAAGCGCGCGACGTAGACGCTCTCGGCGTGCTGGCGGTCAGCGCGTCATTGGCGATCGCGAATGCGGAGTTGATTCAGCGCCTACGCCTGGCGCGGGCGGAGCTCAAAAAGGAGAATCAGTACCTGCGCAGCCGCGAACGCGCGCGCACGGCCGAGGTGCAAATCATCGGTGAGAGCCGGGCGATGGCCGAGCTCCTGCGCCAGCTGGACAAGGTGGTCGATACGCGCGTGAGCGTGCTGATCGAAGGCGAAACCGGCGTTGGCAAGGAGTTGATCGCCTCCAGCGTGCACTACCGCGGAAAGCGCAAGGACAAGCTGTTCGTCGCTCAGAATTGCGCAGCTTTCCCCGAGAATTTGCTGGAAAGCGAGCTCTTTGGTCACAAGCGTGGCGCGTTCACCGGGGCGACGGACGAGAAGAAGGGTTTGTTCGAGATCGCCGACGGCGGCACGCTGTTCTTGGACGAGCTCGGTGAGCTGCCGCTGTCGCTGCAGGCCAAGCTGCTCCGCGCGCTGCAGGAAGGTGAAATCAGACCGATCGGCGCGACGCAATCGAAGCAAGTCAACGTGCGGATCGTCGCGGCGACGAACCGGAACCTGGAGAGCGAAGTCAAAGCCGGCCGCTTCCGAGAAGACTTGTACTACCGGCTGAAGGTGTTCCCGATTCGCGTGCCTCCGCTGCGTGAACGGCGTGACGACATCGCGCCGCTCGCGGTCTTCTTCCTCGATCGCTACACGCGCGAGATGGGCAAATCAGTGCCCGGTTTTGCCCAAGAAACCTTGGAAATTCTCAGCGCCTATGATTTCCCAGGCAACGTGCGCGAGCTCGAGAATGAAGTACAACGCTTGGTGATCCAGGCCGACGAAGGGTCCTTCCTCACGCCCGAGTTGCTGAGCCCCCGCGTGCGTCAGATCGAAACCGTGCTGCTCAGCGCGAACGCCGCCAAGGGCTCGTTGAAAGAGATGGTCGACCAGGTCGAGCGCCACATCTTGATCGAAGCGCTGCGCGAGCACGGGAACAACAAGACGGCCGCGGCCAAGACCTTGGGCATCACTCGCGAAGGGCTACACAAGAAACTGAAGCAGCTCGGGATCGGCTGAGGCGAACGTCAGCTGCGAACCGAGGCGAGCTTTTCGATGATGGCGTCGTGCAAGAGGCCATTCGACGCGACCACGCCGCGATCATTGTCCAAGCGTTCACTGCGGTAGTCGAAGAGCTCGCCCCGCGAATCGGTGAGCTTGCCGCCGGCGGCCGTGACCAGCGCGTCCGCAGCGCAGGCGTCCCAGCGCTTTCCGGCATAGTGCGGCGCGACATAAGCATCAGCCGCGCCGTGTCCGACGACCGACGCTTTGAGGCCCGCGCTGCCGAGCGCGACGAGCTCGCGCGCGCCGAGCGTAGCCAGGGCGCGTTCCAACGCGGGATTGCGGTGTGAGCGCGAGCCCACGATCTTCGCGTCGCTCAGCGAGCCGATGGCACTCACCGAGATGGGCTTGCTCGAACCGTCACGGTCGACCTGGTAGGCACCGTTGCCCAGCTCGCCGAGCCAGGAGATGCCGCTCTCTGGCGCGTGGATCACGCTAGCGGTGGCGCGCTCGCAATCGACGAGGCCGATCATGACCACGAATTCGCCGTTGCGAGCGACGAACTCGCGCGTGCCGTCGAGCGGATCGACGAAGAAGATGCGGTCCGCCTTGCGGTAGTCGGCAAACGTTTCGGGATCGCTCTCTTCGGCGACGATCGGGATATCCGGGAATTGCGCGTTCAAACGCGCGCAGATAAGCTCGTTGGCGCGGCGATCTGCTTCGGTGACCGGATCGCGCGGGGCTTTGAAGTCGACGCTGAATTTCGTGGCGTAGACCTCGAGGATCAACACGGAGGCTTCGCGAGCAACGGCGTCGAGTGTCCGAAGAAGGTTCGACGAAGCGCCTGCGCCAGCGTGGGACATCAGGCGGACGCTTTCAGGTTGTCGAGCCGGATCTGCAAAGAGTCGAGCGCTTCCGGACTCAAGTACGGGTGGTGCCCAGCTTCACGGACCAACTGATCGAGTTGGATGCCGCTGCGGGGCCCAAGCACTGCGCAGCTCACCGCGTTGTTCGAGAGCACGTAGCGCAGAGCAGCCGCGCGTAGGCTCGTGACGGTGCTGCCGTTCACGCACGGACGGATGGCGTTCAGTTGCGAGATCCGGCGCTTCAAGTCGTCAGTGGTCCAACGCTCGGAGCGATGGTCGTTCCGTGCAAACTCTTTGTCGAACGGCCATTGGCCGCACAAGAGCCCGTGCGCAAGCACCGAACGCGCCAAAATCGCGATGTTGGCGTTGCGGATCTCTACGTCGAGCTGTTGCATGGTCCGGCTGTGAAAAGCGTTGTACGCGAGCTCGAGCACGCGGATGCCTTGGTGCATCGCGATGCGCGCGGCATCGAGACCCTCGACGCTCGCACCCCAAGCTCGAATCTGCCCCGCGTTCTGCAGCTCCTGCAGGACCGCGCCGGCTTCGCCGCGCGCGAGCGTACTCTCGGAGGGATTGTGCAGGAGCACCACGTCGATCACGTCGCGCTTCAGCCGCTCGCGCGAGCGTTCGAAGCTTTCGCGAATGAACTCGGGTTTGAAACACTTTCGAACCGGCGAGGCTTCGCGATCCGTCCCGAGCTTGGTGACGACAACCGCTTGCGGATGCGCGGCCAGGCGTTCACCGAGGCGCGCTTCCATGGCGCCCTTGCCGTAGCTATCGGCGGTATCGAACAGCGTGACGCCGAGCGCGAGGGCTCGCTCGATGACCGCGTCTTGCTCGGCCTCGGGCAACGGCGAATAGCCGTCACCGGACAGGCCCCAGGTGCCGAGTCCCAGCTCGGAAACCGAAATCCCGGTGGTCCCGAGGGCTCGTTGCTCCATGCTCGCGGTATAGCAAAGCTCGGCCGGTCCGGCCCGCAAACTTATCGCGGCGCGTCGTACGACCAGTAGTGGAGGGCGCTGAAGGTTCCGTCCTCGGCGCTGAGCGTCAGCTCGGTCACACCGGCTGCGAGATCCGCGGGCAAACTCAGCGCGTGGTCCTCGAAGTCCGGTCTGCTGACCGTCCAGCTGTCGATCAGGCGTCCCGCGATTCGCAGCTCAACCGAGACCGGCTGCTCCGCGCCGACCCGCGCCACCAATCGGCCTCCAGGGGCCAAATCGAGCCGGAAGGATTCACGACTCCGATGTAGGCGTGCGCCGTCCAGAATCACGCCGTTGCTGAGCAGCACGTCTTCGCCCTGGCTCGATGGCAAGAGCACATAGCCATGCGCGGCCTCGCTGTCCAAATCTGCGACATCGAGCGCATCCCGTGCAGCGAGCGACCCAAATTGCAGCAGTGACGGGCGTTCGCCGGAGCCGAGCCGCGTGTAATCTGCGCCGCACGCCACCATCGTCGCTCCGCCGAGAATGGTCGCGTTCACGGTGCGCTCGGTGAAGCACGGCCCGAGCAGATCCGGCAGCCCAAACCACGCCGGGTAAACGATGAATACCGTGGGCAACGCGCTCCGCGGCAGTCGCGCGTAGTGCTCGAAGCGCGAGCCCGCGCCAGCCGTCCAATGACGTGCTTCGCCGGTCGTCGTCAGCCCCACGATGTCGAACACCGAGCGGCCCGAAAAATACGCGATCGCGCCCGTGTCATTCACGCCAATGCGCGCGTCCCTGGGCAGCGCCTTTTCGGCCCATTTTCCGAGATCGCCTTGCTGCGCGGAAATCGCATGAGCGCTCTCCGCCAAGTCACTCAAGGCGAACGGAAACTTGTCGAGCAACGCGACCGCGATCGCGGCGGGCAAGAGGTAGCGCAGTGCGCTCAACCCCCGCCACAAGAGCGTAGCAAAGTCCGCGATCTGATCGGCCAAGGCGACCAAGCCGATCAACCACGGGCCAGTGAACGGCCACAGATAGCGCAATCGATTCCAAAGAAAGCTGTCGTACGTCGTGGGCAACAAGATGCCAATGCCTAGCGCGACCAACAGCCAAGCGCGCGCATTCCGAGTGCGCGCCTGACCGGCAAAGATCAAAGCCGGCAGCGCGAGCCAATTCACGAACTTGGAGTGCTCGGGCACGAACGCCGCGCTCCACAGTTGACCGTCGATGAGCGTGGACCAGAACAACTGCAGGTTGTACAGAATCTGCGCGCGTAGCGAACTTACGTCCAAATACGGGCTGAACGGCAGCCACTTCACGAGCGTCGTGGTCTGCGTCGCATGCCCCGTGAACCACAAGTAGACGAGCGGCGGCACGAGCGGACCGAGCAGACACACCAGCGCGTAAGCCCGCTTCTGCCCGCCACCAAAACAGAGCGCGCACGCAATCAAAGCGCTGCCGAGCGCGCCCTCTGGGCGCATCAACGGCGCGAGCAACGCGAGCAACAAAAGCTCCCAAAAGCGGCCATGCCCGCCCTCGAACCACTCGGCCGCGCGCCGCGCACAGCGCATCAAGAGCCACGCGAGCGGCACGACCTCCATCCCGCTCGCTGCAAACCAAGTATTGGCGCTGAACGCGAGCGTGAACACGCCCGAAAACCAGGCGACGCGCGGACTCACGAGGCCCTCGGCGGCGCGCGCGGTCTCGTACGCGAGCAAACCCAACGCCGCGAAGCCCAAACCCCACGCAAACCAAATCAGCGAAAGGCCATGCACGCCGAAGCACTGCGGGAGCGCGAGCAGCAGCGGCCAAAGCAAGCTAGTTGCGCCCGCGACCGGCACCGCGCCCGGCGAATACACGAACGGGCGGCCCTCGGCGAACGAACGCGCAAACTGAAAATGGATGTAGCTATCGTCGAGCGGAACCGCGGGCGCCCCGCCGTTGGCCGCCAAAATCTCGCGAATCGCCAGCGCTGCAGGCACGGCCGCAGCCAACAAAAAGCCCCACCACGAACCAACGAGCCGAAGCCAGCGAGGGCTATCCGCCTGTGCTAACACCCGCCGAGTCTTAGCATCGACCCCCGCATGAAAACGAATCCGTACGAGCACGCCCCGCGCCTCCCCGAAGGCGAACAAGTCGATCCCCGCCTCTTCGTCGGTTCCGGTAACACGCCGATCGAAATCGAAATTGGCCCTGGCCGCGGCGGATTCGTGTTCGAACGCTTGGCCGCCGATCCGGAAGTCTTCATGCTCGGCCTAGAAATTCGCCGCAAATGGGCGACCATCGTCGACAACCGCGTGCGCGAACGCGGCCTCGGTAGCCGCGCGCGCGTGCTCGCCGAAGACGCGCGCGTCGCCTTCCCGCGTTTCCCCGCCTCTTGTGCGCGCGCCGTCTTCGTGCACTTCCCCGATCCGTGGTGGAAAAAGCGCCACGCCAAGCGGCTCGTCGTCACGAACGACCTCCTGCCGCAACTCTGTCGCGTGCTCATCCCAGGCGGCGCCCTCTTCATCCAAACCGACGTCGCCGATCGCGCCGCCGAATACGCCGCCCTCGTCGCGACCGAGCCGCGCCTCGTCCCGCAACACGCAGGCTTCGAAGCCGAAAACCCCTTCAACGCCCGCAGCCCCCGCGAACACCGCGCCATCGCCGACGGTTTGCCCATTTATCGTCTCCACTACCGCCTCGCGATCCCCTGAACCCGCGCGTTGCCGCTCGGTGAAGGGGGCGATCGCGATCCAGCAACGCACCTCGAAACGCTCTCCGTTCTCGGCAAAGTCGCTGGCACAACACAGCAATTTCCAGCCTTGAAACGCGCTCGCTCGACGCCTGGTCGACCAGCCCATCCCGAGTGCCCCCGTTCCCGCGTGCGAATCGATGCCGTCGCGAAAGGCCTTCGGCAGTACGAATTCGAACCGCTTTCGGCGTGCAAATCGAAGCCGTCGCGAAAGGCCTTCGGCAGTACGAATTCGAACCGCTTTCGGCGTGCAAATCGAAGCCGTCGCGAAAGGTCTCGGGCAGTTCGAATTCGAACCGCTTTCGGCGTGCAAATCGATGCCGTCGCGAAAGGTCTCGGGCAGTTCGAATTCGAACCGCTTCCCGTGGATGACTCGATGCCGTCGCGAAAGGCCTTCGGCAGTACGAATTCGAACCGCTTTCGGCGTGCAAATCGATGCCGTCGCGAAAGGTCTCGGGCAGTTCGAATTCGAACCGCTTCCCGTGGGTGACTCGATGCCGTCGCGAAAGGCCTTCGGCAGTACGAATTCGAACCGCTTTCGGCGTGCAAATCGAAGCCGTCGCGATAAACTTCGGGCAGCTTGAATTCGAACCCCTGCCGCGGGTGAATCGAGGCCGTCGCGATAAACTCGGGCAGTTCGAATTCGAACTGCTTCCCCGCGTGAATCGAGGCCGTCGCGATAAACTCGGGCGGTTCGAATTCGAACTGCTTCCCCGCGCGAATCGAGGCCGTCGCGACAGACCTCGCGCGATAGACTTCGCGCGATAGACTTCGCGCGGTTTGAATTCGAACCGCTTCCTGCGGGCGAATCGCCTTTGCCACGACGAGCTGCGCGTCGCACCGCTCGGTGCGTGTGATCTCAGCCTGCGAGCGCGTCTCGGTGAAGGCAAAGGGAGCCCCCGCCGGGTGTGCAGTGCGTTTAGAGCTTCGGGTTGCCACTGTTCGGGAACTCAGCGCTTTTCGAGGTGCGCTGCTGGTCCTCGATCGCCCCTCATCCAAAGATGCTGGGCTTGGGTCTGTGACCCCTTCCGGAGTGAGCTCAAAAGTGACCTCACTCGGGGGCGGGGTTGGGCTAGGGTGATTGGCGATGCGGCGTGCGGCGGTGTTTTTGTTGGCGATTGCGGTCTGTCCCGTGGCGTGTGCGACCTATCGCGAGGAGCTGAATCGCGGGCAGCGGCTGTATGAGGATAATCAGTACGAGCATGCGCTCGCGCTGTGGCGTATTTTGGAGGACGACGTTGACTCGCTGAGTCCGAGTGACCGCGCGCGGTACGCTTATTTGCGGGGCATGACCGACTATCGGCTGGGGTTCCGCGCGGATTCACGGCATTGGTTGGGCGTCGCGAAGGCGACGGACCAGATGCACGCGGGCAGCTTGAGCGCAGCGTGGGAAGAGCGGCTCGATCAATCGCTCACAGATTTGAATCAGGACGTTTACGGCGCGGCGGAGAAGAACGATGCCGCGAACGCGCATGCTGTCGAATACGGCAAGGCCACGCCGGGTGACGCGGTCGATGGCGGCGCAGATTCGAGCGGGAATTCAGGTACGCCGACGGCGCCTTCGCCAGGCGGGCAATGCCGCTCGAACGCGGACTGCAAAGCGGGCGAGATGTGCGACGGCAAAAAGTGCACGCCGCTCTGAACGTGAGTTACGAGTTACTGAGCACAACGAGTTACTGAGTACAAAATGAAACGAGAGCGTCGCCAACGGGTGGAGTACGCTCTCGTTGTCAGTCGCAAATGAAATCCGGGTTCTTCAGCCCCTCCGCATGCGGTTGAGGAGGTCGCGGGTGAGGAGCCGTTCTTTCTTCATCGCAGCGTAAACCAGCTGTTCCTGTGGGGTGAGATAAGCGCGTCGTGCGAAACGATCGACTTGCTCGTTCAATGTTCGATGCTTGAGTTCGAGATCGCTCACGCGCCCGTTCGTCATCGGATCCATTCTACCTCCTCGATTGGCACTGCGTTCCGTGGCGCCAAGTGTTGGCGACACGGCCCCAGACTAAAGATCTGGCGCTGAGCGTCAATGCTTAAAGTCTTCGTTGCAAATGTGTATTCTCGGTCGAAATGCGCGAGAAACAGTGCTCGTTGTCGTTCCGGTTCAAGTTTCCGCAGTGCGTCAGCTCATCCGGCGAACGCGAGACAGAGAGCAAACATTCCCGACGCTTGTCCACTTTTCGGGCGCCGGTGTTTGCGTTGCTCGTCGCTTCTCTGGCGTCGGCCTGTGCGGGTGGGACCCTGCCGTTGCCGCCGCCCGCGGCGAAAACCAACGTGGTTGCGCCTGGTTCGAGCGCGAGCTCGACGGAGCTGGCGCGCACCGTCGTTACCCCACACTCTGCGACCGACATTCAGGAGCTGTTCGCGAAGGCTACGGCGGACGGCCAGGCCAAGCGCTACGAGGTCGCGGCGAGTGGATTCGAGCGCACGTTTCAGCTCGATCCCGACGGGCCTTTGGCGGATCGCTCACTGTTCGAATCTGCCGAGATGTACGACCTTGCCGGCAAACACGCAGAAGCGCTCGCACGCTACGAGCAGGTCGCGCGACGCTTCCCGAAGTCTTCACTCGATCGCGTTGCGCGCGTCCGCGCATTGCGCATCATGATTTATCTCGAGCAGTACGCGCGTGCCGGTGAGCTCGCGGAGAGCACTGCCGCCAAGTACAAAGACTTGCTCAGCTTCGATCAGCTGGCAGTGCTTGCCGCGCGCGCGCTGTCGCGGCTCGCTGCGGGTGAAGACGCGCAAGCCGAGACCGCGATCAGCAAAGCGCGTGACATCATCGAGCGCGAGAGTCTCGACGCCGCGGGACGAGTACCGGCGGAGCTTGCGCCGGTGTACTTCGCGCTCGGCGAGCTACGCCGAATCCGCGCGGAGCGGATCCACTTCGTGCCTGTGCCGGAGAATTTCGGCGCGGTGCTCGAACAGCGCTGCCAATTGTTGCTCGATGCGCAGAGCGCCTATTCGGACGCGATGCGCGCGTACGACTCGCACTGGTCCGCGATGGCGGGCTACCGCGTGGGCGAGCTGTATCAAAAGCTGCACGAGGAGATGATGCTGGTCCCACCGCCGAAGAGCGCGGACACCGAGCGCCGCCGGCAATTGTTCGAGGGGGCGATGCGCCTCCGCTATTCGATCCTGCTCGACAAGGCGAAGGCGATGCTCGACCACACCCTCACCATGGCCGAGCGCACCGGCGAGCAGTCGCCCTGGGTCCTCAAATCGCGCCAAGCTCGGGATGCGATCGCGAAATCGATGGAGGAGGAGCGTCAAGCGCTGGCCCGGTTGCCGTACACCCGCGCGCAGCTCCAGGAGGCTTTGGACTCCTTCGCGACGGGGCACGCGCCCCCATAATTGGCAGCGCCGATTCAGGTTCGAGCTGAATCAGGCTGGAGCGCGTGTTCCTAGGAGCGTCTAGGAACCACCTCCAGCTTGTCACACAAGGCGCTGAAATCACTGACTGAATTTTCAGTCGATCGGCCGCCAGCGCCGATGTAGGTACGTTTGCAGGCTAGGGGCATGAAATATGCTTGACACCCCTATAACCTGGCGCTACCAGAGCGCGGTTCTCCTCGGTCCCTGCCCTGAATTTCCCCGACCAGCCAAACCGCGGGCCGGAGGAAGGGTGGGGTGCCCCCTTTGAGTGGCCTTTCACTCGATCGGTGCTAAACGGGGCGCCCGCCGAAGAAACGTCAAATCACTCACCTAGAACGAGCCCCGGAAACTTCAAGCTCGCCTAGCTCGTCACAGTTGCTCATGCAGGCCTCTCAACAAGTGTCGCTACCTACCACTCGCCCCACTCCGGGTACGGCGGGATCGGTGCGTGCGTTCGCTGGCGTAGCTCAACTGGTAGAGCACCTGTTTTGTAAACAGGTGGTTAGCGGTTCGATTCCGCTCGCTAGCTCCAACTCGGATCTGGCGACTGTCTCGCCGCCGTCTGTATCGCTCTTTTCTGTCTCGTCTGAAAGTTCGGAAGGTTGCCCGAGCGGCCAAAGGGAGCAGGCTGTAAACCTGCCGGCTCACGCCTACGTTGGTTCGAATCCAACACCTTCCACTCGTTCGAATAAGACCCGCACCGCTCGCGGGTCAGAGGCGGGAATGCGTCGCTCCCTCCGGGAGTTACGTGTCGCCCGGCACTCTGCGGGAGTAACTCAGTTGGTAGAGTCTCAGTTTTCCAAACTGATGGTCGACGGTTCGAGCCCGTTCTCCCGCTCCACGTT
>Ga0164241_10001195_pt1 | contig 34269 bp, 25 predicted proteins | sample OricomyardsoilBY_FD_108780 | JGI IMG/M metagenome (GOLD analysis project Ga0164241, IMG submission 108780) | Backyard soil microbial communities from Emeryville, California, USA - Original compost - Back yard soil (BY) | ecosystem: Environmental > Terrestrial > Soil > Unclassified | place: USA... | reverse complement strand
GGGCGGCGCGCTCGAGCGCGGCGCGGTTCGGGAGGCCGGTGAGGACGTCGGTCTCGGCCTGCAGGGACAGGCGGCGCATGAGGTGGCCGACGACGCCGACGACCAGGGAGATGGTCAGCGTGCCGGAGATCCAGACGGTGATCGCGGCGGGAAGGTCGGCGACGATCACGGCGATCGCGAGGCCGACGATCATCGCGGCCGCGTAGCCGCGCGCGAACGTCCGTGACAGGAACAGCGTCGAGTAGATCCCGACCCACGTCAGCACGACCACGGAGAGCATCTCGCCGCCGGGCGTCTTCGCGAGGGCCGCGAACATGCACGTGAGGACCACGCTGAGGATCACGTTGGCGTGGATCGCCCACCGCGGCGTGCGCCGGCCGGCCACGAGCAGCGCGGTGACCAGGCACACGGCGAGCACGCACATCGCGAAGTCGAGCCGCTTCGGCGCCGCGTCGCTCATCGGCGAGATCGCGCCCAGGATGCAGAGCAGGCAGCCCGCGGCATCCATCAGGGCGAGCGTCGACACCTCGATCGGGAGTCGTTGCACATATGCGCGGGCGCGGAGCAGCATCGGCCACCCATCGGGCGTCACGACACGGGACTTGAGCTCCGACAGCAGATCCCCACTCAGCCGATCGCGGGCGCGATCGCCGCGTCGTCGCCGCTGACCACGACCTCGCCGCTGCGCACCAGGGCGACCAGGAGGCGCGCGAGGATCGGGTCGAACTGGGTGCCGGCGCCGCGCTCGAGCTCGTCGAGGGCGACGTCGAGCGGCAGCCCGCGCCGGTACACGCGCGAGGAGGTCATCGCCTCGAGCGCATCGGCGCAGTGGAGGATCCGGCTCTCGATCGGGATGTCGTCGCCGGCGACGCCCGCGGGGTAGCCGCCGCCGTCGTAGCGCTCGTGCAGGTGCAGGACCCAGTCGGCGACGTCCTCGAGGCCGGCGCCGGCGATGATGTCGTGGCCGAGCTCGGAGTGGCGGCGCATCTCGGCGAACTCGACCTCGTCGAGGCCGCCGGGCTTGAAGAGGATCGCGTCGGCGATGCCGATCTTGCCGACGTCGTGGAGCACGCCCGCGGTGCGGAGCTGGTCGAGGCGCTCCGGGTGCATGCCCGTCGCGGCGCCGAGCGCGATCGCGTACGTGGCGACCCGGTGCGAGTGCGCGCTCGTGTAGCCGTCCTTCGCGTCGACGGCGCGAGCGAGCGCGTGGACGGTGCGGACGAGGCCGGCGTGCAGGTTGCGCTCGGCCGCCTCGGCGGGCGACAGCGCGTTGTCGACGTCGGGCGAGAACACGACGGTGCGGTTCTTGCCGGCCGACTTCGCCCAGTACATCGCCCCGTCGGCGAGGCTCAGCAGCCCCTCCTTGTCACTCGCGTGATCCGGGAAGAGCGAGATGCCGGCGCTGACGGTCATCGTCGTGTCCTCGGTCAGCGCCTCGCGGATGCGGTCGACGATCCGCTCGGCCTCCTCGACGTCGGCGCCGACCAGGGCGAGCATGAACTCGTCGCCGCCGACCCGGCCGCAGACGTCGAACGGCCGCACGCACGTCGCGACCTTCTGCGCGAGGCCGCGCAGCGCCGAGTCGCCCTCGGCGTGGCCGCGGACGTCGTTGATCGACTTGAAGTCGTCGATGTCCATCGCCACCACGGCGACGGGCGTCGACTCGCGGGCGGCGCGCGCGATCTCCTGGCCGAGGCGCTCCTGGAACGCGCGATGGTTCAGGGCGCCGGTGAGCGCGTCCTTCTCGGCCTCGAGCAGGCCGTCGGCCATGCTGTCGAAGTCGCGTGCGAGGTCGCCGAGCTCGTCCTCGCGCTTCCAGTGCAGGCGCGCCTCGCGGTCGCCGCGGGCGATCCGGTTGGCGGCGCCGCGGATCGCGTCGACCGGGCTCAGGACCCGCCGCGTGAGCAGCACGCCGAGCAGGAGCGCCACGGTGAGCGCGCCGAGCAGCGCGATGATCACGAGGTCGCGCTGAGCGCTCGAGCGGGCGACGTCGAGCGCCTTGAGGTCGTAGTGCAGCTCGAGGATGGCGAGCGGCGTTCCCGCCGCCGTGCGGCCGACCGGGTGCTCGAGCCGCGCCCAGTGCGCCTGCGCCGCGCGGAACTCGTGGTAGGCGTAGTCGGGCGCGTCGAACGGCGCCGCGTTGCCGCCGCGGACGACCTTCGCGGTCGTGACGTCGATCTTGGCGCCGGTCGGGTCGTGCTCGTGACCGGCCTGGACGAGCATCGTGCCACCGCTCGGCGCCGCCCACGAGAGCGAGATCTTGTGCAGCGCGGGCAGCGACGCCTTCAGCCGCTTCATCCGCTCCTGCAGCACCGCGGGGCGGTCGAGGTCCGACGGGTTGAAGCCCTCGTCGAACGTCGTCGCGATGCCGGCGAGCGCGGTCCGGCCCGCGTCGTCGTAGGCGGCCGACAGCCGCGAGTTCGACTGCGTGGCCATCAGCACGGCGAGCCCGCCCATGGCCACGAGCACCACGAGCGCGATGTACGGACGCAAACGCCGGGCCGGGTTCAGCGCGAGAGGCAGCATCTCTTCCCGCTACTTCGACCGGTTTGTCACGAACCTTGATCGTGCTGCCCGTACTCGTGGCCCGGGTGCTGCCCTGTGGACGCCGAGTTGGCGCGATCACGTTCGATCGCCTGGCTCGGCGACGCGTTCGGCGTCGCGGCTGACCCGGTGCTGCAACATCCTCGGGGTCCTGACGCCTCTCTACGGGCATGAACCCCGATCTCCCCACCCCGCCGTGCCGGTGCTGACCGCCGCACGCCCCGCGCCGGCCGACGCCGCGGCGGCGGCGGCCCGCACGGGTACCGACACCGACGTCGCCGCGCGGGCGCTGACCGTCGCGCGACGGACCGCGCTCGGCGTCCTCGGCGACCGCGAGGCGGCCGCCGACGTCGCGCAGGAAGTCGCGCTGCAGGTCGTCATGCGCCGCGACGCCCTTCGTGACCCCGCGGCGCTCGACGCGTGGGTGCACCGGATCGCCGTCCGCGCCGCGCTGCGCGAGGCCGGCAAGATGCGCCGGCGACGTGCCGCCGAGGAGGCGCGGGTCGCCCAGCAGGGCGCCGGGCCGGCGGACGAGCTCGACGAGACGCTCGCGCTGCTCGCCGGCCTTCCTCCGCGCCAGCGCGCCGCGCTCACCCTGCGCTACGTCCACGACCTGCCCGACGCCGAGATCGCCCGCGCCCTGCGCTGCCGGCCCGGAACGGTCCGCTCCCTGCTCTCCCGCGGCCGCGAAGCCCTTCGCGCCGCACGATCCGACGAGGTGTCGTCATGACCCTGCTCCAGAACCCCGAGACCGAAGACCGCGACCTGCACGAGCTGTTCGCTCCGCTCGCCGCCGACGAGCCCACGCCCGCCGAGCTGTCCGCGCTGCGGCGCCGCGCCGCCACGACGAAGCAGGTCCGCGCGGGCGCACGGCGCCCGGCGTGGCGCCTCGGCGCCGCCGTCACCGGCGCGACCGCCGCGGTGGCCGTCGGCCTCGCGGTGCTCCCGAGCGCCGACGACGGCACGCGGCCGGCCGGCGCCGCGGCCGTGCTGCACGCCGCCGCCGCCGTCGCGGCCGACCAGGTCGTGCCGCCGGTCGCCGACGGGCCGCTGCGCTACGCGAAGGTCCGCGCGACGTTCGTGTACTCCGTCGCGCGCGACGGCCGCGTCGCCCAGAGCCACCATCAGCAGATCGTCGAGACGTGGGTCGGGTCGCAGTGGAACGGCCGCACGGTCTCGGAGCAGGGTCACATGTGGATCACCGGCGACGCCGACCTGGCCCGTGCGGCGCTCCCGTTCTCCGAGGGCCACGACCCGCTCGACAAGCCGCGTGACGGCGCGTACGCGTACGGCGACGGGCCGCTCGCCGAGCTCGACCCGGCGACGCTGCCCTCCGATCGCGACGGCATCGCCGCCGCGCTGCGCGACGGGATCCGCGACAACACCTGGGCGCTGCGGCCCGCCGACCGCGGGCGGCCGCAGCCGCCCGGCGCGCCGTCGGCCGACAGCTTCGTCACGTACTCGATCATCGGGCTGCTGGTGAACGCGCGGCTGACCGCCCAGCAGCGGGCCGCCCTCCTCGACGTCCTCGCCGCCGACCCCGCCGCGCGGAGCCTCGGCGACGTGACCGACGGCGACGGCCGCACCGGCACCGGGATCGAGCTCGCGTACTCCGGGAACCAGATGCTCGCGGCGGACCGGTTCCGGGTGATCTTCGACCCGAAGACCTCGGAGGTCCTCGAGTGGTCGATGACCCCGCCCGGCGGCGACGACCACCCCGGCGCTCCCTGGCGGACCGAGACCGTGCTCGCCACCGGCTACGCGCAGGAGACGGGCGAGCGGCCGTAGCCGCGGCGCGGGAGGCGACGTCGCGACGTCGCGACGTCGCCGTCCCACGGGACTACCGGGTCGAGCCGGGCAGGACCACGACGCGCAGAGCAGTCGCGCGTGAGCCCTTCTTCTTGGTCGCCTTCTTCGGGACGGCGATGCGGAACGAGGTGACGTTCCGGGTCCGGGCCTTGCGCTCGACGTTGCCGGCCACGTCGATCCCACGGGCCCAGACCGCGTAGCGACCCGGCGGGAGCCTCCGGAGCTTGAGGGTCCACGTCTTCGTCCCGTGGGCGTTGAGGTACGGGGTCGCGTCGCAGTCCCGAACGCTGGAGAACGTGCCGTCCGCCCGCAGGAAGCGGCAGAGCTTGCCGACCTTCCGGGACACCGAGACGCGGACGCGGTGGACCCCGCCGGCGTCCCTGGCGGTGCCGCGCAGCGTGATCGGCTGCTTGACCGAGGTGACGCGCCGGACCGTGGTCGTCGGGGGCATGAGGTCCAGCACGACGGCGGCGTGCGCGGCGGGCACCACCGGTGCGGCGGGCGCGGCCGGTGCCGCGGGTCCGGCCGGGGCGAGTGCGGGCGCGACCACCGTCTGGGTCAGGGCCGCGCTCGTGGAGGCCGGGTAGCCGTCGCCCGAGAAGGTGGCGGTCACCGAGTAGGTCCCGGCGTTCGGGTAGGAGACCGTGCACGTCGCGACACCGCCGGAGACGGTCTGCGCGGCGCAGCCGGTGGTCGCGGGATTGCCGGCTCCGTCGCTGAACGACACGGTTCCGGAGCTCGCCGCGGGCGTGACCGTGGCCGTGTAGGTCACCGAGGCGTTCTGCTCGACCGTCGCGCCCGACGAGCCCAGGTCCGTCGTCGTCGTCTGCAGCAGGAAGGCGCCGATGTCGCAGTTGATCCCGGGTACGGGCGGACGGCCCCGCTGATCGGGCACCGAGCAGGCCGTGGTCGCACCGTCGACCGCGACGGGCAGGACGAAGCTCGGCGGGACGACCAGGAGGGCCGGGTTCGCCAGCGTCGTCGCCGGGTCCGGGGTGGCCAGCAGCGCGAACGTCTCCGTCGGGCCGCCGTTGTCGGCGGGCGCGTCCGCGAGGTACGCGCCGAGCGCGGCGGCGTACGTGGACGATCCGTACGCCGTCGTCCCGTCGTGGCTTCCGGTCCCGGGGGTCGTGTCCGAGATGCACGTCCCGTCGGTGTCGAGGTTGTAGCCGGCGTCGACGAACGGGACGGAGTTGCAGGCGTCGCCAGACGTCTGCGCCGCGATGATGGTGGTGGCGAACGTCGCGTTGGCGGGGGAGCTGCTGGCGATCGCCGAACCGGCGCTGGCAGAGCTGCCGACGATCGTCGAGCCCTCCACGGTGAGCTGCCCGAGGCTCGACAGCGCCCCACCCTGGCCCGCCGTACTGCTGCCCGAGAAGGTCGAGCTGCTCACCGTCGTGACCGACGACGGCTGGACGTTGATCGCGCCCCCGTTGATCGCGGCGAAGTTGCCGAAGAACGCCGAGCGCGCGACCGTCATGGTGCTGTAGGTGATGATCGCGCCGCCCCCGGTACCGATCGCGCTGTTGTCGGAGAAGGTCGTGTCCTCCACGTCGAGCGTCGAGCCCGGTTCGTTCGAGATCGCGCCGCCGTTGCCGGTGCGGTTGTCCGAGAACGTCGAGCTCAGGACCGTGAGCGTCCCGTGGTTCACGATCGCCCCACCGCGCGCGTTCCCGGAGGGCGTGCCGTTCACGAACGCGAGGCCGTCGATCGTCACGTCCGACGCCGCGTCGACCGAGAGCAGCTGGGTCGCGTGGCCCGCGTCGAGCACCGGGGTGCCGCCGTCGGCCTCGAGCGTGAGGCTCGGGCCCGCGAACGTGATCGCGAGGACCGTCGACTGCGAGTAGGTGCCGCCCGCGAGCTCGATCAGCACGTCGTCGGTGGTCGGGGCCGCGTTCGCGTTGGTGACCGCGGTCGTGATCGAGCACGCGTTGGCCGACGAGCTGCAGTCGCCGACGCCGACGGCCGCGGGGGCGGCCCACAGGACGCTCGTCGCCGCCTGGGCGGGCGCGGCCAACCCGCCGAGAAGCGCGAAGGCGGCAAGCGCGCCGACGCCGAGACGACGGCCGGTGCGTCCTCTCCGCACGCTCACCGACGTGCTCTGCGAACCAGCCTGCATGTGGATCCCCCTGCCCGTGCTCGCGGCGGCACGATGCGAGCCCGCCGATCGACGACCGAGACTATCGCGCGGGCGTTTCGGGCGACTACGCTGCCGGGGTGGGAGGCCCCGAGTCATCTGACGGCATCGCCGGGTCGCCGGCCCGCACGCTGCGCGTCTGCGGCGAGCTCACGCTCGACGGCCGTCCCGTCGAGGTGGCCGGCCGGCTGCAGGTGCTGCTCGTCGTCCTGGCCGCACACGGCCCGCGCGGGATCGCGCGCGGGGAGCTCGCGGAGCTGCTGTGGCCCGACGTCCCGCCGACCGACCTCGGCGCCGCGCTCGACCCGCTGATCTCGCGACTGCGCCGGATCGCCGGTCCGGTCACGGCGCGCGGCACGGTGCGGCTCGACGGGGTCCGGATCGACCTGCACGAGGCGCTCGACGTGGTCCGCGCGGCGCGCGGCGAGGGCTCCGTCGACGCCGCGGAGATCCTCGCCGCGGCGCGCGTGCTCGCGCACGAGATCGCACCCGGATGCGACCACCCATGGGTCGGGCGCCAGCGCCTCGCGCTGCGCGACACGGCCGCGGGCGCGTGCGAGCTCGCGGCCGACCGCGCGACGCGCCCGCAGGACGCGCTCGACGCCGCCCGGCTGCTCGTCGCGCTGCGCCCGCTGGAGGAGCGGCCGGTCGCGCTGCTGATGGACACGCTCGGGCGCGAGGGCGACCGCGCCGCGGCGCTCGTCGCCTACGAGCAGGCGCGGGGGCGGCTGCGCGACGGGCTCGGCGTCGCGCCCGGCCCGCTGCTGCGCGACCGCCACGCGGTGCTGCTCGGCGCCGACCGCCCCGGCCCGCGGCTGCCCGCCCCTCCCCTGCCCGAGCACCTCGCCGCCGCGGCCGACGCACCGCTCGCCGGGCGCGGCTCGGAGCTCGCGTGGATCGAGGCCGCCGCCCGCCCCGGGCGCGTCGTCCTGCTCGAGGGCCCGCCGGGGATCGGGAAGACCCGGCTCGCCGCGGCGCTGGCGGCGCGCCGCCACGCGGGCGGCGCGGCGGTCCTGCTCGCACGCGGGAGCACGCTCGCCGCCGGGCCGTTCGCTGCGCTGTCGGGCGCGCTCGGCGCGCTGCTCGCCACCGCCGGCGTACGGGCGCTGCGCGACGCCGCGGGGCCGCTGGCCGGCGACCTCGCGCGGCTGCTTCCACCGCTCGGCGAGGGCGTGGCGGTCGCCGCCGATCCCGACACCGCGCGCCTGCGGCTCGTCGACGCGATCGCCGCGCTGCTGCACGCGGCCGCGGAGGGACGCGGGCTGCTCCTCGTGGTCGACGACCTCCACGTGCTGGACGCGTCGAGCGCGCAGGTCGTCGAGCAGCTCGTGGCCGCCGCGACGGTGCGTGGGATGACGGTCGTGGCCACCGCGCGGCCGGGGAGCGAGCAGGCCGCGGGCCTACTCGCGGCGGCCGGGCGCGAGCGCGCGTCGACGCTGAGCCTCACGACCCTCGACGCCGACGGCCTCCTCGAGCTCGTCCGCACCACGCGCCCGGAGCTCGCCGACGGCGCGGCGGCGACGCTCGCCGCGCGGCTGGAGCGGAGCACCGGAGGGACGCCGCTGCTGGCGCGGGCCGCGCTGCGGGGACGGCTCGCGGCGGCCGACGGAAGCGAGCCGGCGGCGCCCGACGCGGACTCCGACCTCGACGCCGCGGTCGCGGCGATGGCCGCGTGGGCCGGCGAGGACGCGACCGCGCTGCTGCGGCTCGCCGCGCTCGACGACACCCCGATGCCGCTCGCCGTGCTCGCCGCCGCCGCCGGGATCGAGCTGCCGCGCGCCGCGACGGCCATCGACCGCGCGCGCGAGGCCGGGCTCCTGGCGGCCGGGAACGCGGTCGTCCACGCGTCGGTCCGCGACGCGCTCGTGCGCAACCTGGGCGAGGCCGCGCGCGAGGACCTGCACGCGCGGCTCGCGACCGCGCTGGAGGAGGCCGACGGCGCACCCGGCGCTATCGCCGCGCTGTGGGGCCGGGCCGGCGCCGGGGCCGCGCGCGCGAGCGCGGCGCGGTGGGAGGAGACGGCGGCCGAGCGGGCGCTGACGGCGCGCGCGCACGAGGACGCGGCCGAGCACGCGGCTCGCGCGCTCGCGCACGTCCGCGCGGGCGCGGGCGATCCCGCGCGGGAGACGGTGCTGCTCGCGCTCCTCGGGCGCGCGTACAACGCCGCGGGCCGGCTCGCCGCCGGCCGCGAGGCGCTGCGCGAGGGCCAGCGCCGAGCCCGCGAGGCCGGGGACCGCGCGCTCGTCGCCCAGATCGCCGCGGACGCCGCCGGCCACCGGTTGGGCGCGGGGTTCGTCGACGCCGAGCTCGCCGCGCTCGTCGAGGAGGGGCTGGCGGCGACGGCGGGCGACGCGCTGGGCGGAGCCGACGCGGCGGACAGAGCCGGCGGGGCGGGCGGGGCAGGCGCGCCGATCCTGCGCGCGCGGCTCGCCGCGCGGATGGCGACGCTCCTGCTCGGCGGCCCGCTCGAGCGGCGCGACGCGCTCCTCGCCGAGGCCGACGCGCTCGCGCGCCGCAGCGGGGACCCGGGCACGCTCGCCGAGGCGCTGATCGCGCGGCACATCTGCGACGTCCACCTCGCGCGGCCCGACGACCGCACGGCGCTGACCTCGGAGATCACGAGCCTCGCGATCGTCGCCGGCCGGCCCGAGCTGCGGCTGCACGCGCGGATGCTGCGCTTCAGCGACCGGCTCGAGGCGGGAGACCTGAGCGCCGCGCGCGCCGAGATGGTCGTCTGGCAGGAGGAGGCCGAGCGCGACCGCGTCCCCTACCACCGCTGGGCCGCCGCGGTGTGCGCCCCGACGCTCGACCTCCTCGACGGGCGCGCGGACCTCGCGCGGGCGAGCCTCGTAGCGAGCGTCGCGCTCGCCGTGCCGCTCGGCGACGACGACGTGGTGCGGTCGGCGATCGTCGCCCAGGAGATGTCGATCGGGCTCGCCGAGGGGCGGCCCGAGGAGACCACGCGCGCGATCGGCGCGGGCGTCGTCGCGGCGATGGCCGAGGCCGGCGCGACGCCCGCGTGGGTCTCCGTGCTCGCCTGGTGCGACGCGCTGCGCGGCGACGCGGCCGCGGCCCGCGTGCACCTCGACGGCGTCGACCTCGCGACGCTCGAGGACCTCGTCGAGCCCAACCGCGCGACCGCGCTCGCGTTCCTCTCCGAGGCGGCGACCGCCGCCGGCGCGAGCGACGCGCTGCTGGCGGCGCTCGACTCCGCGCTCGCCCGCCACGACGGGACGCTCGTCGTCCAGCAGTACGGCGGGAACGTCCACGGGCCGGTCGCCGCGCGGCGCGCCCGGCTCGCGGCGGCGCGCGGCGACGCGCCCGCCGCCGCCCACCACGCCGCCGCCGCGGCCGCGCTCGCCGGCCTCGACGCGCCGCCGGTGCTGGCGATCGACGTGCTCCGCGCGCGTGCCGCCGCACTCCACGCTCAGGGCGACGCGAAGGGCGCGGCCGCCGCGCGCGACGAGGCCGCCGGGCTCGCCCGCGCGCACGGCCTCCTGGGGCTCGCCGCGGCCGCGATGCTGCCGCCGCGCGCAGCCTGAAGGGCACGCGCGGCTCGAGCCGCGATGCTGCCGCCGCGCGCGGCCTGAAGGCACGCGCGGCTCGCGGCCGCGATGCTGCGCCGGTGTCATCCAGCTGACGTCTGGCGCACGCGCGTCCACCGTGCAAGGTCGGCGCAAGGTCACCCCGGGAGACTCGGTCGATGCCCGGTCCGGCCTCCGCGCGCGCCGCCGTCCTCGCGCTCGCCACCGTCCTGCTCACCGCGTCGAGCGCCCTCGCCGGTCCGGTCGCCAGGACGCCCGGCTACAAGGGATCCAAGGCGGTCCCGAAGGTCACCCGGCCCGCGCCCGCGCCGCCGATCAAGATCGCGCCGTCGGGCAGGGACCCACACGTGGTGGTCGACGCCGCGGGCACCGCGTACTTCGTCTGGACCGCCCCCGAGGCCGGCCCCGGCGGCGAGGACGGCATCGGCTTCTGCCGCCTCCCCCGCGCGGCGACGACCTGCCAGGCGACGCAGACGATCATCCCTCAGAAGACCTACGACACCTACGGCGAGACCCCCTCCCAGAACAAGGAGTTCGGGGCCGGCCCCGGCATCACCCTGTTCGGCGACCAGATCGCGATCCTCTCGTGGCGCGGCGCCGTCTGGTACGACGATCCGACGTCGGACGTGAAGAGCAACCAGTCGACGATCATGTACGTCTCCGACGACGGCGGCACCACGTTCACCGGCGGCGTGCCGGTCGGCAAGGACATGTACGGCGGCCGCAGCACGGTGACGTTCGGGCCGCCCGAGGCGCGGCGCGTCGGCACGATCTCCAACGTCGTCTCGTTCGGCACCCGCTTCCAATCGGTCCGCCCCGGCGCCTACACGCCGTCCTACGCGAACCTCTCCGCCGAGGGCGAGAGCACCTGGGACGACGGCACCCTCGCCCCCACGCCCGACGGCAGCGTGATCGCCGCGTTCGGCGACGCGTCCAACGCCACGCGCGTGCGCAAGTGGAGCGGCGTCGGCGACCCCAACGACATCGGCACCTGGGGCCCGGCGCTGCCGATCGACGGCTTCGGCCCCGCGATCGCCGTCGGGCCGAACGGCGTCCCGATGCTGCTGACCTACGACGGCGCCCACCGCTACAACGTGCGCCCGATCAACGACGCCGTGACCGCGGCCGGCGCGCCGGTCCCGCTCAGCCTCCCCGAGGCCTACGACGGCGAGCTCGCCGGCACGCCCGGCGGCTACGTCGCGGCGTTCGCCGACCGCAACGCGACCGACCGCGGCTTCCGCGTCCGGCGCTCGGCCGACGGCGTCGCCTGGACCCCGAGCGAGACGATCGCCGCCGATCCGAACGAGGTCGCCTCGACCGCGATCTCGGCGGCGCCCGACGGCGGCGGCGCGGCGGTCTGGACGTCGGCGATCGGCGGCGGCGAGATCCGCGCCTCGTTCTTCGGCCCGCGCACGAAGAGCAGCCTGCCGGGCCTCCCCACCGTCGCGCCCGGCAGCGCCGACGGCGTCAGCCTCAAGTGCCAGGAGGCGTCGTTCGGCGGCCTCACCATCGCCACCGAGTTCGGCTGCCTGCTCAACGGCGCCGGTGCCGCGGCCCAGAAGAAGGTCGCCGAGGGCCCGCTGACGCTCAACGGCCTGCGGATCGTCCCGCTCGGCGACTCCAAGATCGTCATCGACCCGAAGGCGCGCACGCTCGACACGTCCGGCCCGGTCCAGGTCGAGCTGCCGATCGCGGGCGACAGCCCGATCGTCCTGTGGCGCGGCGAGCTGCACCAGAGCCTCGTCGCCAAGAACGGCGAGCGCTTCCTGACGCTCGACACGAAGCAGTTCCCGGTCAGGGTCAAGGGCTTCAGCGTCGGCGGCTCGCTCGACGCGTACGTCGACGGCGCCGGGACGCGGATCCCGGTCGCGCTCGAGCTGCCCGGCGGGTTCGGCGGCGCGCGCCTCGAGGGCACGCTGCTCGTCGACGCCAAGGGCGGCCTGAAGCTCGACAGCCTGGACGTCAAGATCGACGAGCTCGCGATCCCGCCGGTCGTGGTCCAGGGCCTGCACATCTCCTACACGCGCGTGGGGAACACGTGGAAGGGCGAGGGCAAGGTCGTCCTGCCGGGCCTGGGCAGCGCGGTCACGTTCGCGTTCGAGTTCAACGACGGCGCGCTGAAGTCGGCCTCCGCGGTCTACGACATCCGCCCGACGATCCAGGTCGTCTACCCGCCGATCCGCTGGCACCAGGTCGGCGCCGGGATCCAGTTCAGCCCGCTCGTGATCTCCGGCTCGGCGCAGTTCGGGGCGATCCCGATCGGCGCGCTCGCCAACTCGTTCTCGCTGCCCGGGGCGCCGACGCTGCCGGAATACCTCGTCAACGCCAGCGGCCACCTGACGATGAGCTTCAAGCCGGCGTTCAAGATCCGGGTCGACGGCAACGTCGCGCTCCTCGGGTTCGAGCTGGCGTCCGCGTACTTCCAGTACACGGCACCCTTCGACCTCCTGTTCCACGGCCAGATCGCGATCGGCGACGAGGACTGGGCGTACCTCGGCGCGACCGCCGACCTGCACATCTCGACCGGCGGGCTGCAGGGCGCGTTCGCCGGCAAGGCGTGCATCCTCGGCGAGTGCGGCGGCGGCTCCGTCCACGTCACGAACCTCGGCATCGGCATCTGCGCGCTCGGCCAGTCGCTGACGCAGAAGCTCGGCGACTTCCTGCCCGACTGGGAGGACGGCTGCGACCTCAAGGCGATCGGGATCGGCGGCCGCCGGCAGGTCGGCGGCCCGGCGACGCTCCAGGTCCCCGCGAACGCGCGGTCGCTGTCGATCAACCTGCGTACCGCGAGCGGCACGCCGGACGTCGTCGTCGTCGACCCGGCCGGGGCCGTCGTCCCGCTCGCCGCGCCGCGCGTGAAGGCCGCGGTCCGCGCCGCCGGCATGGCGGCCGCGTACGTGATCGACAAGCCGGCCGCCGGCGCGTGGAAGGTCGTCGCGCGCGAGGGCAGCCCGCCGCTGACGGCGATCCGCGCCTCGACCCCGGTCGCCGCGCCGAAGCTGACGGCGACGCTGGCCAAGCGCAAGGACGCCCGCGGGCGCCGGACGGTGCGCTACGCGCTCACGACCACCGCGAACCAGACGGTGAGCTTCGTCGAGCGCACGAAGAGCGCCGCCGCGACCCTGCCGGCGACGAAGAAGACGAAGGGCGCGTTCGCCTTCACCCCGCTCGCGCTGCCTGCCGGGAAGCACACGATCGTCGCCCGGATCGCGTCTCCCGACGGGATCGTGCGCCACGAGGTCGTGGTCGGCAGCTTCACGCAGCCCGCGCCGCCGGCGGCGAAGACGCCGCGGCGCGTGACGGCCAAGCGCGCCGGCGCGCGGCTGAAGGTGACGTTCGCGCCCGCCGCACGCAACGACGACCTGCGCCACTTGGTCACCGTCGCCTACGCCGACGGCCGCCGGCGCACGGTGATCGTCGCGGCCGGCAAGCGCGCCGCGACCTTCCCCGGCCCGCGGCGGCTCGCCGGTCTCGGGAAGACCAAGGTCACCGTCCGCGCCCTGAGCCTCACCGACCGGCAGGGCCCGGGGCGCAGCGTGACGGTGAAGTAGGCCCCGGCCTACGCGGCGACCGGGCTCCAGAGCGCGTCGACCGCGGCCTCGGCGGCCGCGAGGCTCTCGGCGGCGAGCGGCTCGAGGCCGGCCATCGCCGGGGTGACAGGCGCGAGCGTGAGCTCGGCGGCGATGAAGCGCGGCTCGAGGCCGGTGAGGCTGAGGCCGTGCGGGAGCCAGGGCTCGGCGTGGTCCCAGCCCTCGCGCGGCGTGCCGGGCGCGTAGCCGCCGCCGCGGGCCGCGAGGACGACGAGGTCGCGGCCGCCGAGCAGGCCCTCGTGGGTCTCGGGGTCGAGCGCGAGGCCGGGCGCGATCAGGTGGTCGACCCACGCCTTGACGGTGCTCGGCGGGCCGAAGTTGTAGAGCGGGAGGCCGAGCAGGATCGTGTCGGCGGCGACGATCTCGGCGACGAGCTCCTCGGTGAGCGCCCACGACGCGGCCTGGACTGGCGTGTGCTGGTCCGGCGGGAGCATCCGCGCGGTCCCCGACTCGGCGTCGAGGTGCGGCAGCGGGTTCGCCGCGAGATCGCGGTAGGCGACCGTCCCGCCCGGGTGCGCCGCGCGCCAGGCCGCGGCCGCGCGGGCGGTCAGCGCGCGGCTGACCGAGCGCTCGCCCTGGATGCTCGAGTCGATGTGCAGGAGATGAGACGCCATGTCGTTGCCCTTCGTAAGTCATTTGTGTATCGCAAATCAGTTATAGCACGGGACGGATCGGCGATCCGCCATAGACTGAGGGCCAGCCCGTGCCGACGAACGCGCCCCAGCCCATCGACCACCGCTCGTCGGCCCTGCTCGACCATCTCGCGCGCTTGACGCGAGCGCGCTCGGAGTCGGCGCTCACGCCGCTCGGCCTGCGGCCGCGGCACCTCGTGACGCTCACGGTGCTGCGCGACCACGGCGCCGGCACGCAGCAGGCGCTCGCCTCCTCCCTGCAGATCGACCGCACCAACCTCGTCGGGCTCCTCAACGAGCTCGAGACCGCCGGGCTCGTCGCGCGGCGGCGCTCGGCCGAGGACCGGCGCCGGCACATCGTCGAGCTCACCGACGCGGGCGCCGAGCGGCTCGCCGAGGCCGAGTGCGCGCTGGCCGCCGCCGAGGACGAGGTGCTCGGCGCGCTCGACGCCAAGGAGCGCGAGACGCTCTACCGGCTCCTGCAGCAGGCCACGGGCGGCCACGTGCTCGACTGCGCCGCCGCGGCGGCCGTCGGCGACGAGCCCGCCGCTTGAGCGCCGGGGCGCCGCAGCCCGCGCCCGCTTCCCCGGCAGCCGAGGGGAACCACATCCCGCGCTGGGTCGTGCTGCTGTTCGCCGTCGCGTGCGGCGCGACCGTCGCGAACCTCTACTACGCGCAGCCGCTGCTGGACGTCATCGCCACGAGCCTGCACGTCTCGTCGACGTCGGCCGTGCTGATCGTGACCGCGTCGCAGATCGGGTACGCCGCCGGCCTGCTGTTCCTCGTGCCGCTCGGCGACCGGCTCGACCGGCGGCGGATGATCCAGCGGATGCTGGGCGCCGCGACGCTCGCGCTGGTCGGCGCCGCGCTCGCCCCGAGCCTCGTGGTCCTGGCGCTCGCGCTCGCCGTCGCGGGCGTGATGTCGGTCGTCGCCCAGATCCTGATCCCGCTCGCGAGCACGCTCGCCGCCGAGGACGAGCGCGGCCGCGTCCTCGGCGTCGTGATGAGCGGCCTGCTGCTCGGGATCCTGCTCGCGCGCACGGTCAGCGGCTTCGTCGACGACCTCGCCGGCTGGCGCGCGATCTTCTGGGTCGGCGCCGCCGTGATGGCGCTGCTGACGATCGCGCTGAGCCGCGCGGTCCCGAGCGGCCGCGGGGCGAGCACGCTCCCCTACGGCCGCCTGCTGCTGTCGGTCGGCGCACTCGTGCGCGACGAGCCGCTGCTGCGCCGGCGGATGCTCTTCGGCGCCTGCGGGATGGCGAGCTTCACCGTCCTCTGGACGTCGCTCGCGCTGCTGCTCTCCGACCCGCCGTTCGACTACGGCGAGGCCACCATCGGCCTCTTCGGCCTCGCGGGGGTGGCGGGCGCCGGCGCCGCGCAGATCGCCGGCCGGCTCGCGGACGCCGGTCACGTGCGCGCGGCCACCGGCGCGTTCCTCGTGACGATCGTCGCCGGCTGGATCGCCCTCGACCTCGGCCACAGCTCGGTCGCGCTGATCCTCGTCGGGGTCGTGCTCCTCGACCTCGGCGTCCAGGGCCAGCACATCCTCAACCAGAGCACGATCTACACGCTCGCGCCGGAGACCCGCAGCCGCATCACGACCGCGTACATGACCGGGAACTTCGTCTCGGCCGCACTCGCCTCCGCCGCGACCGCGGGCGCCTGGCACATCGGCGGCTGGGACGCGGTCTGCGCCTTCGGCGGCGCGATCTCGCTGCTCGCGCTCGCCGCGTGGGCGCTCTTCCCGCGCCCGGGCGGCTGAGGTCCGCGGGCGGTCAGCGCTTGGTCAGCGTCAAACGAGTCGTCTTCTTGGCGTGACGCCCGGTCGCGCCGGTGACCGTCGTGACAACGACCAGCCGTAGCCCCGGCTTGACTGACCTAAGGGCCTTGCGGGCCTTTGCGGTCAGCCTGATCCGGACCCGCTGCGTCCCGGCCCGGCTCAGCTTCCCGCGACCCGTCCCGATCGGTATCAGCCTCGCCGCGGCGAGACGCGCACCTTTGGCGTACTTGCGATCGACCGAGAGCGCCGACGTGATCCGGCACGCGCGGTCGCAATGCACCTCGACGACGAGTCCCTTGACGAGCAGCTCCCGGACCGAGACCTTCCGCACCTTCGCGGTCACTGCGGGGGTTGCGATCGCGAGAGGCTTCGCGGGGCCGGCCGGGGGTCGCGAGGCGACCGCGGGTCGAGGTGTGACCGTCGGCGTCGCTCCCGCGCCACCGCTGCCACCGCCCGAGTCGCCACCGCCCGGCGGAGAGGGGGCCCTGCCGGCGTAACCCGTCCAGATCATCTGGTCACCGCTCATCCGTGTGACCCCAGCGCCCGTCACGACCACCCGATAGTGATAAGAGCGCCCGACCTCGAGGCCTGCGACCTGCTCGTTGAACGTCTGCTTGGTGTCACCCGTCAGCGTGCGCACCGGAGTGCTGGAGTTGTAGGCGACGGTCGGTCCCCATTCGATGCGCGCCTGGACGGGCCCGCCGTCAGGGTCGACCCAGCCGGACAGCTGCGCCTCGCCGCCGCCCAACAGCGTCGGCCAACCCATGTCCGCCTCCGGTTGATGAACCGGGGTCGTGTAGATCCGGCTGGATCCTGTGTCGAGCGACCACATCCGCCCATCCGGGCCGGCGATCGTGTCGCCGGGCTGCGGGGAGTACAGGCGCGCGCCGAACCAGTACATCTTGTCCTGGCCGGCGGGGGTGACGCGAGCGATGATCCCGGAATCCCGGCCGTAGCCGGTCTCCGTGGAGCCGAACCACACGTTGCCGTCCGGGCCCACACCCAGGTCCCCGTTGGACCGGAGCCCGATGGTCGTCGGCACCTGGGTCACGACACCGGCCGGCGTCATGCGCCCCAGGTAGGAGTACGAGCTGAACCAGATGTTGCCGTCGGCGCCCGCGACAATCGAGCCCATGCTCCCGGGGTTCGGGCCTGCTGGGAACTCGGTCACGACGCCGGCGGGCGTGATCCGCGCGATCGCTCGCGTCCCGTCTTCGACGAACCACACGTTCCCGTCGGGGCCAGCGACGATCCGCGTCGGCCGGCTCCCGGGCGAGATCCCAGCGGAGAACTCGGTCACCACGCCGGCCGGCGTGATCCGGCCCACCCGGTCCGCAGTGAGATTCGTGTACCAGAGGTTCCCGTCGGGTCCAGCGGTGATGTCGAACAGCTTCCCATCCGTGCCGATCCCGGCGGAGAACTCCGTCACGACGCCGGACGGGGTGATCCTCCCGATCCGATGGGTCACCAACTCCGTGAACCACAGGTTGCCGTCCGGGCCGGCGGTGATCTGGTCCACGTCGCTCCCCTGGGTGATGCCCGCGGTGAACGTCGTGACCGCGAAGGACGGCGTCACGCGACGGATCCCGTCGGCGCTGCCCGTGTACGTCAACCACACGTTGCCGTCGGCGCCCGGCGCGATCGAGTCGCCTCCGACGTCGAACCAGCTCACGCGCTCGCCCGGGGACAGCAGCGCGTACCCGCCGACTCCCGGCTCGGTCACCACCAGGTCGCCGTCCACGGCCGTGGCGAGATGAGCCGGTGCGGCGCCCGCCCTCATGCCGTCCGCGAACTCGCTCACCGTCCCACTCGGGGTGATCCGTCCGATCCGATCCCCGTCTCGCTCGGTGAACCAGAGGTTGCCGTCGGTCCCCGTGGTGATCGCGGCAGGACCCGCGCCTGGCGAGATCCCGGCGGAGAACTCGATGATCGAACCCGCCGGGCTGATACGCCCCACGCGGTCTCCCTCATCCTCCGTGAACCACACGTTGCCGTCCGGACCCGGCGCGATCCCCGCGGGACCGCTGCCCGGCGAGATCCCGGCGGAGAACTCCGTGATCGAACCCGTCGGATCGATTCGACCCACACGGTTGCCCTCATGCTCGGTGAACCAGATGCTGCCGTCCGCGCCCGGCGCGATCTCGAACGGGTCCCTCCCGGCCGCCAACGGGAACTCAGTCAGCGTGCCGGCGGGGGTCAGGCGACCGATCCGGTCGGCGTCGCGCTCGGTGAACCACAGGTTGCCGTCCGCGCCCGTGGCGATACCCCACGGTCCGGCGCCCGGCGAGACCGGGAACCACGTCACCTCGCCCGACGTCGTCATCTGCCCGATCCGGTCGGCGCTGTAGTCCGCGAACCACACGGACTGCAGCGGACCCGCCGTGATGCCGACCGGCGTACTGCCTTCGCCAAGCCGATAGGTCTCCCGACGGCCCTCCTCCGGCAGCGTTTGGATCACGCCGGCTTCTGGCTCGGTGAGCCACATCCCACGGTCACTGCCGACCACGAGGTCGTAGTAGGCGTGGTCCCTGATACCCGACTCGCTGATCGATATCGCGGAAGCGCTCGCCGGGAAGACCGCGAGCACGACCGCGACGAGGAGCCAGGGGTTTCGGGAAACTCCGAAGATCGGGGCAATATAGTCAGGGAACGTCGCGGACCCAAGACGCGGTGCCCAGAACCGGGTCCGCGGCGCGCCGTCGTCACACTGCGTCAGGTGAACGACACTTCCGCGCCGCTCTTCGCCGTCGGCCTGACCCGCACGTACGGCCGGCTCGAGGCACTCGTGGACCTCGACCTGACGATCCGGGAGGGCGAGTGCGTGGCGCTGATCGGCGCCAACGGGAGCGGGAAGTCGACCGCCGTGCGGATGATGGCGGGGCTCCTGGAGCCGACCGCGGGCGCGGTGCACGTCTGCGGCTGGGACCCGCACACGGAGCCCGAGGCGGAGCTCGCGCGCGGCGCGATCGCGGTCGTGCCCGACAACCCGCTGCTCTACGAGGACCTCACCGTGCGCCGGCACCTCGAGCTCGTGGCGCTCGCCCACGGCGTCGCCGACGACGGGCTCGACGAGCGGATCGACGCGCTGCTCGAGCGCCTCGGGCTGAGCGCGCGCTCCGACTTCCTCCCCGCCGAGCTGTCGCGTGGCATGCGCCAGAAGGCGCAGCTCGCGTGCGCGCTGATCCGGCCCGCGAGGCTGCTCGTGCTCGACGAGCCGGTCGTCGGCCTCGACCCGCCGTCGCAGCGGCTGCTGCACGAGATCCTCGTCGAGGCCAAGCGCGCGGGGACCGCCGTGCTGATGACGACGCACCAGCTCGGGTTCGCCGACGGGCTCGCCGACCGGGCGCTCGTGCTCGCCGAGGGGCGCGTCGTCGACGAGGGCGCATGGACGGCCGTCGAGGGCCGGGCCGCGGAGCGCGGATGGCTGCGCTGAGCGAGGCGGCGCCGGCGCGCGGGGACGTCGCCGCGGTCCGCTCCTGGTGGCGCGAGGCGCGGCCCGGCACCGGGCTCGGACACAAGCTCGACCTCGCCTACACCGTCGCCCTCGCGACCGGGATCCTCGGCGCGCTCGCCTACGGCACCGCGAAGTCCGTGCTCGCCTCGTGGATCACCCCGGACGCGATCGTCACCTACGGCCCCGCGACCGCGCTCGCGATCCTCGTGCTCGGCGCCCGCTGGGGCGCCTACCAGGGGCCGGTCGTCTTCAGCGTGCCCGACGTCGCGACCCTGCTCGGCGCGCCGCTGTCGCGACGCCGGCTCGCGACCCCGCGCCTGCTGCGCTCGCTCGCGGGCGGCGCCCTCGTCGGGATCGTCGTCGCCGCGGTCGTGATCGTCGGGCTCGCCGGCGACGGCCGCGGCATCGCTACCGGCCGCGCGGCCGGGCTGCTCCTCGGCGGCGCGCTGCTCGGGATCCTCACGATCGCCGCGGCCGCCGGAATCGAGCGCTCCGCCCGCGCCGAGCGGATCTCGCGCCTCACGCGCTGGCCGCTGCTCGCGGCCGCCGCGGGCCTCGCGGTGTGGTCGTCGAGCGGCGAGACGGGCGCGGGGGTCGTGTCCTGGTCCGGGCCGTGGGGCTGGGCGACGCGGTCGGCGGAGGCGGGCTCGGCGGGGAGCCGACTGCTCGCGCTCGGCCTCCTGGCGGCGCTCACGCTCGCGGCCGGACTCGCCGCGCTGCGGGCGATCGGGCGCGTGCCGGCCGAGCGCCACATGCGCCGGGCCGAGGCCCGCGCCGGCGTGCGCGCCGCGCTGTACTCGTTCGACGCCCGCAGCGTGCGGCAGAGCCTGCGCGGCGGCGCGAGCGCGGCGCCCGCGCGGAGCTCGCGCCTGCTGCCCCGGCCGCGGAACCCGGCGCTGGCGATCCCGTGGCGCGACGCCGTCGCGTTCCTCGCGGTCCCGCATCAGGCCGCCGAGGGCGCGATCCTCTCCGGCGCCGGCGCGGCGCTGAGCCTGCTCGGCGGCGGGAAGTCCGCGGCCGTGGTCGGCGCGCTCGTCCTCTACGTCGGCACGGCGCGGATGCTCGAGCCGCTGCGGGCCGAGCTCGACGCCCCGAGCCGCCCGAAGATCCTCGTCCCGGCGCCGCTCGGGCGCCTGCTGACGCTGCACACGATCGTGCCGATGGCGATCTCCGCGGTCGCCGTCGCGGCGGTCGCGCTCGGCTGCGCGCTGGCCGGCTCGCTGCCGGACTACGGCGGCCTGCGCGTGCTGCTGCTCGTCGGCTCGGTCCCGGCGGTCGTGCTCTGCGCCGCGCTCTCCGCGCGGCGCGGCGGGCGCATGCCGCTCAGCCTCCTCGCCTCCGGCTCCGACGACCCGCTCAGCGGCGGCATCCCGATCGTCGCCTGGCTGCTCGCCTGGCCCATCGCCGCGGCGATAGCCGGCGGCGTGCCCGGGCTGCTCGTCGCGCACGGCGTGGCGTTCGCGCCCGCCGCGATGCTCGCCGTCGCGGGGCCGGCGATCCTCCGGCGGGTGCTGCGCGCGACGCGGTCGGAGTGAGCTCAGGCCGCGAGCAGCGCGAACGCCACGCGACCGAACCCGCGGCCGTTGACCTGCAGCTCGAGCGCGTGCTCGCCCGGGTGGTGGCGGCGCGTCGAGAGCGGCCTGAACGCGTGGGTCCGTGCGATCTCGAGCCGCTCCCCGGGCGCGAGCGTCCGGGTGGTGAGCTTGAAGACCTTGGGCGCGAGCGTGCCGTTGGCCTTCTGGTAGTGCACGACGTAGTCGACGGCGAGCCGCGCCGGCCGCGCGTCGCGGTTGACGAGCGTCGCCGCGAAGCGCAGCGTGCCGCCGATCGCGACCGACTCGGCGTCGAGGTGCGGGCCGTCGACCGTGACGTCGGCGGGCGGCCCGAAGCCGAGCAGCCCGAGCGCCCCGGGGTCGCCCTGCTTGACGAGCGTGCGCAGCGCGTGGCGCACGAGCCGCGCGGTCGCGACGTCCGTGCTGTCCGTGTCGCCCAGCCAGCGCGCCGCGGTCGCGGTCGCGAGGTCCGGGCGCGCGCGGCTGACGTCGTTGAGGTGGTTGGCGACCGAGCGGCGCACGTACTCGGACGCGTCGCGGTGCAGCGCGTCGAGGATCGGCAGCGTCGCGTCGGGCTGCCGCGTCAGCTCCGGGACGCGCCGCGCCCATGGCAGCCGCGGGCGCGTGCCCTCGCTGGCGAAGCGCCGCACGTGCTCGTCGGGGTGCGCGGTCCACGGCAGCACGATCGCCACCGCGCGATCGAGGTCGAAGGCCAGGAAGCGCCGGATCGCCGCCTCGGCGCTGTGGCGCGGCGTCAGCTCGGCGAGGAGCGCGAGCCCGTCGTCGAAGTCGCGCCCGTCCGGCGCCTCGAGCGCCCGCATCGCGACCGCGTCGGCGACGCACCAGATCATCCAGCCGCGGAACGCGTCGTCGCGCAGCGCCGCGCGGACCACCTTCGCGAACGGCCGGTACGCCGCCGGCAGGTCGGCGAGCACCGCGTCGCGGACCGCGTCGACCCGCTCCCCGAACCCGAGCGGACCGAGCGCCTGCTCGCACGCCCGCAGCGCCGCCGGATCGAGCCCGGGCGCCGCCCGCGCCACACACGCGACGAGGTCCGCGACGACGCGGCGGCCGATCAGCTCGTCAGCGGTGGGCACACCGCGAGCCTAGGCGGCTCAGCGGCGCTTCGTGCACGGGTGGTACGTGCGCGTGCTGGTGATCGTGCGGCCGCCGCGGAGCTTCACGCGGATGACGAGCTTCACGACGCTCTTGGTCATCTTCCGCAGGTCGACGCTCGTGGTCACCTTGCGCGCGCCGCGCTTGACCTTCAGCTTCTTGCCGCCGAGCGTCGCGGTCGCGCTGCGGACCTTCGCGCCCTTGGGGACGCGGACGGTCGCGGTGAACGCGCGGCGACCCGAGCAGGAGCGGGCGCCCGCGCCCGTCCCGGCGCCGGCGGTGGGCGCGGCCGCGGCCTTCGGCCACGCGGCCTCGGCGACGCGCACGACGTAGAAGCCGGAGGTGCCGTCGGAGTACCAGATCTCGCGCCGCTCGGGCACGATCGCCGGCTGGGACATCGCGAAGTCGCTGGCAATGAAGCCGTTCTCCGCGCGCCCCTTGGTCGGGGCGACGAAGTAGGCGACCTCCTTCGGCGCGGTCAGGTCGCTGATGTCGAACACGCGCAGGCCCGAGGCGATGAACGAGCACGCGACGACCTTCGGGTCGACTCGCGTCGGGATGTTGCAGTAGTGCGCGGCGTAGCCCTGGACCGGGCTGATCGCGCCGGGGTCGCCGGCGGCGGCCTTGTGGTCGGCCGCCTGGTTGACCTGCAGGCGCAGGTTCGCGATCACGCGCGGCTTCGTCTCGTCGGAGATGTCGATGATCCGGCCGGCGCCGACGGCGTCGCGGTCGCCCGCGCCGGTCGTGCCGCCCGTGTACTCGTCGAACTCGAGCACGTACGGCTTGCCGTCCTCGGTGAACGGGATCGCGTTCTGGGGGATCGACGCCGCGTTCCACGTGAGCCGGCTGATCTCGCGGACCTGCGGGTCGGGCTTGCGGGCCTGGATCTCGCTCGTGTCCATGATCAGCATGTCGCCGCCGGTCGCGTCGGCGACGTAGCCGCGGTTGCCGTCGTCGGAGAGCGACATGCCGTGCGAGAGCACGTTGCCCTGCCAGATCGCGCGCGGCGCCTTCGGGTCGGTGACGTCGATCGCCGTGATCGCCTGCAGCGCGGTGCCGGTCGCGTAGAACGTGTTGCCGTCGGCGCTGAAGCCGCTCTCGTGGCCGAACCGCGCGACGAGCGCGGTCGACTGGAGCACCGGGTGGCGGCAGTCGGCATGCGCGTCGTAGATCGAGACGAGCCCCGGGTACGTCGCCGGGTTGCCGAGCACCGCGGCGATCAGGCCGCGCTTGGCGTTGAGGTTCAGCGACTCGTGCGGCGAGACCATCGGCGGCTCGGTCAGCGTGTCGGTCTGGACCGGGTGCGCCGGGTCGGACATGTCGAGCACGGCGACGCCGAGCGAGTCGCCCGAGAGCTTCAGCGCGTTGATCGGGGCGAGCAGCGCGGTGTCGTAGTAGGCGCACTCGCGGCCGGCCGTGTCGACGTAGCGCAGCACCTTGAAGCCGCCGGAGCTGCCCTGGTGCGCGACGAGCGACGTGTTGCAGGTCAGGCCGTCGGTCGCGCTGCCCGCGGGCACGCGGCCCTGGATGCCGGGCTCGACCTTCGAGCCGGGCGCGCACTTCGCGCGCGGCGTCGCGACGAGCGGCACGTCGTCGCGCTTGACGACCGGCAGCCTCAGCGGCGTCTGCCCGTCGCCCTGGCCGAGCGCGAGCAGGTCGTTCAGCGGCCCGAGCGGGCTGTCCTGCGCGAGCGCGCCGGCCGGCGCCAGCGCCCCCGCGATCGCCGTCGCGAGGGCGACCGCCGCCGCCCTCCTGAACCGTCCCGCTTCCCGAGCACGCATGCCCGGGAAGCTACGCCGCGCGGCTCAGACGAGCGCCGCTTCCCCGCTGCTCGAGGCGGTGGCGCTCAGCTCCTGCCGCAAGACCGGCAGCACCTCGGCGCCGATCAGGTCGATCTGCTCGTGGACCGTCGCCTCGGGGAGCCCCGCGAAGTCGACCGCGAACAGCTGGCGCTGGTAGTCGCCGAAGTGCTCGCGCTGGGCGAGGACCTGCTCGACGACCTCGGCCGGGCTGCCGACGTTCAGGCCGGTCGTCCGGACCGCCTCCTCCATGCTCCCGGTGCTGCTGAGGATCGGGTGGCTCTGGTACGACGGCCGGAACTCGCGCCACGCGTCCTGCGAGCGCGGCCGGACGTAGATCGCCCCGCCGGCGCCGACCACGCCGCCCTCGGGCCCCGCGTGCCGGCCCTCGGCGCGGTGGACCGCGTAGCGGTCGCGGTAGAAGTCGACGTAGCGCTTGAAGTAGTCGTGGGTCATGAACAGGTTGTTGACGAAGAACCCGTCGCCATAGAAGGCCGCCTGATCGGCGATCTCCGGGCTGCGGATCGAGCCGTGCCAGACGAACGGCGGCACGCCGTCGAGCGGCCGCGGCGTGGCCACGAAGTTCGTCAGCGGGCCGCGGAACCGGCCCTCCCAGGTCACGACCTCCTCGTCCCACAGGCGGCGCAGCAGCGCGTAGTGCTCGACCGCGAGCGCGATCCCGTCGCGGATGTCGTAGCCGAACCACGGATAGACCTCGGCGGTGTTGCCGCGGCCGAGCATCAGGTCGACGCGCCCGTGGGAGAGGTGCTGCAGGGTCGCGTAGTCCTCGGCGATCTTCACCGGGTCGTTCGTGGTGATCAGCGTCGTCGAGGTCGAGAGCGTGATCCGCTCGGTCTTGGCGGCGACGTAGGCGAGGATCGTCGTCGGCGAGCTCGGGATGAACGGCGGGTTGTGGTGCTCGCCCAGCGCGTAGACGTCGAAGCCCGCGTCCTCGGCGTGCTTGGCGATCCGGGCGATCCCGGTGATCCGCTCCTGCTCGCTCTGCGTGCGCCCCGTGTGCGCGTCCGGGTGCAGGTCCCCGACGCCGAAAAGTCCGAGCTCCATCTCCATCGCCTCCAGGCTCTGGTCGTTGTCTGGGACAGAGGATAGCAGACAACCGGACCGTAGTCCGCTTCTTCGGACCAGATATTCGCACATCGATGGTCCAGTTCTGAGACGTTTGGTCGAGCTACCTGGGAGACCGGTCGATCACCCAGGAGAGGCGACGATGAGCTGGACCACCCCCCACACCCGAGCGAACGCCGCGCCCCGCGTCGCTCGCGTCTGCGCCGTCGCCGCCTCGCTCGTCGCCGTGCAGCTCGCCGCGAGCGGCACCGCGCTCGCCGCCCCGTGCGCCGACGCCGGGCTGATCCCGACGAGCGCCAACGGCACCCGCACCGCCACCGCCACCCTCTGCCTCGTCAACGCCGAGCGCACGCGGCGCCACCTCGGCGCGCTGCGCGCCAACGCCCAGCTCACCCGCTCGGCGACCGGCCACACGCGGGACATGGTCGCCGCGGACTACTTCGACCACGTCAGCCCCGCGGGCCGGACGCTGCTGGACTGGGTCCAGGACGGCAGCTACCTGCGGCGCGGGATGGCCTACGAGCTCGGCGAGAACATCGCGCTCGGCACGCTCCAGCTCGCCACCCCGGCCGCGATCGTCGACGGCTGGATGGCCTCCCCCGGGCATCGCCGCAACATCCTCAACGCCGACTTCACCGACTCCGGGATCGGGATCGTCGCGCAGGCTCCGAGCCAGTACGCCGAGGGGCTCGCCGGCGCGACCTACACGCAGCAGTTCGGCGCGCGCGCCTAGACGATCTCGATCGGGGTCCCGACCCTGATCAGGTGCCAGAGCCGCGTGACGTCCGCGTTGCGCAGCCGGACGCAGCCGTGCGACGGCCGCCCCGGGATCAGGTTCGGCTCGTTCGTGCCGTGCAGGCCGACGACGCCGCCGCCCGGCCAGTCGCTGAGCGACGACGCGTACGCGCTCGTGCCGATCGCGAACGGCCCGTACTCGGGACCGCCGATAGTGCGCAGCTTCTCGCGTACGTAGAAGCGCCCGGCGGGCGTCGGCAGCGACGCGCGGCCGACGCCGGCGCGTGCGCTCCAGATCGCCTTGCCGCCCCCGTCGTAGAGGGTCGCGCGCAGCGTGGTCCGGTTCACCACCAGCCGCCCGCGGACGAGGTGCAGCGGGCCGAGCGCGCTCGCCGCGACCCAGCCGGTCACGCCGTTGGGCCGCTTCGGCAGCGACACCCGGATCCACGTGACGCCGGCGACGCGGACGCGGGCGAGGGCGACGTAGACCTCGGCCTGGCCGTCCTCGGTGAGGAAGTGCAGCGTCCCGACGCGTCGCGCGGTGCGCGAGGCGGTGGCGCGGACGACCGCCGCCCGCTGCGGGTAGGCGTAGTGCGACCGCCCGCCGCTCGAGAGGACGGTCGGGGTGGCGGCGGTCGCCGCGCCCGCGACGCCGGCGGCCGGCCCGAAGGCCAGCGCGCCGGCGCCGAGAGCGACGACCGCCAGGATCCGTGCTCCACGGACTCCGGTGGACGGCATGCCCGCCGCCCTAGCCGGTGAACGAGGGCTGGACCGTGGCGCTCTTGACGCGGACGAACGTGCCCGCGACCGCGGCGCTCGCGCAGTTGGCGTTGGTCATCGTGACCTTCGCCTTCACGCGGTGAGCGCCGTAGCCGAGCCGGCTGACGCGGACCGTGACCGAGAAGCGCTTGTGCGCCGCCTTGGTCTGCGTCTTGAGCTTGCGACCGTCGAGGTAGAAGGTCACGCGCTTCACGCCGAGCGCCGCCAGGTGGGCGGAGAACGACGTCCGGGTCTGCGCGACGATGCCGCGCAGCTTCGGCGTCGAGGTGACGCAGGCGGCACGGACGGCGCGGGTCGCGACGCTCGTGGTCTCCGCCGGGTCGTTGCACGCGCCCGAGACCGGGTTGTTGGCGGCGTCACCGCCGTACGAGGCGACCCACTGGTACGCGCCGCTCGCCGGCTTGACCGGCGGCGAGACGTAGCTGCCGGCGCCGTTGACGGCCGTCGTGACCTTCAGCAGCGGCCGGGCGCACGTCGTGTCCTTGAGCGCGTACAGCGCGTAGGTCAGCGTGCCGGTCGGGTTCGCGCCGCCGCCGAGCAGCGCGGTGTCGTGGATGGCCGAGCCCTTGACCACGTCGGCCGAGCCGGTCGTCGAGAGCGTCGGGGTGGCCAGCGTCGGGGCGACCGGGGTCGGGGTGGGCTCCGGGGTCGTCGGCGGCGACTCCGGCGGCGTCACCGGCGGGCTCGTCGGCGGCGTCGTGGGCGGCGTGACCGGTGGCGTGACCGGCGGGGGCGTAGTCGGGCAGTTCGCGATCGTCAGGTTCGACGATCCGGCTCCGGTGTTGCCGTCGCGGGTCTCCGACGACGACCACTTCGAGGACGCCGTCACCTTGCCGTTGCCGCTCGGGACCGTGACCTTCAGCTGGAACGAGCTGCCGGTGAACGAGGCCTTGCCGGTCTGCGTGACGGTCGCGCCGCCGGTCGGCGTGTAGGCGACGGTCCACTCCGGCGTGTTCTTGCCGCCGTTGGTGTTGCCGGAGGTCCCGAAGGACGTCCAGCTCAGGGTGACCGACGTGCAGGTGGCGCTCGCGGCGAGCGTGTGCGCCTGGGCGCTGGCGGCGAAGACCGCGAGCAGCCCGACGACGAGTACGGCGATCTTGCGCAGGGGCCTGCGCCGTGTTGCGGGGATCATGCTGGTGCTCCTCTGGACAGGGAAATGGCGGCATGGGCGATCCGCAGGGGTTCCCGGCTGACGGAGAAGCGAGGTTGCGGACCTCCAGGCTGAGGTGGTGACGCGGGGCCGGGGAGGCCGCACGCACCGCCGGCCCTTCACGAGGCCGGCTGAGACAGGTCCGCCGATATCGCGGCGTGAACCTAACACTGATAGTACCGCTCGTGTAGACGGCGTAAACACGGGGTTATGGAACCTGTCACCCCGGCGGTCCGTTCGGCCTCGCGCGCCCGCGCTCGCGGGGGTCGAACCCGCGCCCATCGACGAGCGGGGTACGCGCCGCGGCCGCCGCTGCGGTTAGCCTGTCCGCCATGACGGTCGACGCGGGGTCGACCCCCGCCGCCACGGATGAGCGCCGGCCGATCGGGGTCGTGCTCGCCGGGCTGATGACGGTGATGCTGCTGGCGTCGTTGGACCAGACCATCGTCTCGACCGCGCTGCCGACGATCGTCGGCGACCTCGGCGGGCTCGAGCACCTCTCGTGGGTGGTGACCGCCTACCTGCTGGCGGTCACCGTGGTCACGCCGCTGTACGGCAAGCTCGGCGACCAGTTCGGGCGCAAGGTCGTCCTGCAGTCGGCGCTCGGGCTGTTCCTGCTCGGGTCGGTCCTCTGCGGCCAGGCCCACTCGATGACCGAGCTGATCCTGTTCCGTGCGCTCCAGGGGCTCGGCGGCGGCGGGCTGATGGTCAGCGCCCAGGCCGCGATCGGCGACGTCGTCTCGCCCCGCGAGCGCGGGCGCTACACGGGCTTCTTCGGCGCGATCTTCGGCGTGTCGGCGATCATCGGGCCGCTCGTCGGCGGCTTCTTCACCACGCACCTGTCGTGGCGCTGGATCTTCTACGTCAACGTGCCGCTCGGCGGGATCGCGTTCCTCGCGCTCGCGCTGACGCTGCCGACCGTCCGCGAGCGCGTGCGGCGCCGGATCGACTACGCCGGCACCGTGCTCCTGGCCACCGGGCTGTCGGCGCTCGTGCTGCTGACCACGCTCGGCGGGAACGAGGTCGGGTGGGGCTCGCCGACGATCGTCGCGCTCGGGGTGCTCACCGTCCTGGCGATCGGCATGTTCGCGTTCGCCGAGCGCCGCGCGGCCGAGCCGATCCTGCCGCCGGCCCTCGGCCGCAACCGCGTGTTCGTCGTGACGAGCGCGGTCGGGTTCGTCGTCGGCTTCGCGCTCTTCGGCGCCCTGACCTATCTGCCGCTGTTCCAGCAGATCGTGCGCGGGCAGAGCCCGACGGCGTCGGGCCTGCATCTGCTGCCGCTGATGGCGGGCCTGCTGCTGACCTCGATCGGGTCGGGGCAGGTCATCACGCGCACCGGCCGCTACAAGGCGTTCCCGATCGCCGGCACCGCGACCGCGACCGTCGGGCTCCTGCTGCTCACGCGGCTGGACGCCGGCACCTCGACGGGCGCGGCGGCCGCGTACATGTTCGTGCTCGGCCTCGGCCTCGGCATGGTCATGCAGGTCCTCGTCCTCGCGGTCCAGAACGCGGTGCCGTACTCCCAGCTCGGGGTCGCGACGTCGGGCGCGACGCTGTTCCGGTCGATCGGCGGCTCGCTCGGCACGGCGCTGCTCGGCGCCGTGTTCGCGGGCCGGCTGACGTCCGAGCTCACCGACCGCCTGCCGACCGGGCAGGCCGACCGCCTCGCCGGTGGCGGGAGCATCGACCCGAGCGCCGTCGCGCACCTCCCCGGCCCGCTGCGCGACGCGTACACCGGCGCGTTCACGAGCGCCTTGACGAGCGTCTTCCTGGTGGCCGCGTGCGTCGCCGTCGTCGCGTTCGTGCTCAGCTGGTTCATCGAAGAGCGGCCGCTGCGCCAGACGGTCGAAACGGGCGGGCTCGACGACGCGTTCGCCGTGCCGCGCGACGACGACGCGCTGCGCGAGCTGAGCCGGCTGCTCGCCCGCACCGTCGGGCGCGAGCGGACGCGGGCGTTCGTGGCCGAGGCCGCGGCGAGCGCCTCGATCGACCTCTCGCCGGAGGAGATCTGGCTGCTCGCGCGGACCTCGCGCGGCGAGCCGGCCGAGCCCGCCGCCCTCGCCGCGCAGTTCGGCGCCGACGCCGGCGCGCTGGGCGAGGCGCTCGCCGCGCTGGAGCGCCGCGGGCTCGTCGCGGGCGCGCCGCCGCGCGCGACGCCGGACGGTCTCGCGATGACCGAGCGGATCGCCGAGGCGCGTCGCGTCGCGCTCACCGGGCTCGTGACCGACTGGGACCCCGCGCGCAACCCGGAGATCGACGCGCTGGTCCGGCGGCTGGGCGACGAGCTCGGCGTCGCGGTCCCCGCCTAGCCTTCCGCGGGTGGCCACGACCTTCACCGCGGCGCATCGCGGCGGCTCCGGCGAGCCGCTCGTCCTGCTGCACGGGTTCACCGACACGTGGCGGACGTGGGAGCTCGTCCTGCCGATGCTCGAGCGCCGCCACGACGTGCTCGCGCCGACGCTGCTCGGCCACGCGGGCGGGCCGCCGCTCGAGGGCGAGGCGACCTTCGACCGGCTCCTCCCCTGGCCGGCGACCGCCGCGCGCTACCGCGACGACTGGCTGCCGCGCGCCGACTGGGTCGAGCTCGACGGCGTCGGGCACTGCCCGCAGCTCGACGTCCCGCTCGAGACGGCGCAGCTGATCCTCGGGCTCACGTCTTAGGAAGTCTTAGCCACCGGAGGCCGCGTCCGGGATATCGTCGCCGCCCATGAAGACCCTCCGTCTGCTTCCCCTCCTCCTGCTCGCCGCCGCCGCGCTCACGGTCCCGGCCACCGCCTCGTCGTCGACCCACGAGGACCCCTACTTCTCCTGCCACGGCGTCACGTGGCACGACTACGCCGTCACCAACCTCGAGCTCGCGGGCCCGCGGATCCAGTGCTACGACGGACAGCAGTACGCCCGGTACTTCATCGACCACGGCTCGATCAACGAGCACTGGAGCTGCTACACGAGCCTGTCGACCGCGGGCACGTCGACGATCGTCGGGTGCGTCCGGCACGACGCGCCGCACCTCCGGCTGAAGTTCCACTACCACCGGGTCACGCGCTAGGGCGCGCCGCGCCGCGCCGAGTCGAGTCGCCAGAATGGACGGCGATGCTCGGCGCGCTTCGCTTCGCTCGCATGGCCGGCTCGTCGATCGCGGCGCCGGGGGCGATCGCGTGGGTCACGGACTTCCTCAACGCCGCGTACTACGCGCGGCCGGAGGATGAGCGCGACGTCCGCGACCTGCGGCTCGCGCACGGGATCGCCACGACGCGGTGGGCGCGGCGTGGCGGCGGGCGGCTCGGCGCGCGCGACGTGGTCGCGCTCAACCGCGCCTACGGGAGGCTGCGGCTGCGCGGCCGGGGGCGCCTCGATCGCGACGCGCTGCTCGCGGGCGCGGGCACGCTCCTCGGAGACTGGTTCGCCGAGGCGTGGGCCGACGGCGAGCGGCGCGCGTGCGGGATCGCGTTCCCCACCGTCGCCGAGCGCCGGGCGTTCGCGCCAGAGCGGCGCCGGGACCATGCCGCGCTCGGTCCGCTGACGCCGCCGCTGCGCCCACCGGCCGAGCAGCACTGGGCGACGTACGACCCGGTCGCGCTCCCCGGTCCCGACGCCGCGCTGGCGCTGCTGCTCGACCCCGCGCGGTGGCCGGACATCGGCGCCGCGACCGGCCGCTTCACCGCGCTGGGCGGGGGCGGGCTCGAGGGGCAGACGTTCGAGATCGAGGTCGTCGCCGAGCCGGCGCCCCGCTCCCCGGTCTTCACGCGCGGGTACGTGACGTGCACGGCGCTGCACGTCAACGGCAACACCGACCTCGACACGGCGGTCGCCGACCTCGCCCGCCGGTACCGCGAGGGCGCCGAGGCCGGCGCGCCCGACCCGCTGCCGGCCGGCGCCGAGCCGCTGGCGCTCGTCGTCCTGACGACCCACGACGGGCACTTCCTCGGCCGTGCCCTCTCCCACCTGCTGGTCTGGCGCGACGCCGGCGGCGCCTGGATCCGGGACGTCGGCGCCTGGGATCCGCTCCCGCTGCACCTCGCCGCCACCTACGCCGCCGCGGGGCGGGCGGCGCAGCGGCAGTTCTGGGGGCCGGCGCCCGCGGAGCGCAGCATGCTCGCCCAGCTGGCGCTGGCCACCGCGGGCTAGCCGCGAGGGCCGATACCTTCCGGGCATGCCCTCGCCCACGGATCCCACCGACGTGGCGGCGCTCCTCGCGAACCTCTGGACGCAGGCGCGGCCGACCGTGCTCGAGCGCGTCGAGGTCCTGCGCCGGGCGGGCGAGGCCGCGGCCGACGACGGGCTGGACGCGCCGGCTCGCGAGGTGGCGCGCGGCGAGGCGCACAAGCTCGCCGGGCTGCTCGGCTCCTACGGGATCGCGGGCGGCACCGAGCTGGCCCGCGACGCCGAGCGGCGCCTCGAGGGCGATGCTCCGGTCGACGGGGCGGCGTTGACGTCGATCGCCGCGCGGCTGCGCGCGCTCGCCGAGACCGCCGTCCCCGACACGACCGGCGACTGAGCGGCGCTCAGACCCCGAAGCGCGCCTGGAAGTCGCGCAGCCCGATGCTCAGGAGCAGGCGGCCCTTGGCGAGGAAGCCGAGCGGACCCGAGGGCGCGGGGTCGAACGAGCCGCTCCCGAGGACGAGGCGCCCGCCGATGCGCGCGCGGACGACCGTCGGCGCGCCGTCGAGCGGCTGCACGGTGGTGCCCCTCAGGTGGATGCGGAGCGGACTCGTCACCCACGCGTGGAAGGCGCCGCGGACGAGCTCATGCCCCTCGAACCGCGCGACGGCCCTGCCGGCCGGCGCCAGCTTCAGGTCGAGGTCCGCCAGCTCCTTCGGGTAGCCCCAGAGCTCGCGGCCGCCGCGCATCGAGGCGACGCTGTCGACCCACATGTGCGTCACGGTCGCGGTCGGCCGGCGGTCGTGGACGCCGAGCACCGCCGCGAACACCTCGCCGTAGCGCAGGACGCTGCCCTCCTGGTAGTCGACCCAGCCGGCCATCACGAGCCCGCGGCCCGCGATCCTCAGCGGCTTGAAGCCGGCCGACACCGCCGGGAGCTGGTCCGCCGGGACCACGAAGACGTTGATCTGGGCCTGCCCGGCGAGCGGCCACGGGGCGGGCGGGTACGACTCGGACGCACTCGGGTCCGGCAAGGTCAGGGCTTTGCGTCGGGCGGAGCGGCGGCTTCGGCGACGGAGCGAGGGGCAGGCGGAGCTTCGGCGTCGGAGCGAGGGGCAGGCGGAGCTTCGGACGGAGCGGCGGCGTTCGGGCGCGGGGGCACGGCGTCCGAGCGCGGAGCGGCGGCAGCTTCGGTGTCGGAGCGCGGCGCTTCGGTGTCGGGGCGCGGGGGCGCGGCGGCGCGCGGGGCGGCGGCGACCTCGGCGTCGAGCTTGTCGCGCAGGGCGTCGGTCGCGAGGTGCAGCTCGCGGACGAGGTCTCCGAGCGAGCGGGGCGCGGCGACCGGCTCGGGCTCCTCGCCCTTGAGCGCGGCGTTGAACTCGCGGACGAAGCCGCGCGGGCCGGCTTCTATGCGGGCGCGCACCGCGGCGAGGGCGGCCTTCAGGTTCTCCCACTCCGTCCGCGCCTCGTCCTGGCCATCGGGTCCGAGGGCCTTCCAACGGGCGTCGAGGTCGCGGGCCGCCCGGATGCGCGCGTTGGCGACGCGGACGGTCTGGGTGAGCTGGAGGTATCCCATGTCAGCGCGCCGGCGCTAGCGAGCGCCGACGCGTTCGAAGATACCTGCCGGCGCGATCAGCCGACCGGACCGGTCGCGCCCGTCGAGCCGGTGGCGCCGGTACTACCGGTCGCGCCCGTGGAGCCGGTGTTCCCGGTCGCACCCGTGACGCCGGTCGGGCCGGTGACGCCGGTGGCACCCGTCGAGCCGGTCGCACCCGTGGAACCCGTGTTCCCGGTCGCACCCGTGACGCCGGTCGGGCCGGTGACGCCGGTGGCACCCGTCGAGCCGGTGTTCCCAGTCGCACCCGTGGAGCCAGTGTTCCCGGTGGCGCCAGTCGCCCCCGTGGAGCCGGTGACTCCGGTCGCACCTGTGTCTCCGGTGGACCCGGTCGCACCTGTGACGCCGGTGGCGCCCGTCGAGCCGGTGTCACCCGTCGAGCCGGTCGCACCTGTGGAGCCGGTAGCCCCCGTCGCCCCGGTGTCACCCGTGGAGCCGGTCGCCCCGGTCGAGCCGGTCACGCCCGAATCGCCTGTCGCGCCGGTGTTCCCGGTCGCGCCAGTGGAGCCGGTCGCCCCGGTCGAGCCTGTGGCGCCAGTGTCGCCCGTCGAACCGGTCGAGCCAGTGGCGCCGGTGACACCCGTCGCTCCGGTTCCGCCGGTGGAGCCCGTCGAACCGGTGGAGCCCGTCGAACCGGTGGAGCCCGTCGCGCCGGTACCGCCGGTCGCACCCGTTCCGCCGGTGGAGCCAGTGACACCCGTCGCGCCTGTGCCGCCCGTGGAGCCAGTCGCCCCGGTCGAGCCGGTCGCGCCCGTGAAGCCAGTCGCCCCGGTCGAGCCGGTCGCGCCCGTGGAGCCAGTCGCCCCGGTCCCACCCGTTGCGCCGGTCGCGCCGGTGTCGCCC
>Ga0164241_10001194_pt1 | contig 34328 bp, 32 predicted proteins | sample OricomyardsoilBY_FD_108780 | JGI IMG/M metagenome (GOLD analysis project Ga0164241, IMG submission 108780) | Backyard soil microbial communities from Emeryville, California, USA - Original compost - Back yard soil (BY) | ecosystem: Environmental > Terrestrial > Soil > Unclassified | place: USA... | reverse complement strand
GTGCCGATCGCGTCGCAATAATAGCGCCCGGCCTTGAGCGGATCGCACACGCCGTTGGTGTAGAAGGTCGCCTGATCGAGCGTCACTTCGTCCTGCATCAGCATGTAGCGCGCCGACAGCGTCCAATATTCGGTCAGCGGAATGCCGGTAACGAGCTGCAGCCCGGTCGAAACCTGGGCATAGGTCGTGTTGCGGTCTTGGCCGATATAGTTGAACGCATTGTAATCGCGACGGAAAACGGTGGCGCCCAGCGCGACGTTGCGGTCGAACAGATAGGGCTCGGTAAAGCCGAGTTCGAGCGACTTCGAATAGGTCGAATAATCGATCGACGCGCGCAGCGACTGGCCCTTGCCGCGGAAGTTGCGCTGTTCGATCGACGCCTGGAGGATGAAGCGCTCAAGGCTCGAGAAACCGGCCGACAGCGTCAGCGAGCCGGTGGCGCGCTCTTCGACGTTCGCGACGAGCACGATGCGGTCGGGGCCCGAGCCGTCCTTGCGCTCGACCTCGAACTTGTCCTGGAAGAAGCCGAGCGAATTGATGCGGTCCTGCGAACGCTTGACCTGGAAGGTGTTGAAGGCATCGCCTTCCGAGACGCGCATTTCGCGGCGGATGACTTCGTCCTGGGTCTGGGTGTTACCCGTGATGTCGATGCGTTCGATATAGGTGCGGTTCGATTCGGCGATGTGGAAATTGATCGACATCGTGAGCGATTCTTTGTCCCGCGAATATTCGGGACGAACATCGGCGAAGGCGTAGCCGAACAGGCCGGCGGTCTCGCTCAGCGCATCGATCGAATCCTCGACGGCCTTGGCGTCGTAATATTGGCCTTCCTTGATCGGCAGCGCGGCCGCGAGCTTCTTGTCGTCGAAATCGCGGATTGCGCTATCGACCGTGATCGGACCGAACTTATAGCGAGGGCCTTCTTCCACCACATAGGTGATGATGAAGTCCTTCTTGTCCGGGGTCAGTTCGGCCACCGCGGAGATCACGCGGAAATCGGCATAGCCGTTGGTCAGATAGAATTGGCGCAGCTTCTGCTGGTCATAGGCCAGGCGATCCTGGTCGTACGACGTGTTCGAGCTGAGCATCGAGGTGATGCGCGCCTGCTTGGTCACCATCTCGCCGCGCAGCTTGCCGTCGGAGAAGACTTCGTTGCCGAGGATGTTGATCTGGCGGACCTTGGATTTCGGTCCCTCGCGGATTTCGAAGATGACATCGACGCGGTTCTGGTCGAGCATCACCATCTTGGGCTCGACCGACGCGGCGAAGCGGCCCTGGCGGCGATACAGCTCGATGATGCGCGCGACGTCGGCGCGAACCGCGGTGCGGGTGAAGATCTGGCGCGGCGCCAGCTTCACTTCCTTCGAGATCTTGTCCTGCTTGAGGCGCTTGTTGCCCTCATAGACGACGCGGTTGATGACCGGGTTCTCGCGAATGCGAATCACCAGGTTGCCGTCCTCGACCCCCTCGATTTCGACATCTGCGAGCAGATCGGAAGCGAGCAAGTCCTTGATCGCCTGATCGACCGTCTCGTTGGTGTAGGTGTCGCCGACGCGCAGCTTCGTATACGACATCACCGTATCGGGCTCGATGCGCTGCGAACCCTCGACCCGGATCGAGCGGATCGTGCGCGGTTGCTGCGGCGGCACCGCGGGGCCCGTGACCGGCGCCGCGCCCGGCGTCACCTGGGCATAGGCTGGGATCGTCACGAAGCCCGAAAGCACCGTGCCTGCAAGCAGAGCCTTGGTGGCGCGCGCGCCCATCATTTTCGCCTTGTTCGCTGTCACCAGTCTCACCTTAAACGGAATCCAAATTCACAGGCCGGCAACGGCGTACACGCCCTGCCCTAACCACGTCAGCCGATCAACCCGGCCAGATTTCTCCACACGCCGAACGCGCCCAGATCGTTGATCGTAACGAAGAGCATCAGGGCGAGAATCGCCATCAGCCCGCCGCGGAACGCCCACTCCATCACCTGCGGCTCGACTGGCCGCCGTCTGATCGCCTCGATCCCGTAAAACAGCAGATGACCGCCATCGAAAACCGGAACTGGCAACAGGTTAAAGAATCCCAGATTAATCGAAATGAGCGCGATCAGAAAGACGAACTCTTGGGGTCCCATAGAGAGACGCTGCCCTGCGACTTGCCCGATCCGTAGCGGCCCGCCCATGTCGGCGGCCGAGCGGCGCCCAGAGAGGATCTGCCCAAGCCCATCTACGGTCATGCGGACGACGCGGCCGGTCTCGCGGATGCCGACGAAGGGCGCTTCGAGAATGCCAACGGGGTTTAGCGTCGGCGTGCCCGACTCCACGCCGAGCAAGCCGATCCGGAAGACGTTGCCGAAACGATCGGTCTCGACTTTCTCGCCGATCCGAAGTTCGGCCCGCATTGGCCGGCCGGCGCGCTCGTAATCGACCTGGACCGTCTCATTCGGGCGAAGCTGCGCATAATTCGCGACCATGTCGAAGGTCGCGACCGCGCGCCCGCCCAACGCGGTGATCTTGTCGCCCGCCTGCAAGCCCGCCGTGGCCGCGGCGCTGCCTGGCACGACGGCCTTCAGCACCGTGGATGTGCTGGCCTGGCCATAGATCATGGCAAAGCCCGCGAGGATGACGATTGCAACGATGAAATTGGCGATGGGGCCCGCCGCGACGATGATCGCGCGCTGCCACAGCTTCTTGGCCTGAAAAGTCTTCGAGCGCTCGTCGGCGGGCAGCGCGAGCCAGCCGGGATCGGGCTGGCTGGCCGGGTTCATGTCCCCCGCGAAGCGGACATAGCCACCGAGCGGCAGCCAGCCGAACTTCCAGCGGGTCCCGCGCTTGTCGGTAAAGCCCGCGATCTCGCGCCCGAAGCCGATCGAGAATTCGTCCGCCTTCACCCCGAACCAGCGTCCGGCGAGATAATGGCCAAGCTCGTGCAGGAACACCAACGGGCCGAGCACCAGCACGAACGCCAGGACCATGAGCCAGATGCCGGGAGATTGGATCAAACCACGCAGTCCTTTACACGCTCGCCCGCATGCCGCCTCGCCTCGGCATCGATTGCCAACACGGCTTCGAGGCTGTCCGGAGCGACCGGGTTATAGCGGGCCAGCGTATCGGCAACGATTGCGGCAATTTCAAGAAAGTTGAGGCCACCCGAAAGGAACGCCGCGACAGCCACCTCGTTGGCGGCGTTGAGGATCGCGGGACGCGCCCCCCCCTCCTGCAATGCGCTGCGTGCGAGCGCCAGCGCCGGGAAGCGCTCCGGATCGGGTGCGGCGAAATCGAGGCGGCCGACGCCGACAAAATCGAGCGGAGCCATCGGCGTCGCCATCCGGTCGGGCCAGGCGAGGGTGTGCGCGATCGGTACGCGCATGTCCGAAGGGCCCAACTGCGCGAGAATCGAGCCGTCGATATATTCGACCATCGAATGGATGATCGATTGCGGATGGAGGATGATCTCAATTGCGGAGGGATCGATCGGGAAGAGCCGCGCGGCCTCGATCAGCTCGAGGCCCTTGTTCATCATCGTCGCCGAATCGACCGAGATCTTGGCGCCCATCGACCAGTTGGGATGCGCGACCGCCTGTTGTGGGGTGACGCCGCGCATCGCCTCCGCGCTCCATTCGCGGAACGGGCCACCGCTGGCGGTCAGGATGATGCGGCGAACCCGCTCGGGCCGGGCGAAATCGAAGCATTGGAAGATCGCGTTGTGCTCCGAATCGGCGGGGAGCAACGTTGCGCCGTGCTTCGCGGCGGCGGCAGTGACGAGATGACCCGCCGAAACCAGCGGCTCTTTGTTGGCGAGGACCACCGTGCCGCCGCCTTCGATCGCCGCCATGATCGGGGCTAGACCCGCCAAGCCGACGATCGCCCCCATCGTCCAGTCCGCGCCCATCCGCGCGGCGTCGCACACCGCGTCCCCGCCACCCCTTGCTTCGATACCGGTGCCCGCGAGCCGCTCGATCAGCCCCGCCAGGCACGAAGCGTCGGCGACGACCGCAAGCTTGGCATTGGTGCGGATCGCTGCCGCGGCGAGGCGCTCGACATCATGATTGGCAGTGAGCGCGAGGACTTCGAACGCCTCCGCCTCGCGCTCGATCAGGTCGAGCGTCGAACTGCCGACCGAGCCCGTGGCGCCGAGGATGGTGACTCGCTTCATCGGAGCAGCAAGACCAGCAGCGCCGCGGCGGGCGCGACCGCGACCAGCCCGTCGAGCCGGTCGAGCAACCCGCCATGGCCGGGGAGCAGGTTTCCGGAATCCTTCACGCCCGCGCACCGCTTGAGGTGGCTCTCATAGAGATCGCCCAACTGCGCGAGCACGGCGAGCAGCGGCGTCACCAGCGCAAGGTTGGACGGCAGTCCGAACAGGATCACCATCCCCCATGCCGCGGCCGATGCGCCGGCGATCCCGCCCGCGAGCCCGGCCCAGGTCTTATTGGGACTGATCGACGGCGCGAGCTTGGGCCCGCCGATGGCGCGCCCTGCGAAATAGGCGCCGCTGTCGCATGCCCAGACCAGTGCCATCGCCCAGAAGACGAGCAACAGCCCGTTGGTCCAGGGTTCCTGTTCGCGGAGGAAGACCAGCGACAGCGCCGGAATGCCGACATAGGCGACGCCCCAGCCGAGGCGTCCGTTGCGCGAGACCGCGGCGATGAAGAAGGCGGCGCCGAGGATCAGCCCCAGCACCAGCCAGCTCGGCCCCATCGCGATCGGCGGCGGGCACATCAGCGCCAGCGGCACGGTGAGTGCATATTGCGCGATGCGGCGCTGCGGGACCGCGCCGACCAGCCCCGCCCATTCGCTGAGCATCAGCAATGCGCCGATGGCGACGAGCAGCCAGAAGACGAACCCGCCGAACCACATCGCGGCAAGCGCGCCGCCAATCATCGCAAGCGCCGCGCCCAGCCGGACCGGCAGATCGGAGTTCTTGCCGCTCACAAGCCCCCAAACCGGCGCTGGCGGCGGGCGAACTGCTCGATCGCACCCGCGAGCGTCTTCTCGTCGAAGTCGGGCCAGAGCGTGTCGACGAACAGCAGCTCGGCATAGGCGGCCTGCCACAGCATGAAGTTCGACAGGCGCTGCTCGCCGGAGGTGCGGATCAACAAGTCGAGCGGCGGCAGGTCATGCGTTTCGAGCGCGCCGCCGAAGCGGGCTTCGTCGATCGCCTCAGGATCCAGCGTGCCGTCGCGCGCCTGTTCGGCCAGCGCCCGCGCGGCGGCGGCGATCTCGGCCTGGGCGCCGTAATTGAGCGCGATCACCAATGTCGGGCCGGGGTTCGATGCGGTGCGCGCCACCGCGCCTTCGATCATGCCGACCAGATCGGGCGACAGCCGCCGCCAGTCGCCGATCACGCGGAGCTTCACGCCTTCGCTCACCAGCTCGTCGAGCTCGCTGGCGAGGAAATGGCGCAGCAACCCCATCAGGTCGCGGACTTCCTCCTCCGGCCGGCGCCAATTTTCGGACGAGAAGGCGTAGAGCGTGAGGACATCGATCCCGAGCGCGCGCGCGGCGCGGCTGACGCGGCGCACCGCTTCCACGCCCTGTTTGTGCCCGGCGATGCGCGGCAGGAAGCGCGCCTTCGCCCAGCGTCCGTTGCCGTCCATGATGATGGCGACGTGGCGGGGGGTATTGGAACCTTCAGAGGCGGCTTTGGTGGCCAAGGGCTGCTCCCTAGCCCCGGATCGTCATCCCGGCGAAAGCCGGGATCCAGTGCCACACGGCGCATCGCCCGCGACTCTGGGGCCCGGCTTTCGCCGGGGTGACGATGGGGAAAGTGGCGCGAACCCGGCTCACTTCCCCATGATTTCCTTTTCCTTCGCCGTCGCCGCGGCATCGAGCTCGGCGATCGTCGAGTCGGTCAGCTTCTGCACCTCGGTCTCGTGGCGCTTGCGTTCGTCCTCGCTGAAAACGCCTTTCTTCTCGTCGGCCTTGAGCTGGTCATTGCCGTCGCGGCGCACATTGCGGACCGCGACGCGCGCGGCCTCGGCATATTTACCGGCGAGCTTGGCGAGTTCCTTGCGGCGCTCCTCGGTCAGATCGGGAATCGGCAGGCGCAGCGTCTGGCCGTCGACGATCGGATTGAGCCCGAGGCCCGCCGAGCGGATCGCCTTGTCGACCGGGCCGACATTCATCTTGTCCCACACCTGCACCGACAGCATCCGAGGCTCGGGCGCGGAGACGCTCGCCACCTGGTTGATCGGCATGTGCGCGCCATACACCTCGACCGTCACCGGATCGAGCAAGGTAGTGGAGGCGCGGCCCGTGCGCAGCCCCTGGAGATCGTGTTTCAGCGACTCAACGGCGCCGTGCATCCGGCGCTCGAGGTCGGCCTTGTCATATGCAGCCATGTTTCTCTCCTATGCGGCCTGAACGACCGTCGCGGTTGCTTCACCGCGGAGCACGCGGGCAAGATTGCCGCGCTCGCGGATGTTGAACACGACGATCGGGATATTGTTGTCGCGGCACAGCGCGACCGCCGATGCGTCCATCACTTTCAGATTGTTCGACAGGACCGTGTCGTAACTGACCGTTTCGTAACGCTTCGCGGACGGCACTTTCTTGGGATCGGCATCATAGACCCCGTCCACCGAGGTGCCCTTGAGGAGCGCATCGCACTTCATCTCGGCCGCGCGCAACGCGGCGCCGCTATCGGTGGTGAAGAAGGGGCTGCCGACGCCCGCCGCGAAAATCACGATACGGCCCTTTTCCAGGTGACGCTCGGCCCGGCGCTGGATGAAGGGCTCGCAGATCTTGTCCATCTGCACCGCCGACTGGACGCGGGTGTGGACGCCGATCTTCTCGAGCGCGTTCTGCACCGCGAGCGCGTTCATTACCGTGGCGAGCATCCCCATATAGTCGCCGATGGTGCGGTCCATGCCGCGCGCCGCGCCGGAGATGCCGCGAAAGATATTGCCGCCGCCGACCACGACGCACAGTTCGTAACCCTGCCGCCGGACATCGGCGATCTCATCGGCGACGCGCGCGATCACATCGGGGTCGATCGAAAGCCCGCTCTCCCCCATCAGCACTTCGCCCGACAGTTTGAGCAGGATTCGTTTGTAGCGCGGAGCGGTCATTTGAGCCTTGGGTATGAGGCGGTTGGCAGGCGGCGCGGACCTTAGGCGGGCTTACCCGCGAAGCCAAGCGGAGAAGCCGTGCAAAACTCAGCCGGATTCGTCACCCGGCGAGGCATCGACATCGAGCTGGCCCAGCGGGTTCGCTTCGACCAGGTCCGCCACTTGCTCGTACACCGCGGCATTGTCGTTCATCTGGTCCGCGATCGCGGGATTCTGCGCACCGACATTGCGGAAGAAGGTTCCGGCGTCCCGAAGCAGTTTCGCCGCCAGATCCGCATAGCTGGTCATCGTCATGACGACCCCTTACCAGCGTCTCGATTCAAACGAAAACGGGCGCGACCACCGTGGTGACCGCGCCCGTCATCAGGTCCGGGAAGACCTTACTTCGTCAGACCAGCCGTCGCCGCAACCTCTGCCGCGAAGTCGCTCTCTTCCTTCTCGATGCCTTCGCCGAGCTGGAAACGGACATAGTCAGTCAGCGTGATCGTGGCGCCGGCGTCCTTGGCGGCCTTGGCCACCACGTCCTGAACCGGGGTCTTGCCGTCCATCACGAAGGCCTGCGTCATCAGCGCATTCTCCTTCTTGAACTTCTCGATCGGGCCGTTGAGAATCTTCTCGGCCACTTCGGCGCTCTTGCCGACGATCTTCTCGGCGTTCTTCTCGCGCAGGATCGCGGCTTCGCGCTCGACGATCTCCGGATCGAGATCGTCGCTGGTCAGCGCCAGCGGGAAAGCGGCGGCGATGTGCATCGCCAGCTGCTTGCCCAACGGCTCGAGCACATCGACGCCCGCATCCGATTCAAGCGCGACGAGCACGCCGATCTTGCCCATGCCCGGGGCGGCGGCGTTGTGGACATAGGGGATCACTGCGCCCTGCGAGACCGAAACAGCCTTGGCGCGGCGGAGAACCTGATTCTCGCCGATGGTGGCGATGTTGGCGACGAGGACTTCCTCGACAGTGCCGCCGGTAGCCATCGATGCGGCCTTCAGCGCATCGACATCGTCGCCCTTTTCGAGCGCGATCGAGGTGACTTCGCGGACGAAGTTCTGGAAAATCTCGTTCTTCGCGACGAAATCGGTCTGCGAATTGACTTCAACGGCCACGCCCTTGGTGCCGGCGACGGCAACGCCGACCAGGCCTTCAGCGGCGGTACGGCTGGACTTCTTGGCGGCGGCGGCGAGGCCCTTGGAGCGCAGCCAATCGCTTGCCGCTTCGATGTCGCCGCCGGTCTCAGTCAGCGCCTTCTTGCAATCCATCATGCCGGCGCCCGAGCGCTCGCGCAGTTCCTTGACGGCGGATGCGGTGATCTCTGCCATGGTAATTTCCTCAGCTTAAAAAGGTCGGGAGGGACAGTGCGCTTCCGCCCTGCCCCTCCCCTATTTCAGGTACGTGACGGCCCTCAGGCGTCGAGTTGACGCTCGCCCTCGGCAGCCGTCTCCGGCTCCGTCGCGGCGGCAGGTGCCTCGGGCTCGGCAGCCGGGGTTTCCTCAGCGGCAGGCGCTTCTTCGGCAACCGGAGCTTCAGCGGCCGGAGCCTCTTCAGCGGCGGGCGCTTCCGCAGCCGGAGCTTCGGCGGCGGGAGCTTCGGCGGCGGGAGCGGTGAACTCCTCGGCGGTCACGACCGGCGCGTCCGCGGGGACTTCCTCGGCAGCACCAGTGTCAACCGGAGCGGCAATCGCTTCCTCGACCGGCGGTGCTTCCATCGCACCCAGATCGCGGCCGCTGCGGGCCATGGCGTCCTGGCCGCCACGGGTCGCGGCGATGGCGATCGCTTCGCAATAGAGGCGGATGGCGCGCGAGGCGTCGTCGTTCGCGGGAACCGGGAAGGCGATGCCGTCCGGCGAGACGTTCGAATCGAGGATCGCGACGACGGGGATGCCGAGCGTGTTGGCTTCCTTGATCGCCAGACTCTCCTTGTTCGCGTCGATCACGAACATGATGTCGGGAACGCCGCCCATGTCGCGGATGCCGCCGAGCGAGAGCTCGAGCTTGTCCTTCTCACGGGTGAGGTTGAGGATTTCCTTCTTGGTGAGGCCATGGACCTCGCCGCCGAGCTGCTCTTCGAGCGTCTTGAGGCGCTTGATCGAGAGCGAGATGGTCTTCCAGTTGGTGAGCATGCCGCCCAGCCAGCGATGGTTGACGAAATGCTGGTTCGAACGGCGCGCGGCGTCGGCGATCGGCTCCTGCGCCTGGCGCTTGGTGCCGACGAACAGAACCTTGCCGCCTGCGGCGACAGTGGAGTTCACGAACTCGAGCGCGCGCGCGAAAAGCGGCACGGTCTGCGAGAGATCGATGATGTGGACGCCGTTGCGGTCGCCGAAGATGTAAGGCTTCATCTTCGGGTTCCAGCGATGCGTCTGGTGGCCGAAGTGCGCGCCCGATTCGAGCAATGCCTGCATGGAGACGACAGGTGCCGCCATAGGGATATATCCTTCCGGTTGTTCCTCTGGGCAGCGGGAACCACGAAAAGCTCGCGGCACCGGGTTATGTTGCTGCCCATGCGGTGTTGAGGGCGCGCCGTTACCCTCAAGCCCCGGGAATTGCAAGCCTTGTACCTCACTTCCTCGCGGAACCGTGCGAATCGCGGATCGTTTGGCCATTCCTGCCAAACCGGCGCGATGAGAACAAAATGCGATCGCGGCGCTTGACAGGCGAAACATTAACGGAACATAAAGGGTTCATGAGGCGGACGCGGGAACGTCCGGAAGCGTGGGACGGAGAAAACAAGATGGTCGCGATTCTGGGAACGATGTTCTTCATGGCCGTGATGGCGGTTTCGGTCTGGTCGATCGTGGACAGTGTCCGCCCCCGGCTTGGGCGGATCGCGTTTCTACTGCAATACGGCTCGGTTGGCGGCGTCGAGCTTCCCCCTGCCCCGCGCGTCACGCTTCGCGGACGGTCGGTTCCGGTACGGATGACGGTCCCGGCGCGGCTTCGCGCAGCAGCCTGATCCGGCGATAGGCGCGGATCGAAAAGGGGATCGTCGCCAGATAGATGAGCGCCACGCCGGTGAGCGACGGCCAGGGCGCGGAAACCACCGCGGCGGCGAGGACGACGAGCACGGCGATCGCTTCGAACCGGATGCGCTGGCGCAGCTTGAGCGCGGCGCCCGACCACGTGGCGAGGCTGGAGATCATCAGGATCGCGCAAAACGCCATCCAGGGCGCGACGAGCCAGGGCGAGCGGAACAGCGGCTGGCCAGTCGACAGCCACAGATAAAGCGGCACCATCGTCAACATCGCGCCAGCAGGCGCGGGCACCCCGGTGAGGAAACCGGCGGATTTGTGCGGCTGTTCGGTGCTGTCGATCTGCGCATTGAAGCGCGCGAGGCGAAGCGCGCAGAACAGCGCATAGACCAAAGCGACGATCCAGCCGAGGCGCGGCACTTCGTTCAGCGACCAGAGAAACAGGATCAGCGCGGGACTGACTCCGAACGAAATCGCGTCGGACAGGCTGTCGAGCTCCGCCCCGAACCTGCTCTCGGCGCGCACCAGCCGTGCGATGCGCCCGTCGATCCCGTCGAGCACGCCCGCGATCAGCACCATCAATACGGCGGTGTCCCATTGCTCGCCGATCGCGAAGCGGATCCCGCTGAGGCCGAAGCAAAGCGCGAGCGCAGTGACGGCATTGGGCAGGATCGCGCGCAGCGGAATGCCGCGCTGCTGGCGTGGGGCTCGCGGTTTGCGCTGAGGTAGCTTCACGCTCGCAGTTCCCCTGCGAAGGCAGGGGCCCAGACTCGGCGCATGGCGCCAACCTGCACGCTGCCGCGCGCGGGTTCGTTAGCGGGCTGTTCCCCTGCCTTCGCAGGGGAACAGGTCAGGTCACAATCAAATGTATCAAATGTGACGCCTTCCCTCACTGCCGAATACCCGTCACGTCCGGCGCGCCCTTGCGGCCGAGGATGGTCTCGCCCGCGATCGCCCGCTGGCCCAGCGCCACCGCCGCGCCATAGCCTTCGGGCAGGAACGTATCGACGCGACTGCCGAAACGGATCAGGCCAATGCGCTGCCCCGCGACGACCATGTCGCCCGCCTTGGTGAAGGCGATGATCCGCCGCGCGACCAGCCCGGCGATCTGGGTAAAGCCCACGCGCACGCCATTCTTGTCCTCGACGACGAAATATTGCCGCTCATTCTCTTCGCTCGCCTTGTCGAGATCGGCGTTAAGGAACTTGCCCGCGACATAGACGACTTGCTTGATCGTGCCGGTGATCGGCGTGCGGTTGATGTGCACATCGAACACAGACATGAACACCGACACCCGCACACGCGGCTCCTCGCCCAGCCCGTTCGGCCCGGCCAGTTCGCGCGGCAATTGCACGCGCTCGATCATCGTGACCAGCCCGTCGGCGGGCGAGACGATCAGCCCATCGCCCTGAGGGGTGACACGCACCGGATCGCGGAAGAACGCGGCCACCCACAAGGTCAGCCCGACCAGCGGCCAGGTGATGAAATCCCAGAAGAACAGGCTGACCAGCGTAATCACGGCCGCGATCAGCGCGAATTTGCGCCCCTCGGGGTGGACGTCGGGGAAGCGCCATTTGACGGCGGGCGCGCCGGGCGGAGTCTTGTCGTTATTCGATGCCATGGCCGTCCCCTAGCGGTGTTGCCCCCGCATCACAACGCATCAGGGCTTGCCGAGATGCGCGGTGAAGAAGGCGCGCCGCGACCGAGCGGGATGCGAAATCCCGGAGCGCGCCATCGCGCCGCCCATCGGCCAACCCAGCATCAGTCCAAACAGGATCAGCCCGTTCAATCGGCCCAGTCATGCGCGCGTCGTCATGGATATTCCCGCATCATCCGGTTCTTCCACCGATCCGGATAAAGAAACAGCCCTGTATCATTGCCCTATTGCTTCGCCTGACTAGATTGTGTCCATGGAAATCACGCTGTGTACTTCGGCGGACCTCGATGACTGGACCCGGCTTCGGGTTGCGCTGTGGCCCGATTACTCGCCCCAGGAACTCCGCGCGGGGGCGGAGGCGATGCTCGACGATGCGGGCGAAGGCATCGCCTTGCTCTGCCGCGTGGGTGGCCAGGCCGCGGGTTTTGCCGAGGGGAGCCTCCGCCACGATTATGTCAATGGTTGCGAGACATCGCCGGTGACCTTCCTCGAAGGCATCTATGTCGTCCCTGCGCACCGCAACAAGGGCGTGGCCGAGGCGCTGGTCGATGGCGTGGCAAGTTGGGGCCGCGAACGTGGCTGCATCGAATTCGCCTCCGATGCGCTGCTCGAGAATGAGGACAGCCACGCTTTCCACGCCGCGATCGGCTTCGTCGAGACGGAGCGCGTGGTCTATTTCAGGAAGGCTTTATAGGGCGCGTAGGGATCACTCCCGCAATCATGCAGGCGCGTGGCGCCAATGGACGCCGCGTGCGGGCGCGCCCCGCACTTGCTCGCTGCTTCCCATCACGGCTCTCAAGCCGTGCGGAACCCGCCGGCAAGGAAACACTACCCGACACGGTTGATCCCCCCGCCCCTTCCCCTTAGGGACACCGCCAAACCCTCCCTTTCAGGAAGCAAGCATATGGCGAAGATCAAGGTTGCAACGCCCGTCGTGGAAATCGATGGCGACGAGATGACGCGGATCATCTGGCAGTGGATTCGCGAGCGCCTGATCCTTCCCTATCTCGATATCGACCTCAAATATTACGATCTCAGCGTCGAGAAGCGCGACGAGACCGACGATCAGATCACGATCGATTGCGCGAAAGCGATCCAGCAATACGGCGTCGGCGTGAAGTGCGCGACGATCACTCCGGACGAGCAGCGCGTCGAGGAATTCGGGCTGAAGGCGATGTGGAAGTCGCCCAACGGCACGATCCGCAACATCCTCGGCGGCACGATCTTCCGCGAACCGATCGTGATCAAGAACGTCCCCCGCCTCGTTCCCGGCTGGACCGACCCGATCGTCGTCGGCCGTCACGCATTCGGCGACCAGTATAAGGCGACCGATTTCCTGGTCCCCGGCCCCGGCAAGCTCCGCATGATCTGGGACGGCGAAAATGGCGAGAAGATCGAGAAGGAAGTGTTCGATTTCCCTGCCGCTGGGGTCGCGATGGGGATGTACAATCTCGACCAGTCGATCCGTGATTTCGCCAAGGCAAGCATGAATTATGCGCTCGATCGCGGCTGGCCGCTGTATCTTTCGACCAAGAACACCATCCTCAAGGCCTATGACGGCCGCTTCAAGGACCTGTTCCAGGAAGTGTTCGACGCCGATTTCGCCGACAAGTTCAAGGCCGCGGGCATCGTCTATGAGCACCGCCTGATCGACGACATGGTCGCATCGGCGCTGAAGTGGAGCGGCAAGTTCGTTTGGGCCTGCAAGAATTACGACGGCGACGTCCAGTCGGACACCGTCGCACAGGGCTTCGGCTCGCTCGGCCTGATGACCTCGGTGCTGATGACGCCCGACGGCAAGACCATCGAGGCCGAGGCCGCGCACGGCACCGTGACGCGCCACTACCGCATGCACCAGCAGGGCAAGTCGACCTCGACCAACCCGATCGCGTCGATCTTCGCCTGGACCCAGGGCCTGTCGTTTCGCGGCAAGTTCGACAACACGCCGGAAGTCACGAAGTTCGCCGAGACGCTCGAGCGCATCTGCATCGAGACCGTCGAGGCGGGTCACATGACCAAGGATCTGGCGCTGCTGATCGGGCCGGATCAGGCATGGATGACCACCGAACAGTTCTTCGAGCAGATCCGTCTCAACCTCGAAGCCGAAATGGCGACCTGGAACTGACGGAGCGGGCCGCCGCGTCCATGCGGATGCGGCGGCCTCGCTCTCACTGCTCCTCGGTCGAATCCTCCTTCGGGCCCGCGATCCAGCTTTCCCCGCCCGGATAATCCTCCGCGCACAGCACCCAATGCATCCGGGCGGGCTCGTCCGCGCCGCCGAAGCACCAGCCCTTGGCGAGCAATTCCTCGCCCAGCGTATCACGCGCGCTGCACGAGCTCTCGTCCCGGCTGCGAAAATTGCCGTTGCATTTCTGGTTGAGCAGATCCCAGCGATAGATTGGCATGCGGACCTCGGCGGGGAACTCCGCGTATGAGGCGGGCACCGATACGGGCATCGCCGGATCGGCCGCCACGGCGGCATTGCCGGCGGCCTCCTGCGTATGCTTGCCGCCTTTGCGCTGCTTTTCCGCGCCCGAGCAGCCGGCGACCGCCAGCGCGATTGCCAGCGCGACGAGCGGTTTGATGCGTCGGCCGTTCATCTTTTTCTCCACCACCCATGACAAGCACGCTTCGAACCGCTTTAATAGGCTCATGCTCAATTTACAGAATAGCGGATTCAGCGACGCGCTGGTGATATTGGGCGCCGCAGGACTCGTGATCCCCGCGTTTGCGCGGTTCCGGGTCAGTCCGGTGATCGGCTTCATCCTGGTGGGTGCGTTGGTGGGGCCCGCGGGCCTGGGCCGGCTCGTCGAGGGTCAGCCATGGCTCTACTTCCTCACCATCTCGGACGCGCATGCGATCGAGCCGTTCGCCGAATTCGGCATCATCCTGTTGCTGTTTTCGATCGGGCTCGAGCTGTCGTTCAAGCGATTATGGGGGATGCGCAAGCTGGTGTTCGGGGTGGGCGCGGCCGAATTGTTCGGCGCGGGGCTGATCCTGGCGGCGACGATCTGGCTGACGGGGTTCAGCGCTGGCGGATCGATCGGGCTCGGGCTGGCGCTCGCCTTGTCGTCGACGGCATTGGTCGTCCCCATCGCCGGGACGACCAGCCCGGTGGGCAAGGCCGCCTTCGCGATGCTGCTGTTCGAGGATCTGGCGCTGGTCCCGATCATCTTCCTGCTCGGCGCGATGGCGCCTGGTGCGGTGGAGGCGGGCTATTGGCCGCTGGTCGCGGTGCTGGTGAAGGGCGCGGTCACGGTCGCGATCCTGTTCGTCGGCGGACGCTTCATGCTGCCGCGCATGTTCGGCCAGGCAGCGCGGACGAAGAGCCCCGAGCTGTTCCTCGCGGCCAGCCTGCTCGCGGTGATCGTCGCCAGCCTCGCCACCGCGGCGGCGGGGCTCTCCCCGATCGTCGGGGCGCTGATCGCGGGATTGCTGATCGCCGAGACTGAGTACCACACCGAAGTCGAAGCGATCACCGCGCCGTTCAAGGGCCTCGCGCTCGGTGTGTTCCTGATCACGGTCGGCATGCGGCTCGATTTCGAATTCGTGCTGACTCATTCGGCCGAGTTGCTCGGCGCAGCGGCGCTGGTGATGGTCGTGAAGACGGGCGTTACGATGGGCCTGCTCAAGCTCAGCGGTGCGCGAATGGGCACTGCGGCGGAGACTGGCGTGCTGATGGCCAGCCCCTCCGAAACCACGCTAATCGTGCTCGGCGTCGCGGGCGCGGCGCAGCTGATCACGCCCGACACCGCCGCCTTTTGGACCACGGTGACTGCGATCGGCCTGACCGCCACGCCGGTGCTCGCCAAGGGCGGCAAGATGATCGCGGCGCTGATCGAACGCCAGAGCGCGACCGACGAAGTGAAGGAATCCGCGATCGATGCGGCGGGCCCGGGCACCGTGGTGCTCGGCTTCGGCCGCGTCGGGCGCACCGTGGCGGACATGCTCCAGCGGCATGGCCTGCCCTATGTCGGCGTCGATGCCGATATCGATAATGTGAACGCGGCCCGGCGCGACGGCTATTCGGTGCTCTATGGCGACGTGACACGCAGCGAACTGGTCGACCGGCTCGATCTCGGTCATGCCAAGGCGCTGATCCTGACGATGGACGATCCGGTGCTGACCGTCCGGTTGACCCGGCGGGTGCGCGGCTGGGTGCCTCACCTCCCGATCATCACCCGCGCCCGCGACGCAGTCCATGCCGCCGAACTCTACAAGGCCGGGGCGACCGATGCGGTGCCCGAGACGCTCGAAAGCTCGCTTCAGCTTTCGGAGGCGTTGCTGGTCGATCTGGGGATCGCGGTGGGGCCGGTGATCGCCTCGATCCATGAGGAGCGCGACAAGATGCGCCAGGAGATCAAGGCCGCCGCCGAGCTCGAGCGCGAACCCCGGTTGCGACGGGCGCGGAAGGCCGCGGAAGAGGCGTGATTGCGCTTGCCCGCCGCCCCGCAAGGGCCCATCGCGCTCTCGCACCGCTTCATTCGGGAGTTAGACCATGTTGATCAGCCTGCTGCTTCTCGCCGCCGCGCCGGCCCCTGCCCAGGCCGACCCGCTCGCTCCCGCCCGCGAGGGTAAATATCAATGCGTGGTGCCGAACCTCGAGAAGAAGACGTGCGTTGGCACCACTCGCTACCGGCTCATACCGGGCGGCTATGGAGCGACGACGTCGCTGTTGCTCGCGCCCAACCCGCTGATCACGATGGAAATGCACACCAGCGGCAAGTTGACCGGCGACCAATTGTGCGAAACCGTCAAGCTCGCCGATTTCCAGGCGGGCACGGTGATGCTCAACGGCGCGCCCGCCGACGATGCGACGTCGGGCGTGGTCAAGAGCCAGCTCGCAACCGCCGTATCTCCGCTCGATGGCAAGGTGGCGTGCTCGACCTTCGTTCCGGGCGAGGACGGCCTGTTCCTGAATCAAGTCACGCTCGACGGCGCGATCCGCAGCGACCTCAGCCAGAATTTCATCTGGGTGAGCGAAGAGGATGGCTACACGCTCGGCATGTAGCCGCTCAGGCGACCGCCGCTGCCCCTTCGAGCGCGTCCCTGACCGCCGAGAGTGCTTCCGCGCCCTTGCCGCCATCGGGTCCGCCGCCTTGCGCCATGTCGGGTCGGCCGCCACCGCCGTGCCCGCCGAGCGCCGCCACTGCGGCCTTGACCAGATCGACCGCGCTGCGGCTGGCGAGCAGATCCTGCGTCACGCCGACCGCGACCGAGGCGCGGCCGTCGTTGACGGCGACCAGCGCGACCACGCCCGAGCCGATCCGGCCCTTTGCTTCATCGACCGCGCCACGCAGTTCCTTGGGATCGAGCCCTTCGATGACCTGGCCGGTGAACGCCACGCCGCCGACCTGTTCTGGGCCTGCGGGCGCGGGCGCACCGCCGCCTCCCATTGCGAGCGCCTTCCTGGCATCGGCGAGCTCGCGCTCAAGCTTGCGGCGTTCCTCGACGAGCGCCGCGACGCGCGCGGGGACGTCGTCGGGCGATGCCTTGAGCACCGATGCGGCTTCCTTCAGCCGCTCGTCGCGGGCGTTCAGCCAGAGGCGTGCGGCCTCGCCGGTCAGCGCTTCGATCCGGCGGATGCCGCTCGAAACCGCGCTTTCGCTGATGATCTTGAAGACCGCGATATCGCCGGTCGCCGCGACATGCGTGCCGCCGCACAGCTCAACCGAATAGGCGAGCTCATCGCCGCGCCCCATCGAGAGCACGCGGACCTCATCGCCATATTTCTCGCCGAACAGCGCCATCGCCCCCGCCGCGATCGCGTCGTCGGGAGTCATCAGTCGCGTGCTGACGGCCTCATTGTGGCGGATTTGCGCGTTCACATCGGCTTCGACGTCGGCGATTTCCGACGCAGTCAGCGCGCTAGGGTGCGAGAAATCGAAACGGAAACGATCCGCCGCGACCAGACTGCCCTTCTGGGTCACATGCCCGCCCAGCCGCTTGCGCAGCGCGGCGTGCAGCAGGTGCGTCGCGCTGTGGTTGGCGCGAATGCCGTCGCGGCGATCGGCATCGACCGACAGCCGCACGGTATCGCCCACCGACAGCACGCCGTCATGGATCGTCGCATGGTGCGCATGGAGCCGGCCAAGCGGCTTCGACGTATCGTCCACGGTGGCCGACATCTTGTCGTTGGCGATCGTCCCGGCATCGCCCATCTGGCCGCCGCTCTCGCCGTAAAAGGGCGTCTGGTTGGTCAGGATCATGACCTGATCGCCCGGCATCGCGGTCTCGACCCGCGCGCTGTCGCGGACCAAAGCGACGACCTGGCCCTCGCCTTCGGTGGAAGTGTAGCCGGTGAATTCGGTGCCACCCAGGTCCTCGGCGACGTCGAACCAGATATCGTCCGAAGCCTTCGCTCCCGAACCCTTCCAGGCGGCGCGGGCGTTGGCCTTCTGCTCCGCCATCGCCGCGTCGAAGCCGGCGCGATCGACCGTCATTCCGGCCCCGCGCAGCGCGTCCTCGGTCAGGTCATAGGGGAAGCCGAACGTGTCGTAGAGCTTGAACGCGGTCGCGCCGGGGAGTGTATCGCCCTCCGCCATGGTCGCGGTTGCTTCGTCGAGCAAACGGAGCCCGTTCGAAAGCGTCTGGCGGAAGCGTGTCTCTTCCTGAAGCAAAGTCGCCTCGATCAGCGGCTGCGCGCGGACGAGTTCGGGATAGGCCGCGCCCATCTCGGCCACCAGCGACGGCACCAGCCGGTGCATCAATGGCTCCTTCGCGCCCAGCAAATGCGCATGGCGCATCGCCCGCCGCATGATCCGGCGCAGCACATAGCCGCGGCCCTCGTTCGCGGGCAGCACGCCGTCCGAGACGAGGAAGCCCGAAGCGCGCAGATGATCGGCGATCACACGGTGGCTCGCCTGATTGTCGCCGGTGGTCGCGGTGCGGGTCAGCGCGCCGCTCTCGGCGATCAGCGCCTTGAACGTGTCGGTATCGTAATTGTCATGCACGCCCTGGAGCACCGCCGCGACGCGCTCCAGCCCCATGCCGGTATCGATGCTCGGTCGGGGCAGGTCGCCGATCTGCACGTCGTTTTCCTGCAGATACTGCATGAAGACGAGGTTCCAGATCTCGACGAAGCGGTCGCCATCCTCCTGCGGGCTGCCCGGCGGCCCGCCCCAGATATGGTCGCCATGATCATAGAAAATTTCGGAGCACGGCCCGCACGGGCCATCCGGGCCCATCGCCCAGAAATTGTCCTTGGTCGGGATGCGGATGATCCGCTCCTCCGGGAGCCCGGCGATCTTCTTCCATAGGTCGAACGCCTGATCGTCGGTGTGATAGACGGTGGCGGTCAGCCGGTCGGGGGCGATGCCCCATTCTTTCGTCAGCAACGTCCAGGCATGCGTGATCGCCTGTTCCTTGAAGTAGTCGCCGAACGAGAAATTGCCGAGCATTTCGAAGAAGGTATGATGCCGCGCCGTATAGCCGACATTGTCGAGATCGTTATGCTTGCCGCCGGCGCGGACGCACTTCTGGGAACTCACGGCGGTCGAATAGGGGCGCGATTCGAGGCCGGTGAAGACGTTCTTGAACGGCACCATCCCCGCATTGACGAACATCAAAGTCGGATCGTTGTGCGGCACCAGCGGCGCGGAGGGCACGCGCGCATGCCCCTGCCTTTCGAAATAGTCGAGAAAAGAGCGGCGGATATCGTTCGTCGAGGTCATGGGTGCGACTTAGGGAAGCGCGATGTCACACTCAAGCGAAACGGTTCGATCAGGGTGATCTATCCGAGCGGCGCATCGATCGAGTTCGGCGGCACGCTGAACCATTTCGGACCGGTCTCGGTCATGTGGAAGCAATCCTCCAGCCGCACGCCGAAGCTGCCGGGGATATAGATACCGGGCTCGTTCGAGAAGCACATGCCCGCGGCGAGCGGCGTTTTCTCGCCGCGGACGAGGTTGACCGGCTCGTGCCCGTCCAGCCCGATGCCGTGGCCGGTGCGGTGCGACAAACCGGGGAGCTTGTAATCCGGACCATAGCCTTGCGACACGTAATAGCGGCGGACCGCGTCATCGACATGACCCGCGGGCACGCCGAGTTGCGCCGCCTCGAACGCGATTGCCTGGCCGTGGCGGACCTGGTCCCACACCTTGCGCTGCTGGGCCGAGGCGGTGCCGTGGACGAAGGTGCGCGAGATATCGGACTGATAGCCGTGGACGGTGCAGCCACAGTCCATCAGCACCACTTCGCCGGGTGTGACATGCTGGGGCTTGCCGCTGCCATGCGGATAGGCCGCCGCCTCGCCGAGCAGGATCAGGTTGAACTCGACCTCGCCGCCCAGTTTCTCCGTCGCCGCACTCATCACCGCGCCGATCTGCGCCGGCGTCATGCCCGCCTCGATCCGCGGCACCGCCCAGCGATAGGCGGCGAGCGTAACATCCGTGGCGAGCTGCATCAGCGCGATCTCGGGCGCGGTTTTGATCATCCGGCATCCGCGAACGACTGGGTTGGCCGAAACTATCTTCACGCCAGGCAGCACGTGCTGGAGGCCTGCGACGATGAAATAGCGGCTGGTCTCCTCGATCCCGACCGGGCGATTCGCCAGTTTCCGGTCGCGCAGGAAGCCCGTAACGATGGCGAGCGGATCCTGATCCTCCTGCCACACCCGCACCTCCGCCGGGACGCCCAGCGACTCGCGGACCGAGGGCTCCTCGAAAAAGGGCGCGACGATGCACGGATCGCCTTCGACCGGCAGGACCGCGCAGGTCAGCCGCTCGCTGCGCCACCAGCGGACGCCCGTGAAATAGATGAGCGACGAACCCGGTTCGATCAGCACCGCGCCGATCCCGTTCACCTTCATCAGCGCCTGGGCGCGGGCGAGCCGCAAGCGGCGCTCCTCGGGCCCGATCGGTTGGGCGTTCGCGGTCAGGCTCTGCAAGTCGGCAAGGTCCGGCTCGGCGGCGCGGAGCAGGCCGGGCACTGCGAGCAGCGGCAGCGCGGCGGCGGCCTTGAGTAGCGTGCGACGGCTGGCGCTATTCACGATAATTGTCCTTGAATTCGGCGGTGCGCGCTGATGGGGTTTTCGCACGCGGGGAGCGGATGTTTCCGATTGCCGGTGACGTGATCGCCCCCCCGTCTGGCCCGACAAATACGTTCCAGCGCCATGCTTCCATCCCCCCGGAGTCTATACCCCGCGCAATGATAGGGTCCTTGACCCGGGGCCCACAATCCCCTTCCCTGCCCGCCACAAGTTTTGGGGGATTACGGCGTGAGCAAGCGACTGACCTGGTTCATCCTGTTGGGGCTGGTGCTCGGCGGACTCGTCGGCTGGCAGCTCAATATGCAGTTCGACGATCATGGCGGCGCGGGGACGGCGTGGCTGGCCGAAGTCGCCAAGCACCTCGACACGCCGACTCAGATGTTCCTCCACCTGATCAAGATGATCCTCGCCCCACTGGTCGTCTCCACGCTGGTCGTCGGGATCGCGCACATGGGTGGCGGCACAGCGATCGGGCGCGTCGGGGGCAAGGCGTTTTTGTGGTTCGTCTGCGCCAGCCTGATCTCGCTTACGCTCGGGCTGGCGCTGGTCAACCTGCTCCATCCGGGTAGCGGGATGCACCTCGCGCCGCCGACCGGGCCGGGACCCGACGTCAAGCCGTTCGATCCCGACGCCTTCTTCCTGCACATCGTGCCGACATCGGCGATCGACGCGATGGCGACCAACGACATCCTCCAGCTCGTCGTCTTCTCGCTTTTCTTCGGCATCGGCCTGGCGGCGGTGGGTGAGAAGGGCAAGGCGCTGGTGAAGGGCCTCGAATCGCTGGTCGCGGTGATGCTGACGGTCACTGGCTATGTCATGATGTTCGCGCCGATCGCGGTGTTCTGCGCCGTGGCGCGGACGCTGGCGACCAAGGGGTTGGGCGTGATCGGCGATCTCGCCTTCTTCATGGGCAGCTTTTACCTCGGGCTGGCGACGTTGTGGCTGGTGCTGCTCACCGCATGTTTCCTCGTTATCGGGCGGCGGACGGGATCGCTGATCCGCTATCTTCGCGATCCGATCCTGCTCGGCTTCTCGACCGCCTCGTCCGAGGCCGCCTATCCGCGCACGCTCGACGCGCTCGACCGGTTCGGGGTGCCGCCGAAGATCGCCAGTTTCGTGCTGCCGCTGGGCTATTCGTTCAATCTCGACGGGTCGATGATGTACATGACCTTCGCGTCGATCTTCATCGCGCAGGCCTATGGCATCCCGCTCGATTGGGGGCAGATGATCCAGATGCTGCTGATCCTGATGATCACCAGCAAGGGCATCGCCGGGGTGCCGCGCGCCAGCCTGGTGGTGATCACGGGGACGCTTTCGCACTTCAACATCCCCGAGGCGGGCATCTTGCTGATCCTCGCGGTCGACCACTTCCTCGACATGGGGCGTACCGCGACCAACGTGATCGGCAATGCGATCGCGAGCGTGGTGGTGGCGCGCTGGGAGGGGCAGCTCGATGCGCCCGAAGTGGCCGAACCGGCGCTGGCGGAGATCAAGCCCGCGGTGACGCCCGACGCCGACAGCTTTCAGGATATTCCGCGGGCTGAAACTCAAGCATAAGCATAAGGCCCGCCCCGGACGAGCGCCGCCTGATAGGCCGGGCGGGCGTGGATCGTCCGGAGCCATTTGGCGATGTGCGGGCGGCCCCTGGTCGCGTCGGCGCGGGCGACGGCGGCTTCGAGCGGGAAACTCATCATCACGTCAGCCGCGCTCATCGCATCGCCCGCGAACCAGTCGCGCTGGGCCAGTTCGGATTCGACGAAATCGAGGTGAACGTCGATCATCGGCTGGATGCGCTTGATCGCTGCCTTGCCGAACAGGGGGACACGGCTGAGAACGAGCTTGAGAAGCAGCGGCGGCATCAGCGACCCTTCCGCATAGTGCATGAAATGACGATAGCGCAGCGCGTCTTCGCGATGGGCGGGACTGCCCAGGCGGCCATCGGCGAGCTCGACCAGATATTCGATGATCGCCGCGGTCTCGGCGATCGTGTCGGCGCCGTGCTGGATGACGGGCGACTTGCCCAGCGGATGGATGCGGCGGAGTTCGGGCGGGGCGAGCATCGTCTTCCTGTCGCGCTCGTAGCGGACCACTTCATAGGGCAGCCCCAGCTCCTCGAGCAGCCAGAGGATGCGCTGCGAGCGGGAATTTTCGAGGTGGTGGACAGTGACGGTCATGCGGTGTCCCTTCAGATGAACGCAGGCCTTAGATAAGGAGAGCGGGATCTTCGCCCGCGTCGATCGGATGGCCCCGTTCGCGCCAGCTTTTCATGCCGCCATCGAGCGCGACCGCACGACGGAAGCCGAGCTGCTGGAGCGTCGCCGCCGCGAGCGTCGAGATCTTGCCGAGTTCGCAGACCGTGACGATTTCGAGACCGGGATCGGGGAAGACCTGATCAACCTTGAGTTCGAGCTGCCCTCGCGGGAGGTGAAGCGCGCCGGGGACATGGCCGGCGGCATAGGCCTCGCGCTCGCGCACGTCCAGGGTCACGAAATCGTTGCGCCGGCTGTTCAGACGAGTGGCGAGTTCGTCGAGCGAGACGAACGGGATGGCCGCCGCGGCCTCGCCAAGCAGCTGGCGGACGGTCTTGCCGCCGGACATATTGGTGCGCAGCGCCTCGGTGAGGTGTGTGGGCGCGGCGAGATTGAGGGCGCGCATCATCTCGACGAATTCGGCGAGTTCGCGCTTTTGGAGGCGCGGGTTGGTCTCGATCTCGGCGCCGATGGTCGAGTGCGTGCGCTCCCGATAGTCGTGCGCGGGATAGACCAGGGTTTCGGGCGGCAGCTTCAGCAGCTTGCCGAACAGGCTGGCATGGAGCTGTTCGGGATCGCCAGTCGGGAGATCGGTGCGGCCGGTGCCCCCGATCAGCAAGGTGTCGCCGGTGAAGACGCGGTCCTCGACATGGAGGCATATCGAATCGCGGGTATGGCCGGGTGTGTGGAGGATTTGCAGGCGCAACTCGCCCACCGCGATCGACTGGCCGTCCTCCACGCGCATCCCGATATGCGGCGCGGCGGCGTCGCGGTGCATCACCACCGGCACCCCGAGCCGCTCACCCAGGTCGCGCGCGGCGGAGAAATGGTCGGCATGCGTGTGGGTTTCGATGATGGTGCGGATGCGCAGCCCCTCGCGCGCGGCGATGCCGAGATAGCGGTCGGCCTGACCCAGCGCGGGGTCGATCAGCGCGGCGGCACAGGTGGCGGAGCAGCCGATCAGATAGGATTGGCACCCGCCATCGGCGATCTGGTGAAAGATCATATGCCCTCCCCGCCGGCCCAGCGCCGATGAGGTGTTGGCTTCGCACATTTCCTGCAAATCGTGAACGGAAGTTGGGCAATCCCGAATTGGCCGCGCCCGGTCTCTGCGCCCGAGCCCCGGGCCCGCGCCGCGATGGAGCCCGGATCAGGTCCCCAATCACGGCGGAAATGAGCGGCGGGGCCTTCCCGCTCATCATCCCCGGGCAACCCTTGGCACCAGAAAGACCCGGGCGACGGGCAAGTCGCGCCGGGTCTTCCGATGGGAGCTTGTCCCGTGACCGCTAGCCCCGCACATCAGCGCGGCGGCGCGGCCGAAAGTTCACACCAGGTTCACACTATCCCGCATGGTGCGGGCACCCGCCTCAGAGATCGTCCTCGCTGCCCTCGGCGTCGGGCTCGGGGCCCGTCATCATCTCCTCGGCGACCTTTTCGGTGCGCGTGCGGATCGCCGATTCGAGGCGATTGCAGAGGTCCGCATTCTCCTTGAGGAAGACCTTGGCGTTCTCGCGGCCCTGGCCGATGCGGATGCTGTCGTAGGAGAACCATGCACCCGATTTCTCGACCAGCCCGGCCTTGACGCCGAGATCGAGAATCTCGCCGATCTTCGAGATGCCTTCGCCATACATGATGTCGAATTCGACTTGCTTGAACGGCGGGGCGACCTTGTTCTTGACGACCTTCACCCGGGTGGTGTTGCCGATGATATCGTCGCGGTCCTTGATCTGGCCGGTGCGGCGGATGTCGAGGCGGACCGAAGCGTAGAATTTCAGCGCGTTGCCGCCGGTGGTGGTCTCCGGATTGCCGTACATCACGCCGATCTTCATGCGCAGCTGGTTGATGAAGATCACCATGCAGCGCGAGCGGCTGATTGAACCAGTCAGCTTGCGCAGCGACTGCGACATCAGCCGGGCCTGGAGGCCGACATGGCTGTCCCCCATCTCGCCTTCGATTTCGGCGCGGGGCACGAGCGCCGCGACCGAATCGACCACCAGCACGTCGATCGCGTTCGAGCGGACCAGCGTATCGACGATCTCGAGCGCCTGTTCGCCGGTATCGGGCTGCGACACGATCAGCTCGTCGATATCGACGCCCAGCTTCTTGGCATAGACCGGATCGAGCGCATGTTCGGCATCAACGAACGCCGCGGTGCCGCCATTGCGCTGCGCCTCGGCGATGACGTGGAGCGCCAGCGTAGTCTTGCCCGAGCTTTCCGGACCATAGACTTCGATCACGCGGCCGCGCGGCAGCCCGCCGACGCCGAGCGCGATATCGAGCCCGAGCGACCCGGTCGGAATCGTCTCGACCTGCATCGCTTCCTTCGAGCCGAGCCGCATCGCGCTGCCCTTGCCGAAAGCGCGGTCGATCTGCGCGAGCGCGGCTTCGAGCGCCTTTTGCTTGTCGCTGGTGGGAGCTGCCATTTTGCTGTCGATGACCTTCAGAGATGCCGCCATTTTCGATGCCCTCGCCACTGAAAGATGTCCACCAATTCGTTGCTGTTGGACGCCTCGTATCGCGTTTGTTCTCAGGGAACAAGAGCGGAACGAGATTATTTTCGCTTTTTGTTCTTTTGGGTGCCTGGCGGTGGCGATTGATCAGTGCAGCACCGCCCCCTCGAGATGCTTCAGCTTGTCGGGATTTCGCTGGATATAGATGGCGGCGATCCGGCCGTCCTGGATATCGAACGCCGTGGTCTGGACCATGCCGTCGCCTTCGCGCGTGACGAAGCCGGGCAGTCCGTTGATCGTGGCATAGCGGACCAGATCCGAGCCGTGGCGCGCGATGAGGATCGCGAGGCCCCTGAGCAGCTTGAGCACGTTCTCGGCGCCGGTGATGATTTCGGGCGCGGCGGGACGCACCCCTCCCCCGTCCGAATACATCGCGACATCGGCGGCGAGCAGCGCACTGAGCGCTCCCATGTCGCCGCTGCGCGAGGCCGCGAAAAAGGCCTGGGCGATCTCGTTGCCATGTTCCCGCGCCACCGCGAAGCGCGGGCGCTCGGCGCGGACATGGGTGCGGGCGCGCGTGGCGAGCTGGCGGCAGGCGGCACTGTCCCGCCCTAGTGTCACGGCGACTTCGTCGAAGCCGAGGCCGAATACGTCGTGGAGCAGGAAGGCGGCGCGTTCGAGCGGCGAGAGGCGTTCGAGCGCGAGCATCAGCGGGAGCGTAACGTCGTCGGCGATATCCTCCTCCTCGACCACCGGATCGGGGAGCCAGGGGCCGATATAGGTCTCGCGCCGGTGCCGCGCCGATTTGAGCACGTCGAGGCTGAGCCGAGTGACGATGCGGCGCAGGAACGCTTCGGGTTCGTGGACCGAGGCGCGATCGGTGCCTTGCCAGCGCAGCCAGGCGTCCTGCACCACATCCTCGGCATCCGCGACCGATCCCAGCATTCGATAGGCGATGCGGATCAGGCGCGGGCGCAGGGTATCGAACGCCGCTCCGCCTTCGTCCGGGGAGTCCGGGGGAGCGGCGCTCGCCATTACGCGGCGGCCTGCTCGGGGGCGTGGCGATCGGCGGCGGCTACCGGGTGGCCGAGCTGGAAACCCGCGCCGAGGCGGTTGAACGCATTGATCGTGCCGATCGCCATGGTCAGGGCGACACGTTCGCGCTCGCTGAATTCCGCTTCGACCGCAGCATAGGCTTCATCGGAGGGCGAGTTGCCGGCGAGACGGGTCAGCGCCTCGGTCCAGCCCAGGGCGGCGCGTTCGCGCGGCGAATAGAGCGGGGATTCGTGCCATGCGCTCAGCATGATCACGCGCATCTCGCTCTCGCCGGCCTTGCGGGCGTCGCGCGAATGCATGTGGAGGCAGATCGCGCAGCCATTGATCTGCGACGCGCGGATCTTGACCAGTTCGAGCAGGCTGTGTTCCAGACCGCTCACCTCCGCCGCGCTCGTCGCATAGTCGATGAACGGCTGGGTGATCTCGGCATGGGCATAAGGGTTCATTCGGGCAGTCATGTTGAGCTCCTGTTGGCTTGCGATGACTTGACGAGGCAGGGCCGGCGAATGTGACATCGGCCGCGAAAAAACCTAACGCAAATGCTCGCGGCGCAGAAGCGCGCGCCTCCTGCGCGTGTTGGATGTCGTTTGGCCCCGGAGAGCCGAACCCGATGTCGCCGGGGCGCGATATCAGAGCGCGTTCAGCACCTTCTCGACCGCGTCCATCGTGAAGGGTTTGGAGAGCGCAGGGCGATCGCGGTGCGCCTCGGCGATGCTGTCCCCGCCACCGCCGGTGGCCAGCACGAAGGGTATCCCCGCTGCGGCGAGCGCGTCGGCGATGGGCCAGCTCTGTTCGCCCGCGCGCAGGTTCACGTCGAGAATCGCGCCATCGACTCCGCCCGCCGCTACCAGCGCGAGCGCATCCGCGACGTTGTCGGCCACGCCCGCGACTTCGCGACCGAGCGCTTCGAGGAAATCCTCGAGCATCATCGCGATCAGCGGTTCGTCCTCGACGATCAGGATGCGGTGCGGGTGAGCCATGGCTGCGGTCATACAGATCGGGATTGTTACGCCAAGGTCTTATTTCACCGGCATAATGTCGCGCGCCGCCTCGGCGAGCTGCTGGACAGAGAAGGGCTTGGGCAGGAAGCCGACATTATCGAGGTTAATAGATTTGCGCAGCTGTTCCTCGGCATAGCCCGACATGAACAGGATCGGCAGGTCGGGATATTTCTGGCGGACGTGACGCGCCATGGTGGGGCCGTCCATCAGTGGCATCACCACGTCCGACACCAGCAGATCGGGCCGCGCGGCGGTTTCGAGCAGTTCGAGCGCGACTTCGCCATTCTCGGCGGTGATGACGGTATAGCCCTGCCGGGTAAGCGCGCGCTCGGCGATGGTGCGGACCATGTCCTCGTCCTCGACGACCAGGATGGTGCCGCTGCCCCATAGATCGGCGGGCCTGGCCTTGGCGACGGGCGCCTTCGCGACGCTTTCCTCGGCGGCGGCGTGGACGGGGAGGAAGATGGTGAATTCCGCGCCGCCGTTCGGGCTGTTGTCCGCGAAGATGAAGCCGCCCGATTGTTTGATGATGCCATAGACGGTGGAGAGCCCGAGCCCGGTGCCCTTGCCGACTTCCTTGGTGGTGAAGAACGGCTCGAAGATCTTGCCGAGGATCTCGGGCGGGATGCCGGTACCGGTGTCAGAGATGCGCAGCGCGGTGTAATCGCCGACGGGCAGGATATCGTCCTCCATCGCGCGCACATCGGCCGCGGCGACCGCCATGGTCTCGATGGTGAGGGTGCCGCCGCCATTCGGGTTGGCGCTGAGCATCGCATCGCGGGCGTTGACGCCGAGATTGACCACGACCTGCTCGAGCTGACCCGGATCGGCGCGGACGGGGCCGAGATTGCGGCCATGCTTGACGTCGAGGATCACCGTCTCGCCGAGGAGGCGCTTGAGGAGGTTCGAGACCTCCGAGATCACGTCCGGCAGTTGGAGGATCTGAGGGCGCAGCGTCTGCTGGCGCGAGAAGGCGAGCAGCTGGCGGGTGAGGCTGGCGGCACGGTTCGAATTGGCGCGGATCTGCTGGATATCGTCATAATCGCCGTCGCCGGGGGAATGGCGCTCGAGCATCAGGTCGCAATGGCCGATGATCGCGGTGAGGATATTGTTGAAATCATGCGCGACGCCGCCGGCGAGCTGGCCGACCGCCTGCATCTTTGTGGCCTGTGCGACCTGGCGCTTGAGCTTGCCCTCTTCGCCCGAGTCCTTGAGGCTCATGAGGACGGCCGCATCGCCGAGACCGCGCGCACCGGCTAGTTTGATCGAAACGCCCTCGTCGGGCGCGTCGTTGAGCCGGACGGTCATCTCCGCGGATTGCGCAGCGCCGCCAGCGAATTTACGCACCGCGTCCGCCAGCGGACCCTTGTCCTCGCGCACTACCAGATCGCCGGGATAGAGCGGCGGCGCGGCGGCGTTGATCCGGGTGGCGCGAACGAAGGCATCGTTCATGCTGACGAAGCGCCCGTCGCGATCGACCAGGGCGATCCCCGAAGGCAGCAAGGCGATCAGCGAACGGACATGCGCGGTGGCGCTGGCGCCGATCGCCGGGCTGGCGAGGCCCTTGCCGGGCTCTTCGTCGAGCAGGGCGACGAGCATCGGGGCATCCTCGCCTTCGAGGAAGGGGATCTGGAGCACGCGGAGCGGCGTCCCCGCCAGCCCTTCGCGCTCGAAACGGACGAGGCCGGCGCTGTCGGTGATCAGCAGCCGCGCGAAATCGCGGCCCTCGGGATTGGCCTCGGCGCTGCCCAGCGCGCGGGCGCGAAACACGCGGTTGGCGGTGCGGATGCGGCCTTCGGGGGTGACCATCGCTGTCATGATCCCCGCCCCGCCCATCCGGTCGCCGGTGTGCCCCGCGATCAGCGCCTGGACCTGCGCGGTCAGATCGAGCGCCTGCACCCCGATGAAGCGCCAGACGAGGATGTCCTCGCCGATCCGCTGCACCCGCGCGGCAATGGGGGAACCGAACACCTGGAGCCCCTCGACTCGCCCTTCCCCATCGCGCCACGCCGCGCGCCCGGCATCGCTGAGGCGAGCGGAGTCGGCGTCGCTGACGGGAAGGCCGGGCGGAGTCGGGAAGCCGGCGAACAGGATTTCGAACCGGTCATTGGCGCAGACGAGCCGCCCCGCACGATCGGTAACCGCAAGCGCATCGTCGCTGGCCGAAGCAAGCGCCTGGGCGACCGACCAGTCGATCTCGGTCGGCGCGGTGTCGTCCGGCTGAAGCATCCGGCGCGCGGCGAAGATCGCGGCGGCGGCGACCAGCCCCGCGCCGACAAAGCCGACCGCGACCGCGCGATCGTTGAGCGTAAGCAACACGATCGCCGCCGCCGCGAACCCCGCGAGGATCGCGGCGAACAGCGGGAGGAGCGGTTTGGGCGCGGGGGATGCGGGGAGCGTCGCCATGGGGCTACCGATGTTCGGTAGGAGGCGTGGGGTCAAGCTTACTTCTCCCCTCCCGCTTGCGGGAGGGGTCGGGGGAGGGCCTTCGACAAAGCGATGTCGCTTGTGGCACTCCCCTCCCCTAGCCCCTCCCGCAAGCGGGAGGGGAACAGAAGATTACCAAATCCGGACGCGCTTCTCGGGCGTTAGGAACAGGACCGAGTTCGGCGCCGGCGAGAAGGCCGAGTACCAGGGGTCGAGATTGCGGACCACCGACGCGCGCTGCTCGGACGGTGAGTGCGGATCGGTCAGCAGGCGCTGGCGGAGGTTCGCCTCGCGATAGCTGCGGCGCCACACCTGGGCCCAGCCCAGATAGAAGCGCTGATCGCCCGAATAGCCATCGATCACCGGCGCGGCCTGGCCGTTCAGCGAATGCTTGTAGGCGTCGTACGCGACCGTCAGACCGGCCAGATCGGCGACATTCTCGCCCAGCGTCAGTGCGCCCTGGACGTGGAGGCCGGGGAGCGGCTCATAAGCGTCATACTGGGCCACCAGCGCGTCGGTGCGCGTCTTGAACGCGGCGACGTCGGCCGGAGTCCACCAGTCGGTGAGCTTGCCCGATGCGTCATATTTCGCACCTTGATCGTCGAAGTGATGGCTCAGCTCGTGCCCGATCACCGCGCCGATGCCGCCATAGTTGACCGCGTCGTCCGCATTCGGATCGAAGAAGGGCGGCTGGAGGATCGCGGCGGGGAAGACGATCTCGACCATGCCGAAATTGGCATAGGCGTTCACCGTCATCGGGGTCATGCCCCACTCCCAGCGCTGGAGCGGCTTGCCGAGATGGCCGATATTCTCTTCGTGCGCCCAATGGTTCGCGCGCATCTTGTTGCCGAAGGCGTCGCCCGCGACCATCGACAGCGTCGAATAATCGCGCCAGCGGTCGGGATAGCCGATCTTCGGCGTGAAGGCGGCGAGCTTGGCATGCGCCTTCACCTTGGTTTCGGCGCTCATCCAGTCGAGCTGGTCGATGCGGCGGTCCATCGCGGCGATGACGTTCTTGACCAGCTGGTCGGCCTTGGCCTTGGTCTCGGGCGGATAATATTTGGCGACGTAGATTTTCGAGACTTCGTCCTCGAGCGCATCGGCGGTCCAATCTGAAGCGCGCTTCCAGCGGACCTGCTGCTCGGGCGTGCCCGACAGGGTGGTGCCGAAGAACGCGAAATTCTCGGTGTCGAAGGCGGCCGGCAGCACGTCCGAATAGCTTTCGAGCGAACGGACGAGGAGCTGGTCCCTGAGCACCGCGATCGGAGTCGCCTGGATTAGCTTGGCGATGCCGGTGACCGCGCTCGGCTGCGAGACGATCACTTTGTCGACGTTCGCGCCGATGCCCGTGTAATAGGCCGCGAAGTCGAAGCCGGGGGCCTTCTTCTTCAGCTCGGCGACGGTCATCATGTTATAGGTCTTGGTGGCGTCGCGGCTTTCGACGCGCGTCCAGCTGACCTTGGCGATGCCGGTCTCGAACGCCAGGATCGCCTTGGCGCGGGCGGCGCCATTGGGCTCGCCGGCCAGGGTCAGCATCGTCTCGAGATGCTTTTCATAGGCCGTGCGAGTCGCGACCTGCTTGGCGTCGGTCGAGAGATAATAGTCGCGGTCGGGCATGCCGAGGCCGCCCTGGCTCATGTTGAGCACATAGACTTCGGGGTTCTTGTCGTCCTGGCCGACATAGACGCCGAAGGGGATGCGGATGCCGTTGCGATCGGCCTGTGCCACCAGCGCGGGATAGCCGGCCTTCGACTTGAGGCCATGGACCTGGTCGAGCCAGGGCTTGATCGGCGTGAGGCCCTTGGCTTCGATCGTCGCGGTATCGAGATAGGTCGAATAGCCGACGCCGATCTTCGAATTGGGATCGCCCTTCAGCTCTTCGAGGATGTCGTTGGTGCGCTTCTGCGACAGGTCGGCGAGCAGATTGAACGCGCCATAGTTGGACTTGTCGTTGGGGATCGGCGTGTTCTTCGCCCAGGTGCCGTTGGCGTAATTGTAGAAATTGTCGCCCGGCGCGACCGCCGCGTCCATGCCGGCGACATCGAAGCCGAAGCTGCCGAACGCCGGCTTGGGGCGCTCGGGCACCGGTGCCGGCGTGTACGAGACCGGGGCGGACACCTCGGCGACAGCGACCGGCGCTTCGTGAGTGGCGCAGGCGGCGAGGATGGCGGTGCCGGCGAGCAGCGTGGTGATGATCAGGGTGCGACGCATTGGAATTCCCCCTAGGGATTTGGAGGCGCCGTCTTAGCCGCCTGACCCGCGCCGTCAATCGAATCGCAATACGATCAGGGGGTGCTTCCGGAGTCTTCCAAAATGGGGCCGTTCCGCGCCATTTCATTACGCAATTCCTGCCTCCGGCGCCATTTCCGTGCGATCCACCAGCGCCACGCGAATTGCGTTCCGAAATATCCCAGCAATGTTAACGCCGCCGTGATCGTCACGAGCCCGGTCAGCGTCGCCGGCCCCGCCTGATGCAGCAGCCAATCGGTCCAGCCGGTATCGGCGGGCATCCCGGGGCCGTGCCGCGACGCCTTTTGCCCCAGCATCCAGCTCCCCAGATAATAGGCCGCGACCCATAGCGGAGGGGTCGTGAAGGGATTGGTAAGGAAGGTCGTCGCCGCCGCAGCCGGGATATTGGCGCGCAGCGGCAGCGCGAACACCGCCGAGGCGGGAATCTGGCCCATCGGCACGAGGATGCCCGTCACCATCCCGAGCGCGACCCCGCGCGGCACCGAACGGCGGGTAAAGCGCCACAGCGAAGAATGGAGCACCCGGCCCGCGACAGGCTTGAGCCAGCGATTCTCGGCGACCGACTCCTTGGTGGGGGTGGCCTTGTCGATCATCCGCCGAACGCGATTCTTCCGGGGTGGTTCAGCCGCGATCGCGCATGATCCGCTGCTGATCGCGCTTCCAGTCCCGGTCCTTGATGACCTCGCGCTTGTCATGAAGCTTCTTGCCCTTGGCGAGCGCGAGCTCGACCTTGGCGCGCCCTTGCCCGTTGAAATAAATCGATAGCGGGATGAGCGTCATGCCATCCCGCGCCACCGCACCGTGCATCTTGTTTATTTCGCGCTCATGAAGGAGCAATTTACGGGGCCGCTTGGGCTCGTGATTATAGCGGTTGCCGTGCGAAAATTCGGGGACGTTGGCGTTGACCAGCCAGACCTGCCCGTCCTTCACCTCGGCATAGGCCTCCGCGATCGACCCCTCGCCGAAGCGCAGCGACTTCACTTCGGTGCCGGTCAGCGCGATCCCGGCCTCGTAGACCGTCTCGATGAAATATTCGTACCGCGCGCGCCGGTTCTCGGCGACGGTTTTGACTTTCTCGGAGACGGGACGGGGACGGGCCATGGAGGGGGCGATGTAGGGATGGAAAGGGGTTTAGGGAAGCCGGTTGAATGTCGGTCACCGTCTCCGATTATTCACCCTCGGCGCGCTTACCCTTAATGATTTCGCCGATTACGCGCGCTTTCCAAACAACGCCGAGTTGCGCGTCCAATGATCCCTCGGAAACAACTCTGCCGGAATAGACGCCCAAGAAGTCTGTCGCACTCCCAGGGCCGATGTCGATGCCACCACCTTTCATCGGGATAGCGCCTGACACCCTCCGTATCACCGGTGATCCTGACATCCCCGGTGAAGATGCGGTATCGACATACATTTTGGGCAAGTCATCGATGTCGAAATCCGGTTCAGAAGCTACACTGGCCCTCTTCCAAATCGGTAGCCTCTCGACATTCAAACCTAAAGGGAATCCTAGAATAAATATTTCGCTTGCTACTGCTGTGTGAATATTGTGTTCAAGATTAGAATTAATGGGGAAAACACGTTCACCCAATTCCTGAGGAAGCGCAATCGCAGCAACATCCACACCGCCCCTATATTGCGGATGCTCCAACCATAGCTTGGTGCCATTTCTCTCTATTTGCATACACACGCCCACACGGTCATTCAAATTCCCAACACCCCAAACGTCAAAAAGTAGGTTGTTGGGTTCCCCGGCATTGCTACTGAGATGCTTCCCGGTTTGGGGATTCTTTCCAGATACATTGTGCCAATTGGTAATCAGATACTTTGTATCGCCCTCCTGCCAGAAAAAGCATGTTCCAATGGACAGTTCGCTGTCATCGAACCGCATCGTGAGCGGGCTCACGCAGATCGTAAACGGATCAACTGTTGCCTGGGGCATTGCTCTCCAACATCCTATATCAACCCCGCATGCGCCAGCGCCGCATCCACAGCTGCCCGGCTCGCTTCGTTGGCCTCGGTCATCGGCAGCCGCAATTCGGGCGGGAAGCCGGGGCGGACCTTGCCCAGCGCGTACTTCACCGGGCCCGGCGAGGCGTCGGTGAACAGCGCGACGTGGAGCGGGAAGAGACGGTCGTGGAGTTCGAGCGCCGTGGCGTAATCGCCCGACTGGCAGGCCGCCTGGAATTGCGCGCACAGCCGGGGCGCGACATTGGCCGAGACCGAG
>Ga0164241_10001193_pt1 | contig 34329 bp, 30 predicted proteins | sample OricomyardsoilBY_FD_108780 | JGI IMG/M metagenome (GOLD analysis project Ga0164241, IMG submission 108780) | Backyard soil microbial communities from Emeryville, California, USA - Original compost - Back yard soil (BY) | ecosystem: Environmental > Terrestrial > Soil > Unclassified | place: USA... | reverse complement strand
GCGCCCGAGCATGTCGTTGCCGAGGTGTTGAACGGAGACCTCCACACGAGCCCAAGACCCGCAGGGCCCCACGCCGAAGCCGCATCGGTGCTCGGCATGGATCTGGGCGGCGCCTTCCACCGCGGCCGCGGCGGGCCGGGCGGATGGATTATCCTCGATGAGCCCGAGCTTCACCTCGGTCGCGACATTCTCGTTCCCGACTTGGCAGGCTGGCTGCGGTCTCGGCTCCCGGCGGTGCCGCCTGCGCCGTTTCTAGAGTTGGCACCCGACTGGGCTTGTGAGGTGGTCTCGCCGGGGAGCGAGCGCATCGATCGGGAACGCAAGCTGCCGATCTACGCTCGGGAACGTGTCCCGCACGTGTGGCTGGTGAATCCACTCGAACGTATGGTCGAGGTCTACCGCCTCGATGGTGACGGCTACCGCCTCGTGGTTACTCGTGGCGGAACGGATCGTGTGCGACTCGAACCCTTCGGCGCCATCGAAATCGAGCTCGAAGCCCTGTGGCCGACGCCGCCGCCCGAAGCCAAGTAGGCGCCCGGCTCGATGAACCTCGACGCGACCGACGATACGCCCGCTGTCCAAGCGCTCTTTGCGAACTTGAAGGCCGCTCTATTGGAGCTGGAGCAACTGCTGCACCAATGCAGCGGTGAGTGGGGCTATGAAGCCGATTTACAGGTTCTATCACCAGAGCTTCAAGGTTTACGCACTAGGGCACGCTACGAAACGGATCGTTGCGGCGCGACAAGCTCTGGCGCCCGAGCAGCTGCTGAATGAATGGTTCATGCGCATCGTCGCTGAGGGAACGGACACAGCCTTCGACTCGAACGCATTGTACCAGCCTTGAGGACCTGCTTTCGCGCTTTGGAGATCGAAACGTCCTCGAGACGTCACATCCGCCTAGACACAAAACTCTTCGCACCCACTGCGAAGTGAGAAGACCGGCAACCTCGACCGATTCACTCAAGAATCGAGTCGCGGTCGCCGACCTCGAGTCGTTTCGCTGTAGTGCACGAGGAGGGACTTGAACCTCCCCACCTTGCGGTGCCGGAACCTAAATCTGGAGGGGGTGTAGCGAGCGGTAGCGAAGGGGCGCGAACGCTGCCGTTTCGGTGCCTGGTTCGCTACGTTGGCGACGTTTCGGGAGCGCGGGGGCCGATTTCGAGGACGATTGCCGCGACCGCTTGCACCGACCTGCCGGCAACCGTAGACGTAGGCCCTGGCGAGCGACACAACCTCCGCCGCGCAGGAAGCGCAGGTCATCGCGGCCCGTCGTTTGGGCCACGCCGGCCGGTTGAGGGCCGCAGCCGAGCTCAGCGAGGACGTACGACGCATCTCGGTGGAGGGTGTCCTGCGACGGCACCCCGGCTACTCCTTCGAGCAAGCGCGCCGCGAGGTCCTCCGACGGATCTGGGGTGAGGCGCTTGCGTTGCGCGTCTGGCCGCCCATCACGCCATGAGCAGCCTTCAGGGCTTGCTCGAGCGGATCGTCCCCGCGCTGCAGAACGCCGGCGTTCCGTTCATGGTCGCCGGCTCGTTCGCGAGCGCTGCTCACGGTCTCCCGCGATCAACCAACGTTCGAGCGGCGCAGCGCGATGGTGTGGTCCAAGGCCTCCGGTGGCTCAGAACGACAGCGTCGAGACATCGCGGGCGTCATCGCCACGCTTGGCGATTCACTGGACCGAACTTACCTCGAGCACTGGCTTCGCGAGCTCGACCTCGAGAGCGAATGGGCAATCGCCCAACAAACCCCAATCGCTTGAGCTTCTAGTAGTGCGCGAGGAGGAGAACGCACTCGCACAGGAGCTCGCGCGCTTCAGCGGCGCGAGGCTCATCCAGAGCACGCTGACGCCGCTCACGGTGCAGCGCCTTCGCAACGTGCTCGCGCCGACGGCTGTGTCGCCGGGCGAATGAGTGACCCTCGCACGCCGAAGGCTCCGTGCGGTTCAGCGAAGGCGATCGCGTGCTCGGGTGGGCTCGCCTTAGGGCCGATCCCCTCGGGAGCCACTGTGGTCAGCCGGTCGCGTGACGCTTCACCCAGGCGACGTAAGCATCCATCCAGGACTGCACGAAGGCCTCCTTGCCGATGTCGCCCGAAGCATCGAACAGCCCGTCCTTGCCCTGGAGGAACGCCTCCGGCTGCCCGAGCGTCGGCATGTCGAGGTAGGTGAGGATGTTGCGAAGGTGCTGCTGCGCGAGCGACGTGCCGATTGCGCCCACCGAGACCCCGATCACGCCGGCCGGCTTCCCGCCGAACGCGCTCTGGCCATAGGGACGTGACGCGTGGTCGATGGCGTTCTTCAGGACACCCGGCACCGACCGGTTGTACTCGGGGGTCACGAACAGCACGCCGTGCGCGGCCTTGATTTCGGACTTGAAGCGCAGCACGCGGTGCCGTTGATGTACCAGTGAGCGGAGATGGCAAGGACTGCGCGGGGCTTGGCGAGCGATTATCCTCCAGGGCGTTCATCGGGCTGCCATGACCGAAGAACACGGCGGCGTCCCGGCGGCGTCCGCGCGCGCTGCTCCGTCGATGCGCTCATCCGGTGCACGGCACCACGGCACGTGTGATGACTTGTCTCAACCGGCTTGTGGCGAATTTAACGGCGTTGTGACTAGATGAGACTTCAATGAGCGTCCTCCCCGCGACTGATCCCGTGTGCTCGAGCCCTGCCGGAGCGGCGCTCATCGCAACCGTCATCGATGCTCGGCCGCGCGACTTGGGCGGGTTGCCGGTGCGCCGAGTGCTTCCGTCGAGGGCCCGTCGCATGGTTGGCCCCTTCACGTTCTTGGACGAGATGGGCGCGGCCGTCTTCGCTCCAGGCCAGGGCATCGACGTGCGGCCTCATCCCCACATCGGCCTGGCCACGGTGACGTACCTGTTCGAGGGCGAGATCGTCCACCGCGACAGCTTGGGCTCGCACCAGGCGATTTGCCCGGGAGACATCAATTGGATGACGGCCGGGCGCGGTATCGTTCATTCCGAGCGCACATCGAGAACTCACCGCGAGACTGGCTCGCGGCTGCACGGTCTCCAGCTCTGGGTCGCGCTTCCGTTGGCTGATGAGGAGGTGGCGCCCTCGTTCGTTCACTATCCGAGCGCCACGTTGCCGGAGCGCGATGAGCGAGGCGTGAAGCTCCGCGTACTGGCCGGCACGGCCTACGGTATGACGTCGCCCGTCGAAACCCTGTCTCCTCTGTTCTACGTCCACGCGGAGTTGTCGGCCGGCAGCGAGCTGCCACTTCCGACCGAGCACGAGGAGCGAGCCGTCTACGTCGTCGAGGGCGCGCTTCGCTGCGGAGCTGACGCGGCGGAGCCGGGTCGGATGCTCGTATTCACCCGAGACGCGCGCGTCAGCCTACGCGCAGAAAAGGCCAGTCGCGTCGTACTCTTGGGCGGCGCGCCGCTCGACGGCCCGCGCTACATCGACTGGAACTTCGTCTCGAGCTCCAAGCCGCGCCTCGAGCAGGCGAAGCGAGATTGGCAGGAGCGGAGATTTCCCACCGTGCCCGACGACGAGCTCGAGCTCATTGCCCTGCCGGAAAGCTGATGCCTCGAGTGACCAAGCCGACGGAGGAGGCGAGCCGGCACATCGAGCTACGCCTGCGGGAAATAGCCCAGTTGTTCGAGACGCTGGACCCCTCGCCGTTCCGCGAAAAGGACCTGAGCGGCAGCGCCGAAGAGTACATCGTCGAAAGCGCCCGCGAGCTTCCCTCGAAAAGGCCGCGCGAGCTCATCATCTACCTCGACCAGCCCCGGAGCCAGCCCGATGAGGAAGGCGCGGTTGGTGACGCGATCCGCACGCATTTTGCGCGTCGCTCGCTGCTCATGCGCCGCAACCTTCAGCAATTGCTGCGGCGCGGGGTGGTCAGTCTCGGCATCGCAGTGGCGTTTTTGGGTGTGCTCCTCGCCACCGCCCAGCTCACCGGACTGGTCAGGGCCGAGACCGGCTTGGCCACGGTGGCGCGCGAAAGCCTACTGATCATCGGGTGGGTGGCGATGTGGCGCCCGCTGGAGATCTTTCTCTACGACTGGTGGCCGATCGCGGCCATGCAGCGCCTGTACGATCGCCTCAGCCGCATCAAGGTGCGGATGATTCGACTCTAGTGCTGGCTCGCTCGCCGCTGGCGCGCGTTACTGACGACGGAGGGCGAGCGAGCCTCCCACCAGGACCACGATCACCGCGAGTGAGGCGAGCACGAGCACCGGGAGCTTCACCCAGTCGGCGATCGCCATCTTCGCCCCGACGAACACGAGCACCAAGGCGAGACCGGGCTGCACGTATTTGAAGCGTTCAGCCGCGCCGGAGAGCACGAAGTACAGCGACCGCAGGCCTAAAATGGGGAAGATGTTCGAGGTGAGCACCAGGAAAGGGTCGGTCGTCACGGCGAAGATCGCGAAGATGGAGTCGACGGCGAACACGGCGTCCGACGTCTCGATCGCGATGAGCGCAACGAAGCGCGGCGTGGCCGTCAGCACCCCCGCGATGCGAACGAACATCTTGCTGCCATGCAGCTCGTCGCTGACGGGCACGGACCGCCTTCAACACGCGGCTATTCTCGGGATGCGGGCGTTCGTCCTGCTTCGTCGCGTTGCCGAGCGCCAACAACGCCGCCTGCGCGAAGCCCCAGCCCGCCCTAGCCCTCGGCGCACGAGCTTAGGTTCGTGCGCGAGGGGCGCGACGCATCGCCCGCAGGCCGCGCCAGGCGAAGATGACCGCGAGCCAGCCCAAGACCACGGTCAAGCCGTACGCGGCGAGCCGCGGAAAAAACGCGGTAAACGTGGCGATACCGGCCAGCACGAGCGCCGCGGCCAGCATTAAACGCCCCTCGGTGCGCTCCAGAACGCGATGTCGAATGAGTCCAGCGCCTAGCGCGCTACCAACGCGCAGGGCGCCGGCAGCGGTAGCTCGAGCCGAGCGGCGGGGCCCCTTGGCGTGGGGCGCGCGGACCCGGCGCTTCGCGTCGAGCACCACCTCCGTCGAGCGCGAGAGATCCTCGAGATACTGCTGCTCCATCCGCTGGGCAAACGCCGCATCGTCGATCACGACATCGAGCTCACAGTTGCCGAACCAGCTGGCCGGGTTCAAGTTCGTGGACCCGACGCGTGACCAAGTGGAGTCGGCGACGGCCGTCTTCGCGTGCAGCATCACCCCGTCCCACTCGAAAATACGCACGCCCGCCTCGAGCAGCCCGCGGTAGCCGGCCCGCGAAAGCGGCCTCATGAGCGGGATGTCGCTCGCGCCGGGCAGCAGCAGCCGCACGTCGACGCCGCCGCGGGCCGCGTCGCAGAGCGCGCGCAAGTAACGCGTGGTGCCCGTGAAATACGCGTCAGTCAGCCACAGGCGCTGCTGCGCCAGCGCCGCCGCGAGCTCGCTCACGGGCAAGAGTCCGGCGGTCGCGGGCACGCTGGCCACGATGCGCAGGGCGATGTCTCCTCGGGCGTCGTCCGCGGAGGCGGTGAGCTCGCCCGCTTCTATCGGCTCGCCCAGGGTGGCCCACAGCACCGCGAAGGCGCGTTCGAGGTCGGCGACGGCCGGCCCACGCAGCTCCACTCCCGTGTCGCGCCACGGCTCGACGTTTCGGCTGGGATCGCCGAGCCACATCTGACCGACGCACAGACCGCTGACAAAACCCACGTCTCCATCGACGCTGACTGTCTTGCGGTGATCGCGACTCAACCAGCCGAGCGGCGAGTCGAGGTGAGGCCGGTTGTAGGTGCGCACTTCAACGCCCGCGTCGGCGAGCGACGTCCAAAAACGCCGTGACGCTGTGTTGAAGCAGCCCCACCAGTCGTAGATGAGCCGTACCTTCACCCCGGCGCGCGCGCGCTCAGCCAAGGCGGCGGCGAAGCGTTGTCCCACCTCGTCATCGTAGATGATGTAGCTCTCGAAGTGCACGTGGCGCCGCGCTTGCGCGATCGCCTCCAGCCAAGCCGGGTAGTTCTCGGATGCGTCTTTGAGCAGCCGCACGCGGTTACCTTGGCTGAACTCACCGCCCGCGGCGCGGGTGAGCGCCCGCCGCGCCAGATCGCCTGCCAGGGAACGAGCCGCGACGTTGATCATGCGGGCTTTCAACGAACGGCGGGGCCTAGCTGCTGGCTTCCGCCCGACGCCAGGTGAGATACGACATCGTCTGCTTCCCACCCGAGGTGATCGGGGCGGCCGTGCTCAGGTGCAGCAGGTCGTCTTCGAGCCTCACGACGCGGGGCTGGGTCTGACCGAGCCAATTGGGAAGCAGAGACACGAACATGGAGTGAGTGAGCGTCTGCTCCGCCTCGTTGGTATGAAAGGCGCCCGAATACGCGATGTAGCCGAGAGCCTCCGCCTTGAATTCCGGACCAGAGCCCGTGCACCAGTCACCGGACGCGAACTGCGGACGGCCAGGGCGCATCAGCTGCGCAGACATGTAACCGTCGGGGCGTGTACATGATGATACCCTCCGGATTCTCTCCCATCGGTTGAAACGGTACGGAGCCGTCGACCGGCTTTTCGACATAAGACACTAGCTTCCAGGCACCGAGCAGGCGTTGTCGCAATGTCTTCATGGTCATGCAGTCCTCGTTGTAGGCAAATGAAAACAAGGGTCAGCGTTGAGTCATGACGAGCGTCCCGGATGCAATCACCGACGATACCTAGCTTCACGGGTCAAGTTCTCGCTTGTTCGGGTTCAACGATGCCGCTGGACTAGCGCCAGCCGCCACCCAAGGCGCGATAAAGGCTGAGGACCGCCTGCAGCTCCCTGAAGTCGGTCGTTGACGGCCGCGAACTGCGCCGTCAGTAGTTGCTGCTCCGAGGTTAGCACGTCGATGTAGTTCGTGTTCGACGTGTAGCGCAGGAGCTCCTTCGTGAAGTCGACCGACTTGGTGAGCGCTTCGAGCTGGCGCTTTCGCGCTTCTCCCTTCGCGACTGCGGTCTCGTGGGCGTAGAGCGCGTTCGACACCTCTTGGCCGGCGCGCAGCAGCGTCTGCTTGAAATAGTAGAGCGCTTCTTTTTGCCGGGCGCGCGCTACGCGTAGGCGCTGCTTGTTCAAGCCCTGATTGAAGACCGGCTGGGTGAGCCCCGCGAACAGGTTGCCGAAGACCGAGGCCGGGCTGAACAGCTCCTCCATGTCGCTGTTGCCGAGCCCGATCGTGCCCGTCAACGTCAGGCTCGGGTAGAAGAACGCACGGGCGACGTTGGTGATCTCGAACGCGCTGCGCAGGAGCAGCTCCGCTTCCTGTACGTCAGGTCGATTGGCGAGCAACTGCGCCGGTACTCCGAGCTTCAACCCCGCGAGCGGCAACTGCGCCTCGAGGGTCGTTCGCTTGATCTCGTGCGGCGGCCGCGCGAGCAGCACAGAAAGTGCGTTCTCGGTCTCGCGAATGTTCCGCTTGAGATCCGGGATGGTGACCTCGGCCGCGTAACGGCTCGCCTCGCTCTGCGCGACATCGGCGCCGGTGACGACGGCCGAGCTCTTCAGGGCGGTTACCGCCTCGACGTCCTTGGCGCGGATCGCGACCGCCTCCTCGGTGAGCGCGAGCTGCCGGTCGTACGCGAGGAGCGTGTAGTACGCGCTCCCGATATCGGCGATGAGCGCGGTCTGGATGGTGTGGCGCAACGCCCAGCTCGCTTGTAGTTGAGCCTGGGAGGCGCGCTTGGCGCTCCTCAGCTTGCCCCACACGTCGATCTCCCAGCTCGCGGTGGCCGCGATCTGCCCGCTCTCGACGCGAGGCGTAACCAGCCCGTTCACGGGCGGCTGCTTTGCCGTACCGTACTGCGCGCGCAGGTCGAGCGTGGGAACGAAGGCCGCGCGACTCTGGGCGAGGTTGGCCTCGGCCACCTCGATCCGGGCCAGCGCCGTCTTCAGATCGAGGTTGCGCTCGAGTCCGTCCGAGATGAGCTCGCGGACGACCGCATCCGAGAACAGCGCCGCCCAAGGCAGGGTGGCGATGCTCTGGTCGGCCGTCAGCGGGGCCGTGACGCGGAACAGCGCGTCTGTCGCGACCTCCCGCTCGATCTGCGGGGGTCGTGCGTACGTCCGCGTCACGCACGAAGGAAGCAACGCGAGCGCGGCGGCCGTGAGCGCGACGAGCCCCTTTCTTCTACCGAGCGCCATCAGGCGACCTCGCCCGAGGGCTGCTCGTTCTCGGTGAGCGCCGCCGCGGGCTCGGTGCGGCCGACGCCCGCGCCTTCGACCGGAGCCCCAGAGATGCGCTCCTGAATCCACTGAAATACCACATAGAGCGCGGGGATGATCAGCGGCCCGACCACGGTTCCGAGCAGCATTCCGCCCACGGAAGCCGTGCCAATCGCGCGGTTGCCGTTCGCGCCCGCACCCGTAGCGAGCGTCAGTGGCACCAGGCCGAGGATGAACGCCAGTGAGGTCATCAGGATCGGCCGAAAGCGCGCCTTGGCGCCTAGGACGGCGGACTCGATCAAGGCGGTGCCCTTCCGTCGGAGGCTCACGGAGTACTCGACGATGAGAATTGCGTTTTTCGCCAGCAATCCTATCAGCATCACCATCGCGATCTGCGTGTAGATGTTGTTGTCGATGCCCCTCAGCTTGCCCAGGACGAAAATACCCGCGAGGCCGATCGGCAGCGAGAAGAGCACCGCGAACGGCAGGAGGTAGCTCTCGTACTGAGCGCAGAGCAGCAGGTAGACGAACACGACGCAGAGCATGAAGACGTAGGTCGACTGCGAGCCCGAGCTGATCTCTTCTCGCGTCATTCCCGAGAACTCGAACCCGTACCCGGCGGGCAGCTTCTCCGCCGCGACCTCGCGGATCGCCTGGATCGCGTCGCCGGTGCTGAAGCCGTCTTTCGGCGCGCCGTTGACCGCGATCGAGGTGAACAGATTGAACCTGGAAATCGCGTCCGGTCCGTAGACCCGGCTCAGGGTGACGAACGTCGTGATCGGGGCCATCGCGCCACCGCCGGTGCGGACGAAGACGCTGCCCAGGCTCGCCACGCTGGTGCGGTAGTTGTGATCCGACTGCACCATCACGCGATAGAGCTTACCGAACCGGTTCACGTTGGAGGCATAAAGCCCGCCGAAGTAGCCCTGCATCGTCGTCAGCACCGTCTTCGGATCGATGCCGGCCTCCGCGCACTTGGAGACGTTCACTTCCAGCTGGTACTGGGGAAAGTTCGTCTTGAACGGCGTCTGCGCGTAGCGGATTTCCGGTCGCCGATTGAGGGCCTCCAGGAAGCCCGCGCTGACCTTCGAAAACTGCTCGAGCGTGTGGCCGCCCTGATCCTGGAGCTGGAGAGAGAAGCCTCCCGTCGCACCAAAGCCCGGAACGGTCGGCGGCGAGAGTAAGACGAGCTCCGCGCCTCGGATCGACTCCGTCAGCTTCGACAAGCGACGGATCACCGCGGGTGCGTCCACTCCGGGCCGCTGATCCCACGGCACGAGCTTGACCACGAGCATCGCGTACGGACTGCCCACGCCCGCGATGAAGTTCTGTCCCACGATCCTGAGCGTGTCTTTCACTTCGGGGATTTCGTGCGCGAGCTTGTCGACGACGTCGGCGATCTCGGCGGTCCGCTCGGTCGAGGTCGCCGGAGGCAGCGCGATGTTCACGAACACCGTTCCCTGATCCTCGTCGGGCACGAAAGAGGAGGGGGTCGTCCGCATCAAATAGACGAGCAGCGCCGCGAAACCGCCGATGAGGACCAACGAAAACCACGCGCGGCGAGCGAGGGCGCCCACGACGGCCACGTAACCGTCCGTGACTCGATCGAAGGCCCGGTTGAATGCGGCGAAGAAACGAGCGAGCAGCCGGGCCCCGAGCCACTTTCGGCTATGCGCGGCGGCGTGCGGTTTCAAGAGCAGCGCGCAAAGCGCAGGGCTCAGGGTGAGCGCGTTGACGGCCGACAGCACGATCGCTACCGCGAGCGTGACGCCGAACTGGCGATAAAATACCCCGGCCGAGCCCGCGAGGAACGTCACTGGAACGAAGACGGCGGCCATGACGAGCGTGATCGAGACGACCGCTCCCCCGATCTCGCCCATCGCCTCGATCGCGGCGCGGCGCGGCGACGCTTCGCCAGCGGCGAGCTTCGCGTGTACGGCCTCGACCACGACGATCGCGTCATCGACCACGATGCCGATCGCGAGCACGAGCGCGAAGAGCGTCAGCAGGTTGATGGTGAAGCCGAAGACCGCGAGCAAGGCGAACGTTCCGATGATCGCGACCGGCACCGCGATCGCCGGAATCAGGGTCGACCGAAAATCTTGCAAGAAAATGAAGACGACCAGGAACACCAAGGCGAACGCCTCGAGCAGCGTCACGATCACCTTGGAGATGGAGGCGCTCAAGAGCTCGTCGGCGTCCACCAGGTTCAGGTGGTGAACGCCCTTAGGGAAGGACTTCGACGATTCGTCGAGGATAGCCTTGCTCTGGGTGATGATCTCGCGGGCGTTGGAGCCGGCCGTCTGCGAGACGGAGAAGGCGACGGACTGCTTCTGGTTGGTCGTCGAATCGCTCGAGTAGCTGAGAGCGCCCAGCTCGATCCGGGCGACGTCCTTCAAGCGGAGGATCTGTCCTTGGCCGACGGATTTGACGATGATCTGCTCGAACTCCTCGATGCTCTTCAGCCGTCCGGTGTACTTCATCATGTACATGAACGACTGACCGCTGTTCTCTCCGACCTTGCCCGGCGCGGCCTCCACGTTTTGCCCGTCTAGCGCCGTGACGATGTCGGCCGGAATGAGCCCGTAGCTCGCCATCACGTCCGGCTTGAGCCACACGCGCATCGCGTAGTCTTTGACCCCGAAGTCGGTGACGGCGCCCACGCCGGTCACGCGCTTGATGCGGGGAAAGAGGTTGATCAACGCGTAATTTTGCAGAAAAGTCTCGTCGTAAGCGGGCGATTCACTGTAGAGCGACGAGATCAGCAAGCTGCCCTGCTGCCGCTTGATCACGCTCACGCCGGCGCGGGTGACCTCGGGCGGCAGTAGCGGGGTCGCGCGCGAGACGCGGTTCTGCACATTGACGGAAGCTAGATCGGGGTTCGTTCCGACCTTGAAATAGATGTTGATCGTACCGACGCCGTCGTTCGTGGCCGACGAGGTCATGTAGGTCATGTTCTCGACGCCGTTGATTTGCTCCTCGAGCGGGACGACAGTCGTGTTGAGGATCACCTCGGCGTTCGCCCCTTCGTACGAGGCCGTCACTTGGATCGTCGGTGGCGCCACCTCGGGGTACTGCGCTACCGGCAGGGAGTAGAGGCCGAGCGCACCGAGGAGCGTCAACAGGATCGAGATGACCGTCGAGAGCACCGGTCGGTGGATGAAATGAGTCAACATGGTCGGACGCCGCCGAGGCGAATCGTCATGGATTGCCGCCGTCCGCTCGCGCGCGTTCCTTGGGCTTGATCTTGGCGCCGTCCTTCAAGCTCGCAACGCCGTCGAGCACGACGCGATCGCCGCCGTGAAGGCCGGTCTCGGCGACGTAAGACTCGCCGTCCGGAGTCGGCACGACCGTGATCTCGACGGAGCGCACTTTGTCGTCCGGCTGGACGACGTAGACGAAGTGCTTGCCCTGGAGCTCGTACGAGGCGGTCTGGGGAATCAACAGCGCGGCAGGATGTGGCCGTGGGATCCTCACTTGGCCGCTCGCGCCGCTCCGGAGCATTCCGCGCTCGTTGGGGAACGTCGCCCGGAACGCGGAGGCGCCCGTATCCGTATCGATCAGACCGCTCGCAGACTGGACCCGGCCCGGGTGCTCGTACGGCTTGCCGTCGGACATGATGAAGTTGACGCTGGGCATCTTCTCGAGCTTCTCTTGAAGCGAGCTGCCGACTATGTCGCGGGTCAACGAGAGCACGATCTTTTCGTTGACGGAGAAGTAAGCGAAGACGTCTTGGATGTTGGCCACCGTCGTGAGCGGCTGCGCCATCGTCGGTGTGACGAGGCTCCCGACCTTGAACGGTAACCTGCCGATGACGCCGTCGACCGGGCTAGCTACATTGGTGTAGCCGAGGTTCGTTCGCGCATTCGCCAGCGCCGCTTGGGCCTGCGCGAGCGCGGCCTCCTTGGAGTCGAGCGCGAGCTGCGCCGACTTGAGCTCGAATTCACTGATGATCTGCTTGTCGACGAGCGGCTTCACCTTTTCGATGGAGAGACGCGCCGAGCTCACGGCCGCCTCCGCGGTCTTGATGCCCGCCTGGGCCGTGCGAACCTCCTGCTCGTATTGCGGCGCTCGGATCTTGAAAAGCTGCTGCTTGGCCTTCACCCAAGCGCCCTCGTCGACGAAGATTTTTTCGACGTAACCCTCGATCATCGCGCGAATTTCGACGTTCTCTTTTCCGGTGACGGTCGCGGGCACGTCGACGTAGAGCGTCGTGGGCTGCGGGCTCAGTGTAACGACCTCATACTGCTTGGGCGCCGCTGCCGCCGCCGGCACCGCTTCGCTCTTGCTGCAAGCACCTGCCAGGGACAGAGCGCCCAAAAGAACGAGGCGCAAGCTGGCTAGCGCGGGCCCTAGCGCTCGTATCATCATGCCGAATCTGCGCACACGCTCCGCGATTCGTCCAGGCTCGTGCGCCGTTTCGGGCATCGGCGGCACTGCTGCCGACGCGGGTCTGACGTTCAGAGTAGTGCCGAGTGTGAGGCGCACGTTTCCCATTTCGACGCAAGGCGATCCGTCAAGGCCCTGAGAGCGTGCCCCAGGCCGCCCAATCGACTACACGAAAGCAGGAGAAGATCATGACCAGTAAGATCGGAATCATCGGTGATGGCAACGTGGGCAGTGCGCTCGCGCGCGGTCTCAAGCGCGCCGGACACGACGTCCGCACGGTCGGCCGCGACAAGGCCGCGATCCGCGAGACGGCGTCCTGGGCAGAGGTCGTTCTGCTCGCGGTGCCGTTCGGCGCCATTGACGACGTCGCCAGCGAGACTTAGCACCGTGCTGCCGATGGCCGTTGGAGGATTGATGATCGCTCGGCCAGGTCGCTACCTCGAGGACAAATTCGTCGGATAGCGCTGGCGACCGACGATAGGCCACAGCGCCCGCGGTCTCAAATGCGACGCCCTCTACTTAGTCAGAGCACCTGACTCGATGATTGGCTCCCCCATTGGCGGCTAGTGTGAAATGGTGGCGAGCTCGACCACCCAGAGGAGGGCCTTCCATGACTATCCGCTCCTGCCGTTCGTGCCTCGCAGTATTCGCCCTGACGAGCCTCACCGCCTGCGCCAAGAACAACACGAGCGCTCCGGCCACGAACCCCGCCAGCGAAACTCCGACCGTCGTCGCACCTTCGCCATCCTTGGGTCGGCTCGTCACCGTGGACGCGGCAGCGCTGACACGCGTGGGTGCGATCGATGCGCGCTTCCAGTCGTACAACGTCGAGATGCTCGAGGTCACGGGCGGCAAGTTCTGGAAGCCGTACAAGGACATCGCGGTGCTGCCGGCCGCGAAGGCCGAAAAACCTGCCGCGAAGGACGGAAACGCCGCCAGCGCTGACGTGCCTGCAGGAATGAGCGCCGACCTCTACCAGTATCGCGAGCCCATTGATCTGACTAACCCGCGCCTGCGCAAGCTTGCCGCGGCTCTTGGCCCGGCTTACATGCGAGTGAGCGGCACGTGGGCCAATACCACGTACTTCGCCGACACCGACAAACCGCCCGCCGCTCCGCCCAAGGGCTACGGCGGCGTGCTCACGCGCAAACAGTGGCAGGGCGTGGTCGACTTCTCCCGCGTGGCCGACGCGCCGATCGTCACGTCTCTGCCCATCGGCGTGGGTACGCGCGACGCGAAGAGCAACTGGACTCCCGAGCAGACGCGCCGCTGGTTCGCGTTCACTCGCTCAATCGGCGGCACCATCGCCGCAGTCGAGTTCATGAACGAGCCCACGCTCGTGTCGATGGGAGGCGCTCCTCCGAACTACGACGCGGCCGCCTACGGGCGCGACTTCAAGGTGTTCCGTGAGTTCATGCGCAAAGAAGCGCCCGCGACCAAGATCCTCGGCCCCGGCTCGGTCGGTGAGTCGACGGCCGATTGGGGTGTCGCGTCGGGCGGGTATGCGCTGGGCATGAAGATGCTGACCGCGGGCGAGCTGATGACCGCGGCTGGGCCTGACATCGACGCTTTCTCGTACCACCACTATGGCGCGACCTCGCAGCGTTGCGCCGCCATGGGTCACCAGACGAGCGCGGCAGACGCCCTTTCGGAGGCCTGGCTGAAGCGCACCGACGAGACGCTCGCGTACTACCGCAAGGTGCGCGACACGCACACGCCCGGCAAGCATTTCTGGAACACCGAGACTGCCGACGCGGCTTGCGGCGGCAACCCGTGGGGTGGGCAATTCCTCGACACGTTCCGCTACCTCGATCAGCACGCCCGCCTGGCCAAGCAAGAGGTCGACGTGGTCATGCACAACACGCTGGTCGCCAGCGACTACGGCATGCTGGACGATCGAGATTTTGCGCCCAAACCCAACTACTGGGGCGCGCTTTTGTGGCGCCGCCTGATGGGCAACGTGGTGCTCGACACTGGCGTTCCGCTGCAGCAAGGCCAGCACGTGTACGCGCATTGCTTGCGTGACACGCCCGGCGGCGTAGCCCTGCTCGTGCTCAACACCGACACGCGCGAGCCCACGATGCTGAACCTCGGCGCCGCCGCCAAGGCTGGTAAGCGCTACACGCTGACATCATCGGAGCTGCAGAGCCGCACCGTTCTGCTCAACGGCCAGCCGCTCGCGCTGACCGCCAAGGACGAGCTACCGGAGCTAAACGGTGAGGCGTTGACCTCCGATAGGGCCGTATTCACGCCGACCAGCATCAGCTTCGTCGCGCTGCCGAGCGCCAACAACTCCGCCTGCGCTAAGCCGTAGGGCCACGTTGGGCACGAAGGGCACGTTCGTCAACACGGCCAAGCACGACGGCTCCCCGTGGTCAAAGAATGCGGCCGGCATCGGGTTCATAGGAGCCGCGTCCTGATGCTGATTTCGGAGGTGAGGGTCTCATGAACCGGGCACTTGTTCGCGATCGTAGGGGCCCGGACCCGTGTCGGTTCCTTCCGCCGCCAGGGGTTCGTCGACGACGAGCTGATGGCGACCGCTTGTGATGTCCTGCACGAAGCCCTTCGCGCTGCCGTAGACGACAGCCTCGTGCATCGCGTCTCTTGGTGGCTTCTGGCTCTCGCGCCTCTGGTTCGGGCCCTCGCCCCGCTCGGCGGCCGCGCCGCCTTCGTTCTCCCATCGCGCGAGAGCAAGCTCGCGCATCCGTTCGGAGCGTTCTCGTTCATCTTCGGGCAAGGCGCGGTTGGCCATTCAGATCATGTAGGCCGCCTGCCGTCAGGGCGCCAGGGTCGTCTCGGCATGAAGGCAATCCCCAGGTCTTTGACTCAGCAACGACGCCATGGTCAGTGCTGTGCAAATGACTCACCGCATCCTAGTTGCCGTTGATCTGAGCGACCCGTCGATCGCGGCCTTGAAAACGGCGCGAGCTTTAGCGGAGGCTCGCGGCGCGACTCTGGCTATCGTTCATGTTGTAGCAAGCGTCGTCGCCGTTCAGCCCTTCTTTCCGCAAAGCTACGGCATCAACGCGACCAACGCGCTGGAGCTCGCGCGGCTCGCTGGCGAAGCTCTCGAGCGTCGAGTCTCCGAGGTCGAAGGTTGCTCCGGCGCGGAGCGCTTCGTCGAGCTCGGTATCCCTTACGCGGAGATCGTACGCCGGGCGGAAGCCTGGAACGCGGATTTGGTGGTCGTCGGAAGTCGCGGCCGAACCGGTATTTCACGCGCCTTACTGGGTAGCGTAGCGGAGCACGTCGTGCGAGTGGCGCATTGTCCCGTGCTCGTCTCTCGTCCCAGTCATGGCAGCGGGCTCGTCATGGCTGCGACCGATCTGTCGGACCCCTCCTTGCCCGCGGTTGCCCGCGCCGCCGACGAGGCGCGGCTGCGCGGCGCGCGTCTCGTCGTGATGCACGCCATGGAGATGTCCCCTGCTGCTTACGGCGCCGGGGCAGCTGCGCTCCTCGGCAACGTCTTACCCGCGCCTTCCGCCGAGGATCTGCGGCAAACACGGTCGTCGCTCATCACATTGCTCGACGACGCCATGCGTCGCGTCGGAGCCGAAGGTGAGCCGCTCGTCCTCGACGGTGACGCAGTTGCCAGCGTGATTCGCGCCGTCGAGGAGCAGAAGGCAGATCTGCTCGTCGTCGGCACCCACGGGCGCACCGGGATTTCGCGGCTGCTGCTGGGCAGCGTCGCAGAGAAGCTGGTTCGGCTCGCGGATTGTTCGGTGCTCGTGGTAAGGCAGACCGCCTAACTTGGCCATGAGCTGACCGCGAGCGCATCGCGACGGACTTGCTGCGCGCGGGCACCCTGAGCGGTTTGGGCATCAGGTCAGCGTCGAGCGCTGGGGCCGGGCAGTAGGTGTTTTCCCAGCACATGGACTTCGTCGCCTGGGCGATAAGCCCCGCATTCGTGGCTGCGGATGACGCGGACGCGAAGAAGACGGTGCTCGACCTCGCGCGTTCTTCGACATCCAGCTCGGTACGTGCGTGGCGTGCGCACCCAAATCGGATACAAGCTGCTGTGCGGTTGAATTAGAAAGAAACGATCATGAAACTCGAAAAGCAGTCAATCATCGTCACAGGCGGCGCGAGCGGCATCGGTTATCAAGCGGGCCTCGCGCTAGCGGCAGAGGGCGCGAACATCATCGTGGCCGACTACAACATCGACGGCGCGACGAAGGTCGCCGCCGAGCTCACGCGGAAGGGCGTCACCGCCTTCCCTTTCAAGGTCGACGTCTCGAAGGCGGCCGACGTCGAAGCCCTAGTTGACTTCGCGGTCGAGAAGCTCGGCGCGCTAAATGGCATTTTCAACAACGCTGGGATCGGCCTAGTGAAACCGTTCCTGGAGATGGACCCGGCGACCTACCACAAGGTCATCGACGTCGATCAGCACAGCGTCTACTACGGCATGTACTACGCGGCCAAGAAGATGGTGGCGCTGGGAACGAAGGGCACGTTCGTGAATACCGCGTCAATCTATGGAACGACCGCGTCCATCGGGAGCTTCAACTACAACGCGGCGAAAGCGGCTGTCATCATGATGACACGCTCGGCTGCGCTCGAGCTCGCGCCGCATGGTATCCGTGTCGTCGCGGTGGCACCGGGGTTCATCAACACTCCGATCCTGGGCAAGGACGCGGCGATGAAGGAGGCGCTCGCGAAGCAGCACCTGCACGGCAGGCTGATCGAGGCCGAGCAAGTGGCGAGCGTGGTGGCGTTCTTGTTCACAGACGGTGCTTCGGCCATCAACGGCTCGACTATCCCGGTGGAAGACGGCTTCCAAATTTTCAAGAACAGCTGATAGAACAGCGGCAGCAATGGGGACGACCGCAATGCCGCGGCACCACAGAAGGGTTCGACGCGCATGATCACGACCGGCTCACAGCACGGCGCGCCGGGGTCGTCGCGCTGCCGAGGAGGGGCGAGACAGGAAAATCGTGCTACCCTGCGCAGGGCCATGTTCCGATATGAGCGCGAGCTAGAAGCGCCGGCGGCGAGGTGGCTCGCGCGTCAGGGACTCGCCGTTCGGCACGAGTTCGAAACACCGGTTGGTGTGTGCGACGTCGTGGGATGCGCGCTGGATGGGAAGCGAGCACGGCTTCGCCAGTCCTTGAACAAACGTCCACTTTGGGGCCGCCCACGCGAGTAGAGCTTTGGCACCGCATACCTGATCGTGCTTCCAAGCGAAGCACTACGATCGAGCAGCTGGTCGATCGGTTCGAATCTTTCTGGGATCGAAGTGCTGTCGAGCAAGAGCTGGACAGATTGATCGGTCAGGGCTTCGTGGCCACGACAAGCAACGGCAAGCTGCAACGCCGTTCGCCGTGGCACCCGCTGCAAAAGCGGATTGTGGCGATCGAGCTCAAGTTGACTAGGGTCACGGAAGCCTTGGCGCAAGCCGTTCGGTGTGCGGGGTTTGCTGACGAGGCGTTGGAACATCTCGCTCCGCAGCGCCCGCAGCGAGGCGTGCGCGTCGTCGGCTCGATGTCGACCAGCAGCTCGGTGGTCGTGAACTGGAAGCCTATGACGCGAGTTTGCTTCAAACCAAGCAGCTCGAGGAGTAGGGTCGTGGCGCGCATGGACGAAGGGCTTTCTGGCTGGCGTAGTAACCGCCAGGTTCCCCCTCGTTCCATGCGCGCTCAACCTGCTCGTCGCCGACCCTTGCCAAACCCCATAAACGTCGACATTTCTGCCGCGCTCTGCTGCGCCGCGCACCCACTAAACGTGCAGCAGAGCCAAAAATTGTCGCTCAAGCACTGAACCTCGAACGGCAACAGTTCCGCTTTCGGCGCGTGTTTGCGGTACCACGCCCGCTCCCGTCGTTCGGGCCGCTTCAAGATTCGCCCACACCACAAGCTAGTCGATCAGATGACTCTCGCGGAAGGCCCGCGCATCTCGGGGGCACATGGCAATTTTTCCAGCGCTGTCGCGTCTGAAGCGCCGATCGTGGTACCCGGAGCGCGAGCGCGGGCCACGAAGCGCCCACAGTTTCGATTCGGCATCTTTCTTGGCACGCCCGAAGGGACTCGAACCCCTGACCGGTGGATTAGAAATCCACTGCTCTATCCAGCTGAGCTACGGGCGCGTGTTGCCGTTAAGTACCTGAAGACAGGACGAAATCCGATGGCTTTTTACGGGGCGCCTGGGTAGGCGTCGGGGAGCGTGATTTTAGCGCTTTGGGCGCGGGGCGTTCCGGCTGGTGGACCGGGTCCACGGGGCGGCACCCTCTCGGCGCGCCCCTTGCCGCGCCCAGATCTCCGCGGCATGGCGGGCGGGCGATGAAGGCGATCCGTGTGCTGCCGGCGAAGCATCAAACCCCCACTTGCGAGGCGTACGATGATGAGCACGAGGTGCGCCGCTTCGAGCGGGCGATGCGCGAGCACCGCGCCTATGCGGAGGCCTTTCGAGTGGTTCCCCTCGACGAGCGCGTCGACGGGACCTATCGCGTCACGGGCGCGAGCGGCACCTCGTATCACGTCGATATCGTAGATCGCAGCGGTTCGCACGACGCTTGCTCGTGCGCGGACTTCTTGTCGAACGAGCTCGGGACGTGCAAGCACCTCGAGGTGGTTCGACGGGCGATCGCGCGGGTGCCGGGTCTGGAGCGGGCGTTTCGCAGGTTGCGCGAGGTTCCGCGCGGTGCCGTGCTCACGGTGCGCGCGACCGGCTCCGCCACGCTGCGCGCTACTGGGCCTGCCTGTCTGGTGGCGATCGGGCCTTGGGAAAAGGATGATTTGAGGAGGCTTGGGCTCGTCCGCGATCCGCGTGAACCGGAGGTCGTGGTTCCCGGGTCCGCGGCGTGGCCGGACCGTCCGCTGTCGGCCAAGATCGGGAAAACGCGCATCGCTCACGCTGCCATGCAGCTGAGCGAACGCTTGAGTCGCGCCGCGCTGATCGAGAGCCGGCGTCGGGCAATAGCGAGCGCGCTGGCTGCGGGTGCGCTCGGCCTCGACGTGCTTTCCGTCCCGCTATTTCCTTACCAGCGCGAAGGTGTGGCGCACCTGCTGCGGGCGGGCAGGGCGATCTTGGCGGATGACATGGGGCTCGGCAAGACGGCTCAGGCGATCGCCGCTTGTGAGCTGTTGCGCGCCCGCGGCGAGGCGTCTCGGGTGATCGTTGTGACGCTGTCTTCGCTGAAGCACCAGTGGGCTCGCGAAATCGAGCGCTTCGCCGGTGTTCGCGCGGTCGTGGTGGGTGGCGGCGCGATCGGTCGTCGCCATGCGTTGAGAACCGATGCTCCCTACAAGATCTTGAACTACGAGCTTACCTGGCGGGAGCTCAGCGAGCTGCAGGGGCTCGACGCCGATGTCGTCATCTATGACGAAGCGCAGCGTGCCAAGAACTTTCGGACAAAGACGGCGCGCACGATTCAGCAAATCCCTTCGCGGTTTACGTTCGTGCTGACGGGCACGCCGATCGAAAACAGACTCGATGATCTGTATTCGCTGATGCAGGTCGTCGACCCCAACGTGCTCGGGCCGCTCTGGAAATTCAACCTGGCGTTTCACCAGCAGACCGATACGGGCAAGATCACGGGGTACAAGAACCTCTCGAATCTGCGGGAACGGATCGCACCGGTCGTGCTCCGGCGTCGCAAGGAAGAGATTCTCACACAGCTGCCCTCGCTCACCGAGCAGACCCGCTACACTCCGCTCACGACGGTTCAGCAAGAGCTCGAGCAGGGCTACCGGCGGAACGCGGCCCAGCTCATGGCCAAGGCCCAGCGCCACGGGCTGACCAAGAAAGAGCAGGAGCTCTTGATGATGAACCTGCTCAAAGCCCGCCAGGCTTGCAACGCGGCCGAGCTCTGTGATCCCAAGCGCCACGGATCGCCGAAGCTCGATGAGCTCGAAGCGGTGATTGACGAGATCGTCAGCCAAGGGGCGAGCAAGGTGCTCGTCTTCTCCGAGTGGGTGGAGATGCTGAAGCTCGCCGCTCAGCGCCTGGACTCCGCAGGCATCGGTCATGTCATGCTGCACGGTGGAGTTCCGACCGAGCGGCGGCCGGCGCTGTTGGATCGCTTCCGTGAGTCGGACGACGTACGCGTGCTGCTCTCCACGGAAGCGGGGGGGACCGGGCTCAACCTTCAGGTCGCAAGCTACGTAGTGCACCTCGACTTGCCGTGGAATCCCGGCAAGCTCGACCAGCGCAACGCTCGCGCCCATCGCATGGGGCAGACGCGCGGCGTCTCCGTCATCTGCCTGTGCGCGGAGGAAGGAATCGAGCGCGCAATCGAAGGGACCTTGGCCGCAAAGCGCGCGGTGCGCTCCGCCGCGCTCGACGGCGGGAGCTCCGTCGAGACGTTGGAGGCGCCGAGCTTTACCGTGTTCTTGGCCCAGCTCCAGGAGATCATGGACGAGCTGGCCGACGCCGAGGCGGGAGTCGAGGTCGACGCCGACGCCGAGGCGGGAGTCGAGGTCGACGCCGATGCCGAGGTGGGAGTCGAGGTCGACGCCGATGGCGAGGTGGGAGTCGAGGTCGACGCCGAGATCGAAGCCCCGTCGCGCGACGGACAGGTCGCAAACGGCCGCCCATCCAGCTCGGCGGTGCTTCGCGTGGCTGACGGAGTGGCGCAGCGGCGCTTAGCGCTGGCTCGCGTGGTTATCGAAGCGGGTTTCGCGGCGGACGCGGTTCGCGCAGCCTACGAGGCGATGGCAGCTGCCATCGGTGCGCTCCTCCTCGCGGCGCCTACGAGCCATGCCGCGCTCGTCGCGGGTATCTACGGTGAGCTGCTGCCAAGCGGGCGTTTGCCAGCGGGGGCGCACGCGGCCCTGGCGAGGCTCCATGATCTCACGCTCCTCGAGGCGCACGGCGTCGAGGTGAACGCAGAGTTGGCTGGGGCGGCGGTGAACGAGGCGGGTGAATGGCTCGGTCGTATCGGCGCGCTGGCGCAACGGGGCGACGACCGGGTTGGGGCACCAGCGATGCTCGACGCCTGATCCGCACGGCCCTTGATCCGCTCGACGTCTGATCCGCCGACGGCGCGGGGCAAGTTGGCGGATGCACCTTGCTGATGCCAGCATTGCGGCATGGCGTTCGATTGGTGGCGGCGCTTGAGCCGGGCCGATGTGTTGGCGGAGGCGTTCCCGCCGCGGTTTCACGAGTCGATCTTGCGGTCGGTGCCGTGCGCGACGCTGCTCGACGAGCAGGAGCTGCACAAGCTCGAAGCGTTGGTGCGCGTCTTCAATTCGGAGAAATCTTTCGAAGGGGCGGGGGGGCTCGAGCTCACGGATGAGATGCGGGTGCTGATCGCGGCGCGCGCGTGCTTGCTCGTGCTGCACCGCGTGGAGCTGGACGGCGCGCTGTATCCAGACCTAGACGCGATCATCGTGTATCCGTCGACGTACCGGGCGCTGTACCGCGAGCGAGACGGTTATGTGGTCGTGGAAGGGGAGCAGGCGCGGCTCGGCGAGTCGTGGACGCGCGGGATGGTCGTGCTGGCGTGGGACGCCGTGGTGGCAGCGGCGGCGCGTCCGCACGACGGGCACGACGTGGTGTTGCACGAGTTCGCGCATCAGCTCGACGCCGAGGACGGGGAGATGGACGGCACGCCGGAGCTGGGCCCGCTCGAGCGCTACGCGATCTGGTCGAAGGTAGCGGGCGCGGAGTACGCCGCCCTCGTCGCCGACGTCGAGCGGCATCGCGAGACCAGCATCGACCCTTACGGTGCCAGCAACGCGCCCGAGTTCTTCGCGGTGGTGGTGGAGCTGTTCTTCGAGAAGCCGCGCTCGCTCGCGGGGCGGCACCCCGAGCTGTACCAAGAGCTGGCGACATTTTTCCGGTTCGATCCTGTCGCGCGCCTCGACGCGCGCTCGGCCACCCTCGCGTCAGAAGCTCGATGAAAACCGACGTTTCTGTCTTCGATGGCCGCCTGCGTGCCTGGTCAACGCGAAGCGAATTGAAGTATGGTGCCGCCATGAAGGCGCTGGTTGGGTTCTCCTGCCTGAGTTTGTTGCTGATGAGCTGCGGTGGTTCGGCGCCGCCTGCCGAGTCGCCTGCACCCGAAGCCGACGCGCCGGTCGTCGTCGAGTCGCCGGCGCCTCCGACGACCGCTTCGAGCAACACCGACGAGCCCCCGCCGGAGCCGAAGCCGGAGAGGCCCGCGGCGGCGGAGCCCACGTTCACCGAGGGCATGTCGGTCGCAGAGGCGATCAAGGCCGTGCCGCAAGGCGCGGAGCGCGCCAACATCGACCAAGAGACGCTCTCGAAGCCGATTCAAGACTTCGCGCTCTACGAGCCGTGCAAGCCCGGCACCGCCCATCTGAAGCTGAAGATCGCGGTTTGGGACGGCAAGGCGGTAGGTATCGACGTGACGGCGACGCCCAAGAACGACAAGCTGGTGGCTTGCGTGAAAGATCGCATCAAGGCGCTGACCTGGCAGGCCCACGTGAAGTCACTGAACACCGTCGACTACTCGTTCTGAGCGCGTCTCATCAGCAGCGTGGCAGCATCGCGCAGCGCGGCAGCATCGCGCAGCGCCGCCAACGATTCGCGAAGTGACGTCAGGACGGGCGATCGAGCGGATCGAACGGATGGCTGACGGAAATGCCCTGGACCTGCTCGGAGGTCTTGCCGAAGCGGCGCTCCTTGCCGTTGTAGACGTCCACGGCTTCCAGCAGCCGGCCAGCGGTGAAGTCGGGCCACATGATCGGCAAGAACACCAGCTCGGCGTAGGCGGACTCGAACAGCAAGAAGTCGCTCACGCGCGTCTCGCCACCGGTGCGGATCAGCAGGTCGACGTCGGGCAGGGAGTGGGTGGTCATCTGGCGGTGGAAGAAGGCTTCGTCGATCTCTTCGGGCAGCACCAGGCCGGCGCGGGCGCGCACCGCGAGCGAGCGCGCGGCCTCGACGATGTCTTGGCGGCCTCCATACGATAAGGCAAGCGTCAGGGTCATGCGCTCACCGTCGCGGGTGTACTCGATCAAGTCTTCGACGGCGTGGCGGGTGGCGGTCGGCAGGTCTTCGAGGTTGCCGATCACGTTCACGCGAATGCCGTTTTGGCGTAGGTCAGCGCGCTCTTGCTTCGCAAACTCGATCAGCAAGCGCATGAGCGCTTCGACCTCGTGCCGCGGACGGGCCCAGTTGGCGACGCTGAACGCGTAGAGCGTGAGGTACTTGATGCCGAGGCGGGTCGACGTCTCAACGGCTTCGCGCACCGCGCGAGCGCCTTCGGCGTGACCTTCGGCGCGATCGAGGCCGCGTGTCTGAGCCCAACGACCGTTGCCGTCCATGATGATGGCGACGTGACGCGGAATCTTGGAGTTACCGTTCTTGCCGTTACCGTTGTGTGCAGGAGCCAAGTTCGGAAGCCTCGCGTTTGAAGGAAAATCAGTCAGGCCCGCGATCGCCGCGCTGTGCGGCTTGGGGGCCAAAGTGTGCCCCACAACCTCCCACATCCTGGCTACGGCGTTGATGGAGGTTTGGTGGAGAATCGCGGAGCCCGCCCGGGCAAGCGCGGTGAACGACGACCGGATCTTAGCGGTCTAAGTGCATGATAACAATTATGTTTATGCAGGATTTGGGGCGAGGGTTGCGCGCAGGCGCGCGCCCGGAAGCTTGAGGCGGAACACCACAGCCGGAGGGCCGGGAGTTTCGAGGTCGGCGAGCCCGCCGTGGGCCTCGGCGACAGCCTGCACGATCGCTAGCCCGAGGCCGGTGCCCCCCTTGTCGGAGCGGGTGGTGACGAAGCGACGAAATAAGCGGTCTCGGACGTGAGGCGCGACGGTTCCGGCGCTGCGTACGGCGAGCACCACGTTGTCGGCGTCGCGCACGACCTCGATCTGCACCGGCGAGGCGGGCTCGGAGTGGACGAGCGCGTTGTCGACCAGGTTGGCGAGGGCTCGAGTCAGCCACAGCTCGTCGCCGCTGACGCGCACGTCGCCTTCGGAGACCACGGACACGCGCGGACGATCGTCGCCGAGTGTCTCGAGCGTACGCCGGGCCAGCCGCGCCAAATCGACGGGCTCGAAGGTCTCGGCGCCGCGCGCTTCGATGTGCGCCAAGCCGAGCAGCTCGCTCAGCAGCCGCTCGATGCGCTGCGTGGCTTCGCGGATGCGCTGCACGAAATGCCGCGCCTGCGCCGGCTCTTCGAGCGCGCTTTCTTCGAGCACCTCCGCGCTGGCGCGAATCGCGGCGACGGGATTTTTGAGCTCGTGCGACAGATCGGCGGCGAACGTTTCCACGAAGGGCCGACCGGAGAGCTCGCGCCGCATCGAGTCGAGGGCCCGCGACAAGCGCGTGACCTCGCGTCCGAACTCGGGTGGGGGCGGGGCGGTGCGCTCCCCGCGGCTGACCCGCTCCCCGAACATGCTGAGCCGCTCGATCGGCTCGGCGATGGCGCGGCCAATCATGGCAGCAGCGGCGGCGGCGGCGGCGCCCAGCACCAAACTGATGACGAGCACGGTGGGCGCCATGTCGGCGAGCAGGTTCTTCATCACGACGGTCGGCTTGATCACGCGCACGGCGCCGATCTTTTCGCCTTGGACGATCACGCTATGGTCGACGTAGACGAGACCTTCCTCGTCGTGCGGCGGCGCCGAGCGCGGGAAAATCACGCGACCGGAGGCGTCGACCAGCTGCAGCCGGAGATCGGCGCCGCGCTCGCGCTCGTGCTCGAAGCGCCGCGCGACGTCGGACAAGCTCCCCCCGGTGCGATCGAGCTCGCCCGCGACCAAGCCCGCGATCGACGCCGCCTCGTCGCTCGCCGCCTGCAGCGCGATGCGCACGGCGCGCGCCTCGATGCGATCGACGACCATCGAGCCCAGGCCGAGCGCGAAGGCGCCGACGATCAGGCCCAGCGCCAGGAAGACCTGCATGCGGATCGACATCCCGCGCGTGCGCGTGCGGAGCAGGCGCGACACGACGAACGCGACGAACAGGATCAGCCCGATCGCCGCCGCCGCGACGATCACCAGACGCACGAACGCGCCCGGCTCGCTCACGGCGCCTCGGCCGCGGACGGATCGTCGCTGAGCCGGTAACCCACGCCGCGCACGGTTTCGATCCAGGAGGGCTCGGAGCCGGCTTCGCCGATCTTTTTGCGCAGCGCCTTGACGTGGGAATCGATCGTGCGATCGGTGATGCGGAAGCCGTCTCCCCACACCCGGTCGATGAGCTCGGCCCGGGTGAAGACTCGGCCGGGGCTGCCGAGCAGCGTGGCCAGCAGATCGAACTCGACCCGCGTCAGGTCGAGGGCGCGGCCCGAAGCCTCGGCGCGGCGGGTGCGCGCGTCGGCCGTGAGGGGCGGCGCTCGTTTCAGCTGCGCCTGCGAGGCGGGCCCGGCCGCGACGCTGCGGCGCAGCACCGCTCGCACGCGTGCCACGATCTCGCGGGGCGAAAATGGCTTGGTGACGTAGTCGTCGGCGCCCGACTCGAGCGCGGCGACGCGATCCGCCTCGGCGTCGCGGCTCGAAAGCACGATGATCGGCATGGTGCCGGCGCGGTTGGAGGCGGAAGCGCGCCAGCCGCGGATCAGATCGAAGCCGCTACCATCGGGCAGCATCAAATCGAGCACCACTAGGTCGAAGTGGCTGCCGTCGCGGCCCGCGAGCGCGGCCTCGTGGGCATTTTTTGCGGTGGCGACCGAAAATCCGTCGCGCGACAGAACGTACGCCAGCGATTCGAGGATAGCGGGCTCATCCTCGACGAGCAGAATGCGCGCGGTCATCCGTGGATGGATGCTAGCCTATGTGGCCGCCCGCGGTTGGCCCGCATGAAGACGCTCCACGTGCTCAGACACGGCCAGGCCGTGCCCGAAGGAGAGGGGTTACAGGATCACGAGCGCCCGCTCACCGAGCGGGGGCAGAACGAAGTGCGGCTCAGCGCTCGGCACCTGGCGCAGCGTCCCCGCCCGCCCAGCTTGATTTTGAGCTCGAGCGCAGCGCGAGCGCGTGCCACCGCCGAGATCTGCCTGGCCGCCCTGCCGGTGGCGGCGGTGCTGACGATCGTCGACGAGCTCTACCTGGCCGAGCCGACCCGCTACCTGGCGGAGCTGGCCGCGGGTGCGGATCCCCACGAGTCGGTGCTGGTAGTCGGCCACAACCCCGGGCTCGAGGCGCTGGTATTCGTGCTGTCCGGTCGCTCTGAACATCTGGCCACGGCGTGCCTGGTCGAGATTGACTTGTCGATCTCGGGGTGGACCAAGCTTTCGGGTGCGACGGTGGCTTTCGGACGTCTCGTCGACGCGTTCAGGCCGGGCTGACACTTTCGAGCGTCCCGCGGACCGATGCTACACTGGCTTTTGCCCGCTCTTGGGGTTATTAACGCCCGTTCAGATGCCCATGACGCGCCTGCCGCCGAAGAAAGACGTGGCCCTCGCTTTACTCGAGCAAGCCACCGTCTTGGTTCACCTCGATCCGCGCGGTGAGCAGGTTCAAGTGCCGGCTTGGTTCAAGCGCCAGCCACAGTTGGTTCTGCAGATCGGGCTCAACATGCCCAAGCCGATCCCGGACCTCACCGTCGACGACGACGGCATCTCGTGCACGCTGAGCTTCAGCAACGCGCCCCACTACTGCCACCTGCCCTGGGCTTCGGTCTACGCCCTGATCGGCGCGAGCGGGCGCGGCATGGTGTGGCCCGACGACGTACCGCGCGAGGTCGCCGGACAGTACGTGGTGACGACGCCGAAAGAAGACGCGAAGCCGCGCACCGCGCTGCGGGCCGTTGACGCCGAGCCGTCTCCCGACGAGCAGGCGGCCAAGGCCGACGCCAAGAAGAAGAAGCGCGCCCGCAAGGCCAAAGAAGCCAAAGAAACCGAGAAGGCCACGCGCGCCACGCGCACGCCGAAGAAGAAGCTCGAAGCCGCGCGCTTGCCGGAAGCAGGCGCCGAAAAGCCGCCACGGGCGCCGCGCCAGCCCGCCGCCGCACCCGCTCCCGCCGTCGCGGCGGCGCCGGCCACGCCTGCGCGTCGCGCCTCGGCTGGCTCCAACGCCTCGGGCGCGAAGAAGAAGCGCGAGCTTCCTCCCTACCTGCGCGTCGTCAAATAACGTCGCGGCGCGATCATCAGCCGCCCGCGCCGGCCGAGCTCGAGGACGCCGGTGCGCCGCCGTTGCTCGCTGGCTCGCCGCCGTTGCTCGCTGGCTCGCCGCCGTCGCTCATCGGCGCACCGCCGCTACCGCTCGCGCCGCTGCCTTCTGCGACGCATTCCCAGCGGCCGCTCGCGGAGCTGCACTCGTAGCCCTGCACACAACCGACGCTCGCGAAATCGCAGTCGCCGGCCATGCACTTGCCAGAGCGGCTGCAGGTTTCATTCGTGCCGCAATCATCCGGAGCGGCGCACGATTGGCTCGGGCCGATGTCGGTGACGCAGAGGCCGCTGTGACCGTCGCAGACGTAGCCGTACGGGCAGTCGAAGTCGTCGAAACAGCCGCCGTCGTTCCCGTCGTAAACGGGACAGCCGGACATGACGACACCGATGAGAGCCAGCGCCGCCAGATAGGACGATTTCTTCATCGCGCGGCAAGGGTAGCAAAAAGGCCCAGAGGCCGCCCGTGAGCTCGTCAATCTTCGTCGGGGCTCGGGAAAGGCTCGCGAGGTGCGGCGCCTACCGCTAAGCTTTGCGCGCCTTCGAGCGCACCTCGAGCCGCCCGGCCGGGCGCGCGTCGCCTGGTCGAGGTGCCCGCCCCTCGTTCCCCAGTTACCGCACCTCATTCCCCGATTTCATGGACGTTCGCTGTAATCGCTGCGGCACCGAGTACGAGTTCGACGACGCGCTGATCTCGGAGCGGGGGACGACCGTCAAGTGCACCAACTGCGGGTTGCAGTTCAAGGTGTACCCCAAGCATCACAGCGGAGGACCGGAGCGCTGGGTTGTACGTACGGCCGAAGGGCGCGAGCTGGTGTTCACGTCCCTGCGCGAGCTGCAGCGGGGTATCGCGGATCGCAAGGTGGCCCCGGGCGACATGCTGACCCGCGGACAGAAGCCAGCCCGACCCCTCGGCTCGATCGCCGAGCTGGAGCCGTTCTTTCAGAGCAGCCTCGGCAAGGTGACGCCACCCACGCCCGCCGCCGATCGGGTGGCGCGCACCCTGCACGGCGTCGCGCCGCCCGCCAATTCGTTACCCGGGTCGCAGGTGGCGAGCACCGTCGCCTCGCCGTTTCCGTACACCACCGACCTCAGCGTGCCGGCGCCGCCCCATCAGCCAGAGCTCGCGCCCGTCGTTCAGGTCGAGGCGCCGTCGGTGGAGGCGCTGTCGGTCACGATGCCGGCCGTCGAAGCGCCGCCAGAAGCGCTCGCGGCGCGCGCGGCCCGCGCCGAGGTGTCGACAGCGTCGAACACCATCGCTGACGTACCGAGCAAGGGCACGCTGCCCGCGATGGGCATGGAGCGCCCGGCGTCGAATCCGGAGGTGGAGCGCGGGCCGAAATCTCCGTCCGCGACCCTGCCCCAATTCGAACCGCTCGCGCCCGCCTCGCTATCGGGCACCTTGCCGCTCGAGGAGTACGAAAAGCAACGGCGCGAAGCGGCCGCCCAGCGCTCGTCTCCTCAAAGCAGCGGCGCGCGCATCCCGCTCGAGACGGTGGCCCGTTCGTCGCCCCAAGCGTCGCGGCCGCAGCTCGACTCGACGCCGCGTTCGACGCGTGGCGCCGACTCGACCCCCCGTCCTCCCGTCAGTAGCCGCGGCAGCTTTCACTCTTACGACGAGCTGGCTTCACCGGCCGCCGATCGCGCCTTCGACGCGCGCCGCGCTCGCTCGCGCTGGATCGTGGGCGTTGTCGCGATCGGCATGGTCGGCTTGATCGGCGCGACCGTCGGCCGTCGTTACCTGGCAGGCGCGACAATCCCCAGCGCCGCCTCCGCTCCGATCAGCGACGACCGCGTGAAGGATTTCTTGCAGCGGGGCACGCAGCTCGCGGACGAAGGCGACTATGAAGGCGCCCAAGAAGAGCTGGTCAAGGCCAGCGCGCTCGCGGAAAGAGACGTGCACGTGCTGGCAGCTTTGGCCCGGCTCGAGACGCTGCGCGCCGACGTATTCTGGTTGAAGCTCCGCCTGCTCGATCCGTCGTCGACGGAGCTCGTCGCCGCCACCCACCGCGAGCTAGGTCGCCGCGTCGGTAAGGCGCGCCAGGCCGCCGATCGGGCGTTCGCGGTCGCGCCCGATGATCCGACGGTGATCCGCGCCCGCGTCGACTCCATGCGCCTGAGCGGAGAGAGCGACAAGGCGCGCGAGTGGATCGCTCCCGTCAGCAGCAACGCCAGCCAGCCCGAGAATGCGTTCGTTCTCGCTGCGCTCGATCTGTCGGATCCGTCGCCGGTCTGGGCGAGCGTGCTCGATCGCTTGCGCACCGCCGCCGCCGGGGAGCGCGAGCCCGGGCGCGCTCGGGCGGCGCTGATCTACGCGCTGGCGCGCGCCGATCGCGTGGCGGACGCGCGGGCCGAGCTGTCGAAGCTCGAAGCTCAGCCCAAGCCTCATATCTTGCTCGACGAGCTGCGCGGCTTCTTGTCGCGCTTTCCCGCTACCGACGGTAAGCCGGCGCCGGCCGCGCCGTCGCTGGCGGTCGTCGACGTCAGCAAGCTGCCGAAGCTCGATACCAGCGTCGCGACCGAAGAAAAGCCTGGCTCGGGCGTGCCGACCGACTTTCGCACCGCGCTCAGCCAGGCTGCCGCCGCCTCGCGCGCCGGTGACTACGGCCGCGCCGAGACGCTGTACAACGCGGCGCTCGCCAGCCAGCCCGGCAACGTCGAGGCGCTAGCCGGCCTGGGTGACATCGCGCGGCGCCGAGGAGACTCGACGCGCGCGGCGCAGTTTTACGATCGCGTGCTGTCGCAAAATCCGAGCTACCTGCCCGCGGCGATGGCCAGCGCCGATCTGAAATGGAGCTCCGGTAACCGCGCCGGTGCCCTGCTGCTCTACCGACGGATCGTCGATCAGGTCGGCACCAGCTCCGACTACGGGGCGCGCGCGCAAGCTCGCATCAACGAAGCTAGCAGCGCGCCCGCGGCTGCCACGTCCGCGCCAGCGCCGGAGGTGGCCCCGGCCGCGCCCGAGCCGCCCGCGGAAGCGCCGCACATCGACACGACGGATCTGCCAGGAATGAAGTAATGCGCTCATTGTCGCGAAATTCGTTGGTGCTCGGGGGCCTGTTGGCGCTCGCCTGTCATGGCCGGCCACGTAGCGGCGAAAGCGGGGCGAGCGCGTCCGGGGCCGGGCTCGGCAAGAGCGTGGCCGAGTTCGATCTGTCGGCGGGCGTGCCCGAGAGCGTGAGCGGCGGGCTATTTCAGCCGCCGACGTCGCGCACGTACGTAGCCTTGGCGCGCAGCGTCGAGCGCATCGCTGACGATCAAGACGTCGGTGGCGCGTTCGTCAAGCTCGGGGGGACGTCGCTCGACTGGGCCCAGACGGAGGAGCTTGGCGCGCTGTTCGAGAAGCTCAAGCAAAGCGGCAAGCCCGTCGTGTGTCACGCCCACGTGCTCAGCAACTCGACCGCCGCGTTCGCGCTCCGAGGTTGCTCGCGCACCTGGCTGAGCCCCGCCGGCGAAGCGGAGACGGTCGGAATCGCGGCGCAGATCATGTACATGCGCGGGTTGTTCGACAAGCTCAAGGTCGGCGTCGACTTCCTCCACGTCGGCAAGTTCAAGAGCGGGGTCGAGCCGTTCACGCGCGAGGGGCCGAGCGAGCCCGCGCGCGAGTCGCTCATCGAGACCCTGCGCGCGATCCGCGAAGGTTGGCTCGACCAGGCGACCCAGGCCGGTAAGCCCGACAGCGTGCGCGCCGCCCTCGAGCAGGGTCCGTGGAGCCCCGAAGACGCCAAGAAAGCCGGCTTGATCGACGCGGTCGGCTTCGAATCCGAGGCGCTGGTCGAGGCGAAGAAGCTGTCGAAGGCCGAGCGCGTCAACGGCCAGTACGGCGCCGGCGGCAAGGGCGCCAAGGGCGGGCTCGACGTCGCCGAGCTCGTGCGCGTGATCGCTGGCAGCAACGAGGCCGCTACCTCGCGGCCGCACATCGCGGTGGTGCCGGCCGAGGGCTCGATCACGATGGAAGCGGGCGGAGCGCTGCAGAGCGGTGGCATCACCGCGCGCGCGATCTCGAAGACGCTGCGGCGCTTGAAGAACGACGACACGATCAAGGCCGTGGTCTTGCGCATCGACTCGCCGGGAGGCTCGGCGCTCGCCAGCGACTTGATCTGGCACGAGCTGCGTGAGCTCAAGAAGAAGAAGCCGCTCATCGTCTCCGTGGGGGGTATGGCCGCCAGCGGCGGTTACTACATGGCGTGCGCGGCCGACAAAATCTTCGCCGAGCCGACGAGCATCGTCGGGTCAATCGGCGTGTTCGGCGGCAAGATCGTGCTGTCGTCGTCGCTCGAAGAGCTCGGTGTGCACACCGAGACGTTTCCGGCCAGCCCCGAGCCGGGGGCAGGGGCGCGCGCCGCCGCTCAATCGCCGTTCAGCACGTGGGACGACGCGACGCGCGAGAAGGTCCGCGTCGGCATGCAGTCGGTCTACGATCTGTTCGTGTCGCGCGTGGCCGACGGCCGCAAGCTGACGCGCGAGAGGGTCGAAGAGATCGCGCAGGGCCGGATCTGGAGCGGCAAGCAAGGGCTCGACCGCGGGCTCGTCGACCAGCTGGGCGGGGTGACCGACGCCATCCGTCAGGCGCGCAAGCTGGCCGAGCTGCCGGCGGACGCGCCCGTCACGGTCGAGGGCGACAAAGACAGCTTGCTCGAGATGCTGCTCGTCGGACCCGACGCCGACGAAGAGCAGGTGAAGCAAGCGCTGGCCGCTTACCAGGCGCGCTCGCTGGTGATTCGCGAGCTGCCGCCGTCGGTACGACGCTACGCCTCCGCGCTCGGACCGCTGGCGTCGGGCGAGCGGTTCGTCACCGCGCTGCCGTTCGGGATCTCGCTCGAGTGAGCGTGCGACGCCGCGTGGTGGTGGTGATGATGGGCGGCCTGGCGCGAGGCGTCGACGAGCCAGCCCGCTAGCCAGCGCCGCGCGCCGACGCGTTGGGCTCTGATCGCGATCAGTCCGAACAGCACGAACGCGGCCGCCCGCGCGATTTCGTCTGGGAAGCGCAGCGGGCTCGCGATCGGCGCGACGCGGTTGATGCCGATCGCGATCGCGCCCGTCAAGCACACGAGCCAGATCCAAACCGGAGCCAAGCCGCGCGGCCCGAGGGTGCGTCCGAGCCTCCAGAGCACGCCGGCGCCGAGCGCGCTCGAGAGCGTTACCGCCAGCAACCCCGCGCCCGGCGACAGACCCTTCTCCGTCAACGCTCCGAGCGCGACCAGGCTCGCGCCGCCGGTGCCGATCAAGCTGCCAAGCGACGCCGAGACCAACAGCTCGAGCGGCCCGCCGAGCGTGCCGTACAGCGCGCCGTCCGGCAAAGAGAGCGTCAGCACGGCCGAGACGGCCACCGCGACGACCCACATCGCCGTCGCGCGATCGAAGCGCCGAAAGCGATCCGACGGCGGCGCGGGCATCTCCGCCAAGCGCGCCGCGGTGTGCTTGGCGGCGTCTTCGCCTGCGATCGCGATGGCCAGCATCGCAACGGCGCCGGTCACGATCGGCACGACGGTGGTGGCGAGCGTTGCCGCCAACGTCCAGGCTACACCGTACGTGGCCAAGCCGAGCGCCAAGCCTTCGGCGCCGAGCGCGAAGCCGAGCTGGCGCCCGAGCGTCACGGGCAGAGATGGGCCGAGCTTTTTGAGCTCTGCGTGGACGCGATCACCGAGCAAGAAGGTGAGCCCGAGGCCGATCAGCAAGAACGGCGCGCCGCGCTGCGCTGTCTGACCGGCCAGCGCCAGCAGCTCGCGCCCGCCGCTCTCGTGACCCGGCTCGTGACCACCGAGCAACACCAACGACAGGCCCAGCGCCGCCGCGCCGGCGTCGGCGAGCTTGGCGCCCTCGGAGCGAGGCAGGTCTTCGAGCCAATCGTGGGTCACGACGTGGAGCAGCACGCCGCTCACCAGCGCGCCGATCCAGCCCGCCGCCGACGACAGGGTGGCCACCGGCACCGCGAACGAGCCCAGCACGCCGAGCGCGCTCGCCGCCGCCAGGGCTCCCGCCCGCCGCAAGGCGACGGCGGGGCCGTATTCGCTGCGGTAGGCCAGCGTCACCACCGCCACGAGCGGCACGGTGTGGGCGATCAGCGCCAAGATCACGTCCAAGTGCGCGAGCACACCGCCCGGTAACGCCGCGTAAGCGCCGATGCCGAGACCGTCGCCCACATGATGCACGAGCAGGCCGATGAAGCCGGCCTCGAGCGCCAGCCGCACCGGCGAGAGCTGACTGCGGCGCGATGCCACGCGCTCGGTCAGCGGATGAAGCAGCACGGGGCCCAGCAAGCCGAGCAAGAACGCCGCACCGCCCCACAATCCTACCGCGGACAGCGCGTCGGGCAGCAGGTGCGTCAGGACGACGGCGGCGGCGGCCGTCGCCGCGAACGTTCGCAGCAGACCGAGCACGGCCGGTCGCGCTCCCGAGACAGCCGTCAGAGCTGCCCCGAGCGCGACGGCCAGGACAGCGACAACCAGGGCGAGCAGCACGGAGGGGCGACGTGTCTAGCACGCGCTCGCGCCCGGCGTCACTCGTCGTGGCGGGGCGGGATTTCACCGCCAGATCGTGGCGCCCGACCCGGTTCGCGGGCGCCGGGAGTGGACAGCCGCCGGCAGATCGCGCGATCCTCCGGGCTTCGGCTCGGTCCCGAAATATCAAGAGGAGGAAGCCCATGCTGCGAGCGTTGGTGTCGAGCGCCTTGAGCGCGTGTGCGCTGTTGCTTTCGGTCGGTCCGGCGCACGCCGCGACGCTGCGCGTGCCGGCGCAGTATCGGACGATCCAAGCGGCGGTCGACGCGGCCGCCCCCGGCGACCGTATCCGCGTCAGCCGCGGTCG
>Ga0164241_10001192_pt1 | contig 34354 bp, 40 predicted proteins | sample OricomyardsoilBY_FD_108780 | JGI IMG/M metagenome (GOLD analysis project Ga0164241, IMG submission 108780) | Backyard soil microbial communities from Emeryville, California, USA - Original compost - Back yard soil (BY) | ecosystem: Environmental > Terrestrial > Soil > Unclassified | place: USA... | reverse complement strand
TCGGGATCGCCGATCTCCGGGTCGTAGATGAACCCGCAGCTCTCGCAGATCCATTGCGTCACTTCCTGCGTAGCAGTCATGCCGAAAGCTTAGACGGGCTCAGTCTTTGCTGAAGTTGACCGAGACCGGCTCGCGCTCGGCGGCGTCCTCGATCTCGAAGAACTCGCGTTTCGTGAAATTGCCCTGGTTGGCGACGATCGAGCCCGGGAACTGTTCGATGTCGGTGTTGTAGGACTGCACGTTGGAGTTGTAGATCCGCCGCGAGGCCTGGATCTCGTCCTCGAGCTCGGAGAGGTTGCGGCTGAGCTGCTGGAAGTTCTCGGTGGCACGCAGGGTCGGGTAGTTCTCGGCGACCGCCTTCACGTCGGCCAGCGCTCGGGTCAGCTGTTGCTCGGCCTTGGCGGTTTCCTCGACGCCCTGGGCGGCCATCGCCGCGGCTCGTGCCTGGGTCGTCTTCTCGAAGGTCTGGCTCTCGTGCTCGGCGTAGCCCTTGACCGTCTCGACCAGGTTGGGGACGAGGTCGTGACGTCGCTTCAGCTGTACGTCGATGCCGCTCCACGACTCGTCGACCCGGTTGCGCGCAGCGATGATCGAGTTGCGCTTGGCGATGAAGTAGAGGACGGCGATGACGATGATCGCGACCACTGCGATGAGAACCCAAGTCATTGCCCGCATCCTACCCCCAACCAGCGGCGAACTGCATCAACTTCTCCACCTGCTGGGTGGAGAAGTTGATGCAGTTCGTTGGATGCGTGTTGCCCGGGCGTAGGATCAGCGGCTCATGGGGGCCAAACAGGAAGCACAGGACTGGGCAGAGACCGTTCGCAAGTTCGGCGAACGACATGACCTCAAATACGAGCCGGTGGGGGGGATCAACCCCAAAGACGGCCCGGTGGCGCTCTGCGTCGGTGGCGTCAACCGCCTTACCGGGCAGCTTGCCGAGGGCTTCTGGGGCTCCTGCTGCGACGCCGGCGAAAAGGAGGTCGGTGGTCTCTTCGGCAAGGCGGTGCTACCGACGGCGCTTCTCCTCAAGGCCCACATGCCGGACCTGGCCCAGGTCGTGCCGGCCTTCAACGTCGAGTCGATCGAGGGTCACGAGGTGGTCACCCAGCGCTTTGCCCGCAAGGTCCAATTCGAGTCGATCGACTTCAATAAGCGCTTCCTCGCCACCGTGCCGAGCGAGTACGACCCAGTTGCCCTGCGCGAGCTGTTCAGCCCCGGCTTCCTCGAGTGGACGACGACGATGACCGGCGAGATCGACTTCGGCATCAACGATCGCCAGCTCTGGTTCCTCTGGCGCCTGGGCGAGCGCAGCGAGGAGGAACTAAAAGCCGTGCTCAAGAACGGCGGCCAGCTCTTCAAGCGCCTGCAGGGCGAGATGGACGAGAGCGGCATCCACACTTACCCGCCGGGCCCCTGGCACGCCGGTCTCGAGCCTTTCCCGGCGAGCTAGCTCCGGCCGGTTCTGAGTTTCAGGCGGGGTAGTCGGGGTCGCCGGGCAGCACGACCCGGTGATCCTCGCGGGTGCCGATCACCTTGGGCAAGATTGGCTCGACCGCGCGGTCGCGATGGGCGGCAAGCGCCTCGTCGGAGGTCTTGAAGGGCAGCAGCGATTCGAGCTGCTTCACGGTCGGGAAGGCGATCGCCAGCTCACCCGCGGCCTGCGCCTCCAGCGCCCGCGCCGGCTCAAACCATTCCGCCTCGGTGGTCTCGACTCCGTCTGGCTTTGGCGGCGTGTGCGCCGGCGCCAGGGCGAGGAAGAACCAGGCGTCGAAGCGCCGCGAGATCACCTCCGGGGTGATCCAACGCGAGAACAGCACCAGCTCCTCCTCCGCGGCCAGGGCGATCCCGGCCTCCTCCTCGAGCTCTCTGACCGCGCAGGAGCGGAAGCCGGCCTCCGCCTCGCCGTCATCTGGGTCGACTGAGCCGCCGGGGAAAACCCACACGCCCGGCATGAATTTCGCTTCCTCGGTTCGCTTCAGCAGCAGCACCTCGAGAGCCCGATCCGCGTGCTTGCCGCCGCGCCGCAGCAGCACCACGGAAGCCGCCGGCCGTGGCTCGGAAGGCTCACCGAGATTCGGCGCCTCGGCGGGTCCACGATGCCTCACGTCCATCGATCCACCCTACATCTGGATCGGCGTTTCGATCCGGTTGCTCCCTGTCGTGGCGAGCGCGGGCCTCAATTAGGCCCTAACACGGGGCCGCTTTCCCGGCTGGTTGAGTAGACATGTCATGTCACGTCGCCGTTCCATCTTGCTGATAGCGGTTGTGCTCATAGTTGGCGCCGCTGTCGTTGGATGGGAGCACTTTCCGCGTGACACCGCCTCCCGGACCACCGTCGGGCAAGCCATCTCGAAGTTCCGGCAAGACGCCGAGCGAGGCGAGGGTCTGCCCGGAGGTCCCGAGCTCGGCGTTTACCGCTACGCGGTCAAGGGCGGCGAGGAACTGGATACGACGGTCCTCGACGCGAGCCACGATTACGGGGGTGTCTCCACTATCGCCATCACGCCGAGCCGCTGTGGTGTGGAGGAGCGCTGGCAGGTGCTCGCGGAGCGCTGGACCGAGGCAGAGGTCTGCCGAACGGCGAGCGGCTCTCGGCTCGAGGCGGTGCGCGACTCCCGCGAGTTCTTTGGCCGAGTGGAACTCACATCTTTCTCTTGCCAGGGGGATGAGGTTCCCAGGGCTGCCGACCTGCGGGTGGGGATGAGCTGGACGGTCTCCTGTGCGTCCGAGGACGCCTCGGTTGAGACCAAGATTCGCGTGATCGGGATCGAGCGGGTCGAGGTTGCCGGCCGGAGCTTCGACGCGCTGCACACCAAATCGAGCATCGCACTTGCGGGGAAGGTCTCCGGGACGGACGAGCGTGACGAATGGCGGCGTCGCTCGGATGGTCTGCTCTTGCGCAGAGCGGTCGCCACCGAGGCGAGCGTCGATGTCGTCGCCGGGGGGAGCTACAGCGAGCGCTACTCGCTGAGGCTCCTCTCCGTCAATCCACAGCGCTAGGTGACGGGTCGCCCCGGCCGCCAGCTACGTGGCGTGGAGCAGCGGAAGCGCACCCTCGTTGCCTGCTGGATACTCGACCTTCCTGCAGGCGGCCTCGATCGACTCGGCGGTGATCTCGACCAGCCTGCGCAGGTCTGCTTCGGAGATCGAGAGCGGCGGCATCAGCACCACGACGTCGCTGAGCGGGCGGATGATCGCGCCGCGCTTGCGGGCCTCGAGGGTGACTCGATGGCCGAGGCGCAGGGCCGGGTCGTGCGCGCCGAGGTCAATACCGACCATGACGCCGCGGCTGCGGACCTCGCTGACCTCGGGCATTGACTCGACTTCCTCGAGCAGCTCTTGCAGCAGGGTGATCTTCGCTTGCAGGTTCTCCAGCGTCCTCTCGTTCTCGAAGACGTCGAGGTTGGCCAGGGCGGCTGCGCAGGCAAGCGGGTTGCCGGTGTAGGTGTGGCCGTGGAAGAAGGTGCGGTACTCCTCTGGGGCGCCGAGGAAGCCCTCGTAGATCCGCTCGGTCGCCAGCGTCGCCGCCAGCGGCAGGTAGCCGCCGGTGAGGCCCTTGGCCAGACAGAGCAGGTCGGGCGCGACGTCCTCCTGCTCGCAGGCGAACATCGTGCCGGTGCGGCCGAAGCCGGTCGCCACCTCGTCGCAGATCAGCAGCACTCCGAAGCGGTCGCAGAGCTCGCGCACGGCGCGCAGGTAGCCGGGCGGATGGATGAGCATCCCGGCAGCCCCCTGGACCAGCGGCTCGACGATCACCGCGGCGATCTCCTCTTCGTGCATGGCCAGCACCCGCTCGAGGTCGGCGGCGTCGCCTGGCTCCGCCGCGTGGGTCTGGAAGAGCAGCGGCCGATAGGTGGCGTGGAAGAGGTCGATGCCGCCGACCGAGACCGAGCCGATCGTGTCGCCGTGGTAGGAGTCGCGCAGGTGGACGAAGGAGGTCCGCCGGGCGTGCTGCCCGCCGCGCTGCTGCTGGTACTGGAAGGCCATCTTCAGGGCGATCTCGGTCGCGGTCGAGCCGGACTCGGAGTAGAAGACGCGCGAGAGCCCGGCTGGTGCCAGGTCGACGAGGCGGGCGGCCAGCTCGGCGCCGGCGGGGTGGGAGAGACCGAGCATGGTCGTGTGGGCGACTTTGCCGAGCTGCTCGCTCACCGCGGCGTCGAGCTGGGGATGCCGGTGGCCGTGCACGTTGCACCAGAGCGAGGAAACGCCGTCGATGTAGCGGTTCCCCTCGTCGTCGATCAGGTGGCAGCCCTCGCCGCGCTCTATCAGCAGTGGCTCTTCTTCCAGCCAGGCCTGCTGCTGCGTGAACGGGTGCCAGAGGTGGTCGTGATCGAGCTGGGTGGGATCAGCCGACATCGGGTAGCGCCGACCTTATTCAGGGGCGCGGCGGCAACCGGCAGAAGCGTGCGGCTTCACACAGACCTATACATCGATTGCTGCAATCATTACCCCATGGCTGAGCGAGGAGCACCACCGCAGGTCCCGGCGTTGCGCCGCAAAGCGCTGCACGCCGTCCGCTCGCTCTTCAGCCCTCTGCTCCCCGACGACTACCTCGAACTGATCAACCCCCTCTGGTCGACGCGCGAGCTGCGCGGGAGGATTGAGCGGATCGACCAGGAGACGCCCGAGGCCGCCACGGTGCTGATTCGCCCGGGCTTTGAATGGACCGGTCACCTACCGGGCCAGTATCTGAGGATCGGGGTGGTCGTCGACGGGGTACATCACTGGCGTGCCTATTCCCTCACCTCGGAGCCCGGGCGCCAGGATGGCTGCATCAGCATCACGCCGAAGCTGGTCGATACGGGCAAGGTCTCGCCCTACTTCGTCCGCCAGGCGAGGCCGGGGGACGTTGTCCGGCTCGGTGGAGTGGAAGGCACCTTCGTGCTGCCCGATCCGCCACCGGCCAAGATTCTCTTCGTCAGCGCCGGCAGCGGGATCACACCGATCATGAGCATGCTGCGCAGCCTGCATCATGGTGAGGCCTGTGTGGACGTCGTGCATGTCCACTCCTCCCGCGATCGGGAGGGGGTGATCTTCGCCAATCTGCTGAACGAGATCGAGCGCGCCGAGGAGGGCTACGACCTGCGCCTGAGGATCACCGGCGAGCAGGGCAGGGTCGCCCCCGCGGACCTCGATCTGCTCTGCCCCGACTGGCGCGAGCGCCACGCCTACCTCTCCGGCCCGGCGGCGATGCTCGAGGCGATGTGTGAGCGCTGGGAGCGGGACGGGAACCCCGACTTGCTCCACCTCGAGCGCTTTCAGCCGCTGATCGGCGGCGAGCTCGGCGAGGGCGAGGGAGGCCACGTGCGCTTCGTCAAAAGCGGGGTCGAGGCCAGCTGTGACAGCGGTACGCCGATCCTCGTCGGTGGCGAGGAGGCCGGAGCGACCCTCCCCTTCGGGTGCCGGATGGGTATCTGCCATACCTGCGTGGGCAAGCTCTGCAAGGGGGAAGTGCGCGATCTGCGCACCGGCGAGGTCCACGGCAGCGAGGGCGAGATGATCCGCACCTGTGTCAACGCACCCGAGGGACCAATCGAGATTGCGCTTTGAAACTGACGAAAGGGACACGATGAATGCAACGACCACTGAGCTTGAGAGCCCGCTCGCGCACCTTTCGGAAGGGCAGCTCGAGCAGCTGGCAGGCGAGTTCGACGAGATCCGCGACCGGACCTTCGCCGACCTCGGCGAACGCGATCGGCGCTACATCGAGAGCATGATCGCGATGCAGCGCCGCCTGGCCGTGCTCGGCCGCGTGCTACTGCTCGGTGCCCGCTACCGCCCGGCAAAGCTCGCCGGCACCGCCGCTCTTTCGATGGCGAAGATCCTCGAGAACATGGAGATTGGGCACAACGTCCTGCACGGGCAGTGGGACTGGATGAACGACCCGCAGATCAACTCCTCGACCTGGGACTGGGACACAGCCTCGACCGCCGAGGCGTGGAAGCACTCGCACAACTACGTCCACCACACCTTCACCAACATCCTTGGCAAAGACAAGGACCTCGGCTACGAGATCATGCGGATCGATCCGCGGCAGAAGTGGAACCCGGTCTATCTCGCCCAGCCCGTCTACAACCTCTTGCTGATGGCCTTCTTCGAGTGGGGGGTTGCCCTTCACGATCTCGACTTCGAGGCAATTCGCAAGGGCACCAAGTCCAAGGCCCAGGTCAAGCGTGAGCTGGCTGGGATCCGCAGCAAGGCAAAAAGCCAAATCGTCAAGGACTACGTTGCCTGGCCGCTGCTGAGCGGCCTGGCGATGGCGGCGCTCGACGCTGGCCTCGAGGCTCGCGGCGGCAAGCGGCGGCGTGGCGGTTTGGCTGGGGTCGTGAGGCGGGCCGTGGACGGCGGCGGGCGCTCCTATCGCGCGGCGGCGTCGGCGAACGCGACGGCCAACATCGTTCGCAACGTCTGGTCCTACGCGATCATCTTCTGCGGCCACTTCCCGGACCAGACCCACACCTTCAAGCCCGCTGAAGTCGAGGACGAGAGCCGCGGCGGCTGGTACGTGCGCCAGCTGACCGGGGCGGCAAACATCGAGGGCAGCCCGCTTTTCCACGTTGCCAGCGGCAACCTCGGCTACCAGGTCGAGCACCACCTGTTCCCGGACCTGCCGAGCACCCGCTACGCGGAGATTGCCCCGCAGGTAAAGCAGGTCTGTGAGCGCTACGGCCTGCCTTACAACAGCGGCCCCTTTGCGCAGCAGCTCGGCATGGTGCAGCGAACGATCCTGCGACTCGCTCTGCCCGGCGGCACCCCGCGTCCCAAGCCGGGGCCATATCGCGGCGAGGACCATCCCGCTCTGTGATATAGCTCACATCTATCCCATCTCTGTAGAAGCGATTTCTGGCCGTAGCGCGCCCTAGCTTTTCCGCTCCAATCAAAGAGCGGCCGGGGCGCCGCCGAAACGGCCCCCGGCCTGGCACCGAAAGGCGGTCACCTTCCGATGCAGGTCAACCCTAGCCCGCGCCCAGAGCGCGAGGACGAGAGCATTCAGAGAGCCGTTCTCAGCCTCGTTCTCGCTGCCCATCCGAAGCGTTTGACGATCCCCAAGCTGGCCCTTGAGTTCGACCAGGACGACGCCGTAGAGCGTGCCGTTCTGGCCCTTGTCAGCGCTGGCCTCTTGGCCTGCCACGGCATATCCCTGACGCCGACCCGCGCCGCGCTTCGCTTCAACGGCTTGGAACTGCCGTGAACGTCGCGGAGCAGTTCGGGGACAACCTCAGGCGGCAGCGCAAGCTCGCCGATCTCTCACAGGACGAATTGGCCCTTCGCGCCTCTCTGCACCGCACGGAGGTCAGCCAGCTAGAGCGAGGTCTTCGGCACGCCCGTGTCGACACTGTCGCGAAGCTCGCCGGGGCAATCGAAATCGATCCGGGCAAGCTGTTCGAGGGGATCACTTGGGAGCCGGGGGATCTCCGCCGAGGTCGCTTCCAGCGCGGTCCGAGCTAGCCTTGAGCTATGGCCGAGCGGAAGCGGAAGCAGAAGACCGACAAGGGGCTTGAGATCCCGGTCCCGACCAAAGGCGACTTCGACGCTGCCCTGTCTAAGGTCGCTCCGCCAGCAAGTCGTAAACGCCCTGGCGGGAAAGACCGGCCTCAGAAGCAATCTGGGTGATCGAGACCCCGGCTTCGCGCGCCGCTTCGCAGTAGCGACGTAGGTCGTCGGTTGCCTCTCGTCGGGCTGCGTCGGCTTTTGCCCGGCGCTTGGCAGCGCTGCGAATGCTTCGCAGGATGTTCGCTGGCTCGCTCACCGGGCATCCGCCGCCTTGTCGAGCAGGTTGTGGAACATCGACCGCTCGCCGCGTAGGCGTTCGTTGTAGCGCCAGGCGTACTCGTCCAGGTAGGACTGAAGCCACTTCTGAGAGACGGCCTTGTAGGTGCCGCGCATGCCGGTCTTGAGGTTGCCAAAGAAGCCCTCGATGGTGTTCGTATGGACGTTGCCCATGACGTAGACGCCAGCCGAGTGATTGATGATGCTGTGGCCCGCGAATTCACGGCCCACCGGCCGATAGGAGCGCCAGTCGTCGGTGAAGAGGATCGCCTGTGGGTTGATGTTGGCCCGCACGGCTGCACTGAGCGGCTCGCCCCGTCGCGATTTGATGACGCGCAACTTGACCCGCCCGCCGCGTTCGACCATGCCGAGCACCGAAACCTGACGCTCGCGCCACTGGGCGGCTTCCTGTTTGTTCATCTTGTGCCCGCGAGGACGGCCGTGAACGCCGGTCTCATCGACCTCGACCGCGCCCGTCAGCGGCTTGGCGTCGTCTTTCATCAGCTCGTTGCGGATCTTGTTGAACATGCGCCAAGCGGTCTTGTAGTGGACTCCAAGCTCCCGCTCTAGCTGCTTGGCAGATATGCCGCACCGAGTGCTTGTCATCAGGTACATGGCGTGGAACCAGAGTCGCAGCGATGTTGAGGACTTGGCGAAGATCGTCCCGGCCGTGGGATGGACGTGGTGCCCGCAGCCGGTGCAGGTCCAGGACTGCCGCCCCTGCTTGGTTGCGTAGCGCTTGAAGACGCGTCGCGAGTCACAGCGCGGGCAGTGGGCATGTTCGCCATCGCGGGAGTAGCGAGTGCGCCACAGATGCTCTAGACAGGCGGCATCGTCGGGGAACTCCGCAAGGAACTCAGTGACCGAGTAGTCCGAATGCGAGGACTTCGCTCGCTTCGGTTCGTGGCGGTTGGCCGGGGGCATGGTGTAAAGCTACTTGACATAGCGGTTCCTGTCAAGGAGCTTTACAGTGCGCCCTATCAAGCTTTGCCGGCGAGATCCAACTCGCGAAATCCCTGAGCGCTGCGAATCAACTCTTTGGCTGACGGCTTCGCGCGTTTGCTCGGCGGAATGTAGAAGGGCCGATCCTCAACTTCCTTTTCGAGTGCCTTGAAGAGGCCGATCAGATCCGACGAAAGGCTAGAGAGATCAGGAGGGCGACCGTCTCGATCTGCCGAATCAATCAGTTCGCCAACCCGAACCACATCCTCGACCTTGACCAAAACAATTTCGATGCCGCGCTCCTTTCTGGCAACGGCAGACCCCTCAATTGCCCCTCTAGAAAAGCTGAAGGCCACCAGAAAGCCCTTGTGCTTTCCCTCCCTTCTGATGGCGGTCTCAAAGCTATCCAAGTCAGGGCGACCAACGCGCTCCTTCTGCTTGACCTGAATAGGGAGGCTCTCAAAAAATGAATAGCCGTCAATTCCCATGTCGGCTGTCTTCCGCGGCGATTGGGTTCCGAGCACCCTTTGGACTATCCAATGCTGAAATTCAAAGGGCCCAAGTTGGCGAAGGTCCTCGACGGAGGTCGGCAGGCCGTGAATGGCCGGAGTCACCTTGAGCTTCGCTAGCCTTAGCTTCATAACCTCAACCGCTTGAGGACTGACATCTATCCCGATCCACTTTCTTTTCAACTTCTGGGCAGTGGCAACGGTCGTCCCACAGCCGCAAAACGGGTCCAAAACGATGTCTCCCTCCAACGTGGTGGACTCAATGATCCTCTCAAGAATCCCCTCCGGCTTTTGAGTGGGATAGCCGACTCTCTCCGCGCTCTTTGACGACAACCATTTGACCTGACTGTCAATGCCATCCGCACCATTGCTCGCGCAGCCTTCGGTTCCAGGCACGTAGGCCCATAGATCCTGTAGCGCGACGCCCGGAGCGTCCCCAAGATAAAACTTGTATCGAGGTACTGGATCGGCCTTCATCGGCCAATGAATGAGGCCTACAGCGTCCAGTCGATCCAGGCGCTCTAGAAGTGGATACTGAGCCAAGTCCTCATTCGCAAGTTCCTGATACTTGCTGTAAACGTACGAGGCAGGCTGCCAATGTCGTCCGACCTTCGTTGGGTTGTATCCGCGCCATTCCTTCCCGCTGTCTCCTTTGCGGGGGCCTGGCCCAGTAAGTGCGACCTCTTGATACCGACCCCGGTCATCTACGTGATCGAACTTGTCCCGGACGAATGCGTTGGTGTATGGCCCGTACTGCGGGTAAAAAGGCGCTTTCTTTGACTTCCCGTAGTAGAAGATATTTTGATGTATAGGCCCAAAGCGTTTAGCGGCGCTATTGGAGGCCGTGCGTCGCCAAATGATCTCGTTGCGAAAGTTCTTGACGCCAAAGACTTCGTCCAGCAATACCTTGAGATAGTGCCCGGCCGCTTGGTCGCAATGCAAAAAGAGAGATCCGGTTGGTTTAAGGACGCGATGGAGCTGGATAAGTCTCGCCTCCATCCAGTCCAGGTAAACTTGGATTCCTCCTTCCCAGCGATCCGCAAATGAACGAACCTCGGCCTCGTCACCCCAGATGACTTCATAGATCCGATTGGAAAAGAAAGGAGGGTCGAGATAGATCAGGTCCACGCACTCGGCAGGAAACCCAGAGAGCATCTTGAGGTTGTCCTCACAGTGCAAAACGCTGGTTTCTAGATATCCAACGGGTTGCACGGCGACGGCTTCGCCCATAGGTGAACTCCTCCTTTCCTTGGCGAAACTCTTGCAGTTCCCAAAATTTGGGAACTGCTGACAACTCGCCGGACGCGTCGGACCTAGGAATCGCTCTCAGCGGGGAACAGGTTTTTTGCAATGACGAGCACGACGCCAACAATCTGAATCACGGTTGCGCCGAGCCAAGTCGTAATCGCAGCTGTTGGAATGTCCCAGCTGTTCTTGAAGCCGTAGATGTAGAACGCAGTATCTGCGATCAGCAGTTGGCCCACCATGAGCAGAAGCGCTCCATTGCCAATCCGGTTATGGAGGTTGACTTCGTTGAGCCGCTTGCGATGTTTAAGCCCTTCAAAGCTGGCTGGCTCAGGGGGCGATGAGACATGCTTCAGATACTCATCGGCTTTCTCTGTCCCGCTACTAGAAGGGCCACCCGAGGCCGTATCGGTCATTCAGGATGTCAGGCCGAGATTTTGGAGCCGGAAGTTCATTGCGTCTGTGGACACACCGAATTCGCCAGCGAGCGCAGCAGGAGTGGGGAATTCCTTGTGGAGCATCGTCAGAAGCTCTCGCGGCATCAAAAGGGACGCCGCGAACTTGTTCGCCCATATCTCGTCTGGGTTTAGGCCCGCGGCAGAGAGGGGATCGCGATAGTCGATGAACTCCCAGCTGTCCGATGACGGTTCCCGGTCTACAGATGTTCGTTTGACGTAGTGCCCCAGCTCGTGAGCGCAGGAAAATCGCTGACGGTTCTTGCTATCGGAGCCATTCACGTAAATTGCAGGATCGCGAGCAGGGTGCTTTACCAGCATCCCGGAGACCTTCTCCTCCAAGCCTGCGGCGTAGACCTTGACTCCGAGACGTTCGGAGATCTTTGCCGGATCGATCGGATAAGGCATGTCGTTCCAATCCGAAGCCCAAACTGTCGTCAGGAGTTCCTTGGCTGCGACTTCAGGGTCTCGGGTCATGCGTCGAGCCTAAGGCAGAGATCCGAGATCAGCTGCCCACGACCCCAGAGTTTCCGTCTGGGGCCGTGGGCATTGTTACCTGGCCACTCGGCCGTGCCCGGGGTTGCCGTGATCAATGGACCCGCCTAGCAAGCGAGATCACGGCAGCCCCGACTTTGTTGTCGATTTCGGCAGTTGAAGTCATTGTCCTTACCCCATCACCGGCTTTCAAGCCTGGCGAAGTCATCTCACGGGCAGAGTTGTGCCCCACAATGATTGTGGTCCCGTCGGACGTCAAAGTCGTGCACAGCAGCCTCGCAAACGGCTCTAGAGAGCCAAGTCGTAAACACGAATGATGGGATTCGAACCCGCGATTCCCGGAACAGCCCGCCTCGCGATCTGACAAGGCCGAGGCTTCTCGACCCGGCCTCGATCCTGTGGCGGGAGGCCCGCCATGCCAGGGCTTCTGTCGTGGGCGGCGGACCCTCCTCGCCAAGGCTTCTCACCGGCTGGCTTCGTGCTGGAGAACGTGCCTGGTCCAAGCTTCTACAGAGATGGGATAGATGTGATATAGCTCACAAAAACAACTATTGCCTTCGAACAATAGTTGTTGATATGCAACTATTGTTCGTATGCAAGCGAGCGATATCACGACGATCGCGGAACAGGTAGGCACTCCGCAGGTCAGCGAGGCCGAGCAGGAGACCGCGGCGCGGCTGACCGCGCTGATTCGCCATCTCTTCCTCTACGACCGCGGCAACATGCTGCGTGTCATCGAGGAGAGTGGCCTCTCGATGACGCAATCTAAGGCCCTGCTCGAGCTGGGCGGATTGGGCGAGCAGGCGGAGGCGCGCCAGATCGGCGACCTGGCAGAGGCGCTTGGCGTGTCCGTGCCTTCGATGAGCAGGGCCGTCGACGGCCTGGTCAAGAAGCGCCTCGCCACCAGGGTCGAGGACCCGGACGATCGGCGGGTGAGGCGCATCGCCATCGCACCGAAGGGCAAGAAGCTCGTCGACACGCTCGTCGTCGTGCGCCAGGCGGGGATGGAGACCTTTGCCGCCAGCCTCACGGCGGCGCAGCGGCGCAAGCTCGACGCTGCGGTCGACTCGCTGATGGACAGGGCGGACATCGCCGAGGCCTTCGAGCACCTCAAGGAGGTGGGACCGGCTTGACCCGTTACCGGCACCTGATCACCGAGGACAACCGCAAGTGGTGGACGCTCGGCGCGATGTGCTTCGCGCTGTTCATGATCATGCTCGACAACACGGTCGTCAACGTCGCGATACCTTCGATCCAGCGCGACCTGAATGCCTCGATCTCCGGCCTCGAGTGGACGATCAATGGCTACACGCTCTCCTTCGCGGTGCTGCTGGCGACCGGTGGGCGGCTCGGCGACATCTTCGGCCGCCGCCGCATGTTCCTCTTCGGAGTCGTCATCTTCGCCCTCTCCTCGGCGACCGCCGGCTTCGCCGTCAACTCGACCGATCTCGTCGTCAGCCGGGTCGTGCAGGGAGTCGGGGCGGCGCTGATGATGCCGGCGACCCTCTCGATCATCACCGACGCTTTCCCCGCCGCGGAGCGCGGCAAGGCGATGGGGATGTGGGCGGGGGTCTCGGCGCTTGCTCTGGCGGCTGGCCCGGTGTTCGGTGGATTCCTCACCGAGCACGTCAGCTGGCGAGCGATCTTCTACCTCAACATCCCGGTCGCGATCGGTGCCGTCACCGCGGCGCTCTTCGCTGTGCGCGAGTCGCGTGACAACTCGGTCGGCCGCGAGGTCGACTACGCCGGCGTGGTCGTGCTGACCGGCGCGCTGACGGCGCTGATCCTCGCCCTGGTCGAGGGCAACGAATGGGGTTGGGGGTCGACGGAGATCGTCGCCCTGCTGGTCGGCGCCGCCGTCGGCCTGGCTGTCTTCGTCGCGGTCGAGCTGCGGGTCAAGACGCCGATGGTCGAATTCCACTTCTTCTCCAATCGCAACTTCCTCGGCGCCGTTGTGGTCGCCTCGATCGTCTCCTTCTCGATGCTCGGCGTCTTCTTCTTCCTCGCCCTCTACATGCAGAACATCCTTCACTACTCGCCGCTCGAGGCTGGGGTCAGGTTCTTGCCCTCGACCCTGATGATCGTTGGCGTGGCGCCGATTGCGGGTCGCCTGGCGGATCGATTCGGGCCACGCTGGCTGATCACTGCCGGTCTCTTGATCGTCGCCGCCTCGCTCTACAGCTTCAGCAGCATCGCGGTTGACTCCAGCTACATCGACCTGCTGGCCGGCTTCGTGTTGCTCGGCCTCGGCATCGCTTTGACGATGTCGCCGATGACCAGCGCGGCGATGAACGCGGTTCCGGTCGAGAAGGCGGGGATCGCCTCCGGGGTGCTCTCGATGTTTCGCATGGTCGGCGGTAGCCTCGGCGTCGCCGTCACCGGTGCGATTTTCCAGGGGTCCGTGGGCACCAGTTTCACCGACGCCAGCCCGCAGGAATTCGTCGACGCGCTCGGTAACGCGATGAGCGTCTGCGCCGTGGTCGCCCTGATCGGTGCCGTGATCGGCGCCGCGGCGATCCGCGCCAGGCGTGACACTCTCAGCGTCGAGGCGGTGGAGGCCGCGGTCAACCCGGGCGGCTCGCAGGTTGCGGCGCGCGAGGCGGTTGCCGCCGGCGAGCCCGCTGGCTGACGCGCTGGCCGATGCTGATCCTTTTGCCGCCCTCCGAAGGCAAGGTCTCGCCAGAGCGAGGCGAGCCCGTCGATCTCGATGAGCTCATTTTCGCCGCCGAGCTGAGCGAGCGGCGGAGCGAGCTGCTCGACGCGCTCGAGCGCTTGGCGAGCGGGTCGACCGCGCGGGCGGTCAAGGCGCTCGGAGTTTCAGCCGCCCAGGCGGGCGAGGTGGCGATTGACGCGGCATTGCGCCTGGCGCCCGCCGCGCCCGCCGCGGAGATCTACAGCGGTGTCCTCTACGAGCGCCTCGACCTACCCGGCCTGCCGGCCGCGGCGCGCCGCGGCGCCGCTCGCCAGGTCCTGATCGCCAGCGCTCTCTGGGGATTCGTGCGGCCTGGAGACCGGATTCCCTACTACCGCTTCTCAGCCAAGGCCAGGCTCGGGCGAATCGGGCCGCCGTCGGCCTGGTGGCGTGATGCTCTCGCCGCGACGATGCCCGACGAGCCGGGCGAACTCGTCGTCGACATGCGCTCCGCCGCCTACGCGGCGGCCTGGAAGCCGAAGTGGGCGACGCTGCTGGCGGTGCGCGCCTTTTCCGAGCAGGGAGGCAAACGCAAAGCGGTTTCGCACATGGCCAAGGTGGTGCGGGGCGAAGTGGCGCGAGCGCTGCTCTTGGCGAAGAGGCCGTCGGCCGACCCCGAGGCAGCCGCCGCGATCGCAGGCGAGGCGGGTTTCGATGTCGAGCTCAACGGTCCGAACCTCGACGTGCTCGTCAGCGCCTGACGAGCAGCTGGGGCCACGTGCCCGGCTCGTCGAGGTCGATGAGCGGCAGTGTCTCGACGGGGACGTCGCCTAGCGCCTCGATCGTCTCGCGGTTTGACTGCTCGACTGGGCTGGGCTGCGCGGGCCAGGGGGTGAGGACGACGACGACGACCTCGAGCCCGGCGGCGCGGGCCACCTCGATCGTCAGCAAGGTGTGGTTGATCGTCCCTAGGCCAGGCGAAGCGGCGATCACCAGCGGAAGGGCCAGGTCGACAGCAAGGTCACGAACCAGGTAATCGCGGCCGAGCGGGACGAGCAGGCCGCCGACGCCCTCGCAGACCAGGGTGCTGGCGCTGGTCGCAGCGATATAGGCGGCAGCGAGCAGGCGGTCGCGCTCGATCTCTTCCCCGGCCATCTCCGCGGCGAGGTGCGGGGAGGCGGGTGGCCCGTAGCGGAAGGGGGCGATCTCCTCGTCGCTCTGGGTTGAGCCGGAGGCGCGGCGGAGCAGCGCGTGGTCCGGCTCTCCCGGCTCGTCGAGCCCCGTTACCGCCGGCTTAAAGACGGCGACGGTCTGGCCGTCAGCGGCGAGGGTTCGGGCGATTACGGCGGCAACAACGGTCTTGCCGACCTCGGTGCCGGTTCCGGTGACGAAGACTCCGTTCAAGGCTCAGGCGGCGACGGCAATCGGTGCCGTTGTTGCCGGTGCGACGGCGATCCCCAGCTCTCGGGCGGCGTCGCCGACTGCTTGCGCGGCCTGCTCCAGCTCCTCGGCCCGGTGCGTGGACATCACCGTGAAGCGCAGCCGCGAGCCGCCATCGGGCACCGTTGGCGGGCGGATGCCCTGGGCGAAGACGCCGCGCTCCAGCACCCGCTCGCAGAGCTCCATCGTCCGCGTCGCATCGCCGATTTCGACCGGAATGATCTGCGTCCGCGAGTTGCCAACCGCAAGCCCCTGGGTGGCAAGCGCCGAGCGCAGCTTCGTCGCGTTGGTCCGCAGCCTCTCGATGCGCTGTGGCTGCGATTCGAGCAGCTCCAGCGCCGCCAGGCTCGCTGCGGCTACCGGCGGCGGCGGCGCCGTCGAGAAGATGAAGGAGCGGGCCGTGTTGACGAGATAGTCGGTCAGCTCGCGCGTCGCGCAGACGTAGGCGCCATAGGAGCCAAGCGCCTTGCCGAGCGTGCCCATCACCACGTCGACCTCGCCGCTGAGTCCGGCGGCGGCAACCGAGCCGCGACCGCCGGGGCCGAGCACGCCCGTGGCGTGGGCCTCGTCAACCATCAGCCGGCAGCTGTGGCGGCGGGCGATGCCGACCAGTTGCTCGAGCGGAGCGACGTCGCCGTCCATCGAGAAGATGCCGTCGGTGACGATCAGCGACGCCCGCTCGCCCGCCTCGCGCAGCCCCCAGGCGAGGTGCGCGACGTCGCCGTGCCGGTAGACGAAGGTCTCGGCTCGCGAAAGCCGGCAGCCGTCGATGATGCTGGCGTGGTTGAGCTCGTCGGAGAAGACCACCCCTCCGCGCCCCGCGAGCGCGGAGATCGCGCCGATGTTCGCCAGGTAGCCGGAGCCGAAGAGCAGGGCGGACTCGTAGCCCTTGAACCTGGCCAGGCGCTCCTCGAGACGGCCATGCGGCTGCATGCTGCCCGAGATCAGCCGCGAGGCCCCTGCCCCGGCGCCCCAGCGCATCGCCGCATCGGCGGCGGCGCTCCGTACCCGTGGGTGATTGGCGAGGCCCAGGTAGTCGTTCGAGCAGAGCAGCAACACCGGCTGTCCGTCGAGCGTCACGCGTGGGCCCTGCGGGCCTTCGATCAGGCGCAGTCGCCGGTGGAGCCCCCGCTCGCGGAGCTCCTCCAGCCGGTCTGCGATCTCGGTCATGCGGCCTGCGGGTAGGGAGGCGGCTTCTTTGCCTTCTTGATCACCCGCAGCTGGGTCGAGGGGTCCCAGAAGTTGGCCTCGTCCTGGCGGTCGATCAGCTCGTCGATCGGCGTCGCCGGCGTCTCGCCGTCGAGCCAGCCGTCGCGGTTGTCGGGGCGGGGATTGGCGCCGTTGTCGGTCTGGCGGGCCACGTTCAGGCCCAGCTCCTCGAACATCGCCCGGTCGTCCTCGGGCTCGGCACCGAGGGTGGTGAGGAAGTTGCCCATCATCACGCCGTTCAGGCCCGCCTTGACCGCCAGCGGTTGCAGGTCGCCGAGGTTCTCGACCCGCCCGCCGCAGAGGCGGAAGAGCGCCCCGGGGATGATCAGGCGGAAGATCGCCACCCACTTGACTACCTCCATCGCATCCATCAGCGGCCGGTCGCCGAACTTGGTGCCATCGCGCGGGTTGAGCAGGTTGATCGGCACCGAGGTGGGGTTGATCTCGGAAAGCTCGAAGGCCATCTCGACGCGCTGTTCCGGCGACTCGCCGAGGTTGAGGATGCCGCCGACACAGGTCTCCAGGCCCGCCTCCTTGACCGCCTGGATCGTCCGCAGCCGGCCCTCGTAGCGGACCGTGCTCGAGACTTCCGGGTAGTAGGAGCGCGATGACTCGACGTTGTGGTGGACGCGCTGGATCCCCGCTTCGCGCAGTTTCGTCGCCCGGTCGCCCGACATGTGGCCGATCGAGGCGCAGCGCTTCAGGTTGGTCTGCTCGGCGACCAGCTTCGCGCCCTCGAGGATTTTCTCGAAGTCGCGCTTGGAGAGTCCCTGGCCCTGGGTGACCATGCAGAAGCGGTGCGCCCCCGCCGCCTCGGCCGCTTTGGCGTGCTCGAGGATCTGCTCGGGCTCCATCATCGCGTGCATCGGCGTGTCCGCCTCGGCGTAGCGAGACTGGGCGCAGAAGCCGCAGTCCTCGGCGCAACCGCCGGACTTGGCGTTGACCAGCGAGCACATGTCGGTCGAGTCGCCGAAGTTCTCGCGTCGCACCGCCCAGGCGCGCTCGACGACGTCGCCGATCTGCTCATGATCGGTCAGCGCACCCAGCGCGAGGGCCTCTTCGAAGGAGATCAAGGGGGGCATCCGGGCGCAAGGCTAGGAGGCGGCCCGGACGCCTGGGCGTGTCTGAGCTTGTCGCTCCAGCAGGAGTCATAAGCTCAGACAGGTGCGGGCGACGACGATCAGGCGACGGCGGATCGCGATCGGTGCCGCCTGCGGCCTGGCGATCGGCGCCTTTGCCTTCGGCGCGGCACTCGGCTACGGCCCGAGCCCGAGCCCGAGCCCGCAGCCGTCCGTCGCCTCCCAGCTGTCGGTCTCAAGGCTCGCGGGCCAGCGCATCGTCGTCGGCTTTGCCGGCGGTGAAGCTCCGAGCGCGGTGAAGCGAATGATCCGCGACGGCAAGGTCGCCGGGGTGATCCTCTTCGCCGAGAATTTCCCCAGCCGCGCCGGCCGCCACCTCGTCCGCCGCCTCCAGGCGATCCGCCGCCCAGCCGGGCTGCGTAGCCCGTTGCTGGTGATGGTCGACCAGGAGGGCGGGCTGGTCAAGCGGATCGATGGCGCCCCAGCGGTCTCGGCCGCTCAGATGGGTTCCCGCGGCGCCGCGTTCAGCCGCGCGCAGGGCCGCGCCACCGCCGCCAACCTGAGCGACGTCGGCGTCAACGTCGACCTCGCTCCAGTGCTCGACGTCGCTCGCCCCGGCGGCACGATCGCCGAGACGGAACGCGGTTTCGGCTCGACCGCCGCGCGCGTGTCAGCCACCGCCGTCCCCTTCGCCGAGGGCTTGCGGGATGGTGGCGTTGCCGCCACGGCAAAGCACTTTCCCGGCCTCGGGGCGGCGGGCGAAAGCACCGACTTCGCCGTGCAGCGGATCGACCTTTCGAAGCGAGAGTTGCGTACGGTCGACGAGGCGCCCTATCGCGACTTCATCGCCTTTGGTGGCGAGCTGGTGATGCTGAGCACCGCCATCTACCCCGTCTTCTCGTCCAAGCCCGCGGCCTTCTCCCGCCCGATCGCGACCGGCGAGCTGCGCTCGCGCCTCGGTTTCGAGGGGGTCTCGATCACCGATGCGCTGGAGACCGTTGCGGTGGAGGATTTCGGCGGGCCCGACAAGGCCGGCTTGGCCGCCGCCCGCGCCGGTACCGACCTGCTCCTCTTCACCGACTTTCGGGCGGGCGAGAGCGCCCGGTTGGCCCTGCTGCGCGGCCTCCGTGCTGGCCGGCTCGATCGAGCCGCGTTCGAGGAGTCGGTCGGCCGCGTTCTGCGATTGCGACAGCGGTTCGCCGGCTAACCCGGTTCCGGCGCGCCCGAGCCAACCTCGGCTCCAGCGTCCTCATCTGAGTCAAAGGTCCGCACCGAGTCGCGTCCGGAGCCCTTCGCTTCGTACATCGCCGCGTCGGCCTTGGCCAGCACCGATTCGTAGCTCAGCAGCCGGCCGGGGCCGAACGGAGCGACGCCGATGCTGGCCGTGATCGGCGGCACGCCTTCCTCGGAAGCCATGTGCTTGCGGATCGCTGTGGCGATCTCGCCGGCGACGGCCTCGGCCTCGTCGAGATCGCAGCGCGGCAGGACGACCGCGAACTCGTCTCCTCCCAGCCGCGCCAGCACGTCGGTCTCGCGGGTGCGGCCGTGCAGCACCTCGGCGATCTCGGCGAGCACCCGGTCGCCGGCCGGGTGGCCGAGTGTGTCGTTGACCTGCTTGAAGTGGTCGAGGTCGAGCATCAGCAGCGCCCCCTCGACCCCGTAGCGGTGGCTTCGCGCCAGCTCGGCCCGCAGGTCTTCCTCGAAACGGCGCCGGTTCTTCAAGCCGGTCAGCGAGTCCTGGCTGGCCTCGCGAGCAAGCTCCTGCATGCGTTCGTTGCGGCTCCAGATCAACACCAGCGCCGCCAGCAGCGCCGCCAGCGAGAGACCGCCGAGGGCAATCATCACGGACAGGCTGACTCCCGGCGGGCTCGGGTCGCGCACGACCAGCAGCCAGGTGCGGTCGGCAACACGGATCGGCGCGGTCGCGGTTTCGTCGGATGGCAGGTCGGGGCCGACGACGGATTTTCCACCCTCGACAAAAGCGACAGCCGTCTCGTCGGGGAGCGCGTCGGTGGCCGCCTGGGCGAGGTCTGGGACGTGGAAAGCGCCTGCGGCAAAGCCAATCAGCGCGGCTCGGCGCTGGCCCACGGTTCGAGTCGGGGCGCCGTCGCGGTATACCGGACGGAAGACGTTGATCCCGGTGCCGCCGACGGGAAGTCGCATCGCTGGCGTCGCGGCGGGCTCGCCGGTATCGCGGGCCTTGGACAGGTACGAACCCCGCAGGCTGTCCGATCCGATGTCGTAGCCGAGTGGCACTTGCACGGCCAGACCCTTTGCGGCAGCGAAGGTCAGTGGAAAGTAGTGAGGGCGAGAGCCGGCTCTTTTGAGCTCCCCCAGGGAACCGCGCTCGGTGATCGGAACGCCCTGGCGTTGCTCGAAGCGGGTCCGTCCTGCCCGCGGCACCGAGCTCACGAAAGCGGTTGCCCGCAGCGCGGCTGAGTTGAGCAGCGAGTCGGCGACGACGTCGAACTCGTGCTGGCTGAACTTGCCCTCTGCCTGGTAGAAGGCCGCGGCGCTGGCCAGCTGGCCGACCGAGAGCGCCGCCAGCGCTTCGGCCTGGTGCGCGGCGCGCGTCGCCTCGTCTCGCTGCCTCGCCTCGAAGTTGTCGCGTTCGCGCTCGTGGACGACCAGGGCAAGTCCGATCGAGCCGACCGCGATTGCGGCGACGAGCCCAAATCCAAGCCAGAAGCGGCGGCGCATGGTCCTATTGTCGGCTCGCACGGAGGCGCGGTTAATCGACGGGCGCGTTTGCAAGCGACTCCCAGAGGTAAAGCGACGCGAGGCTGCGGTGTGGCCGCCAGGGCTCGCCGATCTCCAGCACCTGGGTGGGCGCCGGCATCTCCTCAAGCTCGTACTCGATCTGCACCGCCTTGCGGATGCCGAGATCACCACCGGAGAGAACGTCGGGGCGCTCGAGGTGGAAGATCAGGAACATCTCGGCAGTCCAGACGCCGAGGCCGCGCACGGCAACGATCTCCTCGATCACCTCCTCGTCAGGGAGTTGGTCGAGGCGGTCGAGCTCCAGCTCTCCTGCGATCACGTGTGAGGCAAGGTCGCGGACGTACTCGACCTTGCGGCCCGAGAGGCCGGCCGCGCGCAGGTCGGCCTCGTCGGCTTCGAGTAGCTGCTCGGGCGCCGGCGTGCTGCCTCCGAAGAGCTCGACGACGCGCCCGTATATCGTCCGCGCCGCTTTGGTCGAGAGCTGCTGGCCGACGATCGCGCGCAGTAGCGCCCCGTAGGCGTCGGCTGGTTTCTCCTCGCTGCGGCGCCGCAGGCGGGTCTCGCGATCGATCTCGCCGACTCGCTCGATCAGCGCCGCCATCGTCGGGTCGGAGGCGGCGAGCTGCTTGCGGGCGGAACTCAACGTCCCTGCCACTCGGGCTTGCGCTTCTCGGCGAAAGCGCGGATACCCTCGCGGAAGTCCTCGGAGGCAAAGCAGGACTCGCGCAGCGCGACCAGTCCCGCCTCCTGCTGCGCGCTGAGTATGGGAGAGGCGGTGAGTAAGTCGATCGCGCTCTTGTTGCCGCGCATTGAGAGCGGCGCATTGGCGGCGATCTCGGCCGCCAACGCGACCGCCGTGTCCTCGAGCTGGGCGTCGTCGACGACTTCGTTGACGAGGCCGATCTCGGCGGCTCGGGCGGCGGCGAAATTGCGTCCGGTGAAGAAGAGCTCCTTGGTGCGGGCGAGGCCGACGGTGTCGAGGAACTTGCGCAGGCCGGTGTGGCTGTAGACGAGGCCAAGCTTGACCGGCGGCATGCCCAGCTTTGCGCTGGCGGCGCAGAGCCGCAGGTCGCAGGTGACCGCCAGCTCGAGCCCGCCGCCGATGCAGTGGCCGTTGATCGCTGCCACGGTCGGCCAGGGGTGGCTGGCAAGCGCCTCCATCGCCGCGTGGAAGGGATGGGCGACGAGCGCCTCGGCATCGCGCTCGAAGGTCTCGGAGGGAATCGAGGCGATGTCGTAGCCGGCCGAGAAGACTGGCGGGGCGCCGGTGATCAGCAGGCAGCGCGTCTCGATGCCGCGGTCGAGGCGGGGCAATGTCTCGGCGAGCGCGTCGAGGATCTCGTGATCCAGCGCGTTGCGCCGGTCAGGATTGGAGATGCGGAGACGGACGACCGCCTCGGCTGGCGAGTCGAGGAGGAGCTTGCCGCCGGCGAGCCGCTCGCTCATCGGACGCCGCGTTCCCGCACAAATCGACCCGGACCCGAATACCCGGAAGTCACCGTGTCGATCTGTGCTTTCACTCAAGCACTACGAGGACGTCGCCTTCGCTAACCGACTGGCCCTCCTCGCAGCGGATCTCCTTGACGGTGCCGTCGTCTTCGGCCTCGACCGGGATCTCCATCTTCATCGACTCCAGGATGACGACTGTGTCCCCGTCCTCGACTGTGTCTCCGACCGCAACCTCGATTTTCCAAATGTTGCCGGTGATATGCGCCTCGATGTTCATGGCGCGGGAGAATATCCCCGCGTGACGGCGGAGCGACCCAGGACCGAGTCCGATCCGGAGGCGAATGCTTCGCTGGCCGTGATCGTCGCCGCCCGAAACGAGGCCGATCGAGTGGGGGAGACGGTGGCGGCGCTGCGGGGCGCGTTCCCGGCGGCGGCGATCTGGGTCGCCGACGACGCCTCGACCGACGGGACCGCTGAGCTGGCGATGGCGGCGGGCGCGCAAGTGGTGAGCCGTGGGCGGCCGCACGGCAAGGGGGCGAACATGACCGCGGCGGCCGAGGCGGCGCTCAGCGACGCCGTTGCTCCGCGGCTGGTCTTGCTCTGCGACGGTGACCTCGCCGGCACGGCGGCGCGCTTGGCCCCGCTCGTCGCGGCGGTAGAGGCAGGCGAGTGCGATCTAGCGGTCGCCGCTTTCGGTCGCCGGGTCGGCGGCGGCTTCGGTCTGGCGCTGGGCTTCGCCCGCTGGGCGATCCGCCGCCTCTGCGGCTTCGAGGCGGAGGCCCCGATCTCCGGCCAGCGGGCGATGCGAGTCGAGGTGCTGCGCGCCGCACTGCCCTTCGCCCGCGGCTACGGGATGGAGCTCGGAATGACCGTCGACGCCGTCCGCGCCGGCTACCGAGTCAGCGAGTACGAGCTAGACCTCACCCACCGCGCCACCGGCCGAACCCTCACCGGCTTCCTCCACCGAGCCCGCCAGCTCCTCGACTTCATACGGGCTTATCGCGCCCGCGCTCAAGGCCGATCCCGGTAGGGGTGGAGCGTCTTGTACTTTTTTCGAATCCCGCTTCGGGCGCCAGCCGTCCCCCGTAACTTCGAAAAAAGTTAAGCGGAACCCCTACCGGGATCGGCCTTCCTCAACTCGGTCGCGGCCAGCCGCCTTCGGCGCGCTCCACTTGAGCGGCGAGCGAGAGCAAGGTCCCCTCGTCATTTTCGCGGCCGAGCAGTTGGGCGCCGATCGGCAGGCCGCTGGAGGTGAGGCCGGCGGGGACGCTGATCGCCGGCCAGCCGGTCACGTTCCAGGCGAAGGCGAAGGGGCAGGTGGCGCTGGCCGTGTTGCCCGTCTTCCAGTACCCCTCGCCCTCGAGGGCGCCGATCCGCGGTGGCGGCTTCGCCGTGGTCGGGGTGAGGACGACGTCGCAGCGCTCGAAGACCCGGCCCGCGCGGCGCCGCAGACGTGGCTCGGCGGCCCGTGCGATGCGCAGGGGCATGCCTTGCAGCGCTCTGCCGATGCGGGCCGCTGTCCGCGTGCGCGGCTCCAGGGTGGCGCGGTCTTCGCCGTGGGCGAGGAGCCAGTCCTCCACGGCTGCCTCGCCGCGCGCGACTATCGTCGGCCCGACCATTCCGTAGCTGGGGTCGGCGCGAAAGACTTCGTGGCCGAGGTCGCCGAGCCGCTCCGCGAAGGACTCGATCGCCGCCCGCTGCTCGTCGTTGACCTTGGAGGGGACGCCGAAGGGGGTGGTGAAGGAAACGGCGATTCGCAGGCGGCCAGGCTCGCGGGCGGCGGCCTCCGCGAAGGGCTCGCTCGGCGGCTTTGGCTTGTGCAGGTCGGCGGGCACGTTGCCGTGGATCGCGTCGAGCAGCAGGGCGGCGTCAGCGGTGTTGCGGGCCAGCGGTCCGTAACAGCTGAGCCCGTTGAAGGCCTCGGCATCGGGCCAGGTAGAGACGCGCCCACGCTGTGGCTTCAGACCGACCAGGCCGGTCCAGGCGGCGGGGATGCGAATTGAGCCGGCGCCGTCGGAGCCGATCGCAGCGGGGACGACCCCAGCCGCCACCGCCGCCGCGGCGCCGCCGCTGGAGCCGCCCGGCGTGTGATCTGTGTTCCAGGGGTTGCGGGTGGCGCCGTGCAGGGGTGTCTCGGTGAAGTGCCAGAGGCCGACCTCGGGGGCGTGGGTCTTGCCGATCACGATCGCGCCGGACTCGCGCAGGCGCCGCACCGCCTCGGCATCGCGTATGGCTGGCCTGCCGCCGCCACATCCGAACGGGGTCGTGTGACCGGTCAGATCGACGTCGTCCTTAATCGCGACGGGGACGCCGAGCAGCGGCGCACCGTCGTCGCTGCCGAGGCGCCGGTCGGCCTCGTCGGCCGCGGCCAGCGCTTCCTCGGCGCAGATGATGCGGAAGGCATTCAGCCTCGCCTGCGCCTCCTCGGCACGTTCCAGCGCCGCTTCGACCAACTCCCGCGAAGAGGCCTCGCCGTCCTGCAGCAGCTTCACCTGCTCCTCCAGGCCAGCGCTTGCGGGCTTCGTCTCGGTGCTCGCGGTTCCCTTTGTGACCGTCTCGGCGCTGCTGGTCGACATCTGCTTCTCCCTTGCCAGAGGTTGTTCGTTCGAACGAACGATAGGCCAAACGGTTAGGCTGCGCTTCTTGGCCACGGTCGCCCCCCCCGACACACGCGAGCGGATCCTCCGCACGACGGTCGAGCTGATCGGTCGCGAGGGGGTCTCCGCTGTCACCAACCGGCGCGTCGCCGGTGCGGCTGGCGTTGCGCTCGGCTCGCTTACCTATCACTTCCCCAGCCAGGTCGACCTGCTGCGCGAAAGCCTGCTGCTCTTCGTCGGCGAGGAGGTGGCGCGCCAGGAGGGGATCGCTGCCGACTTGCGCCGCCGCCGGCCCAGCATCGAGCAGGTCGCCGCCGAGGTCGAACGGGTGGTCGAGGAGTCCGGCAACCGGATCCAGCAGCTCGCCGAGATCGAGCTCCACCTTCAGGCCGCTCGCGACCCCGCATTGCAGGAGGCCTCGCAGCGCTGTTTCGAGGCTTACGAAGGAGTGGCGGCGGCAGCTCTCGAAACGCTCGAGGTGCCCGAGCCGCTGCGCCACGCTCGCTCGGTGGTGGCGCTGATGTACGGGATGGGGCTGCGCCGGCTCGGCACCGGCGGCGAGGACGCCTCCGGCATCGCCGACGGCCTGCTGACGATCGTGCGCGGCGCCCGGCCTTGATCCTGGCGATCGACCAGGGGACCACTGGGACCACCTGCCTCGTCTTCGACGCGGAGGGTCGGATTGTCGGCCGCGCCTACTCTGAATTCGAGCAGCACTTCCCGCGGCCGGGCTGGGTCGAGCACGACGCCGCCGAAATCTGGGCCGTCACCCGGCGGACAGCGGTGCAGGCGATCGTCGACGCTGGCATCCAGGGAGCAGATCTTGATGGCATCGGGATCACCAATCAGCGCGAGACGGTCGTCGCCTGGGATCCGGCTACCGGCGAGCCGATCCACCGCGCGCTGGTCTGGCAGGACCGGCGCACGGCCGAGCGCTGCGACGAGCTGCGCGCCGCCGGCCACGAGCCGCTGGTCCGCGAGCGCACCGGCCTCGTCCTCGATCCCTACTTCTCGGCGACCAAGATCGAGTGGTTGCTGAGGAACGTCGAGGGTGCCGATCGGGCCGTCTTCGGCACGATCGACTCCTGGCTGCTCTTCAAGCTCACCGGTCGCCACGCCACCGACCACACCAATGCCTCGCGGACGATGCTGTTCGACATCCGCCGCCTCGCCTGGGACGAGGAGCTCTGCGCGCTGCTCGGCATCGACCCGGCGCAGCTGCCCGAGCCGCTGCCCTCTGCCCACATCTATGGGACGACTAGCGAGTTCGGTGGTGAGGTGCCGGTGGCGGGGATCGCCGGCGACCAGCAGGCGGCGCTCTTCGGCCAGGCCTGCCACCAGGCTGGGGAGGCGAAGAACACCTATGGCACCGGCAGCTTCGTCCTGCTCAACACCGGCCCCGAGGTAGCCGAGCCTGGCGACGGTCTGCTGGCCACGGTCGCCTGCGGGAGCGACGATCGAGCTGCCTACGCGCTGGAGGCCTCGATCTTCGTCACCGGCGCCGCGGTGCAATGGCTGCGCGACGGGCTCGGGGTTATCGAGCGCGCCGAGGAGAGCGAGGCTCTGGCCGCCTCGCTGCCGGGCAACGACGGCGTCTATTTCGTCCCGGCGCTGACCGGGCTTGGCTCGCCGCACTGGGACCCCTACGCGCGGGGCACGATCGTCGGCCTCACCCGCGGCAGCGGTCGCGCTCACCTGGCGCGGGCGGCGCTGGAGGCGATCGCCTACCAGACGGTCGATGCCGTGCGCGCTCAGGAGAGCGCCTCAGGGGAGCGACTGGCTGTGCTGAAGGCGGACGGGGGAGCGGTCGCCAATCACTGGCTGATGCAGTTCCAGGCCGACGTGCTTGGGGCCGAGGTGGTCGTGCCCGAGGTCGCCGAGACGACCGCGCTGGGCGCCGCCTATCTGGCCGGGATCGCGACTGGACGCTGGACGCTGGAGCAGGTCGGCGAGATGTGGCGCGAGGCGGCGCGTTACGAGCCGTCGATGGGCACTGAGGAGCGCGAGGCGCTGCTCGGCGGTTGGCGCCGAGCGCTCGAGCGGGCGCGGGGCTGGGCAGCCCCGCATGGCGACAAAACCACGGCGTAACCACCGCCGGGGGCGGGGGTATCGCGTAGCGACGGCCGGCAGCCGTCGCTCTATGGCAGACATGAAGCCACAGGTCTACAAGGACGAACGTCCAGCGGAGTACTTCGACCAGTTCCACGCGGCGGCACGCAAGGGGGTCGGCTGGACCTATCCCTTCGTCCGCTTCCTCGTCTCGCTGCCGACGCTGCTGATCTACCGGGTGCGCGCGATCGGCGTCGAGAACGTGCCAAAGACTGGGCCGCTGCTGCTCGCCCCCAACCACTTCAGCCAGATGGATCACTTCTTCATCGGCCTCTACCTGCGACGTCAGGTGCGCTTCATGGCCAAGTCGCAGATGTTTGGTCCGCCCGTCCTCACCTACATCTACAAGCACGGTGGCGTTTTCCCCGTGCGTCGTGGCCAACACGACGAGGAGTCGCTCAAGACTGCTTTCACGATCCTCGAGCAAGGCGGGATGCTGCTCGTCTACGCCGAGGGCGGTCGCTCCCGCAGCGGCAAGCTAAAAGAGGTCAAGCCGGGGATCGGCCGCATCGCTCTCGAAGCTGGGGTCCCGGTCGTCCCCGTCGCCATCCAGGGCTCCGAGAAGGTGCGCCGCTGGAAGCGCTTCCGCTTCCCAAAGGTGAGGGTGCAGTTCGGCGAGCCACTCTCCTTCCCGACCGAGGAGGCACCGGACCGCGAGCGCCAGCTCGAAGTGGCTGAGCAGATCTTCGCGCCGGTGCGTGAGATGTACGAGGGGTTGTCTACTCGTAGTGAGCGCTGAGCCCGGCGAAGAACTCCGGGTCGTGGCCCGGGGTGACGATCGCGTCGGGGTACTCGCGCTTGAACAGCTTCAGCTCCTGCAGCGAGCGCCGGTAGTTGTGGGCGTCGAAGGGGCGCGGGGCGAGCGGAGCGGTGCCGTCGAGCTGGCCCTGGCTGTAGGTGGTGTCGCCACCGATGACGAAGTCGCGCTTGGCGAGTCGGGCGATCACCGACATGTGACCGGCGCTGTGGCCCGGTGTGTAGGCGAGGCGGATCGAGCCGTCGCCGAAGAGGTCGAAGGTGCGGCCGAAGGTCGCGTATGAGTCGATGTTGCTGCGACCGAAGTCGACGGTGCGGTAGTCGAACGCGTAGTCGAAGTGGCGCCGGCGATAGCCGTTGAGGACCGGTTGGGACCCGGTCGCAGCTGCATCCCACTCGGTCTCGCTGACGACGAAGGCTGAGTTGGGGAACTCCGAGATCGCCGAGGTGTGGTCGATGTGCATGTGGGTCATCACCACGATCGGGATCTCGTTGGGGTCGAGACCACGCTCGCGCAGTTGCGCCGGCACGTCCTCGCCGGCCGCCAGGTCAGGCTTGCCTATGCGAGTGCCCATCGCGCCGAAGTTCTCCCGACCGTCGGTGGCGATCGAGGGATGCAGGCCGGTGTCGACGAGGATCGCGCCGGCGCTCGGGTGGCGGATCAGGAAGGCTGGGACCGGTACCGACAACGCTGGCTGACCGGTGATCAGGGCGCGCAGCATCTTCAGGGTGAGGAAGCGCCCGCCTGGACTCTCCATCATCGAGCGCGACCAGGTGACGCGACCGGCGACGATCGGTTCGACCGAGACCGTGGCGCCTGGGGTTCCGCCAGCCAGCGGCTCGTGCAGGGGTTTGGGCTCCACTCGAATCTTCATCGCCGCTCAGGTTACGGTGAGCGTCCGTCTATAGGGTTGCTCCCACATGACTGACAGCTCCCATTCGCGCATCTTTAAGCCGAATCTCCTCGACGGCCAGGTCTGCGTCGTCTCCGGCGCTGGTAGTGGTCTGGGGCGGGAGACGGCGCTCGAGCTGGCCCGTCTCGGCGCTGTGGTGATCGGCTGCGGGCGCCGCGACGAGCCGCTGGCCGAGACGGCGGAGCTCGCCATTGGCTTCTCGGGCTCCTTCGAGCACGAGGCGATGGACATCCGCGACGAGGATGCGGTCGAGAGGTTCTTCGACGGCGTGCTCGAGCGCCATGGTCGCCTCGATGTGCTCGTCAACAACGCCGGCGGCCAGTTCCTTGCCCCGGCGGAGACGATCTCGCCGAAAGGCTTTCGAACCGTGATCGAGCTCAATGTCCAGGGCACCTGGCTGATGACCCATGCGGCCGCGACCAAGGCCTTCATCCCGCAGGGAGGAGGCAAGGTGCTCAGCGTCACTCTCTCGCCGCATCACGGCATGCCAGGGATGGTCCATTCCGGCGCCGCCCGCGCCGCGGTCGAGAACATGATGCGGACGCTGGCGGTCGAGTGGGCCCGCTTCGGGATCAAGACCTGCGCGCTGGCCGCCGGCCAGTTCGCCACCGAGACGCTGCTGACCAAGTATCCCCAGGTGGTCGTCGACAATCTCGAGCGCTCGATCCCGATCGGCCGCGCCGGCCGGGCCGAGGAGATGGCTTGGCTGGTCGCCTACCTGGCCTCGCCCGCCGGTGACTTCTTCTCCGGCACGACGATCACGATCGACGGCGCCCGCGACAACTGGGCCGGCCCCTGGCCCCCCGAAGCGATCGCCAGCGAGTCCGGCGACCCGGTCGCCGAGGAGCGCCGTCCCAAGAAGTCCTAGCTACGCCCCGCCACGCGCATCGCCGTTCCGGGGAAATAGCCGGGAACCGTGATGCGCATCCTTCGAGGCAGGTCGTCTATTTGCGGGGCTCGAGGATGACGAGCGGGATTTCGCGGCCCTTGCTGCGCGCCGAATAGTCTTCGTAGCCGCCGTAGGCCTCGACCGCCATCGGCCAGAGGCGCTCGCGCTCCTCGGGGCTGGCGACGCGAGCATGGACCGCTCGCCGCTCGGAGCGGATCTGAACGGTCGTGTCCGGATTGGCCTTGAGGTTGTAGAACCAGGCCGGGTTCTTGGGGAAGCCGCCCTTGGAGGCGACGACGAAGACGTTCTCGCCATCCTCGACGTAGAGGAGGGGCGAGGTTCGCTTGGTCCCGCTCTTGGCTCCGACGTGGTCGAGCAGCAGCATCGTGCCGGGGCCGCCCGGCACCCTGTGCCCGAAGCGCCCTCCGGTTGCCCGGTAGAGCGCCGTGTGCAGGCCCATGAAGCGACGGAGGGCGGGCCAGGTCCGGTCCACTACGTCGAGATAGCGGGGTGGACGCCTGCCCTCTGTCGCTTCCGCGGTCAGGTGTACATCCCCCCGAACATGCCGCCGGTGACGTTGAGCACCTGGCCGTGCACGTAGTTCCCCAGTGGCGAAGCGAGGAAGAGAACCGGGCCCGAGGCCTCCTCAGGCGTGGCCGGACGGCCGAGCGGGATGATCGCCGAGGCCATCGCCCGCATCTGCTCGGGAATGCCAAGCTCGATCTTCTCGCCGCCCGGAGCGGTCATCTCTTCGCCCTCCTCCTTGGCAGCGGTGAGGCGGGTTTCGACGAAGCCGAAGGCGACGGCGTTGACGTTGATCTTGAACTGCCCCCACTCCTTGGCCAGGGTTTTGGTCAGGCCGACGACGGCCATCTTTGCCGCCGAGTAGTTGACCTGGCCGGCGTTGCCCATCGTGCCCGAAGTGGAGGAGATGTTGATCAGCTTGCGGAAGACCTCTTTGTCTTCGCCGCGCTCGGCCTTGGCTGCCTCACGCCAGTGGGGAGCGAGAGCGCGAGCGACGCGGAACGGCACCACGGTGTGGATGTCGATCATCGCCTGGAACTGCTCGTCGGTCATCCGGTGCGCGACACCGTCCCAGGTGTAGCCGGCGTTGTTGACGACGATGTCGATGGCGCCGAAGGCGTCGACGCCGGCGTCGACGAGCTTGTCGGCGGCCTCGGGCTGGGTCAGGTCGCCAGCGTGGACGGCGGTCTCGCCGTTGATCTCGCCTGCTGCCTGCTCGGCGACGTCGGCGTCGAGGTCGTTGATCAGAACCTTGGCGCCCTCGCTGGCGAACAGCTCGGCTGTCGCCCGGCCGATCCCGCGGGCTGATCCGGTAACGATCGCCGCTTTCCCATCAAGAAGTCCCATCAGTCTGCGCTCTCCTTATCGGTTCGTAAAGTCGGCTCGGGAGGCTATCTGGAATGCGCGCTGGCTGATTGGCCAGTCGGCTTTTGGGATCGGGGTACGGTCTAGGCTGGCTGTCATGGATCGGGGTGCCGAGCAGATCCTGCGAGACGCGTACCGTGCCTTCAACGCAGGCGACCTGGATTCAGCCGTGGCGCTGATGCACCCGGACGTCGACTGGCCCAACGCCTGGGAGGGAGGCCGCGTGGTTGGTCACGAGGCCGTCCTGGAGTACTGGCGCCGGCAGTTCGAGGCGATCTTGAGCGAAGTGGAGCCAGAGGGATTCGCGGAAGAGTCCGACGGGACGATCACGGTGGACGTACGGCAAGTGGTGCACGACGCAAAGACGGGAGAGACGCTTTCCGACTCGCGTGTCCGCCATCGCTATCGAATCGAAGCTGGTCTGATCGCCCGCATGGACGTGCTCGACTCGTAGGCCGAGGCTCAGGCCGGGGGCGACATCAGGAGCTTGTAGGCGAAGACCGTCTCGTACCCCATCTCCTCGTAGATTGGCCTGCCCATTGGCGATGCCTGTAGGGAAGCGATGTCCGCGCCGAGCTCGAACCCGGCATTGGTAGCCGCGGCCGTCGTCGCCCGCCCGAGCCCCTTGCCTCGCGCCTGCTCGAGACTGCCCACCCAGTAGATGCCGGCGACGCCGTGATTGACGATCGTCATCGCGATGCTGACCGGATCGCCGTCGAGGTAGGCGATGAAGGCCACGAGGTTGTCGGCGAGCAGGCCGCGGTGGTCGGTGTAGCCCTGGAAGACCTCGGGTGGGAAGTCGAGGCTCGCGTAGGCGGCCGCGGCGATGTGCCAGTAGTCGTCGGCCTGCTCCTCGCTGGTCAATCTCCGCACTTCGGCTCCAGATGGCAGGGGCAGCGCCTCCACGGGTGCTTTCAAAATCATCTCCGGCATCTCGTAAACGTGCTGGAGGCCGGCCTGCTCTGCCGCGGCAAACAGATCCCTGTCCTCTGGTTGGTCTACGCGGGCCCAGATGCTGAACCCACGCCCTCGTCTCGCGAAGAAGTTCTTGGCCCGCGCGACGAACTCGTCCGCCTCGAGGCTGTCGTCGCTGCGGAATGCCGCGTTGGAGATCGAAGGATGGGAGCAGCTGCCGGCGCCGAAGGTCCAACCCTCGCCGATCTCCAGTACCGCGTCGGGGTCGAGTTCGAACAGCTGCCGCGAGCTGTCGATCAGGTTGAGGTGGACTCGCTGATCGCTCAACTCAGCTCAGCCTGACGCCGCCGTCCTCGGTGACCGTCCAGTGCGGGTTGTGGGCGACCTCCCAAGGGTGGCCGTCTGGATCGACGAAGAGCGCGCTATAGCCGCCCCAGAAGGTCTCCGCCGGCTCGCGGCCGATCGTGGCGCCGGCCCTTCGTGCTTCCTCGATCACCGTGTCGACCTCTTCGGGCGAGCCGAAGTTGAGCGCCAGGGTCATACCGCCCCAACCGCCGGTGTCCTCGACGCTGCTGTCCTCAGCCAGTCTCGCCCGGTCCCAGAGCGCGACGACCATCTCGCCGGCCTGAAAGAAGACGACGTCGTCCTCGGGACCGGCGCCTGTTTGCCAGCCCAACGCTTCGTAGAAACGGCGCGCCCGCCCGAGATCGCTCACCCCAAGAGTGATCAGGCTGACGCGCTGCTTCATCGTTGTCTCAGGCGGTCGGTCCGCTGGACGGCGGCCCTGCCGGTGGCTCCGGCGGCTGGGGCTGCTCGGGAAGTGGTGGTGGCATCTGGTCCGAGGGGGCGGGAGGGGTTGGCTGGCCCTCCAGCGGGTCCGCCTCGGCCTGCCAGACCTTGTTGAGCTCCACCTGTATGTAGGCCCAGAGCGCCGGCGCGATGAAGACGTAGAGCAGGATCGCGATCCAGCCGTTGAGGGGCTCCTGTCCGGCGAGCCGGGAGGCGCCCATCGCGCGCTTGGTCCCGCGCCAGTAGGTGATCAGCGCCGGGATGATGATGATCCCGCCCGGGAAGAGCGCCAGCACCGAGTTGGTCGGATTCTGGCCGAGGTCGTAGCCCTTGGCTTTGCCGTAGTCGCGAAGCTCGCGATTGATTCGGTACCACCAGACGAGGTGATAGATGCCTAGCGTGATGATTGGCAGCAGTGCTGCCGCCCACGGACTGCGGATCTTGACGCGGTCCTGGTTGTCCCGGAGCTGCATTTCGTAAGCCATCTAACCCCTCGTTTCTCCCTGCCGAAAAATCGGTCGGCCAGACCCTACTCGACGCCTCGAAGACCGCGAACTGCGTGCGCCGTCGAACGGTTTGGGATTACCGTCGGGCGGCGATCGCGGCGAGGTCCTTCGGCCTGAGCAAAGCGACCAGCGTGCTGCCGTCGACGATCGCCAAGCCGCCCTTGCGCAGCTTCACCTTGGCGCCGGTAAGGCGACCCACCTCGCCGGAGAAGTCGGGCTCGTGGCCGACAAGCAGAGTGTTGCCGCGACCGGCGGTGAGAGTCAGCGAGTCGAACCGCCCGCCCCGCAGCTCCTCGGCGATCTCCGGCTCGAGGCCGAGCGCACGGCAGGTCAGCCGAGCGGTGTCCGCCGCCCGCACCTTGGGACTCGCCAGGCAAACCTCGATCTCTGCCCCGAGCGCGGCCAGTGCCTTCCCAGCCGCCTCCGCCTGCCGCTCGCCCTTCTCGGTCAGCCGGCGCGCCGCGTCGTCGCCCGTCCCGTCCTCGGCATCGCCGTGTCGCAGTAGGTAGATCAAGGGGCCTGGTTACCCGCGTAGCGCCGCTACAACCCCATCAGCTTGCCGAGGATCTCCTTCATGAGTTCCGAGCATGGCACGGGAGAGCACGCAGGGTCATCCGAGGGCAAGGATTCCCAGCAAAGCAGCCTGTTCGGAGATGAAGGCGATTGCCGGCCGTGATCGCCGGTGGCCCGGCCGATGTGTCCGAATCGTGTCCGCTAGGAGCCTCCCGCCTCGGCGCTACCATTCCTGACGTGGCCGCATCGCCAACCACCCGCGTCGAGATCGACACCGATCTGCTTGACCGGCTGCGCAAGCGCCGTCCCGAGCGGAGCGACCGCGAGTTGCTCGAAAGCGCTGTTCGCATCCAGCTTGGACGCGAGGCAATCGCCCGCGTGAGAAAGCGCTTTGCCGGTGTGTCGATGGAGGAGATCGAACGCGAGGCCGTCAAAGCGGTGCACGAAGCTCGCCGCGAACGCGCCGCCGGTTGAAACGGCTGGTCATCGACGCCAGCACGCTGGTGTCTGGAATCACGGGTTCGCGCCTTGAGAGCCCGCCTTGCGTGATCTACGACGCAGTTTCGGAGATGAGCGTCGAGGCGATCATCTGTCCGCGCCTGCTGGACGAGGTTGACCGTGCTCTGCGAAAGCCCTATTTCCGCGAGCTGATCGACGATCGGGAGATCGCCGAAGCGGTTTCTATTATTCGTGACGCCGGGACCATGCTCGACGATCCCGCCGATCCTCCGGCCGTCCTGCGCGACCCGACTGACGACTACCTGGTCGCGCTTGCCCGCGAATCCGGCGCCGAGGCGATAGTTACCAGCGACCGTGACTTGCTCGACCACGACGATCTGAAGCCCCCGGCGATTGATCCTCGTACGGCTTGCAAACTGCTTGCGCTGATCGATTAGTGGCTACAGCCCCATCAGCTTGCCGAGGATCTCCTTCATTACCTCGTCGGTGCCGCCGCCGATTGGGCCTAGGCGGGCGTCGCGGACGGCTCGCTCTATGCCGTACTCGCGCATGTAGCCGTAGCCGCCGTG
>Ga0164241_10001191_pt1 | contig 34428 bp, 32 predicted proteins | sample OricomyardsoilBY_FD_108780 | JGI IMG/M metagenome (GOLD analysis project Ga0164241, IMG submission 108780) | Backyard soil microbial communities from Emeryville, California, USA - Original compost - Back yard soil (BY) | ecosystem: Environmental > Terrestrial > Soil > Unclassified | place: USA... | reverse complement strand
CTCGGTCTCGGAAATCGGCCTCGGTCTGCTGCCCTGTCAGCAGTGTTAAAAAGCCGCTATTTGCGCCCGCCTTTGCGCGGGCGGCCCCATCAAGTGGCTGCGACTGCTGATTGGTAGAACGGGTTGGCGCGCGGCGGACACAGTTGTCCCATGAGCCGAGAGCGCGCCGTGTCGTTGGGAGTGGTGGCGGCCGCTTTGCCGGTCTTAGCGGTCTTCATCGGGGCGTGCAGCGTCGACACCCCCGATGCGCAAGCGTTGGGAACGGCCGGTACGCCCACCGGAGCGGGCGGGGGCGGGGCGGGGGTGCCCGCGATGGGCGGCGGCGGTACGATGGGCAGCGGGACCGCGGGCTTCGCGACGGGTACGGCCGGCAGCGCCGGCAGCGGCGTGTTGCAGGGCGGCGGCGCGAGCATGGGCGGCGCGGCGGGCATGGCCGGCGCCAGCGGCTCGGGCACGGCTGGCAGCGCCGCGGGCGGCAGCCCCGGCCGCGGTACGGGTCCCAGCGCGGGATGCAAGGCGCCCATGCCCGCCGAAGAACCTCAAAAGGCGCTGCAGCACGACCTGATGGTGAACGTGGCCGAGAAATACGAGGCCGCGTACACGACGCGTAAGTTCTACACCAACCTGCCCCAAAACTACGATCACACCAAGCCGTACCCGATGGTGTTTTACGGGCAAGGCTGCGGTCAGACCGGGCCCGAGAGCGGTCCGTTTTCCGGCGGGCATTTCGCGAGCGAAGTGATGTACGTCCAGCTCATTCCCGCAGCGGTCACGGGCGACGCGGTGGTGCCGTCGAACGGTGCTCCGGGTTGTTTTCAAGCGGGCAAGCAGGGCACGGCGGATTCCCCCGACGGTCCGTATTTCGATCAGGTGCTCGCCGAGGTCGAGGCGAAATACTGCGTGGACACGGCGCGTGTCTACGTTGCGGGGTGGAGCAGCGGCGCTTGGCTATCCAACTACCTGGCTTGTGCGCGCGGCGACGTGATCACCGGTACCGCCGCGGGGTCGGGTGGTTTGCAGCACGACCATGGCGCCTGCACGGGCGGCGGCGTCAAAGCGATGATTCTCGACGGCGATGCCGGCTCGATCACGGAGGGCGGCTTCGACATCGGCGCCGCGCAGGCGCGCGACGTGCTGGTGGCCGCCGTCGCTGCCGGCGCCAAGGTCAGCAACAAGCTCGGCCCCGACACGTGTGACGTCTACTCGGGCGACGGCAAGGTTGCCTGGTGCCCGGTCGGCGGGGGTCACGGCGGGCCGCTCGGTTCTATCGCCGAAGCCGCTTGGGCGTTTTGGAACGCGCCCTAGCCGGGGCTAGCGGCTGCTCAAGAACGGCGAGCGCGTAGTTTTTTTCGTCGCCTTGGTGATCGGCGAGCGTTTGGTGGTCGGCAGCGCCGTCTTTTTCACGCGCGCGGGGGGCGGGGCGGGCACGGCGGCGAGCTCGGCCGGGGTCGGCGATGGAGCCTCGGCCAGCGGCGCGGGGCTGGGGGACGGAGCGACCGGGGTTTCCGGAGCGACGACGGCAAGTGGGGCTGGAGGCGGCGCCGCGAGCGCGCTTTGCATCGAGCTTTGCCGGACCGCGAAGCTGGCAACGCCGAGCAACGTGAACGCGACCAAGCCGGCCATGGTGTAGGTAACCAAGCGCACGAAGCGCTTGGGCCGCGCGCTGGAGATGGTTGCTTGCGACGGGCTACGCGCCTTCTGGCTCGCGTTGGGTTCTGCAACTGTCCGAAACCATTCACGGGACGTGTTTGCGCCGGTCAGTTGGGGGGAGCTCATGGCATCGAAATAGTCACCCCTTCGTCGAGCGAGCAGGCAGCTGAAGTGCTGCGCTAGCTCAGCGTGAGCATGGCAATTTCTGGCGGGACCATAAAGCATACCGGCAGAATGCTCGTGCCGACGAGCAGTAGCGTTGGCGCGCGCGCGGGCACCGTCGGCAGCACACCGAGCGGCGCTCGCAGGCCTTCAAGGCCTAGGGCAATGTCTTCTCGCCTTCGTCGCGCCTCGCCATCCGGGCGCCTCGACCACGATCTTCGAGCGACTTAGCCATTCGCGGGTCCTAACGCCGTGTCACTTGGCTTTCGACTGGGCCGCGACCTCGTCTTTGCAGTTCGCGTACAAGGCGGCCGCCGCCCCCAACGCCGCCGCGTTGCCGATGAAGGCCAAAATTGCCGGAAGCTCGCCGATTAGCGTCGGCGAGGCAACGACCATGGCGCCCACGCTGCCCAGCATGCGGCCACTGGCCGAGATTAAGCCGGCGGCCTCGTTGGTGCATTGCCCGACCGCAGGCGTGGGCTTGTGGTTGTTGACGAGCTGGGTGACGGCGGGTGGCGGTGGCTCGGGCGGGGGGCGCGATTGCAGCTCGTCAGGCTTGGACGCGGGCGGCGCGACGCTAACCGCCTCCGAAGGACTGTACTGAGACGCATTGCTCGCCACGGGCTGTATTGATTCTGGCACCTGGGAGACCCTTGTAGGATCCGAGTTCGAGCCCGCCGCGGCATGCGGCGAGCTCACGTGCCCTCTCATCGGCCCGCGCGCCCGCCGGTTGTCGAAAAAGTGCGCCTCGGAGCAGGTTCCGGACCCTTGTGTGCTCACCTGCCCAGGCCTACGGATCGACCGACGCAGCGTATTGGAAAAGCGGTTTTGGGTCGTCTAGCGCGCCGAGGTGGGCGGTCGGCTCAAACGCGCTCCCGAAATGCGGCCGTCACGGCTGCCCAATCGCGTTTCGGCAAAGCCAGGCAGGCCAAGGCGTCGCGCTCGCTCGCACCCGCGCTGAACAGCGCCGCCACCCGCTCCGCCAGATCGAGCCGAAACGCGCGCTCACCAAGCACGACGTAGCCGAGCGCCAGCCAGGTTTGCGCGGACAAGTGCTGGGGGTCGAAGCTCGGACGCCCCACCGGCGGCAGCTTGGTGCCCGGCTCGAACGCGCGCACCAGGGTGAGGCGCCGAGCAAGCGCGGGCGCTTCGAGCAGAGCCGGCAAATAGACCGCCAGCTTGCCAGGCTCCACCACGGTCGCGTTCAAGGCCGCGCGATCGCTGTCGATGAGGGCCGCGAGCGTTGACGCCAGCTCGCGTCGGTCCGCGCTGCCCAAACCCTGCTCCAGCTGGTACGCGAGGGCGCGTAGCGGCGGACGTTCCGAGCGCCCCAACGGCTGAAGCGGTGCGAGCAGTCGTCCCACGACGTCACGCGCGAATGCCAACAGGCGTCGCTGCAGCTGGCTGCGCGTGCCGGCCGGTACGTCCTCGAGCGTGACCACGCGGATCTCGGGTTGCGTGAGCGATGCGCCGCGCGTCAGCTGCGCGAGCTTCAAGCTGCCGGCCAAAATCGCGCCGGAATCGTCGAGCGCGAACGCTTCGTGGGCGGCGTCGACCAGCTCTTCCCAAGTCGAAACGGCTCGTGGTTCCGGCACGGGCTCGTGCACCCGCGCGCGCAGCTTGAACAGCGTGGCGAACGGATGATGCGGGTCGACCGAGTCGTCGAGTTCAGGTTCGGTCACCGCCGTCGGTAACGCCGCGCCACGCTTGGGGGCGCTGCGCGTGCGCGAACGCCGCTCGACGAAGCTGGCGACCAAACCAGCGTGCAAAGCGTCGCTCAAGCCGTCCTCCAGCTCGGCGAGCTTCTGGCGCCAGGCGTCCGCGTTCGCGACCCAGCCGGCGCGGTTAGCCACGAACGCCCAGGTGCGTAGCCGCGCGGTGCGGGCCAAGAGCGCGTCCACGTCGCCGTGGAGCTCGCGCAAATCTTGGGTTTGGCTCGCCAGGTACTCATCGGACAGCGGTCCTTCGCACAACCGCAGGTACAGCTCGCGCAACAACGCGACGTGCACCTCGAACAAAATGTGTCGAAAATCCGGGATTCCGCAGACCCGCCACAAAAGCTCGAGCGCCTCGCCGCGGCGCGCCCGCTCCGCGATCTCGGGCAGCTTCAGCAAGACGCGCAGCGACGCGACGTCGACGGCGGTGGGCACGGACGCAAGGTGGGCGGCCGGCGGCGCGGCTTCTAGCGCTGCGAGCAGCGCCGTGGGGGACGCAAAATCCAACACCGAGTTGCGGTAGCGGACGCGCTTGATCGGCTCGAAGCGATGCTGCTCGATACGCTCGGCCAGCTCACTTGCGAGCTCGATGGGCGCGAGCGTGCCGAAGCTGCCGTCGCGCAGGTAGCGCCCCGCGCGCCCCGCGATTTGCGCCAGCTCCGACTCGCTCAGCGAGCGGGCGTGTTGGCCGTCGAATTTTCGCAGCGACGCGAACGCCACGTGCGAAACGTCCAGGTTCAAACCCATGCCGATGGCGTCGGTCGCGACCAGGTAGTCGACCTCGCCGGCTTGAAACATGGCCACCTGCGCGTTGCGGGCCCGCGGTGACAACGCCCCCAGCACGACCGCCGCGCCGCCGCGCACCCGGCGCAGTCGCCCCGCCATGCGATACAGCTCGGGGATCGAAAATGCCACGACCGCGCTCCTTGGCGGCAGCTTCTGCAATTTGCTCGAGCCCGCGAAGGCCAACCGACTCAAGCGCGGGTGCTCCTGATGCTTGGCCGCCGGCACCAGCCGCTGCACCAGCTCGCGCATGCCGGCCGAGCCCATGAACCAGGTTTCGGCGCGGCCGCGCGCGTGCAACAACCTATCCGTGAACACGTGACCGCGCTCGTCGTGAGTAGCGAGCTGCACTTCATCGACTGCAACGAAGTCGACCTCGCGCGTCAGCGGCATCGCCTCGGTCGTGCACACCCAGTAGTCCGGGCGCCGCGGCACGCGCTTTTCCTCGCCCGTGATCAAGGCGACGCGGTCTTCACCGACGCGCAGGCTGACGCGGTCGTACACTTCGCGCGCCAGCAGCCGCAGCGGCAGCCCGATCATGCCGCTCTCGTGCTCCAGCATGCGCTCCACGGCGCGATGCGTCTTGCCGGTGTTGGTCGGCCCAAGCAGCGCGACGCTTTGGGTGGCATCCGCCAGCGGCACCAAGCCAGCATGCCTCCCGCGAGCGGGCCGGGCCAGCCAATCCGCCGCTTTCCGGCCACCGGCGGCGATCACGCCAATCGCGACCGGCACTCCCCGGCGCGTCGCTTCTGCGCTATGACTCGCGGACCCATGGCGCTCAGCGAAGCTCTCAGGCAGAGAATCGACGGTTTGGTTGCGAGTGATCGCGTCGTGCTCTTCATGAAGGGTAACCGGCGTGCCCCGCAGTGCGGCTTCTCGGCTCAAGTCGTGGCCATCCTCGACGAGCTGGTGCCCGAGTACCAAACGCTCGACGTCTTGTCGTCGGCCGAGCTGCGTGACGGCATCAAAGACTATTCGCAGTGGCCGACGATTCCGCAGCTGTACATCGACGGAAAATTCGTCGGCGGCTGCGATATCGTCAAAGATCTAAAGGCGTCCGGTGAGCTCGAGCAGCTGCTGGGAGCAGAGGCGCCAGCGCTGGCTCCTCCGCGCGTGACCGCTAGCGCCCAAGCCATCGCGGCGTTCAAGGCGGCCATGACCGAGGGTGATCCGGACGTGCTGCACCTGCAGGTGAACGGCAACTTCGACCACGACTTGTTCTTCGGCCCCGTCGAGCGGGGTGATGTCGAGGTCGACCTGGGCGGGCTCAAGCTGTACGTCGGCCGTTCCAGCATCGCGCGCGCCCAGGGGGTGAACATTGGGTATATCGACGGCCCCAACGCCGGCTTCAAAATCGACAACCCCAACCAACCTGCGCAGGTGGTCGAGCTTTCGGTGCAAGAAGCCAAGGCCATGCTCGACAAGGGTGAGCTTCAGCTGTTCGACGTGCGCCCCGAGAGCGAAGGCGACATCGCTCGCATCGCCGCCGGCAAGACGCTGAACGACGAAACCGCCGAGTACATGAAGACCCTCGACAAGGCGACTCCGATCGCCTTTTACTGCCATCACGGTATGCGCAGCCGCGGCGTCGCACAGTCGGTCGTCCAAGAAGGCTTTCGTAAAGTCTACAATTTGAAGGGTGGCATCGACGCGTGGTCGCTCGCCATCGATTCATCGATTCCCAGGTACTGATCCATGTCTTCACATCCGACCGATTTCAAAGGCAGCGTCGTCGACGCTTTGCGTGAGGCGATTGAGAGCAAAATCCCCAGCTCCAAAGCCGACGTCACCGGCGCTGGCGGCCACTTCGCGATCGACGTCGTGTCACCCGCGTTCGCCGGCCTCGGCATGCTCGAAAGCCAACGCCTCGTGTACAGCGCGATCTCCCACCTGATGAAGGGCGATCTCGCCCCCGTCCACGCCGTCGACAAGCTCAAAACGCGCGTCCCATAAAGGGGTCTTGGGTAGAGGCCGGGTTTAGCCGCCCAGCTGGGCGGCGTCGCCCCAAACGAAACCGGGCCTCCCTAGCCAGCACCACGACGACCGGGGCGAGGTAACAGGGAGAGCTCGAGCTCGTGCGTCTCATCGAGCGCGCGAAGGCGCTGCTCCCCCTCGCTCCGAGAAGAGCGTCACCGGCGGCACCCTTTACCTCTCGCATCTCGACTTGGCGACCCAATCCAAGAAGCGTTGCCGAAACGCGATACCGACGTTTATGGTCCCTCTGCCCGCGCGCACTTGGATTGGGTCGCCAAGTCGAGTTGGAGCCGCAGAAGGGCGAGTCGAGACGGCGTGAACGGCGCTGCCGCAGAACGCGCAATTCGGAACCCGCGCCGCGCTCGCGTAGACGCAGCACGCAGCACGCAGCACGCAGCACGCAGCACGCAGCACGCAGCACGCAGCACGCAGCACGCAGCACGCAGCACGCAGCACGCAGCACGCTCGCGTAAACGCTGCGCGCGCGCCGTTATTGCCTTCAGGTGAGCACGAGATCGCTCGGATGGCGCGGAAAACCGGTGGCGAAGCTGAGCGTATAACGCGCGTTGATTTCGCCGAGGGCGCAGAACGCGGTCGCGCCGTCGAGGGTGTAGCGGTAGCCGTCGATGCCGAAGGGGCCGAAGTAGCCAGCGTGGGCGAGGGCTCGGGCGACGGCTTCGGCGCGGTCGGTGAGGGTGGCTTGCTCGTCAGTGGTGAGCTCGCCCGCCGCGGCCAGGCGAGCGCCGCGAAAAGCGCCGCGCTCGCTGATGTCTTGCGCGCAAATTCGGCCCAATTCGTGGCGTTGGTCGCGCCAAATGAAGCCGTGCAGGCTGACCTCGAACGTCGGCTCGACCAACGGCTCTAGCAGCAAGCCGTCGCGCTTCAACGACGCGTCGACCCACGTCATCTGTTTTTCGGTGAGCGGGCCAATGATGCGCAGCTGTCCGCGCCCCGCAAAGCCGAGCGGACGCTTCAGGAGCCAAAGGCGCGTGTAGTCACCGACCCGGGCCAGCAGCTCTTCGCGCGTCCGCACGTAGCTTTGGTCGGGCAAGCCTCCGCCCAGCTCGTGCGCGAACGAGCGGTGGTTCACGCGCCGCAGCACGGTGGCGTCGGGGTGCGGCTCCGGCTCGACGCCGTAGCGACGCAGGCTGGCGAGCGCCATCGGGGTTGGGCACCACGCGCGGCCAACGACTCCTTTGGCCGCGCCCACGTCCATCCCCGGTTCCAACAGCACATCGTCGGGACCGAGCAGCGCGCGCGAGCTCTTGCCGTGCTCGGCTAGTTGCGCCAACAGCTTCCGTTGCGGCACGTAACCGGGGCGGCCGCGCGCCAGCTCCAGCTCGGCGTCCAAGTTGAGAATCCAACCGTAGCGTCGCATCAGTAGAGTCGCTTCATTCTGGCTCGCCCAGCGGCGCAGCTCGACCTTTGGGCTCGGGTACGTACGCGGCGAGCGACTGCAAAAAGGCCTCCGACATTCCCGCGCGCCGACGCGCGTCGCTGGCGATGGGGTTACCGTGCATGACCCACGGCGAGAGCGGCGGCGGCAAGAGCCGGGACCACTCGTCGAAATCGCAGCCGCCGGTCCAACGCGCGAACCAGCGCGTCGCAAAGCCTACATGTGCGACCTCTTCGGCTGCGATGCGCTCTTGGATGCGCGCCCCGACTTCGTCGCCCGCGCGCCGAAAGCGCGCCGCAAAGCTCGGCGCGTATTCGAGGTTGGCGGCCTCCAAGCCCATGCCGAGCACGGCCACGAACTCGAGCTTCGACGTGCAGGTCGGCACGCGCTTCCAAAACCAGTCGCGCACGCCAAAGTCGCCGACCTGGCAGCCGAGCGCCCGGATGTGCTCGACGTACAGGCCCATGTGTCGAATCTCATCCAAGCAAATCGCGAGTAAACCTCGACGAAATTCCGGCTCGGCCTCGGGAAACGCCAAGATGGCCCAGCACATCAGCTCTGCGGCTTGTAGCTCGTGATGCAAGAAGGCGTGCAGGGTGCGCGCGCGGTAGTACGGCTCCTCCAACGCTTCTTGCTTGGGCGTGCGCTCGCCGCGTTTGGCCTGGCGCAGCTCGGGCGGACGTCCGGGCGCGCTCAAGCGCAGCGCGACGGCGCCCTCGCGAAAAGCCTTGGGCGGCGGTGGCGGCGCGAGCTTGTGCTGCAATTCGACGCTGCAGACGTAGTGCTCGGCCCAAGCTTCGATATCGGTGGCTTTGTCGAAAGGGGTCTGGGTGGTGGCCATGCTGATTTCCCGAAACTTCTGGGAGACCCCGGACATTCAGTCATACAGCCCGCCGCGTGGGTCTGACGCCGAAGCAGAGGATATTGCACGTGAATATTAGCCTGAAGCAAGTTGTCCTACGCGTGGCGGGAGCCACGGGTGTCCTCGTTGGCTCGTCGCTCGCCGCTTGTAGCGGCACGACCGATCCCGTCCCCAGCCCCGGTCCGAGCTCGGCCGGCACTGCGACCGGCTCGGCCGGCACCGCCACCGGCTCTGCCGGCTCTTCAACCGCGACGGGCGGGACGAGCGGCGCAGGGACGTCGGGCAGCGCGACGGGCGGCGCAGGCGACGCCGGCAAGTGTCCCGGCAATCAGATCGGCACGCCCGGCGCCTGCATGTGCCCGGCGTACGCGCCGACGTTCTGCGAGGCCATCACCAAATGTGTTAGCCCGATGAAGGACGCCGATCACTGCGGTGGTTGCGACACCAAGTGCGGCCCGACGCAAGCGTGTGCGGCCGGCGCCTGCACGCCGGAGCTCGCCACCGTCGCCGAGGTCGCCGGTTGCGGCACCCTCGAGCTCGTGAGCGCGGCTGGCAAGCTGTACGTGCTCAGCACCATGACCGGCACGCTGTCCAGCATCGCGCTGCCTGCGGCTGCGGGCGCGACGCCCACGCCCATTGCGACGGGTCTCACCGGCGCCAGCGCGTTCGCGGTCGACGCGACCAACGCCTACGTCACCACCGGCATGACCGTCACCCAGGTCAAGCTCGCCGACGGCACCAAGACCGTGCTCGTGACCGAAACCGCGAAGATCTTCGATGTCGCGGTCGCGACCGGCAAGATCTATTACGCGGTCGGCAAAGACATCAAAGAAGCCAGCGCCACCGCTGCCGGTACCGGCACGTCGGTCGCGGTCAGCGCCGACGAAGGCGAAGCCCAGGGCGTAGCCGTTTCCGGTGGCATGGTGTTGTACGCCTCCGCCGCGGCCTTCAACCTCGAAGCCGATCCGATCGCGGGCGAGGGTCACGCCAAGATTGGCGCGTCGCAGGCTGGTTTGATCTTCGGTCATCGCAGCGTACAGGCCGACGCCACGAACGTGTACTGGGCCAACGGCAGCTTGCAGAGCGCGCCGTTCGGCGGCACCGAGCACCCCGGCAAGATCGTCGCCGCGCCCATCGACGGCAGCCCGGTGGTCTCGTTCGCCGTCGATGGCACGGCCAAGATGGCCTACATCGCCACGTTCGAGGCGGCGACGATGGACAGCAACTTCGAAAAATCCAGCTTCGACAAGGCGGACCAAGAGGCAACGTGGCTCGCGCGCGGCTTGCCCAAGGTGAGCTCGCTCGTGCTCGACGACACGAGCGTGTACCTGGCCAGCGCCTGCAAAATTCTCAAGAGCGCCCGCTAACCATGAATGCCCTTCGCCTGCTCGGTGGTTTCGCGTTTTGTGGCGCCCTTGTCGCCTTCGCCGGCTGCACCGTCGACGACGAGCCGGATACCGGCGCCGGCGCGACCGCCGGTAGCTCGACCCAAACTGGCGGCGGTAGCGCCGGCACCGCGAACGGCGGGGCCAGCACCACCCCGGGCGCGGGCACGAGCGGTGTGATTCCGGGCGCCGGCACCACGGGCGTGATTCCTGGCGGCGGCAGCGCCACCGGCGGTAGCAGCAGCGGCGGCACCACTACCGGCGGCGTGAGCGCGGGGGGCACCGCAACCGGCGGCACGGGCTCGACGCAACCCGGCGGTCCCTACGCGGTGCCGCGCGGCATGAGCGCGGGCTGCGGTAAACAAAACGGGACCGACGAGCCCGGCAAGTACACGTCGCACGACATCGAGGTCACCGGCGTCGACCCGTACTGGCTGACCGAGAAAAAGCCGTACGCGGGCCAGGCTCCGTACACGTTCACGCACCGCGCCTTCGCGATTCGTTTGCCCACCGGCTACGATCCCAACAAGCCCTATCCATTGGTGTTCCAAGGTGGCGGCTGCGGCAACACCGACGGCACGAGCGGCAAGACCGGCGGCGACAAGCTGATTCCGGACACCGCCATCGGTGAAGGCATCGCGGTCGGGCTCAGCTACGTCTACCCGGACGGCGCGGGCGCGTGCTTTGCCGACGACGGCGCGAACACGTACGAAATTCCGTATTGGGACGCCGTTTATAAGCAAATCACCGACAATTACTGCGTCAATTTGGAGAAGGTGTTCGCGGGCGGTTACAGCAGCGGCGCGTGGATGGCGTACACCACCGCGTTTGCGCGCGGCGGCAAAGTGCGCGGCATGGGCGCGGGCGCGGGCGGCATTCGCGAACAGCGCCCACCCGCCAGCAACGTTCCGTTCGCGGCCATGCTCATCACCGGTGAAGACGACGGCGCCAACCCGGTGCACAAGACCAAAGACGGCACCACCTGCGCCGGAACCGAAGCCGAGGGTTGCTGGAAGGGCAAGATCATCTGCGGCTTTCCGGGCGCCGACACCTGCTACGACACCGGCTCCGCCCACGCGCGCGACGAAATCCTCGAGCGTAACGGCTGCGTCGGCACCGCCACCACGCAATACGACAAGTGGCCCGACTGCCACCAATACACGGGCTGCCCCGCGGCTTTTCCCGTCGTCTATTGCATGCCGGCGGGCGGCCATACCGGCGGCGACGATCGTCACACCCCCGGCATCTGGGACTTCTGGAAGAAGCTGCCGGCGGTACCGTGATCGGGGGCGGCCAAGCCGCAGCCTGATGCTCGCTGCGGAGCTGGCCGCTATAGCTTGGCGTTGATGTGAATGGCTAGCGCCGTTTCGGCCGCGAGCTCTAGGCTGACGCTGCCGCTACCGTCGACCTCGACCACGGCGCCGGTGCAGCGGGCGGGCGTAGCGCCGGCCGCGGGCGTGTAGTCGCCGCTCAAGACGTCGCAGTAACGGCCCGTTGCCAGACCCGTAGGCAAGGCTTGGATGAGCGGCGCCGTTTCGTGATTGATGGCGACGAAAGCGCGGTCGCCGCGCGAGAAAGCGAGCTGGTTTTGGCCGTTGTCCCACCAATTTGCAATCGCTGCGCCGGCGGTGGCTCGGCGAAACGCGACCATGTTGGCGACGCTGCGCGCGCGGTGCTCGCAAACCCAACCCTTGGTAGTCGACGTGTACGGGCCAGCGACGCAGCTCGGCTCAGTCGCGCCTGCTTCATATACCGGGTGGGTGCTGCCGCCGCCGTCGCTGGGCGGCCCGAGGTCGCGCCCAGCGCCGGTCGTGCGGTCGAAGCCGTAGCTCGACATGACGGACGGGTAGCCATACGGCCACGCCAGCATGAATACGTTGGCAAGCTCGTGCGCGGCGCCATCCTGGTAGAAGACGGCGTCGCCGCGCTGCGTGTCGTGATTGTTCACGAACGCGACCGCGCGCTCGCTGGCCAACCACGCCGGCATGGCGAGCTTGCCCAAGCCCGCGATATTTTTGGCGCCGCGACCCAAGAAGGCGTCGCCGACGAGCTCGTACTTGAACTCGGTGACATCGAGCTCGGCGCTTGGAGCGACGTCCAAATAGTCGTCGGCGTGCACGGCCTCGCCGCCGTAGTCGATGACCTCCAGAAAGTAGTAGGGCGTCTCGTCGGGGCGCGGAGTTACCAGCGCCAAGATGCCCGCCAGATCCGCCGGCGCCATGTGTTTGGCGGCATCCAGCCGAAAACCGCGCACCCCCATGCGCAACAAATCGCTCAAATATCCGGCCAATTTGGCCTGTACGGTCGGGCTGCTCGTGTCCAAGTCGGCGAGGCTGACCAACTCGCAGCGCTGCACGTGCTCGGCGCTGGTGGTGTAGTCGGTGTCTTGGATTTGGCAGACGGGCGAGTGAAAGTCGCCCTGCGTGAACAGGTCCGGGTACGCGTATTTGGCAAATTTGGTGCCGGCGCTGCCGGTGCCGGACGCTTGAGCGGTGGTGTGGTTGAGCACGGCGTCGACGTATATGCCGACCCCCACCGCGCGACAGCGCGACACCATTTCGACGAATTCGTCGCGAGCTCCGCTGCGGCTCTGGAGCTGGTAGCCGACGGTTTGGTAGCGCTGCCACCACGGAAAGCCATAGCTCGGCAACAGCGCGTGCTCGCTGGGCGGCGAGACCTGCACGGCCGTAAAACCCTTGGGCCCCAAGAAAGTTTCGCACTCTCGCGCGACGTCGGGCCAGCGCCACTCGAACAGATGCACGAATACGCCGTCCGCGGTGTCGTTGGGCAGCACCGGCAAGTCAGGGCTCCCGACGGTGGCGCCGCCGCCGGCTTGGGTTGACGCGCCGCCCGCTCCGGTGGTGCCGCCGGCCCGTGCGGACGCTCCGGCGGTCGAGTCCGGAGCTAGGTCGGCTTGATTCGAGCCGCGCGAGCAGTCGAGGCCGACGCCCAGCGACAGCGCGCACACGCCATAAAGCACCACCGGACGCGGTTTCACTCTTTAGATGTGGCTCGCGGCCGGGGGCGGAGGCAACGCCAATCGCGGTCAATTTCGCAGATTTACCGCGGTTTTGCTAAGAGTACGCCACCCTATGGCAACGTCGGCCGCGCCCATGCTGAAGATTCACGAGTTCATTCTGCCGAACGGCGAGCTTTCGAGCGTGTCGTTGCGGCGCGAGGCCGAACGGCTGCTGCTCGTCTCCGAGGACGGCGAGCTCATGCTCCCAGCGGGGGCTTTGCGCGCCGTCATGTTGCGCTACGGCGCGCCGTTCGATGCCGACGCCATGAGCCACAGCCAGGGCAGCTTGGAGCTGGGGGCCGGAGCGAGCCTTCGCCACGTGCGGCACCTGGCCGGCTATGACGTGATCGCGCGCGACTACCTCGTGTACTCCGAGCCGGGGCTCGAAGCCGTATGCGCGATGGCTACGAACGTGGCGGGGGCACTCCGCTACTTGGGCCTGGCCGCCAAAGGCGCGGCCGAGGCTAGGTGAACAGCTCCGACACCGAGCTTCCGTCGTGGATGTGCATGATGGCCGTCGCCAGCTGCGGCGCCAGCGAAAGCACCTCGATTTTTTCCGACAAAGACGCGATCGGGATGGGCAGGGTGTTGGTCACCAGCAGCCGCTTCAAGCGCGACGCCCGCAACTTCTCCGCCGCCTTTCCAGACAAGACGGGGTGCACGACGGCGGCCGAGACGGAGCGCGCTCCTCGTTCCAGCAAGAACTCGGTGGCGTTGAACAAAGTGCCTCCGGTCGCGATTTCGTCGTCGACGAGCAGGCAATCCTTGCCCGCAATGTCGCCGATGACGTGGGCGGGCTTGGCGTTTTCGTCATCGCCGTAACGGCGCTTGTCGATCAGGGCCAGGGGCAACTCCAGCCGTTTGGCGAAGCGACCGGCGTCTTTGGCCTCGCCCACATCGGCCGCGACGATCACCGTGTTCGAAAGATCGTCCTTCTTCAGTCGCGCGCACAGCGCGGGCACACCCGTCAGCTGGTCGGCGGGAATGGAGAAGAAGCCTTGAATCTGCGGTGAATGCAGATCCATCGTCAAAACGCGATCGGCGCCCGAGGTAGCCAACAGGTCGGCCATCAAGCGCGCCGAGATCGAAATACGTGGCTCGTCCTTCTTGTCGCTGCGCGCGTATGGAAAGTACGGAATGACGGCGGTGACGCGCTTGGCGGACGCGTGCCTGAGCGCGTCGAGCGTGATCAACAGCTCGACGATGTGCTCGGAGAGCGGCGGGCAAGCGGTTTGCACGACGAACACGTCCTGCTCGCGCACGTTCTCTTCGATGCGAATCTTCAGGTTCTCGTTCGAGAAGCGCTTGGTGCTGGCGCGGCCGAGAGGTATGCCAATCTGCTCGCAGACCTCTTGAGCCAGGCGCGGGTGTGAGCTGCCGGAGAACACCTTGAGGTTGCTGGACAGGGGCGTCATGGGTGGGCGGACGCTACCACGACCCGGGAACAATTCGACTTACCGGAACGGATTGAAGTCGTACCCATTCGAGACACGCTCGTGCGTAGTAAAATACGCGCGCACCAACGTCGCCGGATCACTGGCCATCGCGCCGGTCGGGCTCTCGTCGTCGTGGTCGTTCCAAGCCCAGGGCGCGTGCGCGGCGTCGCGCCGACACCAGAAAACGCCGTTGCCGCAGCCGCCCGAGGCGTTGCCGGCGAACGTGCCATAACGCACGAATAAGCGGCGATCGGCGCGCCGTGCCCACAGGCCGCCCGGCTCGAGCATGTCGTGCAACTGATATTGCACGTTGCGGTCATTGGGGCCCGACGGCACTTCGGCGGTCGTCAGCGACGGATAGTAGACGATGCCTTCGCTGCGAATCGAGTAGTAGGGCCAAGCTTTGATCGCGTGCGTCTCGGCTTTCGACGCCGTGACCGGGTGCAGCTCACCCGCGTATGCCTGCAGGGTGAGCTTGCCGTCGACGGTCTCTCGACCCGATGCCCAGCGGCTGGTGGCGGGGACGTAAGAGAAAAAGTTGCTGTGGACCACCGTGACGGCGGCGCGGAGCGCCCCGAAGCGCGAGCCGTCGCGCGCGATCGCGAACAGCACGCCTTCGGAGTCGTTCTCGTGCTCCGTTTCGAAGAACGTGCTGGACCAGTCGCGCGGGTGGAAAAACTGGTACGTGACGAACCAGTGGCTCGCCGTCTCGACGACCGAGTAGTAGGCATGGGCCGCCAACGGAAAGCGCGCATCGCCGGCGTTGTCCCAGTTGTTGCTGGCGTCCCCGTCCTCGTCGAAGTCGACGCTGGTGATGTAGTCGGCAGCGCCGCCCAGCGCGTGACGGCCACGCCGATGCACGTCTTGCTGGTGGATGGGCGCGTAGCGTAGCGCCAGCGCAGCGCGGAAGCCGGCGTCACGCGCGTGGTCGTTCTCGGCACGCGCAATGACGGTGCTCAGGGCCAGACCGAGTGCGGGCCCGAAACGAAGCGCCCAGCGCGAATGCGAGCTCATGCCGGTGAGTGCCTCGACAAACGCTCAATCTATCAGAGTCATAAGTCCGTGAAATGGTTCGTGAGCGCGGCGACATGTCGGAGCATGTGAGTGAATCGTTGCTTTGCGCGTGGAAGCGCGTAGCTTTCTCGTTGGTGCCTTAGGGCCCGCGAATGGCTAAGTCGATCGATCTCGCGGCCGATGCCTCCCGCCTTCCGGGCGCCTCGACCACGATCTTCGACCGACTCAGCCATTCGCGGGCCTTACCTTCGATTAGCGGACTTGTCTTGGGGTGTTGGGTGAATCGTTTTCTACCCACAGCTGGTTCAACGAGTCGCGAGAAAGAGGTTCGAGATGGTAAAGAAGGCAATCAAGCGCCGTGACGCAACTGGTCATTTGGACGCCGAATACGAGCGCAAGCTGCGCGCGTCATCGCAACCTCCCCGCGATGACGGCCAGGCTTTTTTGACCGGCTTCCACACCGGCGAGCCGTTGGCCGAAGAAATGGGCGAAGCCTTTCTCCAATCCGCAACCTCCGGCGAAGAGAGCGAAGCCGAGCGACGCGACCGCATCTTGCCCGAGGAATCGGGCGGCCCGTTCGTCCGTACCCGGGCCAGCCAAGAATTTGCTTACGACATCGACGAGTCGAACATCGCGGAAGCAACTCGCGAGCCGCTTCCGAAGACGTCCCTCGCCGATCCGTAGCGCGAGCGCGGCCGTCCATTTCGGGCCAGCTTTCGGGTCCTGATGAAGTCGTACCGCCTTTCGGACCGGCTTTTGGCCGAAGAAAGCCGCCTGGGCGAAGCCTCCGTCGAGCGCTAGGCTGCGCCGGCTTCATGATCGGCATCTCGGACCTCTCCAAATCGTTTGGTGCGCGCACGTTGTTCGAAAACGTGACCCACAAGCTCGTCAAGGGCTCGCGCTATGGCCTCGTCGGCGCCAACGGCTCCGGCAAAACGACGTTTCTGAAGATCGTCTGCGGTGACGAGCCCGCCACGGGCGGACAAGTCGTGTGGCCCAAAGACGCGCGTGTCGGCGTGCTGCGGCAGGATCGCTTCTTGAACGACGCGGAGCAAATCCTCAGCGTCGCCATGGCCGGCGACGAGCTGGTGACGCGCGCCTTGGCCGAGCAAGCGCGTCTGGGCGAAGCGCCCGAGCCCGACGCCGAGCGCATGGCCGAGCTCGAAGATCAGATCGCAGCCCACGATGGCTACACCCTCGAAGCGCGCGCCAGCCACATCCTGGAAGGCCTGGGCATCCCGGTCGCGGTCCATCGCCAGCCGCTGGCCACGCTCTCGGGCGGTTTCAAGCTGCGGGTCTTGTTGGCTCAAGTGCTCGTGGGCGGCCCTGACGTAGTGCTGCTCGACGAGCCGACCAACCACTTGGACATTCTGTCCATTCGCTGGCTCGAAAAATTCTTGGCGCAGTATCGTGGTTGTGCGCTGGTAATTTCGCACGATCAACGCTTTCTCGACAATATCGCCACTCAGATCTTGGACGTCGACTACGGCACGATCGAGAGCTACCCCGGCAACTACAGCCACTTCGTTCGTGAGAAGGCCGAGGTGCGAGCCCGCAAAGAAGCGGAGGTGGAGCGAACGAAGGCGACGATCGCCGAAAAGCGCGCCTGGGTCGAGCGTTTCGGCGCCAAAGCCAGCAAGGCGAGCCAGGCCCAGAGCCGCCTGAAACAGCTCGAAAAAATCGAAGTCGAGGATCTGGAAGCCAGCTCACGGCGCGCGCCGATGTTCAAGTTCGAGCCGCAACGGCCGAGTGGCAAGGAAGTGCTGACGCTCGACGGCATCGTCAAGTCGTTCGGGCCGAAGCGCGTGCTGGCGGGCGTGTCGCTATTGGTGCGGCGGGGCGAGCGCGTCGCCATCATTGGGCCCAACGGTCTCGGTAAATCGACGTTGCTCAAGATCGCGACCAACAACTTGAAGCAAGACGCCGGCACCGTGGCTTGGGGTCACGAGACGCACGTGGGCTACTTTCCGCAAGATCACCACGAAGTATTGCCCGACGGCGCCGCCAAGCCGCTGCAAATCATTTGGGACACGATTCCGGGCGAAGGCACCAGCACCGTGCGTGGTCACTTGGGTCGCATGTTGTTCTCGGGCGAGGACGTCAACAAGCCCGTCTCGGCCTTGTCGGGCGGCGAAGCCGCGCGCCTCGTCTTCTGCCGCATCATGGTGCAAAAGCCGAACGTGCTCGTGCTGGACGAGCCGACCAACCACCTCGATCTCGAAGCCATCGACGCGCTCGTGCAGTCGCTGAGCGCCTTCGAAGGCACGGTTCTGTTCGTGTCGCACGATCGCGCGTTCGTGTCCGCGCTGGCCACGCGCATCCTAGAAGTGACCGAGCACGGTTTTCGCGATTTTCCAGGTACTTACGAGGAGTATTTGGCGCGCTCGGGCGACGACCACCTCGACGTCGAGACGGCGGTGCTACGGGCGAAGAGCGAGAAAGCCAACGGCGCCGTTGCCGCGGCCGTCGCCGTGCCCGCGCTGTCGTACGAAGAGCAGAAGCGCCGCAAGAACCGCAAAAAGCAGCTGCCCGGTCAGCGCGACGAAGCGCTGGCCGCCATCGAGCGCGCCGAGAAACGCAAGGCCGCCATCGGCGCCATGTGGTGCGAGCCCGGATTTTACGAGCGCACCGGCAAGGCCGAGGTCGTAGCGCTGGAGCGGGAAGAGAAAGCGCTGGGCACGGAGATCGACCAGCTCGTTGCCCGCTGGGAGGCGATCGAAGCCGAGCTCGAGAGCCTGGAGGCCGGATGAGCCAAAACGACTGGGTGTTCGTCACCTCCAACCTCGACAAGGTGCGTGAGGCCGAGCGCATTCTGGGCTTCGCGCTCCAGCACGCCGCCGTCGAGCTCGACGAGCTGCAGGCCGAAACCGTCGGCGCCGTCGCGCTCGCCAAAGCTCGCGCTGCCTTCCAAAAACTGGGCCGCCCCGTGATCGTCGAAGACGCGGGCATCGAGCTCGTCGGCCTCGGCGGCTTCCCCGGGCCGTTCATCAAATATTGGGAAAAACTCGGCGGTTTGGCGTCCATTTGCCGTACCGCCGACGGCCTGGGTGACCGCCGGGTGCGGGCGGTGTGTGCGCTGGGCGTGTGTTCCGACGTCGGCAGTCGAGTCGTGGTCGGCGCCATCGAAGGCAGTTTGGCCGCCGCCCCCCGCGGTCAAAACGGCTTCGGCTGGGACGCTATCTTCATTCCGGAGGGTGAAGAGCGAACGTTCGGCGAAATGAGCGCCGCCGAAAAGGACGCGCGCTCGCACCGACGACGAGCGTGGGAGTCGTTGCGCGAGCGGCTGTAGACTCCCCCGGGTCTCCGGCACCGCCTCTTCGATGACGCCTACTGATTCTTCGTCGTGATGATGCTGTAGGACGAGTAGGTGTAGGTGCCGTCGTGTTGATGGATGCCTACGGGGGTGACGTAGTTGACGCCGAATTCATCGAAATAGCCATCGGGGCCGGTCATCTCGTCGACGGTCGCAAAAGAGCCGTGGGTTTCGACCCACCACTGGTACTCGATCGGAGCGGCACCGCCGGAGGCGTGCTCTAGCGTCCAGGCACCGTCCACGACGCTGGGCAGATGGGTGAGCTTCTGCTGCGCGGTCACGATGAACAAGTGGGAGCCGGTGTCGAGACTGTTCAGGATCACCACGAAGGCACCAGCGTTGTCCGGGCTGCCCTGGAACGAAAACGGCGTCGTCTCGTCGACGGTACCGCCCAACGGTTTGAGCAGCTTGGGCGGCGCCGGGATCGCGAGCGTTCCTGCGGCCGCGCCCGAGCTGAGCCCATCTTTGTGCACCATGCCCAGCGGCCCTTCGTAGCTGCCCTCCCAGGCGGCCACCGTGATGCTGCTGTCCGGTAGCGTCGGCACGAGGTAGCTGAAGGCGTCGACGGTGGGGGCTTGATCGACGACCTGGACGCTGGCGCCACTGCTGAAGCGGACGAAGACGCTGTTGTTGCGGGCTCCGCTGCCGATGGGCGTGGCCCTCGGCGTAACGGTTCCGGTGACGGCGCCGCTGGCGATGACCTTGGGGGCCATGTTCAGCGTGAGTGAGGCGCTGACGCCGGCCATCACAGCCAACGGCTTGCTGTCGTACGCCTTGTACGAGGTCGGAAGCTTCGTGGTCGCGTTCATGGTCCATTCCAGACCGTGAATGGTGCTGGTGCTGGTCGTGCCGCCTTCCCATTCGAGGCTGTAGCTGACCGACGAGTCGACGCCGATGTCGGTGTACTCGTCCGAGGTGCCGGTCGGCATGCCCGCGCTGAGCGTCAGTTGATCGTTGGTGCCCAGAGTGGCCTTGTCCGACGTGACGTCGACGTACACGTAGTGGGACGGATGGCCCTGGTAAACCTGCAGCGTGGGGTCGCGCCGGGTCAGGCCCTGGTAGACCCAACCGTCACCCTCGACGAGCAAGCTCACGTCGTACGTAGCCGGGACGTCATCGACCGTGAACACGCCTTTGTCGTTGGTCGATACCAACGTCTCACCGATTTGCACGGGCACGCTGCCGATGGGTACACCGAAGCGATCGACTAGCTTTCCCGTCACCTTGCCGAGCACGGGTTCTGGTGCTCCGCCCTCGCCGCCCGCACCGCCGAGCATCATGCTCCCCCCGGAGCTGCCGCCGGAGTCATTCCCTGCGCCGGCGTCGGTGGCGCCGGCCGTGGGCTCGTTGGAGCCCCCGTCGCCCGTTTTGCCGCCGTTGTTGGTCTTGCCAGCGGTGGGGTTGGACGAGCCCGCGGTCGCTCCGTCGCCGCCGTCGCTGCTGCCGGGGCGGGACTCTTCGTGCAGGTCTTCGATGCCGAGCACGCTGGTGCAAGCGGCGAGGCCGAGTAGGCCGACCAAGTAGGCGCGGTTCATTGGAAGCTCCCTTGCACGAAGGCGGAGCCAGGCCCAAAGCCGACCGCTACGTTTTGTTTCGTGGATGGCGCGGTGAGGTAGAGCACGACCCCCGTCGCCAAGAGCGCGCCGCCGGCCACGAATGCCACCGTCGACACCGTCGCTTGCGAATGCGCGCTCGACCGCAAATCGGTGCCTTCCGCGCCGCAGCCGTAGGGGTAGTCGGTGCACTTGGCCTTTGCGTCCGACCATTTGCTGGACGCTTGCAGGCCGAAGAACGCGCCCAGCCCAATGCCCACGACGCCCACTCCGCCGAACACCAACCCGGTCGTGCGCTGCGCGGCTCCGGACGGCTTGTCCATGGCGGGCGGCGAGTTGTCGGGTGTAGTCGTAACGACGGGCGTCGCGGCGGGCGTTGCCGACGGCGGGGCGGAGTCGCTCGAGGCCTGCAGCTTCGGGATCTCGACCGAGATTTTGGCGGAGTCGCCCGTGACCTGCACCTTGGACGACCAGGGCTGCTTGCCGGGGGCTACCGCTTCGACCACGTGCTCACCGGGATCGACGGGGATGGGCGAGCCGAGCTCGGCCGGCTGCAGGGTCACGCCGTCGCGGCGTACCTCGAGATGAGGATCTGCATCGTCACCGCTCATCGCGCGGATGGTCAGGGTCGAGAGACGCTCTTGCAACGCTTGGGCGCGCTCGGTCGCTAGATCCAATCTAGCTTTGGAGCCGGCGGCGCGGGCGAGCGGAATGGCTTCGCGATATTCGGCCCACGCGCTCGCGGTGCGGCCCGTCTTTTCGTAACACTCGGCCAAGTTCAGCATCGTGCCCAGGCCTGGATCGAGCTGCTGGCTCGCCTCGAATTTGGGGCAAGCCTCCACGAATTTGCCGGCCGTCATCAGGTCGCGTCCCTGATTGAACAGAGCCTCTGCGGCCGCACGGTTGCCTCCGGATTTTCCTGCCGCACCCGCGTGGAGCGCGATCGAGAACACCGTGACGCCTATAAGGAAAGATACCCGCCTCACGGTCCACCGAATATCGCAGGTTTTCCGGCGGCACAAGCCGCTTCGACGCGAGGAAGAAGGTTGGAGCCTGGTACGTACATGGGCTTCGGCATACACTGTGCCCGCCGCGCCGAAGCACCGGGCGCGCTACGTCGAAGATGAACGAACCCAGAGAAGGCGACGTACTCGCGGGGAAATTCCGGATTGAGCGGGTGCTCGGTGTCGGTGGCATGGGCATGGTCGTGTCGGCCATGCACCTGCAGCTCGACGAGCGCGTCGCGATCAAGTTTCTGCTGCCCGAAGCGCTGATGAACGCAGAGGCGGTGGCACGTTTTGGGCGCGAGGCGCGCGCTGCGGTCAAGATCAAGAGCGAGCACGTGGCGCGCGTGACGGATGTGGGGGCGCTCGAAAGCGGCGCGCCTTACATGGTGATGGAGCTGTTACGTGGGCAAGACCTGTCGCAAATCCTGCGCGACAAGGGCGCCCTGCCGATCGCGGCCGCGGTCCAGTACGTGTTGCAAGCTTGCGAGGCCTTGGCGGAGGCGCACGCCGTCGGCATCGTGCATCGCGATCTCAAGCCGGCCAATCTGTTTCTGACCGCGCGCGCGGACGGCAGCCCGTGCATCAAAGTGCTCGATTTCGGCATCTCCAAGGTGACCAACCCCAGCGGCTCCGGCGCCGACATGGGCATGACGCGCACGCAGGCGATCATGGGCTCGCCGCTCTACATGTCCCCCGAGCAGTTGGCGAGCGCCAAGGACGTCGACCAACGTACCGACGTCTGGGCGGTAGGCTGCGTGCTGTACGAGCTGGTCACGGGCCGCGTGCCGTTCGAAGCCGAGACGATGCCCCAGCTGTGCACGTTGATTTTGCACACCGAGCCGCCGTCACCGCGCAGCCTGCGCCCCGACATGCCAGAAGGTCTCGACCAAGCCATCTTGCGCTGCCTGCGCAAAGATCGGCATCAGCGCTACGCCAACGTCGCGGCGCTCGCGGCAGATCTCGCGCATTTTTCCCCCGACGCGGGCCCGCGCAGCGCCGAGCGCATCTCGCGCGTGTTGAGCTCGAGTGGCGTCTCATCGCCGCTGCTGTCGTCGTCCAACCCGGCTGCGCTCTCCTCTGGTGCCAGCACGGGCGCGGCGTGGGGCAACACGCAGACCTCCCGTGGCAGTCGGGCGGTTTGGTACGGGCTGGCCGGCGTTGGGGCGGTGGCCGTCATCGGTGTCGTGCTGTGGAAAGCGACCGCCCTTCACCCGGGCCCGACGGTCGATCCGTCGGCCGTCGCGGCGCCCAACAAACCGCCCACCGAACCCGCGACCGCCGCGGCGGCCCCGCCCACCGCCGCCGCCGCGCTCCCGGCCGTCACGCCACGTACGCCCGAACCCGTGGCGTCCGTGGCGCCTGTCGTTTCGGCGGCCCCGCCCCTATCGCGCCCCGTGGTCGGCAGAGGCAAACCGATCGCCGGTAAGCCCGTGGCGGGCAAGCCCAGAGCTGCCGGCGAACCGTCGATCGATCCGCTCTCTGAACGAAACTAGCGACCGCGCGCTGCCCGGCTAGCTCGTCTCACGGCGCTCGCGCCAGGTCACGATACTGAGCGGCAGCCACAACGGGAACAGCAACGGCGTCGCTCGTGCCAGCTCACGCCAAGCGGAGAGACCACGGTGGGGCACCCCGGCCCGGTCGCGCGCCACCAGCAGCGAAGCCTGACCGTCGACCTGCTCGTGGCGAAATCGCGCCAAAAAGTCGAAGCGCGAGCAGAGCCTGCCCAGAGTCTGGCCGGCCTTGCTGCGCGCGTTCCACGACACGCTGCGTTCGCGCAGCTCCGGCGTCACGAACACCAAGTAGCCGCTCAGCATGGTGTAGCTGAACAGCTCGACGCGCGCCGACACCTCGATGCCGGCGTGAAACATCAACCCCAGCCACAGGCAAAGCGCGCGGGTGCGCGGAAACCACAGGCCGAGTGCCAGGAACAGCTCACTCGAAATGGCGGCCACCGCCGCTGCGTGCGCGAACCACGGCGCCGAAAGAAGCGCGGCAAAGCCCGAGCCCAAGTATTGCTCGACGTAGGGCACGCCGAGCGCGAATCGCGGCAGCAACACGGCCCCGCTACGCCAATCAGCGTCGAACGACTTGCCCAGGCTGGACGCCAAGTAGACGACGGCCAGCTGCGCGCCGACCAAGCGCGCGGCCCAGCGCGGCGCCGTGCCCGGACGCGGACCCGCGAACAACGAAAACGAGCGATCGCAGGGCGACAGGCTCACCAGCAACGTCAACAGCAAGAGCTCGTAGCGGTTGTTGTGATACTGCAGGCGGTCGCAAAAAAAGCCGTATAGGCCGCACAGCGCCGCGACCAACAACGCCGGGCGCGCGACCACGCCCACGAGCGCGAGCACGCAGCCCAGCCCCTGACACGCGAGCAAAGCGCCATACACTTGCCGGCTCGGGACCCAGCTCTCGGGCAAGAGCGGCATGTGGAAAACGTCGCCGAAATAGGGCCCGCGCTGAAGCTCGCCGGCGAGCTTGAGCGTGAGCAGCAACAGTAGCGTCGCAAACGCCACGCGCGCCAGGCCGAGCACGTAGGCGTCGCGCTCTTCGCTCAACCAGCTGCGAGTCACGGCTTGTCCGCCCGCAGCTCGACCCGCCCCGGCGCGCCGTTCTGCAGTGTGTCGACTTTGGCGACCAGGGCCAGGGTCGCGCGGTCCTCCGGCAGGTGGCGGACCGCGTCGTCGAGCGCGGCCTGCAAGTGGAACAGCTGGCCCGCGAGGCCGTAGCGCGCGTGCACGCTCTTGTTCAGCACGTTGAGCGGATAATAGTGAACGCGGTCTTGCCAGGCGTAGTCGCGCCGCCGGCCATTCGCGTCCGGCGCTCGCCAGTGGCCGTCCGGTATCGGTACGAGCACGCGCTTCCTCTTCTGCTTCACCTCACGAAACAAATGGATCGTCAGGCGGGATGTTTCGTTGAACATCTGAAAGCCCAACACGTGATCGGGCGTACGCTGTCCCCAGGCGATGCCGCCGAGCTCGAGCCCGAAGAACGCGATCACGAAGGCCGCACGGGCGCCGAGAGTGAGACGTGAGGAGCTAAAGTGCCGCAGACCGGCTACTTTGGCATTTCTTTGATGCACTTGGCGGAGCAACCGTCGCCCGAGACCGTGTTGCCGTCGTCGCAGCTTTCCGTGGGCTCGTCGGTGTTTCCGTCGCCGCCGCGCGGGCCCAACGTGCAGTCGGCTTTGCAGCCGCCAGAGCCGCCGTCGTTGGTGCCGTCGTCGCAGGCCTCGCCGAACAAGCTGTCCAGCTTGCCGTCACCACAGAAATTCGGAAATTTGTAGCCCGGTGCGCAGCCCTGCTGGGTGGGGCTGTACGGCGTCAGATTCATGCCGTCGTCGCACTCCTCTTGCGGCATTTGGGGGCTGCCGTCGCCGCAGCGCGGGCCGCGCTTGCACTTGGTGGTGCAGCCGCCGTAAGCGGTGTCGTCGTTCATCGCTCCGTCGTCGCACGACTCTCCCGGCGTCTGGGTGCCGTCCCCGCAAGCTCGGGGGTTTCGCCCACTGCGCGGCGCGATCTCAGCGGGCGCGGCGCCTTCTGAAAACAAAAAGTGACTTCGGAACCGAAGTCACTTTTCGAATGCCAAAGGTGGCAGATTCGCCGTCTCTTCCCGACGCTGCGCGGCGGGTCAGCAGCTGCGGTTGGGCAGCCACGAGAGTGTAGACGCGAGCCCGGACGCCGTTACTCGGCCTTTTCGACGCGGCCGTCGATGTGTTTCGCGAAGCGGCCGGCGTTGCGGTCGTGGACGGGGTCGTCGGCGGGCCACGGCCAGCCGCCGAATCGGGTGCGTTGGTAGTCGGCGAAGGCTAGTTGGATTTCTTCACGGCTGTTCATCACGAACGGGCCGTGCTGAGCGACGGGCTCACCGATCGGGCGGCCTTGCAGCATCAGCAGCTCGCACGCGGTCTTGCCCGCCTCGAGGGTGATGTCGACGTCGGATTGCACCACGACCGCGGAATGCGTCTCGAGAACGCGGTCGTCGATCTTGATGCTGGCGCCGACGAAGAAGTACAGCGTCCGAATCGCCTCCGGGTGGCGCGCGGCAGGTAGCACCCAGCTCGCGCCCGCCTCCAGCTTCAGGCACCAGATGGCGACGTCGGTGTCGGGCCGCGCGGCCCACGATTTCGGAGGTGGGGGCGGGGGCGCCGTACCCGCAAGCTCACCGGCGACGGTCGTGACCTCGGTGACGCGACCGGCGGCGTCTTTGAAGACGTGCTTCGGGATCTCGTTGCTCCACAGCATGGCGAAGTGCGGCTTCACCAGCTTGTCTTCACCCGGCAAATTGAGCCAAATTTGAAAGAGCTCGACCGGGTTGGGCGCGTTCTGGTCGAGCAACGGGAACATTTCGGAGTGCACGATGCCGCCGCCGGCGGTGAGCCACTGCGCGTCACCACCGCCAAAGCGTGCCGCCGCTCCCAGCGAGTCCGAATGATCGATGTAGCCCCGCCGCGCAATGGTGACGGTTTCGAAGCCGCGGTGGGGGTGCTGCGGAAAGCCGGGCACGACCTCACCGTGATACATGCGAAAGCCGTCTTTGACCGTGAAGTCGCTGCCCAGGTTGCGTCCGGCGAGCGACCCCTGCGGGCCGAACTTTTCGTTACCGGCCGGGTAGGCGTCGTCGTGGTGTACGCAGAACAAGAAAGGGTCGACGGTTTGCCACGGGAAGCCGAGGGGGATGGTTTCGAGGACCGCGCTCATGGCGAAGAGTGTAGTGCGGAGTCACGGCTTTTGCCCGGCTTCGCTGCGTCCAGGATGCGCGCCCCGCCGGCCGTGACCTCCAAGACCTGGGGTGCTTTGGCGCCATAAAAAGCGGACAATCCGACATCGATGCGGAAGAGGCGCTCCTGGCAGGCGCTGGAGATGCCGTGCTCTTGGACGGTGTGTCCTACAATCAGGCGTTTTGCGCCGACCTGTGCCAGCACCCGACCCACGGCCTCACACGTGGCCTCGCCGACCTCGGGGCTGCCGTAGTCACGCATCCAAACCGGGCCGCTTTCAGCGCTGAGCACGGCAGGTAGCTCACGAATTTTTCCGGCCAAGAAGGCGCTGGCCTCACGGTTGATGCGATCGAGCCCGTAGTCGACATGGGCCGGCTGCACGCCAGCGTGAGCGAACAAGCTGTCGCCCACCAACGCGACCGTGAGGTGGCGTGACAGCTTCAGTGCATACGATGCCCCCGGCATGAACGCCGACGCGCGCCCCAGCTCCGCGTCGGGAACATGCCCCGCCAGCTTGCTCGCGCTGCTCGAAAAGTCGTCGAAGCTCGCGAAGCTCTTGCGCGTGACGTAGCGAAAGTCGAAGCGCGCGTTCATCAGCTCGTGGTTGCCAATCAGTACGTGCACCGCGCCGCCGGCCGCTTTGGCGCTCGCCTCCAACCTTTCGAGCACGTCCAAGACCTCGCGATCTTGATCGCCGCGATCGACCTGATCGCCGGTTTGCACGACGGTGAGATCCTTACCAATCCAGCGATCGTCGCTGTCGATGGCGCCGGCCAACCGTAAGGCACCGCGCAACGCCGTGAGATCGCCGTGAATGTCGCCGATGGCCACCAAGCGGGCGCGGGCGGGTAGCCGGTAACTGGCGGGGGCGGGCGGGACGGAAGCGGAAGCGGAACCAGGGCCAGAAGCGGAAGCCGCTGGCGCCGTGGCGACGATCGCCGGCTTTTGTGCGGAACGACTGGGGGCGTCGGGTTTTGCTTCGGGCGTCCGGTTGCACGCGCACGCACCGGCGGTCGCGAGCCAAAACGCAACTGACCTAGCCAGAGAAGCGGCTGACAAACGCATGGTCTTGCTCATAGCAGTGGTTTTTTCAGACAGCGTCCAAAATCACGTTGCAGGCGGACACGTATGACGAGGCGGACATATACCTCGCCAGCGTTGCGCAAATTGGACCAGCAAACCGAGCGACGCGCGCTTGTCGGGCCTCGGTCTCTGCGCTACTCGGGATCCTGCCAAGAATGCGTACGCTCATCACTTGCTTGGTTTTGGGGCTGGTCACGGCTTGCGGCTCCGCGGTTTCGAATGGGGAGGCGGCTTCGCCCGCCGACGAGCCCGCTGAGAAAGAGGCCTCGGTCAAGGACACCAAGCCTCGCATCCCCAAGCGTTGCGCCAAGGGTAAAAAGCACCGCGGTGAATGCGTGCCGCCGCCGGGGTGGGTCAAGCGCCTGTGCGAGGACGTCTACCCCGACGTCGCGCTGCACATGTTCGAGCCGGGGACGCCGTGGAAGCGCATGTACATGTTGCAGCGCGCTGAGCCGGTCAACGCTTCGGGCGGCTCGTCGCTGATCGGCGACAAAATGGAGCGCGGCGAAGAGGTGATCGCCCTGCGGCGGCGCAGCGAAAACGAAGGCGAGGTTCAGGTCGGCAACAACAACGCCGGCTACGACGTGCTGCGCTGGAACGGCGCCTGCGCGACCATCCACGATGGCGAGTTCGCCGAGGAACGCCCGAGCCGTATCGTCCAATCGAAGGTCGAGTGGCGTCGCATCGGCTTGCCTCTGCGTCAGCACTTGGAGGCGCAGCCGGGCATTTCCGCAGCCTACGAGGCGCGACGCAAGTCGTGCCACGGCTTCAGCATGGGCACCGTGTCCGGAGATTGCGAGTCGAACGACAAGCTGCTGATGCAGGAGCTCGTTCGCTACATTCAAACCGGTCCCGAGCTGCCCGAAGCCTCGCGCCTGCCCTGAGCGGGTCTTTCTGACGCGCATTCTCCGACGAGAGCAACGGAGCCGCGGAGCGCACGTGTCGGACTGCGACCATTTGACGCATTCTCGGCCGTCCGCGCCGTCGACTAGGTTCAGCGCATGAAATCGCTGCGCGTTTGCCTGGGTGTCCTCGTGGTTAGCTCATTTTTCGCCGTCGCGGGTTGCGGTGACGACGACGATGACACGGCGGGTACGGGCGGTGCCCCAGCGCACGGCGGCGACGCCAATGGTGGCGCCGATGGCGCGGCCAAGTGCGAAGAAATCGCCCACCTTTGTCATCCCGTCGACGATGGTGATGGTCCGCTGCACGAATGCCACGAGCAGAGTGAAGTCGGCGATGCCGCCACGTGTGCCGAGATTTACGACTCTTGCCTCGCTCAATGTCAGGCCGCGCACGACGCCGCGGCCGGCGGCGCGGGTGGCGGCAGCGGCGGCGCGGCGTCCGGTGGCGCTAGCGCGGGTGGCGCGGCCGGCGCTAACGCTGCTGGCACTGCTGGTAGTGCTGGATGAAGCGGAGGAAGCTCAGGTAGGTGGCGTCGGCGGGGGTCAGCTTGGCGCCCCCCCCGTGGGCCACGCCGCCGCCGTATTTGTCCAACGGCTTGAGCAACAGCAGGCTGTTGAGGGGGTCATCGGTGTTGATGAGCCCCAGCGTGAGCACGCGCTTGAGGCTCACCGCGGAGCCGGTCTGACAATTGCCGACGGCCGAGAGCCAACGCGGCGCGTCCTTGTCCGCATTGGGCTCGGTGTCGAAGTGACACGGATAACAACGACCTCGCCACGCGTACACGTCGTCGTAAAAGGCCTGCTCGAGCTCGACGTCGCTACAGCCGCGCGTGTCCTGATCCGTCGGCACCATCGGCGGCTCGGCGTCGATGGCATCGCTGCACGTTGGACCGCCGCCCGGCGCGCCGCATTTGACGCCGGCGCAAGCGTCGGGGCACGCCGCGTTGGCCGCGATCCAGTCGCGGAACGCGTCGCGCTCGGCGGCGATGACTTGCGGCGTGATGAGCTCACTGTCGGGCGACGCTCGCTCTATCCAGCCCAAAATCTTGCTGCTATCGGGCGTGCGCACGTCGACCAGCCCTTGATCGACCAGGCACGCCCAGGTTTTGCACGGTGTCTCGCGGGCAAACGCCGACAGATCGACGCCCGAGAGGTGGCATTGGTTGCAAGTCGTCACGCGCTTATCGGACAACAACGGCTCGATGCGCTCGTGAAATGTCTCGCTCGGCTTCACCAGACACGCGACTTCGCCGGGCGGCTCGTCGTGGTCGCCGCACGAGGCAAGGTTGGCTGCCGTCACGGATGCGCCCGCGAGCAGCAGGGTGGAGAACCGGAGCTTCAAAGCGCGTGAAGCTTAAGGCCGTGGTCGAGCAGCGTCGAGCAAACTCACGGGGGTGCGACAATCTGTCCGCACTGCCCGAGGTGGACGGTGGGCTTGTCGGTTACATGCTCCACCTTGAGCGCGAGCTCACCACGCCCCGACTTCACCGGCGCGTCGAGCTTCAGCTTCTCGGGCGGAGTGCCGGTGAGACGAGCTGTCACTTCTTGCCAGCTCGAGCCGGGCGGCGCGTAGGCCGTCACGCAGCGTGGCGCGGCCGCGCTTAGGTCGTCGAAGGCGAAAACGTACAGCTCCGAGCCCAGCTCGGCGCGCACTTCGGCCGGGCTCTCTCGGCTGGTCACTTTGAAGTGGCGATCGCCATAGTAGGCCTTGAGCCCTTCGGCATTCATGTCGGCGAGCTGCGGACCTACGCAGCGCACTTCGTCTTTGCTGCCTTTGGGCTTGTACGCCTGACCTTTGGGGCACGCGGGGTCACCGCTCTTCACCAGCTGAGCCAGCTCGTCGGGCGTCGGCGCTTGTAACTTTCTTCTACTGGCTCGCTGCTCCAGCAGGTGCAGTTGCGCCGACAGCTCGTGCTTGGCCTTGAGTAATTGTTCGCGCTCGGTGCCGGCCTTGGCCTTGTCACAGGCGGCATGAGCCTCCGACACGGCGGTCAGGCTCTGCTGCACGCTGGCGATGGACTTGCTGTCGACGCTGGTGACGATGGCTTGCGCGCTCGTCATGAGCTCGTGGCACTTCTTCGTCTCCGGGTCGCACGCTACGAGCACGCACAGCGCGACCCAACAAACCGACCGCATGCCCACCACGATATCAGAGCGCTAGGGGCCCGCGAATGGCTAAGTCGATCGATCTCGCGGCCGATGCCTCCCGCCTGGCTTCGTCGCGCCTCGCCATCCGGGCGCCTCGCCCACGATCTTCGACCGACTTAGCCATTCGCGGGCCCTAGCGGACTTTCACGATCTCGTAGATTCGCGCCGGTTCGCCCGCTTGTCGCGCCGGGAGCTCGGCTTCGTCGCCCTCGGTCGCGCCCAAGAGCGCGCGCCCGAGCGGGCTTTGCGGAGTCAGGGTTTGGACTTCGGTGTCGGCGACGGTCAGCCGCTCGCCCCCGGCCGCCGGCACCAAGAAGTAGTGCAGCCGTTTACCGTCGTTCAACAGCTCGATCAGAGCCGAAATCGCGATGCGCGCACCAGGCTTGAAGTCCAAAAGCTCGAGCGCGGACACGCGCACGAAAGCTTCTTCCATCTCGGAGGCGCGCCCGGCTTGCCCGCGCGCCACGTACGACGCTTCGGTCGCGCGCATGTCCTTGTCGCCTTCGGCGCGATTCTCTTCGTGGGTCGCGCCGTCGGCGGCGTCTTTGGCGCGCTTCTGCGCGCGTTCCAGCTCGCCCTGAAGTTGCCGCTTGAGGGCTTCGAGCAAAACCTTCTTGTCGATGTCAGCCATGGCGAAATTGCGCGACCTTGAGCACGGTCGCAAATAGCTCACGCAGGTCTTCGAGCAACTCGCTGCGCGCGAGCTGGGTCGTGACCGAGAACGCAGCCACCCCCAATACCTCACCGCCCAACGCTATGGGGAGCAGAAACAAGGTGCGGCTGCTCTGCACCAGCGGGTGATCGAGCAGACGCGTGAGCGGTAGTGTCTCGGCGTCGGGGTGACCTTTGCCGGGCGCGAAGCCGAAGCGAACCTGGCCGAGCCACTCGCTTTCGGATGACCCGACCACGGCCGCGACGACGCAGGCGTCGACGCCGAGGCCGGGCAGGTGCGCGGCCAACGCGCGCGAAACCGGCGCGCCGCCGCCGAACATCTCGAGCTGCACCTGGCGAGCCAGCTCGCGCGCGCGTGACATGCTGGCGCGAGCCAAGGTGACGGCGACCTGATTCAACATCGACGTGGCCAGCAGCTGCGCGTCACTGACCGCATCTTCCAGGCGCTCGCGCGCCTCGCTGTGCGCAGCCACGCAGGTCAGGGCCTGGCGTCGCAACGTCGACAATACTTGTGGCGCCGCGCCAAGATCACTGCCGGCTTGTTCGAGCTTGAACAGCAAGCGTTGCACCCTGCGGCTGAGCGCGCCCTGCTTGCCGTCGCGCATCTCTTCGATCAGCGCGCTCAACAGGGGACTTTCCCAGTCGGAGCCAGCGGCGCCGAACGAGCCGTGGGCGGCGCGCGCCAATTCGGCCACGATCACCTGCCGGCGTTGGATCAGCGACGCCTCGAAGCTGCCGGCGATACCCGGCGACTGATGGCGCGGAGCCAGCCCGAGCTCCAGGCTGGTGCAGCCGCAAGAGCGACGCACCTTGAGCTCGACGGGCAGCACGTACTCACTGGGCGGCGCGGCGCCACCCGCCAGCAGCAGCAGCTGCTTCAAGCCTTCGCGGCCCAGCTCGCCTGCCGGTTGCCGAATGGTGGTGAGCGCCGGACGTGACGCGGCCGCGGAGGCGACGTCGTCGAAGCCGATCAGGGCGATTTGCTCGGGGACGTTGATGCCGCGCCGCCCGAGCTCGTCCAGTGCGCCGAGGGCCATGTAGTCGTTGGCGCAAACCAGCGCGTCCAGCGCGTGGACGCTGACCCGTTTTTGATCGAGGATGGTGCGCACGGCTTGGCTGCCGCTCGGACGGTTGTAATCGCCTTCGGCGACCCAGCGTGGGTCGGGGTTGATGCCGTGCCGGAGCAGCGCGTCGCGGTACGCAGCGTAGCGCACCTCGGCTTCGTCGCTCTGGGCAGGGCCGCGGATGAAGCCGATGTTTTGCTTGCGGTGCACTTCGAGCAAGTGGTCCACGGCCTCGGCGATGCCGGTCGCGTTGTCGACCCGCACGCTGACCAACCCCGGGATGGGCACGCCCATGCAGCAGAGCGGCATCCCGGCGTAGCGGGTGAGCCACTCAGCCAGGCGCTCGGGGCCGGCCGCGTTGCCCAAGGCGCTCGACAGCACCAAGATGCCCAAGGCGTTGTCGCGGCCCACCAGGTCGAAAGCGAAGTTGCCGGCGCGCAATCGCTCGTCCGGGGTGTCCACGGGGCCCCCCGCGACGACCACCAGCCGCGCGTCCAGCTCGCGAGCCGCGGAAAGAGACCCGTGCACCACCGCCTGCTCGTGCTCGTCGTCGAGCGAGTCGACCAAGAGCGCGAAGCGCTGCCGGGCGCGGTCAGATGGGGGCCGGGAGGTGCGGGCGATCAAGGGCGGGCTCGCTCGCGGACGGGACGACCGCGAGACCTTCCATCTTAGCTCTGACGCGCCGCGCCTTTTGCGGGAAATTTCCACGCCAGCCCGCGATCATTCAGGATCGGCTTGCGTTCCGCCGCGCTTGGCGTACTTCTGCGCGCGCCGCGTGGCCGCCTTCATGTAGGTGGCAGGGTCGTGACCCTGCCTTCGCCTGCCGAAGGGCGCCCCCCGACCCCAACATATAGCCGGAGAGATGAGCGTGAGCCAGAAGCCGAAGGTTGCGATCCTGACTGCGGGCGGACTTGCCCCGTGCCTTTCATCAGCAGTCGGAGGACTGATCGAGCGTTACTCGGAGCTTGCTCCCGAGGTCGAAATCATCGGTTACCTGGGCGGCTACAAGGGCCTGCTCTTGGGTCAGAGCGTGCCGGTCACGCCCGAGGTCCGCGCCAACGCCAAAGTGCTGCACAAGCACGGCGGCAGCCCGATCAAGAACAGCCGCGTCAAATTGACCAACGTCGCCGACTGCATCAAGCGGGGCCTGGTCAAGGACGGGCAGGACCCGCTGCAGGTCGCGGCCGAGCGCCTGACCAAAGACGGCATCACCATTTTGCACACCGTGGGGGGTGATGACACCAACACGACCGCCGCCGACCTGGCCACGTACCTGGCCAAGAACGGCTACAAGCTCACCGTCGTCGGCCTGCCGAAGACGGTCGACAACGACGTTTACCCGATCCGCCAGTCACTGGGCGCGTGGACGGCGGCCGAGCAGGGCGCCATTTACTTCGAGAACGTCGTCAACGAGCACTCGGCCAACCCGCGCATGTTGATCGTGCACGAGGTGATGGGTCGCAACTGCGGCTGGCTGACCGCCTACACCGCCAAGGTGTACCGCGATCGCCTGCGCAGCCCGGATTTTTTGCCTAGTTTCAACCTGGCGCGCGCCCACAAAGACCTGGACGCCGTGTACGTGCCCGAAATGCAGTTCGACATCGAGGCCGAGGCCAAGCGCCTCAGCGCCGTGATGGACGAGCAAGACTGCGTCAACGTGTTCGTCTCCGAGGGCGCCTGCCTCGACCAAATCGTGCACGAGATGGAAGCCAAGAACGAGTCGATCCCGCGTGATGCGTTCGGGCACTACAAGCTCGACAGCGTCAACGTGGGGCAATGGTTCGCCAAGCAGTTCTCCAAGCTGCTGGGCGCCGAAAAGGCGCTCGTGCAAAAATCCGGTTACTTTGCGCGTTCGGCCGCCGCCAACGTCGACGACCTGCGCCTGATTCAGAGCATGGTCGCCCATGCGGTCGAGTGCGGTCTGCGCGGAGAATCCGGAGTCGTGGGTCACGACGAGGACAAGGGCAATCGCCTGCGCGCCATCGAGTTCCCGCGCATCAAGGGCGGCAAGCCTTTCGACATCGAGACGCCCTGGTTCAGCGAGCTGTTGCGCGAGATTCGTCAGCCCAAGGGGCAGCGACTCGAAATCAAGCACGGTAGCGAAAAAATTCCGTCGATTCCCCCACAATAACCTAAGCTAGCCGCCGTGAAGCGGTGTGGCGCTGCGGGTTGGCTGTTGGGCGTGGTCTGCGTGCTGGCGACGGCTTCGGCCGTCGCGGCCGAGCTCGTCAAGCCGCGCTTGCTCGATTCGGTCGAGGCCAAGTACCCCGACGGTGGTCACGGTGATGCTCAAGTCGAGCTCGCGGTCCTGATCGGTGAGGACGGGCGCGTGACCGAGCTCGAGGTGCGTTCGGGCGAGCAACCGTTCGCCGATGCGGCGCGGGCCGCGGTCGCGGCTTGGACGTTCACTCCGGCCATGCGCGACAACGTTCCGGTCAAATCGCGCGTCCTACTGAAGGTGTCGTTCGTGGCGCCGGCTCCTCCCGTGGTCGCCGCGCCCGAAGCCGAGCCTACGCCCGGTTCGCCGCCCGCCCCGCCCGGCGCCCCGCCCCAAGCGCCCGCGGTGT